>Ga0302324_100006321_pt1 | contig 25578 bp, 14 predicted proteins | sample Palsa_T0_1_FD_201949 | JGI IMG/M metagenome (GOLD analysis project Ga0302324, IMG submission 201949) | Peat permafrost microbial communities from Stordalen Mire near Abisko, Sweden - Palsa_T0_1 | ecosystem: Environmental > Terrestrial > Soil > Palsa > Peat permafrost | place: Sweden: Abisko... | reverse complement strand
GGTCTATCGCACCATCGGTTCCAACGTAACCATCCAGATGTTGAGCGACTCGTTCATCGGCATGGCCGATCCGAACCTGGCCGGCAACGACATTTACGACGCGGGCAAATACAACGACAACGTGAACCCGTTTGCCCCGAACCTCACGGGCGCGGTCCTGGTCGTGCAGGGCAACATCACCGGCCCCTTTGACCTCACCAAGACCGGCACCGACCTGGATATCCTCGAGGCCACGAACTCCTACCACAACACCATCGTTCGCGAAGGCATCCTGCAGATCGGCGTGAGCAACGCCCTGCCGATGGGCTATACGCTCTACACCGAGGGCAGCGGCATCTTCGACTTGAACGGTTTCAACCAGATGGTGTTCAACATCAGCGGCGGCTCCGGCACGATCATGGACAGCGGCACCAACGTGGGCGGCGACAACCTGAGCGTGGGCAACAGTACTCCGACCGCGGCCACCTACGGCGGTGTCGTTACCGGCAACCTCAACCTCAACAAGATCGGCACCAGTACCCTCACCTTGTCCGGCTCCAATACCTACGTCGGTTCGACCGCCGTCAGTCAAGGCACCCTCGTCGTCAGCGGTTCGCTCAACGGCACCACCGGGGTGAGCGTGAGTAGCGGCGCCACCCTCGCCGGCAGCGGTTCGATCACCACCGGCCTCTCCGCTCCCGGCTCCGCCGTCAATGGTAATGTGACCCTCGCCCGTGGCTCCATGCTCGCGCCCACTGCCGAGAGCACCTTGACGTTCAATCTCGGCACCGGTGTCCTCGACCTGAGCCAGATCGGCGGGTCCAATGTCCCATCTCTCCTCTTCGCCTTGGATCCGCTCGGCACCAGCGCCGAGGTAAACGTCGCCTCGGGCACCTTGAACATTGGCGTGGGTACCCTGGAGATCGGTGATTTCGGCTTCTCGTTCGTGAACCCGTTGACGGCCCCGGGCACCTATACGCTCTTCCAGACTACCAGCCCGATCAGTGGCAGCCTCGGTTCGCCGCAGGGCGTCATCATGCCCGGCGGACAGTTCCTCGGGACCATTACCGAAGTGGGCGGTGATCAGATTGACTTGGTCATCCAGACGGTCCCGGAACCCAACGCCCTCACGATGATTGCCGGCAGCATCGGCCTGGCGCTTGGCTTGCAGCGCTTCCGCCGCCGTCGCCGCTCCGCCTAAAGATCTCGCCATCGAGAGCAATTTTTTCCTCGGTTGGTCGGGCCGGTTTCAGCAATGAAGCCGGCCCGCATTCTTTGCGAGGCCGCGGAGGGGAATAGCCCTGCACAACGCGCCGGGCAGCATCAGTTTTCGGCGTCAGCAAGGCTTATCTCGCCGCACCACCGCCGCCACATCGCCCGGTAGGCGGCCTCGATGTTGCGCGCAAAACGCGGGCCGTCCATCAACACTGAAGCCTCCATGCGGGAGCGCAGAGTCCGCCGCAATTCCCCCAGGCGCGGTACATCGCCGGCGAGGTCCGCGGCAGTCTTCACGTACTCATCCTCGGAGAACGCCACCAATTCGGACAAACTGAGATTGTTCAGGATACTCAAACCCGCGCGCGAGACCGCGCGCTCGCCCGCCAGGCTCACCACCGGTACCCCCATCCAGAGCGCGTCGAGACTCGTCGTGTGCCCGCCGTACGGAAACGGGTCCAGCGCGATGTCCACACTATGGTACCTTTCCAGATATTCACGCCGTGGACATGGCGGGACGAACTCCACGCGGTGTGCCTCGATTCCTCCCTCTGCCAGAAAATTCACCGTCCGCTGCCGGTGGCTGCCGAAACCGGTCAGCAGAACCAGACGCGAATCAGGCACTCGTTTGAGTACGCGTGCCCAGAGCTTCAGCACCTCGTCGTTGACCTTGCAAAAGTTATTCAGGCCACCAAAGGTAATCCTCCTGCTTTGTTCTGCCGGCAGTCCGCTCGGCGGGTCGGAGATGGGAGATGGAAGATGGGAGATCGGATGGACGCGCGGAGCCGATCTCCGAACTCCGATCTCCCATCTCCGAGGCGCCAGCCTCTAAATACCGGTCACTGACCCGATACTCGATCCCTTCGACCCCCGTACTCGCCGGATAACCCGCAAAGCTCACCTGCACCGGCGCCGGTCGGCGTGCGAAAACCGGCAGCCGGTTGCCCGCCGTGTGCTGTGAGAGGTCCACGAGGATATCCACTCCGTCCTGCCGGATCATCTCGGCGAGCACTGCGTCCGGGAGGTCCGCCGTATTTCGCCAGTGCTCGGCGCATCGACGGAATTCTTCGGTCAAGTGGTCCGGTCGCGCGACTCCAGAGTAGCAGACCACCTCAAAACTGCGATGATCGTGGAAGCGGAACAAGGGCCACAGATTTCTGCCAACCACGTGGTCCCGAAGGTCCGGTGAAACGTAGCCGACGAGTAATCGGCGCTCCGGGCGGCGATTGTTGGCATGCGGCTGCGCCATCCGGTTCATGGTTCCCCCGGCCGACCGATTCCACCGCTGCTGCTCCTCGGCAATCGTCCGCTCGTCGCAGTCCGGGTGGAAATGGAGCGGCAAAATCAGGTTGCTGCGCAACCCTGCATGTTCCGGCTTGAATTGCAGCGCCCGGCGAAACGCGGCGATGGCTTCATTCAGCCGTCCTTGATCCTTGAGTGCGCTACCCAGATTGCTGTGAGCGTCCGCGTAGTCCGGTTTGAGCTGAAGCGCGCGACCATATGCGGCGATCGCCTGGTCGAGTTCACTGAGATCACGAAGTGCGTTGCCGAGATTATAGTAATACGCCGCGTTCTCGGGATTGAGCTGGAGCGCACGGCGATACGCGACGACAGCCTCGTCAATCTGGTCTCGATTCTTGAGCGCATTGCCCAGGTTGTTGTGGGCGTCGGCGTAGTTGGGTCTGAACGCAAGCGCCTGGCGATAAGTGGCGATCGCTTCGTCAAGCAGGCCTCGGTCGGCAAGTGCTACGCCCAGATTGTTGCAGGCCTCCGGGTAATCCGGCTTCAGTTGGAGCGCCCGACGATACGCGGCGACCGCGTCGTCGGATTGGCCGGCGTCCTTCAGCGCATTGCCGAGATTGTTGTGAGCCTCCGGGCTCCCGGGTCTCAACTCGACCGCGCGACGACACACCGCAATGGCTTCATCCAACTGGCCTCGCTCCCTCAAGGCGTTGCCCAAATTGAGGTGACCTTGCGCGAGATCGGGCGTCAGGTCGAGCGCACGACGATACGCGGCAATGGCCTCGTCCCACCGGCCCAATTTGCGATACACTTCGCCGAGATTCAGGTGAGCCGCCGAATTGTTCGGAGCGAGAACGAGCGCCTTCTGAATCAACTCTAGGGCGCGATCTTCCCGACCGTTTTGGTGCGCGATCACCCCGAGATGATGCCACGCCTCGGAGTGATCCGGCTGCACCGCCAGGATCTGCCCGTAGAGGGCCTCGGCCTCCGCCAGTCGTCCGGACTGGTGGTGCTGGAGGGCTAAATCGAAGGCTTGTTGAACCGTCATCGCGCGTTTCGCGCTTTTTGCGTAGCGGCGCCAAAACGCAAGCTTGCACGCGAAACGCCGTCCGTCCAGGCGCCTCCATTCGCGACCGCTGCCTGGCCATCGACCTTGCCAGGCGTCGGCTCCGGGGATTTCTGAGGACAAATCGCCGGGGGTTCATTACAGGAGGGTCGATGCCGAAAACAAATCCGCGCACCCCGTCCGTCCGCCTGGCGCAGACCCTCGTTCTGTTTGTGATGCTGTGCAGCCCGGTCGCGCAGGCTGCGGGTGCGCCCTCTACCGGTCCGATGGCTTTCCCGCGGCCGCTGGATACCTACAACGATGCGGCCCTCAGTGTGGGTGGGCAGCTTCTGGAGCGCATCCGGCAGGAGCCCTTCAATCTTTTGGCCACGGCGCTTTTTTTGGGCGCGATCATTCACACCTTTCTCGCGTCTCGCTTTATGGCCGTGGCGCACCGTCATCAGCATGACCTTGATGTTCTGGGCGACGGGGCAGGGGATGACGCCGACCGGGAAGCGCGCGAGCGCCTGCGGGATCAGCTTCGATTTCGCGCACAATTGTTTCACTTCATGGGTGAGATTGAGGTGGTTTTCGGGCTTTGGGTGGTGCCGCTGGCCGTTGGGCTGGCGATCTTCAAGGGCTGGCCCGTGATGGTCGAGTACCTTGCGCACACCAGTTATGCCGAACCGGTGTTCGTGGTCGTGGTGATGGCGATCGCCGCCTCGCGGCCGGTTCTGGCCCTGGCCGAGCTCTGTCTCGCGCGGGTGGCGGCGCTGGGCGGGAGCACCCCGGCGGCCTGGTGGTTCTCGATTCTCACCGTGGGTCCGCTGCTCGGTTCTTTCATCACCGAACCGGCCGCGATGACCATTTGCGCCCTGCTCCTGAGCCGGCGCTTTTACGAACTCAAGCCCGACGGCGTTCTCAGCTATGCGACACTGGGACTTCTCTTCGTCAACATCTCCGTCGGCGGCACCCTCACGCATTTTGCCGCGCCGCCGGTGGTCATGGTGGCGCATTCGTGGGGTTGGGGACTGTGCTATCTGTTCACGCATTTTGGGTGGAAGTCCGTGGTCGGGATCGTCGTGGCGAATGTCATCCATTTCCTGCTTTTTCGCCGGCGTCTCACCGCGCTCTCCACGAAAATACTCCCCGCGGCGCCGGCGGCCGCTCCGGCGCCGGCGCTGGTCACCATCGTGCACCTGCTCTTCATCGCCTGGACGGTGCTCGTTTCCCACCATCCGCCGCTGGTGGTGCTGGGCTTCCTCTTCTTTCTCGGGTACGTCGAGGCTACCGAGTATCATCAGGCGCCGATCCAACTCCGCGGACCGCTCCTCGTCGGCTTCTTTCTGGCCGCGCTGGTGCTGCATGGCGGTGGGCAGCAATGGTGGATCGAGCCGGTGCTTGGCAGCCTCACCCGGTGGCCACTGATGATTGGGGCCATCGTCCTGACCGCATTCAATGACAATGCCGCGATTACGTACCTTGCCTCGCTGGTGCCGGGATTTTCCGAGACGCTTCGTTACGCGGTGGTGGCCGGGGCGGTCATCGGCGGCGGCCTGACGGTGATCGCGAATGCGCCCAACCCCGCGGGGCAATCCATCCTCCAGGCGCAATTTGGCAATGGCGGCATCTCGCCGCTGAAATTGCTCCTTGGGGCCCTCGTGCCAACGCTCATCGTCGGCGTCGCGCTCGCGTTTCTACCGTAAGAGGGCCTCTAAGTCAGATCTGGTCGAGCTGCCCTTTGAAGACCCAGATCAGCGCCTTGAGGCCAAGCTCGGAAAGATTAAATGGCTTCCCGACAAAATCATTGCCGCCGCTCAGGCTCGATTGCACCCGGTTTTGAAAGGTCGCCATTCCGGTAATGAAGACGATCGGCGTCTTCTCGTGCAGCGGCAGTGTGCGAATCTTGGCGCACAGCTCGAAGGTCATCTCCGGCAGACCGACATCGAGGAAAATGAGATCGAAGCCCTGCACGCCGAGCGCGGCGAGGCTGGTCGTCGGTGTGTCCGCCGCGACGGACTTCAAATTTGCCAGGCGCATTGCCGCCATAATAATCTTGCGCGCGCCTTCTTCGTCGTCCACCACCAGCACTTGCGCGGAGGTGGGATCCTTCAGCCGATTGCGGACCGCGTCCGGCAGCAGGGTGGCCAGAAAGTCGATGGCCTGGCCGAGGGTGCGCAGCACGGAGGCATTCGCCTGCTCGGGCAGCTTGAAGAGATCAAGCGCCAGGACCTCGATTTGCCCGGCGAGATACTGCAGCGGTTTCTCCCCGAACAACGCCATCTGTTCCGCGAAGCCGTGGATGCGCCGGTAAAACTCCTCGAACGCTTCCGTCGATCCGCCTTCCCGGCTCATCTCGTGCAGTGCCCGGCGTAGGTTCGCCAGGACTTCCGGCGCGGAGTTGAGACTCATCTTGAGCCATCCGTCCCCGGCGCTCAGGCCCGCGCCCTTGGATTGCAATGCTCCCTGGTCCAGCTTGAGCGCCGCCTGGAGGGCGTGAAGGAGATTGCCCAGCGGGTCGTTTCCGCGCGCCAACGCGACCGCCCCCGCTTCCTTTGCCGCCTCCGCGAAAATGGCCCGTGCGTTGGGCAGCACGATCACTGGTACTGGCTGTTTGCCGCCGAGCGCGCGCAATTGCGTCACCAGCCCGCCAATGTCCGGTCCGGGCAGCGCGGGGTCGACCACGACAGCATCCGGACGATTCGCCCCCGCTGCTTTGACGCCGGTCACGCCGTCATGGGCAAATTCAACGACGAAACCGGCATTCTCCAGCTTTTCGCGAAAAAGATTGGCCAGGAAGCGATCTTCGTGAAGGAGGAGGACTCGTTTAGGGATCATTGCGACTGGTCGGAGCGAAACACTTAGCACCGTCTCGCGGTGCGTGCAGCGATTATTCAGGACCGCAATGATTTTTCGGCTCTCCTCTCGCCTTCGCGCTCAAAAAATCCTTGTGCCGCGGCCAATCCGGGATATGTATCCCGCCCTCTCCTCGACCGGACCGTTAGCTCAATTGGCAGAGCAAGTGACTCTTAATCACTAGGTTGAAGGTTCGATTCCTTCACGGTCCACGATCGTTCTCTCACGGATGGGAGACGTCCTTTTCAATCGCGCGAATGCGAGGGCGTAAAAACGGCTCAGCCGCCATCCCGCGGAGCAGGAAGGCGGCTGAGGAAAGTCCTAGATCGTGAAGGGATCAGGGATAGTAGGGCGACCAGAAGTCGCTCGGCGCCACGTCCGAGAGCTTGCTGAAGGTCGTCGAGCTGAGCTTGGGCAGGGTATCGACCGAGCCGAAGGTGTAGGCATCGTTGAAGAGGTCAGCGCCACCGGAATTGTAGAGCACGGAGCCCGTCTTCAAGTAGTTCTGGATGTCGGTCCAGCCGACGGTGTCGCCGGTGCCCTTGTTATTTTCAATGGCATACTGGTCCTGGGCGGAGTCGATGATGCGGAGGTCTTCCAAGCACCGGGTCGCCTGGGAGCGCTTACGAGCGCGCAGGAAGTTCGGGACCGCGATCGCCGCGAGAAGGGCGATAATGGCCACCACGATCATGATTTCCACGAGGGTGAAGCCCCCGCGACGATTATTGAGTTTAGTCAGCATGTGATAATTTTTGGTTTATTGATTTTGTTTTGTGGTGGAGCGGGGTGCGCGCCACGGTTTTTGCGGTGATTGGCAATAAAAGCAGGATGGTTGCCATGGTGTGGACAAACTTACGAAAATTGTGATATGTCTGGGAAAACCTCCGGCCCCAGAAGGAACTCACGGATAGTACGGCGACCAGAAAGTCAGCGGAGCCACGTCCGAGAGCAGGCTGTAGGTCGTCGAGCTGAGCTTCGGCAGGTTGTCCACCGAAAAGCTCCCGCTGGCACCGTAGAAGTTACCGAAGATATCCGTGCCGGCCGAGTTGTAGAGCACGGAACCGGTCTTCAGGTAGCTCTGGACATCGGTCCACTGGATGGTCGCGCCGGTGGTCTTGTTGTTCTCGATTGCGTACTGATCGTCCGCCGAGTCGATAATGCGGAGATCTTCCAGGCAGCGGGTCGCCTGCGAACGCTTGCGGGCGCGCAGAAAGTTCGGGACCGCAATCGCCGCGAGCAGGGCGATGATGGCCACCACGATCATGATTTCCACGAGGGTAAAACCCCCGCGGCGTGAATTGAGATTTGTCAGCATAGGATTATTTGAGTGAGGTTAGCGTTTCCACGTAGCGTTATAACGCTACGCATAATGTAATGAAATACGCTACAAGCAGGATGGTTGCCAATGACACCCACGGTTTATAGAAATTCTAGACTTTCCGGGAGAGTGGCGGGACTCCCGTTTGGAGCGCGCGGAGCTCTTTGGCGTCGCCCCCTTGAAGCTGCGCTTGATTTTTGCGAGTACTTCTCGTTTGTTTGAGGCCTGATTCTCTCCACGTTGCTTTTCCTCTAACGGCGCGCCTCACCTCCTTCGCCTGGCCTCACTCCCTTCACTCGCTGCTTCATCGTCATGCTCTGTCTTTTGATATTCGGGCCGGATTCCCGAACTCCGAACACCGGGATCCAGGCTCCGATCGCCACTCGGCGATCTCCCGAAAACGCCGCGGCTGGTTCCGACCCGACCCTCGGCTAGGATGGACTTTCGCTAGTACGGCTACCGCCGCCTGACGCGGTCGGCCCGAATTCTCTCCAACTGCCCAAAACCAACACACCCATGTATATCGATACCGCCCACGTTGACCCGCCAAGTGACACCTCCGCCGAGGAGCCTTCGAGTCGGGTTCTGCCCGACCATCGCTCCCTTCGCCGCGACGAGTTCTGGCGCGGCATCCCCGCCTACCAAAAGATTGGCGAGGAAGAATTCCGAACTCACACCTTTCAAAACCGACACAGCGTCACCAACCCCCGCCAGCTCAAGTCGACGCTTGGCGCGCTCGTTCCCGAGGGCTTTTACGCGGATCTCGAGGCGGCTCTCGCCCATGCGCCCATGGCTCTGCGCATCTCGCCGTACCTGCTGGGCCTCATTAATTGGAACGACCCGCTCCGCGATCCCATTCGCACGCAGTTTCTGCCTCTGCGCTCCCAGCAGCAGCCCGATCACCCGATGCTTCAATTCGATTCGCTGCACGAGCAGGAAGACTCGCCGGTGCCCGGTCTGACCCATCGCTATCGCGACAAGGCGCTCTTTCTTCCGCAACTGAGTTGTCCGGTCTATTGCCGCTTCTGCACGCGCAGCTATGCGGTGGGCAACGATACCCCCGAGGTCGAAAAGCTCGCCCTCACGGCCAGCCTCGCACGTTGGGAGCAAGCCTTTGCCTATATCGCGAAGCAGCCGGACCTGGAAGACATCGTCATCTCGGGCGGCGACAGTTATAATCTCAAGCCGGAACATCTCCAATTGATCGGCGAGCGCCTCTTGCGGCTGCCCAATATCCGGCGCATCCGCTATGCCACCAAGGGGCTTTGCGTGCTGCCGCAGAAAATCCTCAGCGACCATGCGTGGACGGATGCCCTCACGCGGGTGGTCGAACTCGGCCGCTCGCTGCACAAGGACGTAGTCGTCCACACGCACTTCAATCACCCGGCGGAAATCACCGGCATCACGCAGGATGCCATGAATGTCCTGGTGGAACGCGGCATTCACGTGCGGTGTCAGACCGTCCTGCAACGGACCGTCAATGATGATCCATCCACAATGACCCTCCTCGCCCGCCGGTTGAGCTATGTGAACGTGCACCCCTACTATGTCTACATGCACGACATGGTGCCGGGCGTCGAAGACCTGCGCACTCCGCTGGCCACCGCGCAATCGTTGGAAAAGCACGTGCGCGGCGCGACGGCTGGCTTTAATACGCCCTCATTCGTTCTCGATACTCCCGGCGGCGGTGGCAAACGCGACGTGCACAGCCCCGAGCACTACGACCGCGCCACCGGAATCAGCGTTTTCACCAGTCCGAGCGTGAAGCCCGGGAAGAAATTCCTCTACTTCGATCCGCTCAATTCGCTCGAACCGGACCAGCGCTCGCGCTGGGCCATCCCTGCGGAGCGCCGCGCCATGATCGACGCCGCGCTGGGCGCGGACCGGCCGGTGACGTTCCGCTGACCGGCGCATGAACCGCCTTCTGCATTTACGGCCGATGCTTCTGATGGTGTCGGTGACGGTGGCGTTGGCGTCCGCGCTGGCTGCGGAATCGAACTGGCCGCAGTTTCGGGGGCCGGACGGATTGGGCATTGGCACGGGCCGGCCTCCGGTCGAATTTGGACCGGAGAAGAATGTCTTGTGGAAAATCGACGTGCCATTCGGGCATTCGTCGCCGTGCATCGTCGGAAACCGGATTTTCCTGACGGGACTGGACGACGGAAAGCTCGTCACGTTTTGCGTCGATCGCGCCGACGGGCATGAGCTTTGGCGGGCCGTGGCGCCCGTTGATAAGGTTGAGCCGACCCAGCGCATCGCGAGCCCGGCTTCGCCCACACCGTGCACCGACGGCCTGCGGATCTACGTTTATTTCGGTTCATGCGGATTGCTGGCCTACGACCTCGAGGGCCGGGAACAATGGCGCGTGCCGCTGCCGGTTCCCATCGTCGAGTTTGGCACCGGATCCTCGCCGCTCCTCGCCGATGGCAAGGTGATCCTGGTTTGCGACCAGGACATGGGTTCCTACCTGCTGGCCGTCGACGCCTCGACCGGCCAACCGGCCTGGCGCACGGAGCGTCCGGAGTTTCTTCGCAGCTTCTCTTCGCCGTTTTTATGGAAACACGACGGCGCGGAAGAAATCGTCGTGGCCGGCTCGCTGTGGGTGCGGGGATACACGGTGCGGGATGGCCGCGAAATCTGGTCGTGTGCGGGCATGGCCCGGGTTTCCAATGCCACGCCGTTGGCTGGGAATGGGGTGCTGCTGGTTTCGAGCTGGAACGTCGGCGGCGATGCGGGCGATCGCGTGACGATGGCGCCCTTCGATGAGTTTCTCGCGGCCAATGACCGGAACCACGACGGCGTCCTGACGCGCGACGAATTTCCACCGGGGCCAATCAAGGATCGATTCTCGCAGATCGACGTGAACAAGGACGGGCGGGTCACGCGGGAGGAATACGAGCACATGAGGGACGTGTTCTCGCAGGCGGTGAACCAGTTGTTTGCCATCCAACCTGGCGGCCATGGGGACATCACCAACACCCACGTCCTTTGGAAAGAATCGCGTCATCTGCCCTACGTCTCTTCACCCCTCTGCTACAACGGACGCGTTTACGCGATTAAGAATGGCGGCCTCGCCTCCTGTTACGAGGCCCGCACCGGACGGATCGTCTACCAGGCGGAGCGGATGGATGCGCCGGGCGATTACTACAGTTCGGCCGTCGGGGCGAACGGGTGTGTTTACGTTGCGTCGCAAAAAGGATCCGTGGTGGTGATCGACGCGAGCAGCGATGCGCCGCAATTGCGAGTCCTGGCCCGCAACGACATGGGAGAACAAATCTTCGCCACGCCCGCCGTGGTCGACGGGCAAATCTTCCTGCGCACCGAGAAGCATCTCTTTGCCTTCGCAGAGAAGGCCGGTGGACATGAGTGATGAGCGCGAAGAGGTGAAGGTGGATCGCGCGCTCCGAGCGCGATGGCAGGACCCTCGCGCGTAGCGCCTGAATTCCGCTCCACGCAGCCGGAAAGATGGATGCCTCTGGCGTGCTGAATGAGCTATGCCGCTCGGAGCGCGGCATCCACCAAAGTGCCATACTACCGCCTTTGCCGAATACCTCTCGCTGGAACCGGTGACCGGGGAATAAGCCCGCGAAACACGCGAATGACGCGAATCGCAAAATCAGTCTATTCGTATGATCCGGGTGATTCGCGGGCTTAGAATCCTGGAAAGGCCGCTCCCTTAATGGCGCTAGCCTCCGGCCACCCAGCGCACGGCATTCACGAGCAGCTTTTGAAAAGCGGGATTGCCGTGCGCTTCCGCGGCATGTCCGAGCCCCAATCCGATGATTCTCGCCTTGGGGTCCTTGACGAGCCACACGGAGGGATAAGCCTTGTCGGACTCCGATTCGATGGAGGTCATGGCCAGCACGTCGACGGCGGCATTGGGATCGAGTTCGACGTGGTACTGTTCGTCGTGAATGGTGAACTCCGCCGGGACGCCCGCCATCACCGGATGCTCCGGTTGCTTGTCGAAAACCTGGAAATCACCGAAGCCGTGCCCACGGGCGCCGCCGCCGACGAAGCGCTTGTTGTAGCCGGAGATCGTGGACCAATTGTACCACGTGCCGGCGTGCACGATGACGAGGCCCCTGCCCGCGTCCGCAAACGCATTCAGCGCATGCTGGAAATCCGGCATACCAAAGGCGCCGTGGTTTGCGCTCAGGACAATGACGTCGGCGTCTTTCATCAGTTCCATCGCCTCGCCGGAGTTTGAGGTGTAGGCGGTGACGATGTTGCCGGCGCCTTTGAGCGTGGCGCTGTCGGCCCGGTGGAAATACTTCTCGAAATCGTGCGAGCTGCCGCCGCCGATGAGCAAGGCGCGGATGACTCCGGGCTCCGCCTTCGGCGGCAACGTCTCGCCGGACTTCGGCAATTCCTCCTTTCCGCGCGGCACGAACGTCTTGCGTGGTTGCGGTGGTTCGTTGTCGGTGGTGATGGCCAGGGTGGTCGGCGAAACGCCGTTCAAATAGCTCTCGAGCACGATCTTCGTGATGGGCGCGCGATCTTCCACCGGGAGCGCGAAATAGCGGATCTGGTGCTTCTTGACGACGCCCTCGGCGCGCTTTGAGCCGGGGACGTCCTCGCCACTGACGTAGTCGATAAAGACGTCGCCGGTGAAGAGTTCGTCCACTTCATTCTTCCCATCGGCGTGTTCGATGCTGACCTTCATGGCCGGCTTGTGTGAATCGGGTCCGCCGCCCCAGCCGGCGACGCCGCTCAGGAAATGCAGGTTGCCGGCGGCGAATCCCACGGGGATTTCGACGCGCTGCGGCAGGGTGCCGGCGTAGGTGGCATTGTGCTCGCCATTTTTCAGCACGACGGCATTGCCGCCGGTCGGCGTGGTGCTGGGATCGGCGAGCGCGAAGGGGACGCCTTCGACGGTCACGACGCCGTAGCGGACTGGCTGAACCGTGTCGTTTGTCGCCGCGCGCGAGTTATAGAGCCCTTGCAGGGTGTCGGTGGTGAAGGCGTGGCCGAGATCGATGGCGCGATACCTGGATGTGCCGCTGCTGAGGTAGGCCAGGATGTCGCGCAGATTGTCCGCGCCCAACCCCTCGAAGCCTTCCGGCATCAGCGACACGCCGGTTTCCTGGCGCGACTTGATGTCCGCGATCTTGATTTCCTGTTCGACTCCGCCACCCGGCCGCAAGGTGAGCGAGCGATCGTTTTCATGCGCAATGATCCCGGTGGCAAAGCTACCGTTTTTCAGCGCGATGTTCCAGGTGCGATGATCGGCGTCCACCACGCGGCTCGGGTCGATGATGTGGATGAGCAGTTCGTGCGTGCCGTGCACGCCGATGCCGTCGAGCACCGGACCGACTTCCTTCCCCTCGCCATTGAGTTTATGGCAGATCGAGCACGTGGTGGTGAAGAGCGCCTTGCCCCTGGCCGCGTCGCCCGACTTGCTTTCAATCTCCGGCAGGAGCTTCGCGATAATTTCGTCCTTCGCCGCGTTGGTGCCTGCGCCGACTTCGTCGATGACCTTGAGCGCGCGTTTCGCGGTGGCGGGATCGGAGTGCAGCCGCAGTTTGCTCAATCGCGCGGGCCCGAGCAGCGCGGGTTTCAGGTCTTTCGATTCCAGGGCATCGAGGATGGCATTGGCCCATTCGGCGCGGCTGGTGAGCGCCTCGTACGCGGCGCTCTGGCCCAACGGCGATAGATTCGGCAACACCGCAACCAGCGGTTTGCCGAGCGCCGGATCGTTCGTCGAGCTCAGCGCGGCGATGACCTCGAGCAGCAGGGGGTCGCTCAACTTTGTCTTCAGCAGTTCCAGAATGGCGCCGGTGATGCGCGGGTCGGCGGTCCGGGATTGCGCCAGGCCGCGCACCGCCGCGGCGCGCACGGCATCGGATTGGTTCGCATCGGCGGCGAGGGTGAGAAAGCTGTCGATGTGCGAGGTGATCTCCGATTGCAGGGCGTCTTTGCGCCACGCCACGGCGAAGGGAAGTGCGCCGGCCGACAAGTTCGGCTCGAGTGAGGACAGCAACGATCGCAGCGCGTCTGTCACACTGGCCGCTTCGGGCGCCGGCGGAATGGCGCGAGCCGCGGCCTCGAGCGCGGCGCGCACCACCGGCGCCGCCACGATCACTTTCCCGAGGGCCGCGCCGTCGTGCTTCTCGCTCATCGCGCCCGCCAGCGAGGCCGCGAGATCGAGCAAGGAGTTGCTGGGCTTTTCGCGGGAAGCGAGCGCGGCTTCCAGCACGGGGCCGGGGTTGGACGCTGCCGCGGCGATCGCCGCGCTTCGTGACCAGTCGTCCTGGAGCCTGGGCAGAACGGCGAGCAGGGCGGCGGCGGATTCGGTGGTGAGCGGGCTCGAAGCCATGGCCCGCAGCGCGAGCAGGCGCACCCGCGCATCGGAATCGCTCAAAAGTGAGGCCACGTCGGCGGCGTTCTTTTCACCCAGCGCTTCGACGACGAGCAGCGCCGATTTCCGCACGTCGAGATCGTCGCTCTTCAGCGCCGCTTGCAGAGTTTGCGGTTCGAGTTTCCCGAGCCGTTCGAGCGCCCAGAGGGCGAGGATGCGCGCGGGCGCAAACTTTTCGCCCTCGGCCATGGCGGTGAGCTGCGGGGTGACGGTGGCGGCGTCGGCGCGATCCATCAATAGGCGGTGCGCCGTGAAGCGCGCGAGCTTGTTCGGATGGAGAAAGGTCTTCACCAGCGTCGCCTCGTCGGCTTGCGTGAGATCGGGAAACTCAACAGGGTTCGCCGCTTCGTGCTGGATGCGATAGATACGTCCGAAGTAGTGATCGCGGTCCGGGCGCACGCTGGCGCCGGCCTTGCTGTGCTGCGGCCCGCGGGTATCGCTGTGGGCCACCACGGGACAGTAAAAATCGAGGACGTACATCGCGCCGTCCGGACCAAATTCCACGTCGACCGGGAAGAACCAGAAATCATACGCGCGCAGCCATTCGCGGTCGGTCGGATTCATCTCACCCGTGTAGGTCGGGCCGGTGGGCACGAGCTTTTCGCGATGGATGATGTCGAGGATCGGTTCGGTGCAAAAGACGCTCTCGTTCCATTCCGCGGGCCAGGCTCCCGCCTCATACACCGTGGTGGAACAGGCGGAACTGTAACCGCCGACGACATCGATCTGCATGAACGGCGCGCGGTCCGGCATATCCGGGCGCACCACTTTGCGCCCCTTGATCACGCTCTCCGCGCTGACCGCGTTGCCCGCCTTGCCTTTGTTCAAGATCCATTCGGGCAGGACGACGTGCTGCACCGGGTTGCCGCTGGTGGCCTGGCCGAAGAGCAGTTCGCCATTGCTCATCACTTCTCCCCCAAAGCTGTTGCCTCCCTTTGAGGACACCTGTTCGATGGCGCTGCCGTCGGGTTTGAAGCGGAACATCCCGGAGCTGAGCTGCGCCTTGACCTCGGGATGCGCAACCGACTCGACTTTCGGCCCGCTGCCGGTGTCCGCGTAAATCCAGCCGTCCGGCGCGACGATGAAGTGATTCGCGACGAAGTGGGTGTCAGCCGGGGTGAAACCGGTGTAGAGCCGTTCCAGCTTTTGCGCGGCGCCCTCGCCGTGGATGAAGACGATGTCCGGTTGGTGAACGGCGACGACCCCGTCGCCGTAGAGGCAGAAGCCGGTGACCAATTCGAGGCCTTCGTAATAAACCGTCTTCTTCGTGAACTGTCCGTTCGCATCCGGATCGCTGAGGATGCTGATGCGGTCGCGTGCGGGCCGGTCGTATTTGCCCGGCACGAGCACACCGGTTTCCTTCCAGGGATCAGTGACGAGTGGACGGCGGCCATTGGGATATTCCGGAGTCTCCGCGATCCAGAGGCGGCCACGCGCGTCCCATTGCATGGCGATGGGCTTGGTGATGAGCGGCTCGCTCGCGATGACCGAGGCCGCAAAGCCGGGCATCATGGAAAAGGATTTCACGGTGTCGGCGGCGAGCCGCGCGCCGTCCTTGGGGTAGCGCAGCGTCGCCACGTCTTCCTTGCTGCAGAGCTCATCCACGTTGTCGCGCTTCGCCGTCCACGCAATGCCGCGCAGGATGAAACTGCGAATGCTGGGGTGTATCAACGACGACGGCTCCGCGGTCAGGAGCACGAACGCGCGATGCTGGTCCGCGCCTTCGTAGGTCCACATTTGGGGTTGGAGGTCGTAAACGTTCGCGCGATCCATCCGCTCCGCGGGATGGGATTCGGCGCGCTTGCCGGTGACTTTCGGCGTGAAGGCGGAGGCCAGGACGTTGATCGAATCTTCACGGTCGAGGTCGTAGAAGGTTTCGTCGTCGAGATCGAACGGCGTGGCCGATTGCGTGATCGGATGCGAATCGGTGAGGGTGAAGAGCATCAGCTTGTTGGCAAACCTGCGGCTCTGCCCGGTCCACGCTCCTCCCACGAGCGGTTTCCACCAGCTTGCTTCCGCGGCGGCGATGCCGCCGCGCAAAGCGACGATGCCGCCCCCACGCCCGGCAAAGGCTTCGAGCGCCTGCCGATGGGTCGCGGCGGCGGGCTGAAGTTCGGTGTTGGCCAGGACCAGCACATCCGCCCGGCGGAGGGCCTCGTCTTCGAGTGTGGCCGCGCCTTCCGCCTCCCCGCCACCTTGTTTGATCAGCGTGGGCAGCGTGTCGCGGATCTCGGCGGAATCGGACACGACGAGGACTTTGATCGGCGCAGCCAGGGCCGGGATGGTGATGAGGACGGCCAGGAGGAAGGGGAGGATGCGCGACATATTTCGGTGCTCAGTAGACCAGATCCGCGGGCCGGCGTTAGCTTTTCGCCGCTATGCAAAATCCACATTCGCACTTGGCGGGGTCCACATGGGAGGAAGGTTGATATTGATAGTTGATAGCTGGCTTGGGAAAGATGCAGGTCGCAGGATACGGGATGCAGCGGGGAGATCGAAGTTGGGAGATCGGGGAGATGGCCGCTGCGCGGGGGAGGGGAATAGTCCAGTGAGTGCGGTGCGGTTTGGGGGCGCCTCTAGAACCTCCCGCTCCCGGCGCAATGAGGCCATTGCGCCCTACCTTACGCAGAGGAGGCATGTTGATATTTGTTGATATTTTTCGAAGATTCGCGGGCATTTACTCTGGACGGACGGGGGCCGTTGTGACCCCGGGTGCGGCGCGGAGGCGAACTCCGGGATGGAGGCGACGGGCGTTGGGGAATTGGGTGTTGAGGGTTGACGCGAATTTCGCTTTCGCCATCGTGAGGCGATGAAATTAGTGGCAGCATTCCTCGCCTTGTTGACGCTGGCTGGAGCGAGGCTCGTGGCGGGGCCGGCGGTGACTCCGACGAAGGCGGATGTGTCTTATGGTCCCGAGCCGCATCAACTGATGGACATTTGCCTTCCGCCGAATGGCGCGGGACCGTTTCCGGTGGTGCTGTTTTACGGCGGCATCTGGCAATCGGATAAGCACGTGCCGGATCCTGGCCGGTTTTTCCCAAATGGCTGTGCGGTGATTGCCGTGGAGACGCGGGGGATGCAGGACGCGGCGCGGGCCAAGATCAGCCCGCCGATTTCCGTGGTATTGCTCGACGCCCGGCGGGCGGTTCAGTTCGTTCGGCTGCACGCCTCCGAATGGAATCTCGATGCGCAGCGCATCGCCGTTGCCGGAGGTTCGCAGGCGGCGATTCCGGCGCTCTACGTGGCCTGCGAAGGTGAGCAGGCGAATCCAGAGTCCACCGACCCCGTCGAGAGGGTATCGACGAGGGTGGTGTGCGCGGGGTCGTATCGCGGGCCTGGGAGCATCGATCCAAAGCGCCTGTTGGAATGGCAACCCGGAGACACCTGGGGCGCTCCGGCGTTGGGATGCAGTTTCGCCGATTCGTTGAAGAATCGGGAGCAACTGCTGCCGATGATCCATCAATGGTCGCCAGATGCCTTGCTGACGAAGGATGCGCCGCCGATCTATATTCAGTATGATTGGGGCCTCACGAAACCCGACGACATCACGGAGGACAATTACCGGATTCATTCGCCGCTTCTGGCCTTGGGCTTCCAGAAGCTGGCAGAGGAGCGCGGCGCCACATGTTACGTGAGATTTCCGGGCCACGACTCGGAGAAGTACCAGGACATGTGGGACTTTCTTGTTCAGGAACTCAAGTCGGCGGCGGCGCGTTGAGAATATTTACGAACGCGGTGTGGATCGCACATCGGGATGTTCTGAGGACCTGCGATTGACCGTGTCGGACTCATTGACGCGGGGCCAGGGTGCGGACGAGAATCCAGCCCAATGCCGTCCGTCCACCTCACCTTGCGATTTGCCGCATGAAGAAAAAAATCCTTTTCGTCACCAATGACCCGGAAAGGCTGCTGTCGGTCATGGAGGCCTTCGCCGCCACCGGCGATTACCTCGTCGAGAGCGCTCCTGCCCAATCAATGATGGACGCACTCGGCCTCCACCACCCCAATGTCCTGTTCCTCGATGCCTCATCCGCTTGCCCGACCCTCGATGAATTCACCCGCCAGTTTAGCCTCTTCCACCAAAGCGCTCATCAAAAGACCGTTCGATTGATCGTTTTGAATCCGTCGGAAGACGAGCCGGAAATACTCATCGGACCCCAGCACTTGACCTTGCCCCATACCTTCGAGAAGCTCGCTGCGGCCATCGACGGCAGTTGGGGATATGCCACCGAACAACCCTTCAACCTCCAACTTAGCTATTGGGGATGGCCCCAAGGCAGCTATAGCACGTATTACGTCAAGGAAAGACGACTCAAGCACATCTGGTGCAGGAGCAAGGGCCAGGCATCAGAGGAAAGGGCCTGTGACCCCACGCCGGGCCAGTGGGAACGCATTCTAAAGGTCTGCGATGAGATGGATGTCTGGTCCATTCCCGACGATCTCGATTTCCACGATTCGAGTTCAAGCCCTGGTTTTTTTGTCAGGGTCAGAACCAGGCGCCGCTGGGTCGATTCCACTGTCTACCTCATCGCCTCACGCCCGGAGTATAAGACCAGGCTCAACCGCTTGCGCAGTATCTTGGAGTCGGTGATGAGCTGCCAGCCATCCGGCGATGAAGCGAGCGCTCCTTCGATGGGTGTGCCTGAAGGGCACCATCTGCCTTCTGCGTTCCTGGCTTGCTATGGCGCACCGATGGGCGGCTCCTACGTCGTCCGGCTCGCGGTCGATGATCTCTGTTATTCAGGCGGGCCAGGCTTGAATTTCCATCTTCCTCCGCAGTGCCGGCTTACGCCCTCCGCCGACCAATGGAGGGCCTTCTGGCAAGAAGCCGAGGCGGTGGATCTCTGGCGCTGGCGTCGCTGCTACAGACTGCCTCCCGATGTAATGATCTGCGATGGCAATAGTTGGGAGATTGCCATCCGCAGTTGGGACGCCCGGATCATCCTTTCCAGCGGCGAAAACGCCTATCCAGCGGACGCCGACCCCGCCGAAACCTCGACCATGGGCCACTCGGAAAGATTCAAGCGCTTCACCGCCGCCATCCGTGCGCTCGTCGGTGGTCGGCGCTTCGGCTAGCCAGCCCCGCCTCCGTCGTACTACTGCTAGGAAAATGCTTTCGCGCCCGCCGCACCGTGGATGGCCAGAACCGGGACCGGCGTTGGGGAGTGAGGGGGTCTGGTATCCGGGCAAACGTCGCCCGTTGCAATGAATTGGTGGAATGCAGCGTGGCCATGGTCACCAGCCTCGCGCCGATCATCGGCTACGACAAAGCTGCCGAGATCGCCAAGGAAAGCGCCAAGACCGGCAAGACCGTTCGTGAAATTTGCCGCGAACGCCAAATCCTCCCGGAGGCCGAACTGCACAAGGCGCTCGACCCCGTGGAGATGACCAAGCCGGGTGGCGAAGGGGCGGCTGGAGGGTAGCAGGTGCGCGGCGACTACCGTGCGGACGAAACCGATGACCTGACGGGGTGCGCGATACTCGCCCCGCGGCGAATGTGGATTTGGCGATCAGCCTTCGTGTCCTTTCCCGAGCGGTGCTTCGCTCATTGACCGTCCTCTTCGTTACTTCTTCTTCTTCGGAGTCGGCGCGACCTCGATCACCGTATCCGCCGGCAGCATGATCATGAGGTCATACTTGATGTCAAAGGGGATCAGCCCGTGGTCGCCGCGAAGATTGCCGGTGCAACGACTCAGCAGGAGTTTCCCGTCCGTGTTGTTCTTGAACTTGGCGAAAGTGAGGCGGGGATAAACTCCGTCGGGGTTGGGCTTCTCGCGAGAACGCTCATAGGTGAAGAGTTGCACATCGTTCTCAGCGGTTTTCTCGATGAACTTCCACACCGTGCCGCCCTGGCTTAGATCGTGATGCTCGGGTTCGACGAAAACCGCTTCGGCGATGTTGGCCTGCCATTCCAACTCACCAGCCTCGGCTTCTTTGACTTTCGAGCCGGTTTTTCCCCAGTCGTTGGATTTGAGCCAGGGCTTTCCCTTCGGCTGGGCGTAGGCCACGCCGTCGTTGGTCGTGATCCGTTTCAAGTCTGCATAGCGGTCGTAACGGTAGCGTAGAACGCCGTCCGCTTGCCCGGCCACGGCAACTCGGGCGATGAGATGGTTGGCGGCGTAGGCTTCGCGGCTGTATTTCAAATCGTCGGGCGCGAGATTGGGATCCTGCCCGCGCACACCCTGGGAAGCGAAGACAAGGCAGAGTGCCGCGGGCAGAATGCTTTTCATGTTACAGTAGAGAACGCTTCTCCAAGAGCGATCTTGCAAAAATCGCAGGCCTCCGGGGATGAAATCGACTCCGTTTCTCCGTCGGCTCCGTGCCCGGTAATGTGTCGCCGGATCCCAGCGAGGTTTCTGCCAGGAAATTGCTTTCGCGCCCGCCGCACCGTGGACGGCGAGAACGCAGACCGGCGGCGGGGAGTGAGGGCTATCGGGGGAGCGATGGGCGAAAAAAGGACGGAATACACTGCTGACGCCGCTCCGCACGGGAGATTTGGGAGGGCAGGATGCGGTCGCGGAGAGATTCATGCGCGCAAGCGTTGTTCCTGAGAATGATCATCGCCTCCGCTGTGCCAAGGTCTTTTTGGCAACGGTTTCGTCGTGGAAAAACGAAACGGGAGTTTCTTCCGCGATGAGCAGGCGGCGCTGGAGCCGTTCCAGCCGGGCTCGTTCGACAATCTCATCAATGGTTGACGCCTACTTAGCTGAACGCGAAGCATCCAGTTCCTGCCTCGTGGCAATCGGCACGTACCCGATCTCGAAGCCCTTTGGCGGTGTGACGATCTGCGCGGGGTCAAGGTCGGCGAGTTTGCCGACGGTTGGCGGGGCGAGGTAGTCGCGTTCCTTCGTCCATGCGCGATGCAGTTTCTCGATCTTCGCCTGCATCTGCTCGCGTTCTTCTTTTGTCAGGTCGGCGTTCAAAAGCGCGGGCTGGTCGGCGAAGCGGTACCAGTAATAGGTCACCACGCTCCCATCGCCGAGATGCGCCTTGAACGGCCCCGCGACGGGGCCGGGCTTTTTGAACGAACTCTCGGGTGCCTCGGGCGTGTCGTAGGGTTCCTCCGGCGGCTCCTCCGGACGATCGAATTTCAGGTTGTCCAAGCCCGTCGTGGCCGGAACGTCGCCGCGCTTCGCCGCGATCCACATGTCCTTCTTCCCATCGTTCTGCAGGCGGAAGTATTCCGGCAGCACTGCGCGGTTGCCGTTCGGCGCGCTGACTTTGCTCACGAGTTGGTCGTTCCACTTGTAGCCGTAGGTTGTCGGGTCTGGCGCGATGGGTGTGGCGAACGATTTCCAATTCATCGCCACCTTCTGCTCCTTGGGCGTCTTCTCCGCGTAAATTTTCCACGTCGAGCCGCCCTCGGCGCGGAATGTCTGCACATACGCACCTGCGGAATTGATCGCGGCGCTCGCCGGTTTGCCGCCGTCGAACCACGCCTTCACGTCATCCCACAGCGCCTTCTTCGTGTAGGATGTGAGACGGTGCAGCACGACAGTGTTGCCATCGGGGCCAACGGGAAATGAAGTCGGTGCGATGCGCGCAAACGTGCCGCCTTTCTCGTCCACCGACAGCGCGCCCGGCACGTACTGCGTTTCCATTTGAAACGGCTTGTTCGGCGCCGACGGACGCGAGTCGAGCAGCAGTCCCGCGTAGTCAGGATTCAACTCCGTCGAGTGCGACCAGAAGTAGGGTGTGAAAAAACAGACGGGGCCTTTGAAGTTTTTCGTGCTGAGGAAAAGCGTCCAACAATTGTCGCCGGTCGGCACATTCCTCCCGCCCGTCGTCGCCTTCGCTTTCGTTAGCGGCAGTGGCAGATAGCCGTAGCCGAAGAGTTCGCCGCATGTGCCCTGCTTCACGTTCAGCCCGTCAATCGGGAACAGCAGCCAGGGGCTCAACTGTGCCACGCCATACAGCCCGCGCGGCTTCTCCCAATTCCCCGCACCGTGTGCCGGACCGTTGGCGATCTCTTTGAAATTCACCGCCACACTGCCCATGATGAACTTTGGGGTCTCCGTCGGAAACCGCGTGTCGCGCCACCAACCGAGCCCGCCCTCGACATCGGAGTAAAGATCCTTCGGTGGCTTCCCTTCATACTGCGCGTGCATCCACGTGCCGACCAACCCAGTCTGGAAACGATGCCCCGGATACTGCTGCAGCAATGGCCACGCGGCAGCGTAGAGGGAAAAGCCCGCGTTGAATTCCTCCGGCACTTTCTCGGTGGAAACAAGAAGATAGCCTGCCATTTCGGCTTTTTGGGCCTCGGCAGAGAAGGCCGTGCCCGGCAAAGCGATCGTCAGGGCGGTGAGAAGATGGGTGCTCAGTTTCATAGGGGATTTTCGCAATATCACTATACCACCCGCGGCTGGCGACTCCTTTGCGGCTCGCTAAACCGAAGGCCAATTTAGGGCGATAAACCCAGGGGCAACAGCCGAGGCAAGGACACGGATACGCAACCGCCCGCAGCCGCGCCCTTGCGCGAGTGACTCATCAATTTCACGCAGGAATGGACACCCCGGGTCCGCGTCCTGCCTCAACACCAAGAACAGAAAGGAAATCCCATGGTCGCAATCCTCGATCATCAACCATCAGCCACCAAACGTCCGCGTCCGAATCTGCTGCTCCACTGGGGCGCCCAGCGCTAAACTATCTTTTTACCAGCGCGCTGCTAATAATTCATGGCTTCGCGTCGTGGCCGTGTGCATTTGGCTGTTTCCAGGGTGCCCACCCCGTACCACGAAGCGGAGCTTCCGCCACGCAGCGTGCGTGCCGAAGGCCTCACCTTCGGCACGAGGAGCAAAAGCGAACCGATCCTCGAGCTTCGGTGGATCGCGACGTCCCGGCGCGATGGGTAAGAAGACGCGCGTGAGCGCCACGCAACTCCTCCGCTCATTCCGCAGCCAGACGCCCCGGAGCCGGAACTTTTGGCAACGGCGGCGGGAGTGCGGGTCGGAAGCGCACGAAGAGCGGGAAATAGATCCAGAAGAATAGGACGCCTAGAATATGAAAGGCGAGGAGATAGCCCGGTAGCAGGAAGAGCCCATACATGGGGGTGAGATACGTGAAGAAGATCCCCAGGAAATAAGGAATGAGCGCCCAGCCAGGATGGCGCATCCGCGCCAGCCAAAGGCGGGGGCCGACGCACGTCAGGATGGCAAAGACAAACATGCCGATGACGAAGACATCCCACGGCTTGGGATCCGGGTGGTGGTGCGTCTGCGGACTTTGGCAGAAGTGGACCTCCAACTCGGTCGTGAGGGCCGCAAATGCCCAGGCGGCGAACATGATCAGTCGCACGACGATTCTCAGCATGGGGCCTTTGCGGCTCACATCGGTCCTACCGATTCTCCGGCGTCCATTCCGGTGGGTTCACGCCTGCCTCTTCCTCGATCGGCAGCGTAAACTGAAAGGTCGCGCCCGGGCCTTGGTTGGCCGTCGCCCACAAGCGTCCGCCATGAGCTTCGACGATCGAGCGGCTGATGGACAATCCCATGCCCAGCCCCTCGACCTTCGTCGTATAGAACGCGTCAAACAATCGCGCCGCCTGCTCCGGGTCGAGTCCCACACCGGAGTCCTCCACGGCAACAAGAATCGATTTGGATTCTGTCGCCCGCGTGCGCACGCGGATGACGCGCGGTCGATCCGTCAGCGCGCTCATGGCATCGAGCGCATTGATAATCAGATTCAATAGGACCTGCTGCAATTGCACCCGGTCCCCGGTGACCGCTGGGAGATCGGCCGCCAGATCCGTCTGGAGCGATGCGCCTCGCCGGTCCACCTCGCTTTGCGTCAGCGCCAGAATCTCGCGGACGGTGCTATTCATGTCCAATCGGGCCGCGACGGATCCGCTTTTCTTCACCAGCGACCGGATTCGTGCAATCACATCGCTGGCCCGGTTCCCATCGCGGACGATCCGACGAACAGCGTCGCGCGCTTCGTCAAAGTTCGGAGGGTCGGCGGCGAGCCAGCGCAAGCAGGCGTTGCCGTTGGTCACGACGGCCGCGAGCGGCTGATTGACCTCATGGGCAATGGAGGCCGTGAGTTCGCCCATGGTGGTGATGCGAGTGACATGAGCGAGTTCCACCTGCGCCTTGTTGAGAGCGTTCTCGGCCCGCTTGCGCTCGGTCACGTCGATCACGGTGCCCACGAATTCAACGAGATCTCCGGATGGGCTGAAAACAGGATGGCCTACGGAATGGATGTCTCTGATCTCGCCCCCGGGATGAACAATTCGGTAATCTATCTCGAACTCCGCCTTTTCGCGCGTGGCTCTCTCGACCGATTCAATGGTCCTGGCTCGATCATTCGGATGAATGCGTTGAAAGAACGTTTCGGAGGTCTGCATCCCGCCCTGCGGGTCAAAACCCAGCACACGGTAGCATTCCTCGGACAAGTACCGGATCTCGCCCGTGGCGGGCGTCCGTGCCCAACTGCCCGTGCCGCTCAACCTCTGCGCTTCCGCCAAATAGGCCTCGCTCCGCCGCAAGGCCTCCTCCGCTTGCTTCCGTTCACTCAAATCGAGCACGAAGGCGACGCCCTCGGTCCCTTTCCCTTCGAAGCTCGCGCCGCCAATGAGCACGGGCACGCGGCTCCCGTCCTTCCGGAAGTACTCCTTCTCGTACGGTTGAAAGGTCCCGCTCGCCTTGAGCTCGGCGATGGCCCGTTCATCAGCGTCGCGCCATTCCGGCGGCGTCAACTCCGTCCAGCGCACGCGCCCCGAGAGGAGATTTTCGCGGCTGTATTCCACGAGGTGGAGAAACGCTTCGTTGGCCTCAATCAGCCGACCTTCGAGATTCCAGATCACGATGCCCATAATGTTGGCCTCGACAAGTCGCCGGAACCTCGCCTCCCGCTCCTGGATCTCGCCATACAGACGGGTGTTTTCCAGCGAAACCGCCGCTTCCGAGGCGAGCAATTTGAGGACCGCCATCCGGGCCGGAGTGAAAGCGCGGCTGGTCAGGTTGTTTTCGAGGTAGAGTAATCCGGTCAGTTTGGCCTGCTTGAGCAAGGGCAGGCAGAGAAGAGAACGGGCATGATGCTGACGAATGTAGGGATCCGCGGAAAACGGATTCTGAGCGGAGGCATCGTCGAGAATCACGCTCTCCCGGGTGCGCATCACATAATGGACGATCGAATCTGGCAACTCCGTCGCAGCCACGCTCTCTTCTCTCAGACGCACGACGACCGTGTCGCCGCTGGTCGTCGCTTCGGCCTCAATCCGCAGCTCATCAGCTTGCGGAAGAATCAGCAGGCCTCGCTCGGCGCCCGCGTGCTCGATGGCCGTGCGCATGAGCCTGTCGATCAGTTTCTCGAGGACGATCTCGCCCGACACTGCTTGCGAGACTTTGATGACCGTAGCGAGATCCAGATGTTCGACGGGCGCCCCGATGGTGCTCACGGGACCTGGCGCCGGCTCTTCCTCCCTGAGGTGCGGATATAATAACTCGTCGAGTTGCCGCACTTTTCCATCAGCCCCCCACCGAAGGTAGCAGTAGCGGGCGTCCCGTAAATACACCTGCGCGATCTTCGCGAAGCCGCGCGCCGCATAGAAGCGCGCGGCAA
>Ga0302324_100006317_pt1 | contig 25583 bp, 21 predicted proteins | sample Palsa_T0_1_FD_201949 | JGI IMG/M metagenome (GOLD analysis project Ga0302324, IMG submission 201949) | Peat permafrost microbial communities from Stordalen Mire near Abisko, Sweden - Palsa_T0_1 | ecosystem: Environmental > Terrestrial > Soil > Palsa > Peat permafrost | place: Sweden: Abisko... | reverse complement strand
CATGCAGGATTTGGAGAGACACGCGGGGACAGGAGCTGATGGAATACGCGCTCCTGGGCGGGTTTGTCACCTGTGTGGCCGGCGCCATCATGCCCGGCATCGCCGCCGATGTCATCGCGGTCTTCGGTAAACTGCTCGGAATGTTGCAAGTCGCCGGCGGTTCCGATGTCGCCGCGGCGCGATCCTAGGGCGGTCTTCCAGCGCCGCTAGCGCGAGGTTCGCATGTTCTCGTGCAGCAGGCGCTCGATCTGGGCCACGTAGTCCTCTTTCGCCTGGCGGAACAGCTCGCCGCTCGCCGAACTCGGGAAGCCGGCGTGAACGTACCGCACCAATCCATTGCGATCCAGGAAAAATGTGGTGGGCCAGGAATTCCAGTTCACGGCCTGCGTGAGCTTGTCGGGGGCCTCGCTGGGTTCTCCGCACAGGAGCGTCGTGTACTCGATGCCATAGCGTTGGACGAACGCGCGGAGGCGCTCGGGATTCTTCAACTGATCGCCCTCTTCAAACGACAGCGCGACGATTTCCAGCCCCTGATCGCGATACTTCCGGTACAGGGAGGCCAGATAGGGCGCTTCGTCGTGGCAATTAGGGCACCAACTCCCGGTGATCACAACCAGCACCACTTTGCCATGGAAGCGGGCATCGGTGTTGCTGACCATACGGCCGTTCAAATCGGGAAAACTGAACCGAAACGCCTCGGACGGATCCTTCACGCTGGTGTGCCGGGCCGGATCGGTCGGCTGCGGTAAGCCTTTGGCGAGCGATTCTTCCGAACGGATTGCGGTCAATTTGTTCTTGCCGTTTTGGAGGATATCGAGCGAGCCGTCGGACGTCAGGCTGACTTCGAGCAGCAACGGACGCGCGCCGGAGAAATGGCTGAGGACAAACTTGCCGTTCCTGTATGTGCCGGTGACGGCGCCGGTGTCTCCATCGATGCGCAGGATGGCGGCGGAAACGTCAGGGCCGGTCTGATGCACGATGAAGCGCCAGGCTTGCTCGCCTTTCGGACTCTTGTTGGGGATCACCCATTGGCCGTCTATCGAAGGCGCGTTCGCATCGGCGGGCGGTTGCGTGTGACGCGTGGCGTGAAACGGATAGACGGCACGTTCGGCGCGGCGTGCCTGGATGTACTGGCCATCCAGCGCGCCATCCTTCAACGTTGCTTCCAGCCGCGAAGCGTAGTAGTCCCATTTCAACGCCAGCGACCCGTTCGCGAATTGTCCATTGGTGGAAGGGAACCGCTCTTCGCCATTGAAGAACGAGCCTTGGACGCCGGCGCCGTCTCCACTCAGCTCGAAGCGGAACGGAACCTCCACGTCGTTGACCTTGACGGTGGCGTCCCAGGTACCGGCCAACGATTGCGCCAGCGCGGCGGAAGCGATGGCGAAAAAGGCAGGAGCGGAGATTTTGCCGATCATGAGCGGAGCATAGCACTTCCCGGAGAAGCCCGGCGAATCGGCGTTTTGGGCCTGATCGTGCTCAGCTAGCGCGGGAACGTGCGAAAAGCCTTTCAATTCGACGGAGGACTCAGCCGGTTGGGGCGAACGGCCCCGGAAGACGTGTCATGATGCGCCACTGCGTGCTTGTAGTTGCCCTTCTTGCGACATTGGGGACAGCCAAAGCCAACCCGGCCCTGCAACTGATCGTGTCGAACGAATCGGCGCCGCCGGGCGGGACTGTCCAGGTCAAGGTATTCGCCGTGACTCCGACACCCATCGCGAGCGGGCGAGTGCTCGTATCGTTCGACCCATCGATCTTCGGGAGCATCACGCAAGTGGCTTTCTTCAGCGCTGCGGGCGATGCCTATGGCGCGCCGACGATCCAGGGAACCATGCTGGACTTAAATTTCCAATCGGCATCGGGTGGGGTTGGGTGCCTGCCCGGCCTTCCTGTGTTCACCGTTACGATCCCTATCCTAGCTACCGCATCGCCGGGCGCGACAGCGCAAATAACCCTCGATACGTCGCCCGCGCCATGGATGGATCCGAACGGAAACGCGTTCGCAGTTCAATCCATTCCGGGAGCGGTCACGGTGAGCGGGAACCTTTGGATCGGAAACGTAACGCCCGGAGGCGGCGTCCAGCCTGCGGGCACGGCGGTGCGCGTCGCAGGTTCGGGATTCAATCCAGCAGCCACGCTCAGCGTCTCTGGCGTGAGCGTATCGTCGTTCGAAGTCGTTAGTCCCCAGGAGATCGATTTCATTCTGAGGGCCCCGGCGGAGCTGACCGGCAAGCGGGTTCGCGTCCAAAATCCCGACGGATCCGTTGTCGATTATTTTCCGTCTTTTCGGCCGGTGCCCGCGGACGCCGCGACGCAGCAATTTCTCTCCGGTGGCGCAATGATCTTCCCTCTGCGAACCTGGGTCGCAGCCACGCCTGGGATTCCCTCCGACGTCAATCTCGCATTGCAGAATCCGAGCGCGGTTCCTATCGACGTCACAGTCAACGGCGGCTCGGGCCAAACGTACCAATCCACGGTTCCCGCGGGCGGCATACTGACGGTTGTGGGGGGCATCCCCGCAGGCGACTATATGTCGGCGATCAGCGCCTCCGCGCCGATCCAGATCGTAACGTATACGGTTCCTCCGGACCAGTACCCAATTAATCTGGGCGGAATTGCGACGTTGTTTCCAGTCCAGGCGCTGCCGCCCCCACCGCCGTCGAGTTCCGGACTTCCGCCGCATCCACGACGCTCCGAGCGCGGCTCAACGCTCGCCGCGCGACCCAAGGCTGCTCAGCAAACTCAACTCCTTGCCACCTTGGAATTTGCGCTGCAAGAGGGTTCGCCGCCGTCGACCCAACGGGCGTACGATGCTGGCGCGCTAATCGGAATCTTCTCCTCTTCCACGGATTCAGGCGGCAACTGGTTGAGCGGGACTTCGCCGGACCTTCGGTATGTCGAAATCACTGTAAACCCCGCCGGCTTGGTGCCAGGAACGTACCAGGGCACGGTTACGATTACCTACAACCCCGCCGTCGGGCAAGAGCCGCAACAGATAGCGGTGACGCTTTACGTCTTGAACAGCGCACCTGCTCTAACGCTCGCCCCGCCGAATCTCATATTTTCGTACGCCGTTTACCAAGGTTCGCCGGGCACGCCCGATGAAATCGATCAAATAATGACCGTTAACAGCAACCCTCCCGGAGCAGCGTTTGAGATCCAAAGTTCTGGACCAGTCGAAGCGTCAGCATCTGCTCTTGTTGGCCAGATATCTCGCTCGCTGGTAACGCCAGAACCGCTATACGTGACGCCTTCGGCGACGCGGCCGGGGATTTACGATACCAGCATCACGGTGAGTGGTAGTGGCCAAAGCGCAGTCGCGCCAGTCAAGATCGAGGTCACTGCTGGGCCCACGCCGCAGCCCGTAGTCGGAGCAGTGGTCGACGCCGCCTCTCAAGAGATCGGTCCTGTCTCGCCGGGCGAGATTGTTACCATCCATGGCGATCTGATCGGGCCGCCAAGCAGCTACGGACTCCGGTTCGCGAGGGACGGAATGGTATCGACCGAGCTCGCGAGCACTGTCGTTACATTCGACGGCATCGAAGCGCCCATCTTTTTCGCTTCTGAATCGGAGTTGAACGTGATGGTTCCTTATGGCATCCCCAATCCGAATTTCACGTTGGTACGGGTGACGTATTTCGATGTACCGTCGGTGGAGGTCGGCGTTCCCGTGGTAGCTACGGCGCCGTAAGGAAGACATGTCATGCGGCGCTTCCCCCGTCGCCGCCGGCCGGAAAACCGTAAAATCGGAAGCGGAATGCGTCTCAAGATTGTGCAGGTAGGCGAACCCGTCTTGCGGAACGTCGCGCGCCCGCTCCAGGCGGAAGAGATCGCTCTGGCGGAAACGCAGCAGCTCATCGATTGGATGCGGGACACCATGCGGGACGCGCCGGGCGTCGGCTTAGCGGCGCCGCAAGTCGGACTGCCGCTCCAACTGGCGGTCATCGAGGATCGGGTGGAGTATTTGAAGGACATTGCGCCGGAGGTCCTGGCCGAACGCGAGCGCAGGCCGGTCGAATTCCAAGCCATCATCAATCCCCGCATCGTCGAGCGATCCCAGGAGGAAGCCGAATTCTTCGAAGGCTGCCTGAGTTTGGCGGGCTTCAGCGCGCTGGTCAAACGACCGCGGGCCGTCACCGTCGAGTATCTGGACCGCACCGGCGCCGAGCGGCGAATCGAGGCGCGAGGCTGGCACGCGCGCATCCTGCAGCATGAGATCGATCATCTGCAGGGTTGTCTCTATATCGATCGAATGGCGACGCGTTCCTTCGCCACACTCGAGAATCTGGCCCGGCACTGGAAGCAGACGCCCGTGGCAGAAATCCGCAAAGCGCTCGCGCTGGAAGATCGCCCTGGAGCGTAACGGTTAGCAAGGTTCGCTTGCGGCCAGAGCCGTGCAAGGGGAAAATAGGATTGGTACCGCCCTCCGCCCGAGTCACCATGCGCATTCTTATTCTTCTTCTGGCCCCGCTGGTCGTGGCCGGGCAGCCGTCCTCGGTGGTCTCTCTCAGCAATGGCGTCCAGGTTCGGATAGCGCTTAATCTCCCGGACGACACACCCAGTCCGTTGGCGGTGGAGCTCGAGGCGGCATCGGGCAATAGCTTCTATCGTGTTTTCCGGGATGAGAACGACCTGGTGGTATTTGCCTACGAGCTCGCAGTGGAACGCAGCGAGGATGGCAGCCAGTTTCGCGTTACCGCGAAGCCTGCAGAGAACGACTTCGCCGCGAAGTTTCCGAACGCCGACGGGGGCAAGCCCGTGCCGACGTTCTCGGCATCGTTGGCCTCGCCGTTACTCAATTCGGGCGAACACTTCGCGTTCGAGGTTCCCAGCGATCCCGGACTCGGTTTGAAGCTGACCGATACCGTGCAGATCGAGATCAACCCGCGCGGGCTGCCGGCCACTGAGCCGGGAGAGCGTGCTTCGGTTCCATTGCGTTTTGAAACGCTTAAGGTGTCGGTTAACGGCGCGGTGGTCTCGCCGGGTGGATCGGGAGCGATCGTCTCCGGCAGCTATCTGATGTTTTACCTGCCCGGTTACGGCGGCTATTTCTTCTCCCTGGCGCCGGTGACGCGCTACGCGTTCGTGCAGATCGGGATGGTGGAATTCGGCAAGCTGCGGTTCGTCCTGGACAATGCCACCTACGAGTGTCAATCCGCGGCGCCGATCTTGACGAAGTCGGATCGAGGCGAGCTTTGGGTTTACCACGATCCCGACTACAAGCCGGCGGGCAATTGGACCGCCAGCGATCCTTCCTCCGCCGCTCACGATGAATTCTTTACGGCTGCTTCCGACTCCCTGAACTGGTGGCTGCGGTAGATTCCCCGAAACATAGCTCCCATCGAAGCGACCAACTTGCACTAAGTCTCCTCGGGCGAAAACTCGGCGACTGAGGGGCGATCGCCTTAGTACTTATAGTACTCTGAGTGTCTAGATCGGCGAATTCTATAACATTAGAATGGGTCTGTAACACCTTTGTCATTCTGTTAACTCGAAGGAAGATTTGTCTTGACCGACCCACGCACTGGATCGACGCCCGGCCGAGTATTCTGGATAACCGGATTATCGGCCTCCGGAAAGACCAGCATCGGGTGTGCGTTGTCTTCTCACCTGCGGGCATCCGGCTGCCCGGTAATTTTTCTCGACGGAGATACGCTCCGCGCAGCCGTTTCGAACGATTTGGGCTATAGCGCCGAGAACCGGCGGGCGGCTGCGATGCGAAACGGCATGCTTTGCCGTATGTTGGCGGAGCAGGGGTTCGATGTGGTTTGCTCCACGATTTCTCTGTTCCACGAAGTACAACGTTGGAATCGCCAGAACATTCCCGGGTATAACGAGATTTTCGTTCGAGTGCCGTTGGAAGAACTTAAGCGTCGCGACACCAAAGGAATATACTCGACCGCCCGCGATCAGGGTCCAGCCAATGTCGTGGGGCTCGACATTCCGGCCGAGACTCCTCAGGCGCCCGACCTTATCCTGGACAATGACGCGTCGCTTGATGTCGAGGAGGCGGTGCGGCTGATTCTGGACCGGGCGTCCGAGCGTGAGCGCTCGCGCGCGGATAGGAACGCAATCCACTTCGGCACGAAGGCCGAAACGCTGGAGCGGCTGGCGCCATTATTGCGAAGCGCGGCGATCCTGCCTCAGGTCCGCTTTTCCGTCGCCGAGTGGCGCGCCGATCCGCAAGGCGTGCTAAACCGCATTTCCGCGTCTCCCTGGGGATCGGAAGCGGTAATTGTCCGGAGCAGCGCCAAGGGCGAGGATTCAAGCTCGGAGTCGCAGGCGGGAAAGTTCACATCGGTCGCCGGCGTGGAAGGCGTCGGGGCTATCTCGCACGCCATTGAAACTGTCATTGCGTCCTACGCAGGCAACGATTGCCCGCACGATCAGATTTTCGTGCAGCCGATGTTGAATGACGTGTCCATGGCCGGCGTAGCGGTTACGCGCGAACCGCATGGAGGCGGGCCCTACTTCGTCATCAACTACGATGACTACTCCGGCCGCTCCGATCTTGTCACCTCGGGCACCGCCGAGAAGCTCAAGACCTTTATCTGTCTCAAGTCGCGCCAAGAGGGAATACCTAGCCACCTCCACCCGATTCTGAACCTCTTGAGAGAGCTTGAGTCGCTGTTGGACTGTGACGCAATTGACGTGGAATTCGCAGTCGACAAAGACGGCGCTCCCTACCTTCTGCAGGTGCGCCCGCTTGCGCTTAACCAGCGCTTGACGGACGCCGACGCGACGGCCGCCGCCGCGACCGAGATAGCGCGGAAGGTGGCGCTCTTGACCAAGCCCCATCCTTATCTCCACGGCAATCGATCGGTCTTCGGGGTCATGCCCGACTGGAACCCCGCCGAAATAGTCGGGCTGAAGCCGCGGCCTTTGGCGCTCTCGCTGTATAGAGAACTGATCACCGATTCGATCTGGGCCTATCAACGGGACAATTACGGTTACAAGAATCTGCGGAGCTTTCCTCTGCTCATGAACTTTCACGGGCTGCCGTACATAGATGTCCGCGTGAGCTTCAATTCGTTCATACCCCGCGACATGAAGCCGGATTTGGCGGAGCGGCTGGTCAACTATTACGTCGATCGGCTGGTGGCGCAACCCACGCTGCACGACAAGGTCGAATTCGAGATCATTTTCTCGTGCTATACGCTGGATCTTCCAGAACGGCTTCTGGCGCTGACCGAGCACGGCTTCTCGCGGGACGACATTACCGACATTACCGGCTTGCTCCGCAACTTAACCAACAAGATCATAAATCAGGATGGGCTGTGGCGTCGCGATCGCGAGAAGATCGATAAGCTGGTTGAGCGCCTTCCGAAAATCCGAGACGCATCTATCGACAAGATTTCGCGCGTCTATTGGCTCCTGGAAGACTGCAAGCGGTACGGGACTCTGCCATTTGCGGGCTTGGCGCGGGCGGGCTTCATCGCCAATCAATTTCTGAATTCGCTGGTGGCGACCGGAGTGTTAGACAAGTCCGGGCACGCGGCGTTCATGTCCGATCTGGAAACGGTCGGATCTCAAATCGGCCGCGACTTCGCCGGTTTAACCAGAGATGAATTCCTGGCCCGGTACGGGCATCTGCGCCCGGGAACGTATGATATTCTTTCCCCTCGCTATGACGAGGCGCCCGATCTGTACTTCGATTGGTCGGCTCGCCGTCAGCAGCACCCAACCGCGTCGCGATTTTTGCTGTCGGTCAACCAATTGCGTTTGATTGAGCGCTTGCTGAAAGAACACGGCATCGAGCACGATATCCTCAGCCTCATTCATTTCATCAAAGGTGGAATCGAGGGGCGCGAATACGCGAAGTTCGTCTTTACCAGGAGCCTCAGCGACGCTCTCTCCCTGATCAAGCAGATCGGAGAAGAATATGGACTCTCGACCGAGGATTGTTCATTTTTGGACATCGCCGACATTCGCTCCCTCTATTCGGAGAGTGGAAGCGTGGCGGCTCGGCTGAAAGCCAGCGTCGCGGAAGGTAAACGCCGCTATAACCTCACGCGCCGAATCGTGCTGCCGCCTCTGATCTCTTCGCCGGACGATGCTTTCGCGTTTCACCTTCCGGCGATCCATCCTAATTTCATAACCAAACAGAGCGTGACCGCGCGAGTCAGCACCATCGACGAATCGCCGGATGAGATCAAGGATACGATCTTATTCGTTCCGAGCGCGGATCCCGGGTTCGATTGGATCTTCAGCCGCGGCATCGCCGGGTTTGTCACTCAATTCGGCGGCGTCAATTCGCATATGGCCATCCGCGCCAGCGAACTCGCCATGCCGGCCGTCATCGGCGCCGGTGAAACATTATTCCGGCAGTGGAAAAAGGCCGGCAAGATTTGCCTCGATTGCGGCAACCAGCAAGTTCAGGTCGTAGCATGAAGGCCGTGGCCGTAACGCAGCGGGTTGTGGTGGATCCCCCGTATGGCACTCGCCGCGATTGTCTCGATCAGGTCTGGGTAAAGTTCCTCCTCGAGTGCGGATTGATTCCCATTCCGATCCCCAATACCGTGGACGCGGCAATGCAGATCTGCGGACGAGTCGGCGGCATCGTCCTTACCGGCGGGAACGATTTGACGGCCTATGGCGGCGATGCTCCGGAACGCGACGAAACCGAGGCCGCGCTACTCGATTTGGCCGAGCGCCGGGATTTGCCCGTTTTGGGTGTTTGCCGTGGAATGCAGATGATACTGCACCGCTTCGGCGCCCGATTGGAAAAGGTTCAGGGCCATGTGGCGCCACGGCAGCGGATTTTGATCGACGGCCGGAGCGTGGAAGTGAATAGCTTTCATAATTTCGGAGCGATGGAGGTTTATCCGCCGCTCATGACTTGGGCAATCGCCGACGACGGCGTTATCAAAGCTGTCAGGCATTCGAATCGCCGCATGATCGGCGTGATGTGGCATCCCGAACGCCGGGAACCGTTTGCCGCGGATGACATCGCACTGTTTTCCGGATTTTTCGAAGCTCGCGAGTTTTCGAGACCCGCGCTTTCGAGGCCGGCGCTTTCGAGGCCGGAATGATGCGCGCCGTCATTTTAGCAGCCGGACGCGGTAGCCGCCTCGGTCCTCTTTCCGAGGATCGTCCGAAATGTCTGGTCGAGTTCGCTCAGCAACCGCTGATCCGGCGTCAAATCGCGGCGCTCCGCGGTGGTGGCGTCACCACCATCGGGATCGTACGCGGCTATCTCGGAAATATGATCAACATCGAGGATGCCGTTTATTTCGAAAATCCCCGCTGGGCAGAAACCAACATGGTTATGTCGCTCGCCGCGGCGAAAACATGGCTGCAATCCGACGCGGTGGTGGTCAGCTATGCCGATATCTTCTATGGGCGAGACGTGGTGCGGGATGTAGTCGCGTCATCCGGCGATCTGGTGGTGGCTTATGACCGCGGCTGGAGAAGCTTGTGGACTCGGCGGTTTGACGATCCGCTGAGCGACGCGGAGACCTTTCGGACTGACGCCGGCGGGAACCTGCTCGATATCGGACGGCGGACAACGCAAATCGACGAAATCGAAGGGCAGTATATGGGCCTGCTCAAATTCACGCCCCCAGCCTGGCGCGCGGTTGAGGCCGTGCTTGCCGCCGTGGATGCGAAGACTCGCGACGCCATGGACATGACCACGCTTCTCCGCGCATTGCTGGACTCGGGTTTCCCCGTCGGAACGGTCGCTATCGCCGGAAAATGGGGCGAGATCGACAGTTCCGACGACTTGGAGCTCTACGAAAAGATGATCCGGGAGGGTGAGCTTTGTCTCGAGAACTGAAAGCAGGGAGCGTTATTCAAAAGGAGCCTCGCACAATGACTGAAACATTGATCAAGCACGGCAATTTCGACAGCCTGGCGGATGACTACGCCCAGTATCGTCCCGGCTATGCTCCCAGCATCGTTACGGCGATCCTATCGCTGGTGGGGCGCCCGGCCCGCGAAGTGGACGCGGCCGATGTCGGCGCTGGAACCGGAATCTGGACCAGGATGCTGGCCGCGCGCGGTCTGCGCTCCGTTACCGCGGTGGAACCGAGCGATGAGATGCGCCGGCAAGGCGTTTTGACGTCGCAGGAACACAACATCGTTTGGCGCCGCGGCAGCGCGGAGGACACGGGCCTGCCCTCGGGCGCTTACGATCTGATCTCCATGGCCTCTTCTTTTCATTGGACCGACTTCGACCGGGCCTGCGCTGAATTCCAACGCATGTTGCGGCCGGGCGGACGTTTTGTGGCGCTGTGGAATCCTCGAATGATCGAGCTCAATCCTCTCCTGGTCGAAATCGAACAGGAAATCGCGCGGCTGAATCCGGAAGTGAAACGCGTTTCCTCGGGACGCTCCGGCCTCACCGACAGACTCACCGAGATGTTGTGGGCCAAGCCGGACTTCGACGACGTAGTTTATCTGGAAGCGCGGCACGTAGCCACTCAAACCGCGGGGCAATATCTGGGCGCTTGGCGGTCGGTCAACGATTTGCGGGTGCAGCTCGGGCCGGATCTGTTCGATGAGTTCCTGGGTTTCGTGGAACGCAAGACCGCCGGTCTCGCGGAAATCGAGACGACCTATCTTACGCGCGCTTGGGCGGCGCGGCGCGTCTAAAGGACATGTGAAGCGGACCGCGATGATCGTGGAACCGAAACCGGCAGGGCGCGCTTTAGGCAGTGGTGCTTCGTCGAGCATCCCGGGACGCCGGGTGGACAATGCGGGGCCGGCGCAGCCGCTCTGCGACCAGGATGAGATCCTCAGGCGCGCCAGTCCTCTATTTCGAGCGGAACAGTCTAAGGACTTACGGGAGGTCGTTGCCGGGAAAATCGAGGAACTTCGGCACTACGATGTCCTGGCGATAGACAGAGTCGCGGCGATCTGCTTCTTCGGCAAAAGTGGTTCGCTTCTTTTGGCCAGTTATCTCGACGGACACGAAGACGTAATGATGCTTCCGGGCCTTTGCGGCACGGATATATACAAATTCTTTGAGCGCTACCCGTCGTTAACCCTGCGTGACAAATTAATCGGCTACCCAGGCTATACGCAGCACTTCGCTCCATTTTTTGAAGGTGGGTTCGCGATCTCGTCCTCCCAGTATTACGCCGCGGTGCAAGCCATTCTCGAGTGTTACAGTGAATGGCCGTCAGACTTCCTGGAATCACGCCGGGCCTTCTTTCTATTCGTGCATATTGCATACAATATCGCGCTTGGGCGGCGTCCGGCAAGCCCCTGTCCATTAATAGTCTACGCGCAGCATTTTTGGAACCCTGTAATGGCAAGCGAGTTGGTTGAGGATTTTCCGCGGGCGAAATTCATCCATACCGTTCGTGATCCGATCACCTTATCAGGTCAGATATTGGCCGACCGCCTTTTGCCCAGCGAAAGATTGCCGAATCCAAACGAAATTCCCCCCGTTGCCAAGCGCCAATTGTTTTCCCTGACCAGATGGTGTGTGGCGCCATTTCAGAAGCTTGCTGATCTGCTGCGCCGCCGGCGCTTCCGCCTTTTTTCGCCGATTAATGGAGATCGGCCGCATTTCGGGATGGAATCCCGAACCCGGGCAGTGCGCTTTGAAGATCTGCACTGTGATACCGCGGAAACCATGCGCGATCTCTCTGATTGGCTCGGTCTTTCTTATCAGGAAACGCTGATCCAGAGTACATTCAACGGAATTCCATATGTCGTCACGCGTGACGGAAAGGCTTGGTCGGGCCGGCGGCCGGAGCAGGCGCAGCGAAAGCTGCGGTATATCTCGCGGAAGGATCAAGCATTGCTGTTCGCGCTGTTTCATAAAAACTTCGTGGCCTGGAACTACCCATATCCGAAGATCTTTGGAAATCCGATTGTCCGTTGCATCGTGTTTGTTACGCTCGTTATTTTTCCCATGAAAATCGAAATTATGGCCGCACAGGCTCTGTTCAAGGAGAAGATTCTGCCGTCGGTGCGGCGCGGAAACATTTCGATCGCGATCAAGTCCTTGCTTCGAATCGTGTCTTACCGTCTGGCGCTCACTCTCCTCTTCGTGCTTGAGTTTGTTGGGCGATGTGCCCACGGAAAGACATTGTTACAGGTCGACCACGCGAGGCGATGACCGAGGCGGCGCGATGAAGGCGCGAAAGTTACGCGAACTTGAATCGAAGTGACGGGAGTTTTGGCCGCTCTGGTTTTCCGCCTGGTCTTCAGGCCTCGATAACAAGGTGAAGATCTACGCACTACGTCGGACTAGAAGAGACATCGCGCTTATTCTCGTCCTGCTGCGCCGGGGATCTTGGCCTTGGCCCGTGCCACCCACGACGGGTCGGTGGTTCGCTCCCCTGTTTCCAATCTGAAGTCACCGATCTTGCGGCAAAATTATTGGCCCGTAAAGATCTTGCAATTCAAACGCTTCCCGCGCGTTGACGCCACGCGCCATGCATTGTTTTTCTTGCCCCGCGTTACTCTAGAGCCGAATTATCCCAACCGACACGTTCTGGAGGTAGCATGTTCCGTTCCCGTTGGTGGCTCTCTTCGGCCGCCTTGGTGCTCGGCTCGACACTTTGCGCCACGCCACCTCTCACCACCATTCAGGACGTTCTCTTCTCCTCGGACGGCCTGCGGTTCAATGGCCTGCTCACCATTACATGGCCCAGCTTCGAGGCCTCGGACACGTCGAACATCGCCGCCGGAGCGATAGAACTCCAGATTACCAGCGGCATCCTGTATGTCCAGCTCGTTCCTACCGCGAATGCCGACACTCCCGCCATTTATACCGTGCAGTACAACAGCAACAACGGAACCCTGTATACGGAAGCATGGGCCGTCCCGTCCAGTAGCGATCCGTTACGGGTAGTGGACGTGCGCGTGGCGCCCGGAACGGTCACCGGCTCGGCGCCATCACCATCCTACCCACCATCCAGCCCGTCATCCACCCCTCCGGCAAATTCCACCGGGCTCACGATTTCAAGCGTCACCGGCCTCCAGAGCGCCCTCAATGCGCGGCCGGTGGAGGGAACGGGGTTCACCGTCTCCCGCGCCGCCATTATCGACGCCACCGGTGCCATCGACGGCGCCCTCGGAAATCTATCCGACTGCCTGCACGTGGACGGAACGTCCGGTTCATGCGGCTCCGCCAGTGCCGGAAGCACGGTCGTCGGGTTTGTCGACTCGGAGGTCCCCGGCGGAACCATGGACGGGTCCAATTCCAGCTTCACGTTGGCCAACACGCCGAATCCCGCCGCGAGCCTGGAGCTTTTTCGTAACGGTCTGCTCATGAATCAGGGCGGCGACTACACCCTAACGGGCAATGCCGTGGCATTCCTGACATCGTCGATACCTCAGCCGGGCGACGCGATTCTGGCGTCGTATCGCCTTGGCGGGAGCCTCCCCAATGTCGGCTTCGTGGATCAGGAAACGCCGTCCGGAACCATCGACGGCGTGAATTCCTCCTTCATAACCTCGCAAGTTCCGAATCCCCCGACTAGCCTGATCCTGTTCCTTAACGGCATTCGCATGACTTCCGGAGTCGATTTTACTTTTAGCAACAATGCGATCAGTTTCCTGACGGGCCTGCAGCCTCAGCCGGGCGATATTCTGACTTGCTCCTACCGCGTCGCGCAGTAACCTTAACCGGTCTGTACTCAGGGCCTAGTGGTTTTTCCATACCGAGCTACGGTCTTCGCTATGTTGCCTGTCCCTTCTTCCTGGTGCAACATGGGGATGGAGGCGCCCCCTGGGGATTGCATGGGCATCTTACTGAGCATTCGAGAACTGCTGAAGCCCTTTTGGGGCGAAGACAGCGGGCAGGACATGATTGAATACGCTCTGCTGGCGGCCGCCATAGTTCTAATCGTTGCGGGATTCTTACCACCCGCCCTGATGCCGGCGGTGAGCACAATCTTCTCGAAGATCACCAGCAGCTTCGCGATCAGCTAAGGATGGGGACAGTTACTGGTTTTGGCGCCCAAATGCGAGAATGTCGAGCCATTCCGAGGGTGAAAATCGGTAACTGTCCCGATCGTTAGTCGCGGGTTTCTCCGCGCCCGACGCTCACTGCCATCCGCCGCCGAGGGCCCGATAGAGCTGGATCACGGATTCGAGCTCCAAGAGACGCAACTGCGCCAGCGTAAGCTGCCCTCCGAATAGATTGCGTTCGGCGTCCAGCACTTGTAAGTAGCTATCCAGGCCGCCCCGGTAGCGAAGCTCCGACAGCCGCACGCTCTCCGACAATGCGGTGACCAGTTTCTCTTCTTCATGGCGCTGATCGCGCGTGCGGGTGTGCGCCACCAGGGCGTCGGAGACCTCTCGGAGCGCGCCATAGATCGTCTTTTGATAGCTGAGCAGCATCTCGCGCTGCTGGGCCTCGGTCAGATGCAGACCGGCGCGCAGGCCGGCATGGAAAATAGGGATGGTAGCGGCGGGCCCGATGTTCGCCATGCGCGCGGGGCCCGTGAAGAGCTGCAGCAGCGGCTGGCTTTGGCCGCCCAGGAATCCGGTGAGCGAGATTTGCGGAAAAAACAGCGCTCGCGCGGCGCCGATCTGGGCGTTGGCGGCGATCAGGTTCTCCTCCGCCTGCAGGATGTCGGGGCGGCGCTCGATCAGCGCGGAGGGCAGGCCGGCCGGAAGTTCCGGCTCCGTCGCGATCTGTTCCAGATTCTTGCCGCGCGGCACGTTCGCGGGCGCTTGCCCCAGCAGTAGGTTGAGCGCGTCCTCGGTCTGGCCGATGGAGCGTTCAGTAGCCGCCATTTGAGCCGTGGCGGTATACAAGAACTGCTCGGCCTGGTGTACTTCCAAGCCATTGGCGGCGCCGCGCTCCTTTCGAAGCTGAATCAGCCGCAGATTGTGCTCGGCCGCCTCCCGGGTGCGCTGCGCGATCTCCAGTTCCAGATCCTGTTCGCGTAGCGTGAAGTAGTTGCTCATCACGTCCGAGATCAGCGACAGCACGACGCCATTGCGGGCGTCCTCGGTGGCCAGGTATTGCGCTCGCGCGGCTTCGGTGAGCCGTCGCACGCGGCCCCACAGGTCGATCTCCCACGAAAGCGCCAGGCCGGCCTGTGTATAAGTGCTGCTGACGGGAGTGCCGGGAGCAAAGAGAAACGAACCGATGGAGGAACTGCGCGAGGCGGTGAATTGGGCCTGGGCGTCCAGGGTAGGGAACAGGCCGGCGCGCGTCACTCCCACTTGCGCGCGCGCTTCCAGCACTCGCTCGGCGGCGATTCGAACGTCGAAGTTCCGCTGGAGCGCGGTCTGGACCAGTTGTTTCAGCGTGTCATCTTGAAACAGGTCGAACCATTTGACATCGGCGATGGACGCGTTGCCGGCAGGCTCCGTGGCGCCGCGAAACTGATCCGGCAAAGGTGCGCTCGGCCGCTGATACTTCGGACCCAGCACGCAGCCGGTCAGCAGGATAAAAGCGAAAGCGACGACCGGCAAACCCGGCTTCAATCGGCAAACTCCGGCTGTCGCTCTTTCGCCGGCGTGCTCCGACGCCTGCGGGCCACGAAACTCTCGATGACGAAATACTGGACCGGGACGAAGAAGACGGCTAGCAGCGTGGCGGCGTTCATCCCGCCGAAAACGGCCGTTCCCAGCGACCTGCGCGACGCCGCGCTGGCTCCGGTGGCCAGGAACAACGGCACTACGCCCAGGATGAACGCGAACGAAGTCATCAAAATGGGCCGCAATCGCAGCTTGGCGGCACGCAACGCCGCGTCGCGAACGGACAGCCCTTCCTTTTCGCGACTGTCTTTCGCGAACTCGACAATCAGAATCGCGTTCTTGGCGGCCAGGCCGATCAAGGTCACGATTCCGATTTGGGTATAGATGTCGTACGGGTAGTCTCGAAGATAGACCGCCAGCAGCGCGCCGAACAAACCCAGCGGCAGCGAGAGCAGCACCGCGAATGGAATCGACCAGCTCTCATACAGCGCCGCCAAGCAGAGAAACACGAGCACGGTCGCGAATCCGAAGATGACGCCCTCGTGACCCTGGGCTTGTTTCTCCTGGTAGGTGGTTCCGGTCCATTCGTATCCGTAGCCGGTGGGAAGGGAGTCGGCCGCGATTTTCTCCATAACCTTGATGGCCTCGCCCGAACTCACTCCCTGCGCCGGTCCGCCGAGAATCTGAATCGCGCGGAATCGGTTGTAATGGAAAACGATATCCGGGCCCGTGGTCGGCTGTACGGACGCCAGCGTGCCGAGCGGGACCATGTTGCCGTCATTGCTGCGCACATAGAAACGGTCGATATCCGAGGGACGGCTGCGAAACTCCGGCTCGGCCTGCACCAGGACCTGCCAGGTATGGCTGAAGCGATTGAAGTCGTTGACATAAAGTCCGCCGAGAAAGGTCTGCAGAGCATTATACGCATCGCTGACCGGCACTCCCAGCGTCTGCAATTTGGCGAGATCCATGTCGACTTTGAAGGCCGGCGCCGCGGCGCGGAACGTGCTGATGATGCTGCCGATCTCCGGATTCTGGTGCGCTCGGTCCACTAATGAGTCGGCCACGCTGCTCAGTTGATCCAGCTCGCCTCCGCCGCGATCCTCCAGCATGAATTGAAACCCTCCGGTGATGCTCAAGCCGGTGATGGGCGGTAATCCGAACGCAAACGTGACCGCTTCGGGCACCTCGGAGAACGCTGCGTTGGCGCGTGCGAGAATCGCGCTCAACTGCAACTCGGGAGTCTTGCGCTGGTCCCACGGCTTCAAATCCATGATGATGCCGGACACATTCGAGCTGCTCGTTTGCGTCGCAAAGTCGGTGCCGCCGATCACGAACCAACCCTGGACGCCCTCGAGATGCGCGATCTTGTCCTCGATCTTTCTCACCACCGCGTCGTTCCGATCCATGGACGCGCCGTCCGGCAGATGAACGGATACGAAAATGGCGCCCTGGTCTTCGTCCGGGAGGAATCCGCTGGGCAATTTTTTGAACAGCGCCGCGCCCGCCACCCAGAAAGCGAGCAACGCAATGAGCGCGATCGCGGATCGGCGGATCATCAAGCCGACACCGCGCAGGTAGGTGTTGGTGGTCCATTCGAAGGCGGAATTGAAGTAACCGAAAAGCCTGGTAGCCGGTCCGCGCGAGGCTCGGTGCGGTTTCAAGAGCATGGCGCTGAGCGCCGGACTGAGCGAGAGGGCGCTGAACGCGGAGAGCAACACCGAAGCGGCGATGGTCAAGGCGAACTGTCTGTAGATTTGTCCGCTGATCCCGCCCAGGAACGCGACTGGGATGAAGACCGCCGCCAGAATGCACGCGATGGCAACCACGGGAGCGGAAACCTGTTCCATGGCTCGGATGGTGGCCTCTCGCGGAGGTAATCCGTCGTCGATGTTGCGTTGCACGGCTTCCACCACGACGATGGCGTCATCCACCACGATGCCGATGGCCAGCACGAGTCCGAACAAGCTGGTGATGTTGATGGAGAATCCCAACAGCGGGAAAAGCGCCAGAGTGCCGACCACCGCCACCGGCACCGTCAGCAGCGGGATGAGCGTGGCGCGCCAGTTTTGCAGAAAGATGAACACTACCAGAATCACCAGGCCGACGGCCGTGAATAGCGTAATGATGACGTCGCGGATCGCGGCGCGCACGAACATGGTGGAATCGTACGGGACCACGTACTCCATCCCGCTCGGGAAGGTCTGTTTGGCATTTGCCAGAAAGGCTTTCACCTCATCGGCGGTCTGGACTGCGTTGGCGCCGGGCGAAAGAAAAACGATGATGCTCCCGGAATTGCGGCCATTGATCCGGCTGAAGCCCGAATAAGTTTGCGCGCCGAGCTCCACTCTTCCGATGTCGCGGATCCGCACCAGCGACGCGTCGGGTTGCGCGCGCACCACGATGTCAGCGAATTCATTGGGGTCGAGCAGCCGTCCCTGCGCGGTCACGGCATATTGGAAATCGGTTCCGGGAGGCGAGGGCGCCTGGCCCAAGGAGCCCGCCGGATTCTGCCGGTTTTGCGCCGCGATAGCGTTGCTCACGTCCGTGGCGGTTAAGCCGAGCTTCGCCATCTTGTCGGGATTCACCCACACCCGCATCGAGTACAGCAGTTGCGAGCCGAGCCTGGTATCGCCGACTCCCGGGAGACTACCGATCTGGTTGAGAAGGTTGATTTGCGCGTAATTGGTGAGGAACAGCGAGTCGTAGCGGTTGTCGGGCGAATCCAAGCTGATCACCATCAGGAATGCGCTCGACACCTTCTTCACCACCAAACCCTGGCGTTGCACTTCCGGCGGGAGGCGCGGCAACGCGATGTTCACCTTGTTCTGGGTCTGCACCGTGGCGGTGTCGGGATTAGTGCCCAGCTTGAACGTAACCGAGATGCTGATGGCGCCGTTATTGGCGCTGCTCGAAAGGAAATACAGCATTCCGTCCAGGCCGGCGAGCTGCTCCTCGATCGGCTGGGCGACGGTTTTTTCCAGATCGATGGAATTGCCGCCGAGATAGCTGGCGGTGATCTGGACCACGGGCGGCACCACTTCGGGGTAAGTCGCGATGGGCAGGGTCGGGATCGCCACCGCGCCGAGAATCACGATCACGATGGCGATGACGATCGCGAAAACAGGCCGGTCGATGAAAAATCGCGCCATCGCGGATCAGGACCCTGCCTTGGTGAAGGGTTGAGGCTGCACGATCATTCCCGGCCGGACCCGGAGCTGGCCCTCCACGATGACACGATCGCCGGCCTTCAGTCCTTGGGTCACGATCTGTGCGTCGCCCACTCGTTCGGCGATCGAAATCGCGCGCACTTCCACCTTATTGTCCGGCGCGACGACAAAGACCGTCATCATGCTTTGCAATTGTTGGATGGCCCGCTGCGGAACTAGAACGGCGTTTTTGCGCTCGTCTGTTTGCACGCGAACTTTGCCGAACTGCCCCGGCAACAGTTCGTGCTGAGGATTGGGAAAGCTGGCCTGCAACTCCAGCGTTCCGGTTTTGGGATCAACCTGATTCAGCGAGTTCTGGACGTGGCCTTGTTGGGAGAACTGGCTGCCGTCGGCCAGCACCAGAAGCAACGCCGACTGCGATAAATTGCCGCGCTTGCGGAAAGCCAGATACTGGCTTTCGGTGACTTTGAAGCGGACCCAGATGGGATCGAGCGGAACGATAGTGGTGAGCGGCTGCTGCGCGTTGGCGGTCACCAATCCTCCCACCGGCAAGAGCGTGTCCCCGATGAGGCCGCCGATCGGGGCGCGAATGGTGGCGTATTCGAGATTCAAGGTCGCGGTGCGCAACGCGGCGCGGTTGGCTTCCACTTTTCCTTGCGTGGATGCGATTTGCGTTTGCGTGGAAAGGCGCGTCTGATCGACGTTGGCTTGGCTGGCTTTCACGTTGGCTTCGCCGGAGCGGAGCGCGGCCACTGCGGCGTCCAATTCCTGTTTGGCCGCGGCTTCTTCCTTCACCAGCGGCGTCAGGCGATCGTAATCCTGCTGAGCCTTGACCAGGTTCGCCTGCGCGACCGCGAGGTTGGCTTCCGCCTGCAGCAACGCCACCTGTTTGCGGGCGAAGTCGAGATCCGCCTCGCTTTGAGCCAGGTTCCCTTGGGCTTGCCCGACGGCCGCCTCGTACGGCCGAAGGTCCAACACATACAGTAACTCTCCAGCGCTTACTTGCTGGCCGGGGTGGAACAGCCATTTGTCGATGTAACCATCCACTCGGCCGCGCACCTCCACCGAGTTGCGTGCATAAGTTTGGGCAGGGAATTCGGAGAAGATCGGGACGTCGGCGGCTCTGAGATCGGTCACCAGTACAGGCGGGGGCGGTTGGCCGCCGTTCTTGCTTTGCGCCGGCGAGCTGCAAGCCGCCGCGCTTATCCAAGCGGCGGCGACGATAGCTGCGACTAGGAGACAGAGGTAGTTGCTACGTTGCCGCATGTGGCCGTTGTTCCCGTTAGATGCGCGAGGGCGCACAAACGATCCTGGTTTGCTGAATGAAACGGGGCTGCTAAATTGTATTTTACGACATTGGCGCGCGGTGTCGCTCGCGGGCGCGATGCGATGCGAGAATCGCTAGTGACTGTCTTGATACTCCTCGAGCCAAGCCATTTGGATCGCTTCCAGCTTGCCCTCGGTCGACGCTTTCGGTTCGTCCTTGAAGTCGGCGAGCTCGGTGATCCATTGGTGCAGGTCGGTGTAGCGGATGTGGGTGGGGTCTACATCCGGGAATTTTTCGCTCAGCGCGAGAGCGATGTCTTCGGTGTGGTCCCAAGTGAGTCCAGGCATCAGATTTTCGTTCCTTTTAGGGCGCCGCGAACGGCCGTGTTCATCATGTTCTCGGCGAGCTTGGTGGTCACCTCATTGAGTTGCTCGATTTTCTTCGCGATGAGCAGATGATCGTCGGAGTGGTAGACCAGCAACAGCTCGTTTACCGCGCGGTCGATCGATGCGCGTTCTTCGTCGGTCAGTTCGAAGTAGGCGTCGTTCCGCCGAGCCTTTTCGAGCGCCGCCAGAATCCTGTCCGCCTCGATCCGGAACTCGCGCACTTGGCGTTCGGAGAAATCCTGCTCGGCCTTCTCGACGGATTCCTGAATCATCTTCTCCACTTGCTCGTCGGTCAGGCCGTAGGACGGCTTGACGTCCACGCTATGCTCTTTGCCGGTCCGCTGATCGCGCGCGGTGACGTTCAGGATGCCGTTGGCGTCGATCAGGAAACGAACCTCGATGCGCGCCATTCCGGCCGGCACCGGATCGATATCCTTGAGATCGAAGCGAGCCAGGCTGCGGCAATCCTTCACCAATTCGCGCTCGCCTTGCACCACGTGGATCAGCACGTTGCGCTGGCCGTCGACGCCGGTGGTGAAATTCTCGGTGGCGCTGGCGGGAATGGTCGAGTTGCGATGGATAAGCTTCGAGACCACGCCGCCCATGATCTCGATGCCGAGCGAGAGCGGTGTGACGTCGAGCAGCAGCTTGTCCTCCACCGCGCCCGACAGGATGGCCGCTTGAACGGCCGCTCCCAAGGCCACCACTTCATCCGGATTCAGCTCGATGTGCGGCTTGGAGCGGAACAATGCCTCCACGGCGGAACGAACCAGCGGGATGCGCGTCGATCCACCCACCATTACTACTTCGTCGATCTGTTCCACCGTGACGCCGGCGTCGCGGATGCAATCCCGGCAAGGCCCGAGCGTGCGATCGACGATGGGCGTGATCAGCTTGTCGAACAACTCGCGTTGGAGTTCGCGCGCGTATTTGTTGCCCCGATATTCAAGCTCGATGCGGGTGGTGGGCACGAACGACAGCCGTTCCTTGGCTTCGATCACGGCGCGGCGCAAACGCTGCACGCCCTCGTTATCGCGGCCGAGATCCTCGCCCCATTCGCTGCGAACGTCTTCGAGCGCGATGCGAAGCAGCAGGTTATCGATGTCGTCGCCGCCTAAATGCGTATCGCCGTTGGTCGCGAGAACCTCGAAGATGCCGTCGTGCAGCTTCAGGATCGAGATGTCGAACGTTCCGCCGCCCAGGTCATATACCGCGACCGTACCGTTCTCGCGTTTGTCGAGCCCATAAGCCAGCGACGCGGCGGTCGGCTCGTTGACCAGCCGCAGGACGTCGAGGCCGGCGATGCGGCCCGCGTCCTTGGTGGCCTGCCGCTGCGCGTCGTTGAAATAAGCCGGCACCGTGATGACGGCTTTCGTCACTGGAACGCCGAAATACGCTTCCACATTATGCTTGAGCTGGCGCAGAACGAAGGCCGAGATCTCGGGAGGCGTGTAAGTGCGATCGCCCAATTGGAGCTGGATCACCGATTCGCTGCCCGGCGCGATGTGAAACGGAAAAAGCTTCAATTCCTCCTGGACATCCTCAAGTCCGCGCCCCATGAGGCGCTTGACCGAATAGACCGTGCGCTCGGGCTGAGTGAGAAGCAACTCGCGGGCCGGATTTCCGACCACGATTTCGCCCCTCGCGCCGATCGACACCACGCTGGGCACCAACTTTTCTCCGTCCGCGCCGGGCACGATTCTGGGACCGGTGAGATCCATGAAAGCGGCCAGGCTGTTGGTGGTGCCGAGGTCGATGCCGATGATATGTTCGGGCGCGCCGAAATCGATTTCCATAGGTTTCCGTGTCAGGCGGTGGGAGCGAGTTCGCGATGAACTTCGTCCACCAGATTTTGAATGTACTTGCGGCGGTTCAGCGCACCCCGAATCTCGGCCAGCATCTCTCGGGATCGGCTTTGATCGTATTGTCCAAACAGCTCCGAGAGCTGCCGGTCCACGTCGCTCAGCAGCTTGGTGAAATTCCCTTCGGCCTGCGCCAACTGCGGCCGGGCGGATTCGTCTCCGCCGCGCATTTCTTCGAGCACCATGTTCAGCTCGAAAACTTCCTCGAGCAACTCCGGCGGAACGTCCTTGGAACGCTGCTCGCCCATGTCGAAGCCTTCCAGGTTGAGCAAATAGTGCGCGCGCTTGATCGGTTCTTTCAGCGTCCGGTAGGCATCGTTGAGAGTGGACGACATTTCGAGGGCTCGCTGACGCTCCGCTTCCGGCTTGCGCATAAAACGATCCGGATGAAGCTTGCGGCTCAGATCGTAATAGCGCTGTTGCAGATCCTCCAGCGAGAGGCGCAAGCTACGCGGGAGGCCGAGCAGCTCGTAATAGTCGCTCACGCGGAGAACGAGGTTCCGCAGCCGCAGCTCTTGGTGGCGTTCGGGTTGTCGAATTCGAACCCGGAATGGATGAGCGAATCCTTCCAATCCAGCGTCATGCCGTCCAGGTAGACCATGCTCTTCGGGTCGACAAAAACCTGGACGTCTTCGAACTCGTAAACCTTGTCCGTGGCGCGCGGTTTGACATCAAACTTAAAGAGATAGCTCAGGCCTGAGCAGCCGCCGCCGAGCACGCCCAGACGTAGCCCCCCCTGGACGCCATGCTTGGCAAACTGCTCGCGGATCTTCGCCACGGCCTTGGGAGTAACGTTAACCATCACCAACTCCGCTTATTTGGATGCGACGGCTTCGGTCTTGGTCACGGCCTTCTTCTTGTAATCCTGAATGGCGGCCTTGATCGCGTCCTCGGCGAGCACCGAGCAGTGGATCTTTACCGGCGGAAGGCTCAGCTCATTCACGATGTCCGTGTTCTTGATCTGGAGCGCCTCGTCGACGGTTTTGCCGTAGAGCCATTCGGTGGCGAGCGAGGAGCTGGCGATCGCGCTGCCGCAGCCGAAGGTCTTGAACTTGGCGTCTTCGATCACGCCGGTTTCCGGATTCACCTTCACCTGCAGCTTCATGACGTCGCCGCATTCCGGCGCGCCCACCATGCCGGTGCCGACGTTGGGATCGTTCTTGTCCAATGAACCCACGTTCCTGGGGTTGTTGTAATGGTCTAGAACCTTATTGGAATATGCCATGTCTCGTTTCCTCCTAGTGTGCGGCCCATTGGACCTTCGAAAGATCGATTCCTTCTTTCGCCATTTCGTATAGCGGCGATAGTTCGCGAAGCTTCTTCACTACGTCGATGACCTTTGCGGCAACATAGTCGACTTCCTCTTCGGTATTGAACCGGCCGATTCCGAACCGGATCGAAGAGTGCGCCAGATCGTCGCCCGCGCCGAGCGCCTTCAGCACGTAACTGGGTTCCAGCGTAGCCGACGTGCAGGCCGATCCGCTCGACACCGCGATATCGTTGATACCCATCAGCAGCGATTCGCCTTCCACGTAGGCGAAGCTGATGTTGAGATTATTCGGAAGCCGATGCTCCATGGTGCCGTTGACGTACACTTCGTCGAGTTCCGCTTCCAACTTGGCCTTTAGTTTGTCGCGTAAGTAAGCCATCCGTTTCGACTCTTCGGGCATCTCGACCTGGCAAATAGCGCAAGCTTCTCCAAGGCCGACGATTCCCGGGATCGCCAAAGTTCCCGAACGCATGCCGCGCTCGTGACCACCGCCGTCCATTTGCGCCGTGATCTGCACGCGCGGACTCTTGCGCCGAACATAGAGCGCGCCCGAACCCTTGGGGCCATACATCTTATGGGCGCTGATGGACATCAGGTCGATATTATCCTTGATCACGTTGACTGGAATTTTGCCCACCGCCTGCGTCGCATCGGTGTGCACCAACACGCCTTTCGCCTTGGCAATCTTTCCGATTTCAGCGATCGGCTGGATCACGCCGATTTCGTTATTCGCGTACATGATGCTCACCAGGATGGTTTTGTCCGTGATGGCTTCCTTCAGCATCTCCAGATCCACCAAGCCGTTGGTTTGCACCGGCAGATAAGTTACCCGAATGCCGTGCTTCTCCAGACGCTTGCAGGTATCGAGGATCGCCTTGTGCTCGGTGGCCGCGGTAATGATGTGGTTGCCTTTTTCGGCGTACATTTCCGCCACGCCTTTGAGCGCCAGGTTGTTCGATTCGGTGGAGCCGCTGGTAAAGACGATCTCCTTCGAGGTGGCGCCGATCAAGTCGGCGATCTGCTTCCGCGACTTTTCGACCGCCTCTTCCGCCTGCCACCCGAAACTGTGGTTGCGGCTGGCCGCGTTTCCGAAAACCTCCATGAAGTACGGCTTCATCGCTTCGAACACGCGCGGGTCCATCGGCGTGGTAGCGTGATTGTCCATGTAAATCGGCAGTTTCATGATCGTTCGTTCCTCATATCGGTGGAGTCGTAACTCCGAGCTCATACAACCGCTCCGGCGCCTTGTTCAACTCCTCGGCGGACGGCTTCGACGAATCGAGAGTCATATCCGCAATACTGATGCTCGCCAGAAGCCGAAGGATTCCTTCGTGTACTTTCTGCAACGGATCGCGGACGATGCATTTGTCGGTGTGGCAGCAGTAGCCGTGCTCAGTGAAGCAGGCCGTCAGAAAAATCGGGCCGTCGATGGTTCGGATCACCTCGAGCGCGGTGATGTCCTTGGCATCGCGCGCCAGCCTGTAGCCGCCATGCGTGCCATGCTCCGATTGCAGGAATCCGTTCTTGACCAGCTTCTGCAAAATTTTGGATAACAAAGCCACCGGAACGCCATACATCTCGGCGATTTCCTTGGCGCTGGAGCTTTCCGGACCATGCACCGCCAAGTGCTTCAGGGCGATCAAACCGTAGTCGGCTTTTTTGGTCAACTTGAGCATCTAAACAGATCTTGGACCATATTGGTCCTAGTTCATTATCGCCAAATCGATGCTACCGGTCAAGTGGAAGGGTTTCAAGGGGATAGATCGTGCTTATGTAGGCGGGCGCAGTTCGTTTAGACTAGGTGCTAGTGCTTAGTTTGCTGCATGTTGGCCTGTTCGAGCGCGTTCCGGAAATCCAGCGCCGGTACGGAACCGCGCAGCCTTTTCGACACGTCGTGATCGACGAATTTTTGAAGGCGGAATTCTGCCGCGAGTTGATGGCTGAATTCCCTTCTTTCGACGCTACGCACGCCGTGAACGAACGGGGCGAGACCGGGCGTAAGGCCGTGGTAGCGGACGTCGCTCGGCTCGGCGAGGCCTATGCTCGCTTTGACCAGATGATCCGCGGCCGCGAATTCTTGGATCTGATGAGCCGCATTACTGGACTCCCGAAGCTGCTGTACGATCCCGAATATGTGGGCGGCGGAACGCACGAGAATCTGGACGGGCAAGACCTGGATCCGCACGTGGATTTCAACTATCATCCCAGCCGTCAGTGGCATCGCCGTTTGAA
>Ga0302324_100006316_pt1 | contig 25587 bp, 20 predicted proteins | sample Palsa_T0_1_FD_201949 | JGI IMG/M metagenome (GOLD analysis project Ga0302324, IMG submission 201949) | Peat permafrost microbial communities from Stordalen Mire near Abisko, Sweden - Palsa_T0_1 | ecosystem: Environmental > Terrestrial > Soil > Palsa > Peat permafrost | place: Sweden: Abisko... | reverse complement strand
CTATCCGCTGCTGCAAACCGCCGACATTGTTATATACGATGCCGATTTTGTGCCGGTGGGCGAGGACCAAGTGCCGCACGTGGAGCTTTCGCGGGAAGTTGTGCGCCGTTTCAATGCCACGTTCGAATCGATTGAATGGACGGGGTCGCTTAGAAGTGAGAAAGCGGCTAGAAGGCTATTTGCAGCTCTTAAACATGTTTACCCCGGCGCCTTCGAGAAAATACAAATATTGCTTCTTGATGGGGTTGGTGAGTTTGACTTGGCTATTTTGCGGAAAAATGTTCAAACGCTCCTAAATCGGCTCCCCATAGAAGAGAGAATGTCTTTTTTGGCGAACGAGAACGTAGACCTGGAGCGCGTTTTGTTTGAGCCTGGACACTTGCTTACCGAAACGCCGCGACTGCCCGGCACGGATGGCCGGCGCATGGCGAAGAGCTACGGCAACGGGATCTGGCTGAAGGATTCGGTAGACGAGATTCGCGCGAAAGCGAAAAACATGATGACGGACTCGGCGCGCGTCCGGCGGACCGATCCCGGCAATCCTGATATTTGTCCGGTCTTCAGCTATCACAAACTTTTCTCGAACGCGGCGCTGATCGAGCAGGTGAATCACGATTGCCGCTCAGCGGAAATCGGCTGCGTGGACTGCAAAGGCAAAATGGCCGACGGATTGATTCGCTGGATCGAGCCGGTGCAGGCGCGTCGCCACGAATTCGAGTGCAATCCCCGGCTGGTGTGGGACATTCTCGATGCCGGGTCAAGGTCGGCCAGGAAGACCGCAAGCACTACGATGAGGCGCGTCCGCAAAGCCGTCTTTCATTGGGACGAAGCGCGCAAGAAAGACGGAGCCGCTGGGCCGGCGATTCAGTCAGCAGTTATTTCGCCGGCCTCGTCCGCTGCGCCTGCTCTGAATTCCGGCGCGGCCGCGCCAACATCGTCGGCTGCGCCCTTGTCGCCGACCCCTGTTCAGAGCGAGGAAAAATAACGTGGACGAGCCCTACCGCGTCCAACTGGATTCCTACGAAGGACCGCTGGACCTGCTGCTGGATTTAATCCGCAAGCAGCAGATGGACATTCACAACATTCCCATCGCAAAACTCACGCAGCAGTATCTGGATTACATTCACCAGCTCGAGCGGCTTGATATTGACGTCTCCGTGGATTTTCTCTACATGGCGGCGACGCTGATTTACATCAAGTCGAAAATGCTGCTGCCGGTGGACCCCAGCGCTCCGGTGGAGGAACTGGGCGATCCCCGCGCGGATTTGGTTCATCGGCTGATGGAGCACGAAAAATTCAAGAGCGCCGCACACGCGCTGCATGAAAAGCAGCAGCTCGAGGATCACGTGTGGTCGCGGCCCGATCTTTCGCTTTACGAATCCGACGAGACGCAGGGCGAGCTGGTGGTTTCGCTGGTGGATTTGGTGCGCGTTTTCCAGACGGTGCTCGAACGCCGTAAGGAAGTGGTGCGCATTGACCTGCGGCGGGACACGGTCACCGTCGGCGAAATGATCAAGCAGATTCGCGCGCGCCTGCTGTTGAGCGACGATCCGATTTCGCTGATCGCTTTTTTTGAGGCCTGCCCAACGCGCCACGCGATGATTGTTTCGTTTTTGGCCGTGCTCGAACTGGTGCGCATGCAGGCCGTGCTGCTGGTGCAGGACGCCGCGTTTGGCGATATCCTTCTAAAGAAGCATCGAATGTTTGATCAGGTCTTCGAGGAAGACGGCACGCTGCGGCACGTGGATGAACAGTATCAGTGACCGAGTCCGTAACAACATTGCTTTTGCATGATTGTGCCCATGAATTATGACTGACCAGGAACTGCAAGCCTCGATTGAAGCGATCATCTACGCCGCCGACGAACCGGCGACGCTGGAGCAACTCGCCACGGGCGCGGGCGCGGAGAAGAATGCGGTGCGCGATGTGCTCGAACGCCTGATGGCCAATGGCGCGGCGGAAGATCGCGGGATCGAAATTCGCAAAGTGGCCAACGGCTACAAAATGTACACCAAGCCGCAGCATCACGAAGCCGTCCGCCGGTTTATCAAGAGCCTGCGCCCGCCGCTGCGGCTTTCGATGCCGTCGCTCGAGACACTGGCGGTGATTGCCTATAAGCAGCCTGTCACGCTGCCGGAGATGAACGAGATTCGCGGCGTGAATTGCGCGGGTGTGATCGGCACGCTGCTGGAAAGGAAACTGGTCACCACGGCGGGCCGAAAGGAAGTGGTGGGCCGGCCGATTCTCTACCGCACGTCGAAGGAATTTCTGATGCGCTTCGGCTTGGCGGACGTGGGCGATCTCCCCAGCCTTAAGGAATTTGAGCAATTGGCGCAGGCCGCTCTGGGAGCAGACGACGCGACTGCCGCTGCTCCGGAGCCACTTTCGGCAGATGACAATGTGGCGCTGACGGGAGAATCAGCGCCGGAGAACGAAGCCGTGGGCGTGACTGCCGCGGAAAGCACTTCGCCGCTGGATGCTCAGCGCAGCGCGGCAAGCGTGGAATCCGCTGCCGGGCCGGTTGATGCCGCCAGTGAAGCGAATTCCATCGCACCGGCGCGCGATGGCGGGGAAGCTGCATCCCGCGCCGCCAAGCCTTCCGAAGAACAATCGGACAGCGCCAATCCAGTGCTGCCGTGAGGAATTGTCAATAGATGGAAGAGCGCTTACAAAAACTTATTTCCCGCGCCGGCGTGGCTTCGCGCCGCCATGCCGAGCAATTGATTTCCAGCGGCCAGGTGACGGTGAACGGCAAGCTGGTGACGGAACTGGGAAGCAAGGCCGACGCCGCGCGCGATCACATCAAGGTTTCGGGAAAACTTCTGCAGGGGGCGGAAGAAAAAGTTTATCTGGCGCTGAACAAGCCGCCGAACGTTGTCTGCACGCTGCAGGACCCGGAGGGACGGACCTCGCTGGCGGAATTGCTGCGTTTCGCGCCCGCGCGCGTTTTTCCGGTCGGCCGTTTGCCGTACGCCGCCTCCGGATTGCTGCTGCTGACCAATGACGGCGAGCTGACAGATCAGCTTTTCCGCGCACATAAAATGACGCAGACGTGGTGGCTGAAAGTGCGCGGCGAATTGACGCGTGAGCAGATGGAAGCCATGGGCCGCAAGACGCATTCCGTTCCTCACCGCGTCCGTCCGGGCGCCAATGCGTGGTACGAATTCGCCGTCCGCGACGCGAAGGGCGATTCGCTTCGTCCATTGCTGGCGCTCGGCGGTCATCCCGTCGAGAAAATGCGCCGCGTCCGCTTCGGCGAGATTGAGCTGGGCGCGCTTCGCCCAGGAGAATATCGCCTGCTGACGGCGGCGGAGATGCTGAAGCTGCGCCGCATGGCCAGTTCTGATTACACCGTACCCGCCGCGGAAGACGCGCGTGCCACGGCGCGGCGCGCCACGGCCTCCGGCTGGCGCACCAAGCCGGCGCCGAAGCGTTTCGTTCATGCTTCGCGCTTCGGCGGAGAGCGTCCGAGTCATGATCACAGCGGCCGCCCTTCGCGTGATCACGGCAATCGCCCGCGGCGCGGAGACAAATCTGCGCCACAATTTGATAGAGATGGTACAGCCGAGAAATGGCGCTCGAAGCCAACACACGGGCAGCCCGGTCGCGATGTTCGTTCGTCGCGGCCCGGCGAGCATCGCGAACCACGTCAAGATCGGTCCGCGCACCAAAGTCGCAACGACGGAGCCGCCGAACCGTGGTATTCGCAATCCAAAACCGGACACTCGGAGCGGCCTTCGCGTTCCGGCGATGATCGTCCTTCTCGCCATGTTGGCAATCGCGCGCCGCGCAGGCACGAGGATTCTTCGCAGCACCGCAATGACGGACCGTTCCGCGGCCGAAAAGATGCGTCGGCTCCGCGCCAGGGCCATGGCGGCGGGCGAGATCGCCGTCCGCACGGTTCGCAAGATCACGGAAAGGGTCCGCGGCGCGGCCCGCGACATTAATGCGCCGATTCCCCACGGAACTGATTCCCGGTTACATTCGCGCCATTCGGCCGTATATGCCGGGCAAGCCCATTGAAGAGGCAGAGCGGGAGTTGGGCATGCGCGTCATAAAACTGGCATCCAATGAAAATCCACTGGGGCCGTCCTCGCTGGCCGTAACGGCGGCGCGAGCGGCAATGGCGGCGACCAACCGCTACCCCGATGGCGGCGGATTCTATCTGCGCACGGCGCTCGCGCGGTGCCACAATCTGCCGGAAACGCAAATCGCGCTGGGCTGCGGCTCGAGCGATTTGATTGACCTCGCCTCGCGCGTCTTCGTGCAGGCGGGCGACGAGGGCATCATTTCCCGCGGCACGTTTCCCTTGTATGAAATTGCCATTCGCGGTGTGGGCGCGTCGCCCGTCGAAACTCCGCTGCGCGAATTTGGGTACGATTTGGCGGCGATGGCCGCGGCGGTCACTCCGCGAACGCGCATCATCTATCTGGCCAATCCGAATAATCCCAGCGGGACCATGTTCACCGCCGGAGAATTCGCGCGCTTCCTGGAAGATATTCCCGAGAGCGTGCTGGTGGTTCTGGACGAAGCGTACTTCGAGTACGTCGAGTGCGCCGATTATTCGCGCTCGCTGGATCTGGTTCGCGAAGGCCGGAATCTGCTCGTTCTGCGAACTTTCTCGAAAGTGTACGGTTTGGCGGGCATGCGCATCGGCTACGGGATGGGTCCGGCGAAGCTGATTGAACAAATCGACAAGATTCGCCTGCCGTTCAATACCTCCGATGTCGCGCAGGCCGCGGCAATAGCCGCACTCGATGACCACGAGCACGTGCGCCGCTCGATCGAATCGAATCGCGCCGGTTTGCGGCAGCTCGAAAGCAGCCTCGTTGAAATGGGCGTCTCTTACGTTCCTTCGGTTGCAAATTTCGTACTGGTTCATCTGCCAACCGATCCCGCGAACGTCATCACGCAACTTCTGCAGCATGGTGTGATTGTTCGTCCCATGGGGTGGATGGGATTTCCCGACGCGATTCGCGTCACCGTTGGTACGGCCGAGGAAAATAGCCAGTTTTTGCGGGCCTTCGAGGATGTGGTCACGGCCGGCAAGGCGGCGGCAACGAAAACTTCCGCAGGAGCAGGGAAGGGGCAACGCAGGGCATGACCACTCCGGAATCCAGGGAAACCGGCCACGAAAACTCGCAATCTGCGCCGGAGAATTCCGGCAACCATGCAGCGCTCGATCCCATCACGGAAATTCTAAGAACCAGCCGGGTGATCGCCGTCGTTGGATTGTCGTCTCGCCGCTTCCGGCCCAGCTACGGCGTCGCTGAGTATCTCCAGCGCGCTGGATACAAGATCATTCCCGTAAATCCCGCGGAGACCGAGGTCCTGGGCGTTCGCGCCGTCGCCCGCCTGGAAGATATCGCCGGGAAAGTGGACATCGTGGATATTTTTCGCCGCTCGGAGGCCGTCGCGGAAATTGTTGACGCCGCCATCGGCATTGGGGCGCGCGCCGTCTGGATGCAGGAAGGCGTGATTCACGCCGGAGCCGCCGAGAAAGCGCGTCAGGCCGGCCTGGTGGTGGTGATGGATCGCTGCATCCTGAAAGATCATATGAAACGTTTTCGCCTGCGCGAGGATTGATACCGCATCGCGTTTACTTTCCGCGAGGAACTCACTGTGACGCCTGAATTGTTTCGCGAACTCGGCCATCACATCGTCGATTGGATCGCCGATTACCGCGCCCAGATCGAATCACGACCGGTAATGAGCCGCGTCGCGCCCGGCGACATCCGCCGCTGGCTTCCGGAGACTCCGCCCGAGCATGGCGATAATCTTCGCGGCGTGATGGACGACCTGGAACGCATCATCCTTCCCGGCATCACGCACTGGAATCATCCAGGTTTTTTCGCCTACTTTCCATCCAACATGAACCTTTCCGCCGTGCTGGCCGAAATGGTGATCGCGGGTCTTGGCGCGCAGGGAATGAGCTGGCAGACCAGCCCGGCGGCCACCGAGCTGGAAGACGTGGTGATGGAGTGGCTGCGGCAGATGCTGGAGCTGCCGCAGGATTTTTCCGGCGTCATTCATGACACCGCATCCACCGCCGCGTTGTGCGCGCTGCTTTGCGCGCGTGAGCGTTCGACGGATTATGCACAGAACCGTTCCGGCTTGCAGGGCGAATCGCAGGCGCTGATTGTCTACGCTTCCACCGAGGCGCACAGCTCGGTGGAAAAGGCCGCGCTGCTGGCAGGTTTCGGCCGAGAAAATCTGCGGTTCATCGAAACTGACGATCAATACTCGTTGCGAGCCGAAGTATTGGACGCCGCAGTCGAGGAGGATGTCCGCGCGGGGCGCCGTCCGTGCGCGATAGTAGCCACCATGGGAACCACGGCCAGTGTAGCGCTCGATCCCATCGCGCGCATTGCGGAAACCGCGAAGGCGCATGGTGCCTGGCTGCACATAGACGCGGCCATGGCCGGCACGGCGATGGTCCTTCCCGAATGTCGCTGGATGTGGAGTGGCGTGGAAGCGGCGGATTCCATCGTGGTGAACGCGCACAAATGGATGGGTACCGGGTTTGACTTCAGCGCTTACTATGTTCGCGACCCGCAGCATTTGATTCGCGTGATGTCCACCAATCCCAGCTATCTGCGCACCGCCCAGGACGACGCGGTCCGCAATCTGCGCGACTGGGGCATCCCGCTGGGACGGCGCTTCCGCGCGCTGAAGCTTTGGTTCTTGATTCGTGACCAGGGGGTCGAGGGGCTGCAAGCGCGCTTGCGGCGTGACCTTGAAAACGCGCAATGGCTGCGCGCCGCCGTGGACGCCGCGCCGGATTGGCAGCGCATTGCACCTGTTCATCTCCAGACGGTCTGCCTGCGCCATGTGCCCGGCGCAATGAGCAACGAGGGCGAACTTGCCGCGCATAATCTGCGCATCGCGGAAAATGTGAATCGCGCGGGCCGAGTGTATGTTACGCCTTCGGTGCTGAAGAGGCGTCAGATTATTCGCGTCTCCATCGGCGCGGAACCCACCGAACGCCGCCACGTCGAGCTGGTCTGGCGCGAATTGCAGCGCGCCGCCGCACAATAGCTGCAATTATTGCGGTCCCGCGGAATCCTGTTGAGAGCGAAGTTTCCACGCGATTTGTCGGAAAATGCCCAGCCAGATTTCGGCGTCGTCCCCGGATAAATCCAGCCGTCGCACCAGGCGGCGGATTTTTTCTTCGGCGAGCTCGCCGCCGGCGCTCCGATCTCCGTGTGACACGGCGGCGGGTTGCGGCAAATATCCGCTTGCACGCATCGCGTCGAGCAGCAGAGCGGTCATTCGTTCAATTTCGCCGGAGGCGGCGCGCTCCGGTTCGCGGCTGTGTGATGACTCTCCCGATTTTCCGCCGCGCGATAATTCGTAGAGACAGACCGCGACCGCCTGCCCCAAGTTCATTGAGACGCTTCGCTCGCTGGTGGGAATGCGCATCAGCCAATGGCAATGGCTCAGCGCCTGATTCGACAGCCCGGTCTTTTCCGATCCGAAAAGTATCGCGACGCGCGGCGGATATCCGGGCGATGTGTTCGCTGTTTTTTTGCGCAGGGATTCTTTGCGCAGCAACTCGCCGAGCAGTATCGGCGCGCCCTCTTCCAGACTCTTCAGCGGATGTTGCAGTTCGCGCCGGCGCACCGCCGTGGTTCCCACCACCAGACGGCAATCGGCCACGGATTCGGCGACGCTGACGAATTCCTCGGCGTCAGTCAGCACCTCCGAAGCTCCCACTGCGGAACGCGCTTCTCGGAACGACGCTGCCCACGGCTTCACCACGCGCAGCCGCGAGAAACCGAAATTGCTCATCGCGCGCGCCGCCGCTCCGATGTTGAGAGGATTGCGCGTGCGCACCAGCACCACGCACAGACGTTCGCATTCAGCCGCGGTCAGCAATGCCGCCGATTTTAACCCACTTCGAGATGCCGCCGCCGTGGATCCGAGAAACTGTTATTCTTTTGAACGATGGCCTCCATTCGAGAATTCTTGCTACAAAGACCGACCGAGCCCCTGTACCACTACACGGATGCCGGAGGGCTGATCGGTATCCTGGAGCGAAAAGAGATGTGGGCAAGTAGCGCCCTACATCTCAATGATGCGACTGAGTCCCGATATGCCATTGATGTGCTAAGAGCAGAACTAAAGCGGCGTTTGGATAGCGTCACCGAATCCGCGGCGCTTTCGCGCCACTGGAAGGATTTCTACGAAGAATGGGAAGGGAAAACAGGGTCTCCCGTCCTTGCTGACGGCAATACGCCGGTTTATGTCCTCTCTTTCTCGGCGAACGGTAATCAGCTCAGTCAATGGAGGGCTTACTGTCGTCACGGTGCAGGATTCTCAATGGGGTTCGCTTTTTCCGACCTTGCATACGCACTGGCGACGTCGGAATTTCTTCTAGTGAGGTGCGTATATCAGCCTCGTGAGCAGGCTGCGTTGGTGAGCGCTGGGATCGACTACATGCAGCGAGCGTGGCGGAGAGCCGACGGTTTTCTAGGCTTGAAGGGTCTATCCTTCGTCTTGCGGACGGGAATGAAATTTATGGCTGTCATGCAGGCAATCAAGCACGAGAGCTTTAAAGAGGAAGAAGAGTGGCGCCTCGTTGGCTATGAATCACCGAATGCGCCTAGGAGGTTTCGAGTTGGTAGATTCGGAGTCGTGCCGTATTGTGCGGTGCCGCTCTGCCCACCTGAGCAAAAACCAACCGTGGGGCGAGTCTACATCGGACCCAGCGAGGACCCCGCCGTCGCTAGGATCGCCGTATCAGACCTGTTGTGGGCGCATGCCGCCCGTGTCCAGGGGCAGGACGACAGAGTGGTCGAATCGGGCATTCCTTATCGTGGTTAGCGATGTTTGCGGGAGTGTTGCTAGGCGTCACCATTGCGCGCGCGGCAGGGGAATGATCTGGAAGCCGTGGCGGCCGGGATTGAAAATCCCCAGGTACTTTCCATCCGCGGAAATCTGGAAATCGCCGAAGACCAGTCCATGGAGAATGGTCTGCGTCTGGGAATCCGCGATGCGCGCCCAGAAGATATCGCCGGATTCCTTGGCCTCGCCGCGTTTCACGAGAAAGTCGGTTTCGTCCGGACCCCACTCATAGTGTCCATAGGGAATGTGGACCACGGTGGCCTGAGCCGCAGAATCCAGGTTACGCATTTCGATATTCTCCCGGTCGCGAAACCATGCCACGCGCTCTCCGGTAAGGGAAACAGTGAGCTGTGTTGTATAGCCGGTGACCACGCCGATTTCGCGGCGCGTTTGTTGCAATAAGTCCAGGCGTACAAGCTTCAGCGGCCCAGCGGAGTTGGCATCCGCTTCAATGGCCAGTGCAACGTTGCGCGGCGCATCCCACGTCACGGCGGCGAACGTGTGACCGTCGAAAAGCGGTTGCGCGCGTCCGCCGCCGGGACGAACCATGTTGATTTGCCAGCGCCGCTTGGGCTTTTCCGACTCAGTCAGATATACGATCGTCGCGTTATCGGCGAGCCATGCAGCTTGCCACGCGCCGTCGAGGGCGGCGGTACGCATCGCTTCGATATCGGCGTCATGGTCCGTGTCATTCAGCAGGAACGCCTTCTCGCTTTCGCGCGCGGGCGAATGCGCGTCGGCTACTTCGAGTGTATCGGCTTCCACCGCCATGCGATGGCCGTCCGGCGACCACGCAATCGAACGTATGGCATAACTGAACGGCACGGCGTCCTTCGCCGGTTTCTGCACGCCGGCTAGGCGCGTCTTCTTGCCCTGGGATGATGTGAGGAATATGTCGTCATGCTCGAGATCGTAGGGTTTGATGTGCACCAGGCGCCGCAGCGCATAGGCAACGCGATTGTCCGGCGCAATTGCGAAGGCTACAGTATCGTCTGTGACGGCGAGCGATGGTTTATCCGCCTGTGCGCCGCTATCCCGCGGCCATAGCAGGATAGTCGCCGCAATTGCCAGTGCCACCGTCGGCAGAATCCGGGTGAGCACTGGCAGGCACACGCGACGTTTCGTTGAGTCTTTCAAAAGTGAATCCACAGTGGCAATGATCAATAGCAAGCCTTCAATTCCGGTGAATAAGATGCGGCGGCTTCGCGGTTGGTCATTTCGGGGTTTTCGGAGGGCCGCTCCTCGCGTTCTTCAATCCTTCGCGCAGCCGCAGTATATTTTCCAGTCGTTCGCGCAGCTTCGACTCCAAACCTTCTTCCGTGGGCTGATAAAATCTTCGTCCTTGCAAACTTTCGGGAAGACACTCCATTCCGGTGACTTTCTCTTCGTAGTTGTGCGCGTACTCGTAGCCTTTGCCGTAGCCGATATTTTTCATCAGCCTCGTCACGGCATTTCGCAGTTGCATGGGAACAGGCTCGGCGGGCGCGCGTTTTAGCTCGGCGGAGACTTCACCATACGCGGTGTAAACAGCGTTGGATTTTGGGGCCAGCGAGAGATAAACCGCCGCCTCCGCCAGCGCCAGATAGCCCTCCGGCACGCCGAGAAAATCGAACGCCTGCATCGCCGCCATAGCCAGCGGCAGCGCTTGCGGGTCAGCCAAGCCGATATCCTCGCTGGCCATGCGTACCAGCCGTCTCGCGACATACAGCGGGTCTTCGCCCGATTCCAGCATGCGGGTGAGCCAATACAATGCGGCGTCAGAGTCGGAATTGCGAACCGATTTGTGCAGCGCGGAGATAATGTTGTAGTGCTGCTCGCCCGTTTTGTCGTAGGGCAGTAGGCGATGTTGCAGCACATCTTCGAGACACGCTGCCGTCAGCGATCGCACGCCGCGTTCGTTCGGGGTGGTTCCCAGCACCATGGCTTCCAGCGTGTTATATGCCGCGCGCGCGTCGCCATTGGCCAACAGCGCCATTCGTTCGATCAACTCCGGCGCGGCTTCGATTTTTTCTCGTCCATAGCCTCTCTCCTGATCGGCCAGGGCGCGTTGCAGTAACCCAGTGATCTCGTCGGTCCGCAGGCCTCGCAGAACGTAAACTTTCAGTCGCGAAAGAAGCGGCGAAATTACCTCGAACGAAGGATTTTCCGTCGTCGCGCCAATCAGCAGAATGCTTCCGGACTCGACGTGCGGCAGGAATGCGTCCTGCTGCGCCTTGTTGAAGCGATGCACTTCGTCCACGAAAACAATTGTGCGCCGACCGTAATGCCGCGTGCGTTGCGCTGCTTCCATCACCTGCTTGATTTCCTTGATGCCGGACATCACAGCGGAAAATGCCACGAACTCCGCCTGCGTGCGCCGCGCAATCAGCCGCGCCAGCGTGGTCTTGCCGCAGCCTGGAGGACCCCAGAGCAACATTGAACTCATTTCGTCGCGCTCGATTTGCGTGCGCAGCGGTTTCCCCGGCGCGAGCAACTCCTCTTGCCCGGTGAATTCCTCCAGCGTGCGCGGACGCATGCGCTCCGCCAGCGGCTTGGAGCGGTCCGGTGTTTCGTCGGTTTCAAATTGGGTAAATAGGCTCATCTCTTCGCGCCGCCGGAATGCATTTCGTTCACCGCAATTCGTCCGCGCTGGCGCGCCGCTTCATAGAGCAGCAGGGAAGCGGCCACGCCGGCGTTCAATGACTCCACCGGGGCGGCCAGCGGCACGCGCACCAGCACATCCGCCGAGCGCGACACTTCCTCGGGCAAGCCCGCTGCTTCATTGCCAATCAAAAGAGCCACGCGCCCGCGAAAATCGGCTTCCGCGAGCGCTGCCGGTTCCCGCCCTTCCACGGGACGCAGGCAGGATGCGCATAAACGCAAACCCGCCGTGCGCAATCGCGCCAGCAGCGTCATCGGTGTCCGCTCTCGCAGCAAAGGCAGCCGCAGGGCCGATCCCGCCGATGCGCGCAGCGTTTTTTGCGACCACGGACTGGCAGTGTCGCCCGCCGCAATCAGACCGCTCGCCCCGAAAGCCTCCCCCGAGCGAATCGCCGTTCCCACGTTGCCGGGATCCTGAACCCCAACCAGCACCGCCACCAGCGCATTTTCCGATTGCAGCATATCGTCGAAGGAAAATTCGCGCAGTTGTGCCATTGCGGCGATGTGCTGCGGAGTTTCCGTGCCCGCGATGGAATCGAAGAGCGTATCGGTGGTGCGCAGGATGCGTGGAGGCGCGCCATGCGCCGTTTGGTAGCCCGCCAGGGCCGCACGCAGTGTCGTCAGGTGCCGTTCGCCGGACTCGCTCACCAATATGGCGTCCAAGGATGCGGCCGAGCGCAGCGCTTCCCTCACAAGCCGCGGCCCTTCGAGACCGAGGCGGCGTACCCCATCGCATGCATTGGCCCCATCCGCGGATGCCGACAGCGCCTCGCGAAACCGCTTCAGCCATTGGTTGCCGCGGCTGCGAATCACTTCGCCGGCCGCCGACTTCCCCGACTCTCCCCTGGTTTCCTTTTCGCTCATTCTTATCGCGTCCATTGCTGCTTACCGCCCGTCATCGTCCGCGCCCAGCCTAACAAACGCTTCGTCGGGGCGCAAAGCACGGCATGAACCATGACGAGCCGTCATGAGAATCCCGGCCCGCTCTCCGCACGAACAATGGTTGCGCGCACTCCGCGCGTATGATACTTTGCATCGTCCCAAAATCTGACGTTTTATTGTCCGCGAGCTTAAACTTTGTCCGCCGAAATACTGAAAATATCGACAACGCATCCCGACGCTTCGACGGTCGAACATGCTGCCAGTCTGATTCAAAAGGGCCTCGTGGTTGGCTGTCCCACGGACACGTTTTACGGCCTGGCCGCTGATCCCTTCAACCTCGCCGCCGTCCAGAAGGTTTACGAGGTGAAGGGTCGGCCCGATGCCAAGGCGCTGCCGATACTGGTGGGTTCGGTGGAACAGGCCGTCACACTTGTCCGCGACGTGCCCCAAGTGTTTCTAACGCTGGCGCAACACCTGTGGCCGGGCGCGCTGACGCTGGTAGCGGAAGCCTCGCGTCTGCTGCCGCTCAAGGTCACCGGTAACAGTGGCCGCGTCGCGTTGCGCTGGGCCAAATCGCCGGTCACCTGGGCGCTCATTGCCGCCGCCGGCGGTCCCATCACCGGAACCAGCGCGAACCTCTCCGGTTTCCCCTCATGCACCAATGCACAGCAACTGGCGAAGCAGCTTGGCGACCGCGTGCCGTTGATTTTGGACGGAGGCGAAACCCACGCCACGCTCGCTTCCACCATCGTTTCCATTACCGGCGACAAGTGGACCATTGCGCGCGAGGGCGCGCTGCCCGAATCCGCCATCCGTGCCGCTCTGCAATCTTGATTTCGAATGTTCACTGCGAGAAGCGCATCCGAGGGAGGATTTCAAAATTCCGGTGGTTCATTCGGGAGATCGGGAAGCGGAGCCTCCGGCCAGCCGAAACATCGGCAGGCCTGGCTAAGATCGAGAGGCGCCGCGGACGATTCCGCGCGTTCTTCCGGAGATGCCGTGTGCGTTTTTATCCCCTGGTTTGCACCATAAATGGTGCATTGGAGAACTCTCTTTTTGTTCCACCCTGGAAAGTGTGATCTGGTTGATTCGAGAAGAGTTGCGGGATTTTCTACTCATCAGCGTGTGTCGATTAGACTTCATTTTCCGCCGCCTTTTTCCTCTTCACTTTCTCCGTCCGTTTCCGTCTCCCGAAATCGAACCCAAAACGCATCCCGCGCCGCGCCGAAACATCGTTTAGCGGCTTGCGCGTCATCCAACTCTCCGCCAAAACATTGTCAAGCTGCCCGAGTATCACCCAAGTCTCCAATTCTATTGTATTCAGATTTGCCAAAAGCCAATGCCCGGCGCTGTGAATAGTTAGCGCCAGGTAATTTACGTGGTCAAAAACCGCGCGGGGGCCAAGCAACCAGCGAAGCCGAGTTCACATTCACATCGGGGATTAGAAATGGCGACGACGAGGCTTCTGTCGTGCAGCCTGTTTTTTCATTGACGGCCAGGAGAGCCACCGATGCCGTCTCGGCTACGTATATCGCACGGCCCGCGCCAGATCGGCCGGCAGTTGCAATGGCTTGGCTAATTACACTAGGCTCTCCGTTGGGTATCTTCAATTCCGTCAGGCAGCCTGAATAGGTAACATTCAGCGGTGATTCTGTGAAATTCAGCGTCGTTACCTCGTCCCAGTCGTCTGTGGTAAATAAGAACCGCTCATCTGGGCTCAGCCGCACCCAACCTCCGGCGTGGGCCGTACCTAAACTTCCGTCACCGCCGAACGTTGGCCCGTCTCCCAAGGAGCCATCCGGATTGATGGGATTGATGTTTATTTGTGTATGGCAGACGGGATGAGGCTGACAATTACCCGCAATGTTAAAGATTGCATATTTGCTATCTGCTGTGATGTCCATGCCCCAGATGGTGGCAGCATCGAAGACATAATATGGCCCGTGCTCGGTAAGAGTTCCAGCGTGGCCAATGGAAAACGAGCCGATGCAACAAACGCCACCATGCTCATAGGACGCCACCAGCGTCTTGCCATCCGGGGTCGCTGCCATACTAAACACGGCATCGGTATCGGAGAGCTGGTACGTCTGAAACAACGTTAGTGTGCAACCCGCGTTGATTTTCCACGTAGCCATGTAATTGCTTACCTGGTTGCCATTGTCATAGCCGTCGTACGCCGCAAAAAGGTACCCATTCTGAGCCACAATTATGATTCCGGACAATTCCGGGCTGGTAACGTTGCTATCGCTGTAGCTGCCCACTTCTTTTCCCGATGGATACAAGAATGAACTTATTTCGTTCGGGGTAGCCGCTCGGGCACCGGCCGAATCCGCCAAGAAGACGCAAGTGTCCGATCCCTCCCTCACAACCTGAACCGTTGGCACAAGGGAGCCCTGGGTAACGCTCGGCTCGCCCGTGGCGAGCGAGGCCACTTGCTCGAGAGCGGGGTTTTGCTTCGTGCCGGCCAGCTTCAGGATCGTGCCGAAGTTGTTGCCCTGAGAGTTCCCGTAATAATCGTTGTCATTGACGATGACGAAATGCTCGCTTGATGCGCCGGGGCCGGGCGCAAGCGCCGCCACCCCCGCGATAATAGCTGCGATTGCCACAAGCATCTTCCCGACTTGCGCCATATACATCCTCGAAGCCTCACGGCTGGCCATGTATTCAATTCTAGCATTCGCATGCAAGTCAGGCGTCATACCGGCAGCATTTCCGGCGAGTTATTAGGGCGCGGAAATTGCCGTGAGGAAATCGTAGTTGCCGTCCGGCGCGATGTTGACGCCTTCAATGCGCCGCTGGTGGACGCAGACGTTATCCGTGAACCACAGCGTCAGATACGGCTCATCGTCGGCAATCATTTTCTGCAACCGCGAAAGAATTTCGCGACGCTTTGCGGAGTCCGTCTCGACGCGCTCGGCATCCAGCAGAGTATCGACAGCAGCGTTGCGAAAATGGCCGCGATTCGTGCCGTCCGGCGGAATGCGGCGGGAATTGAAAACGAAATCGTATATGTCGGGATCGTTGTTTGCCCCGATCCATTTCAGATAAGCCAGCGAAAAACTTCCGCGTGTGATGTCGGCGTAGAAAGTGGAAAATTCGAGCGGGCGCAAGTCCAGCGCTACACCGACCTGCCGCCATTCGTCCTGCAGCGCCGCGCCCAATACGCGGGCGAATTCATCCGTCGAAGTTTTCAGAGTCAGGTGCAAGCGGACGCCGCCCGTGCCGCGCGGAAATCCCGCCGCATCCAGCAATTCTCCGGCCTTCGCGGGATCGTAGCCGTAACGCATCACGTCCGGCTCGTGAGCCCAGTGATCCGGCGGAAGCAGCCCGTTCGCCGGGCGCGCGTGGCCGCGCAGCAAATAGAGGATCAGGCTGTCGCGGTCGGTGGCATAGGCCAGCGCCTGCCGCACTTCGCGATGCCGCAAGATGGAATCGTCGCAATTGATCACCAGGTAGGCCAGTGACGTGCCCGGCTGATCGGTGATGGCCAAGTTCGTATCGCGGCGAAGCGCTTCGGTCGTGTCCGGGGTCAATCCGTTCAGCGTCAAATCGGCGCTGCCCTTTTGCAGTTCGAGCGCTCGAGTGACGGCGTCCGGCACGATGCGAAACCGAATGCGCTCCAGATTGGCGCGACGCCCGAAATAGTCGTCGTTCCGTTCGAGGATAACTTCCTCGTCTGTCACTGCGCTTACAAACCGAAACGGGCCCGTCCCCACCGGATGCGCGGCGACCTCTCCGCCCGAACCCGCCGGCACAATCCCGATGGCGGGGCGTGCAATACTCCATAGGAACGAAGCATACGGCGCGCGCAGGTGGACAATCACGGTGTTCGCGTCGGGCGCTTCCACGGACTGAATCGGGCTCAGAGCCGCGCGCTTCGGCGTGGCCATTTTTCCATCCAGAATAGAATCGAAGGTGAATTTCACGTCCGCGGCGGTCAGTGCGCGGCCGTCATGAAAGCGTACGCCGGGACGCAAATAAAAAATGTAAGTGAGCGCGTCGGGCGTGTCCCAGCGCTCGGCAAGTTCCGGGGCGATTTTCATGTGTTCGTCCAGCGCGACCAGGCTGCTGAAAATCAGGCCGTCCAGGTGTTGCGATTGCGCGTCGGTGCCGACGCGCGGGTCGAGATTCTGCGGCATAGCCTCGATCAGCATGGTCGCGAAGCCACGAGTCTCCGCGGAGGAATGGCCGCCGCACGAAGCAAGCGTCATGATCATCGCCAATGCAGGCAGCATCGCCGCGGGCAGAAATATGCATGCGCGAGCCATTTGCCGACGAATTGTCAGTTCCGACTGCAATTATTCTCCGCCCTTCCAGGCCGTGAAAACTAAACGTATAAGCCGCCGGTCCCAATTTCATTATCGTGCGGCCTAAGGATGAATGATTTTACCCAACACCGCGGCATGGCGCGCGCCCGTCGCCGATGGCAGACTATTCGGACGCCCATGAAACGCCTCGTAGGCCAGCAGAGCAAATGCAAAGGCTTCCTTGGATTGCGCCGGAATTCCCAGCGCGTCGGATGGCAGCACGCGAAGCTCCGGAAGCAGGTCCGCGAGCCGGGACATCACAAGAGGGTTCGACGCGCCGCCGCCGGAAACAATTAGTTCGCGCAACGCATTCCGCGGCTTCAAAAACGGCCGCAGCGCTTTGGTGATGGAAACCGCCGTCAATTCCAAAGCTGTGCGAATCACGTCTTCGGGCCGGGCTCGCGATGTCCTTGCCCTCGCCATGATTGTCTTCACAAATTCGCGGCCAAACTGCTCGCGCCCCGCCGTTTTCGGCGGACGCTTGGCAAGAAATGGATGCCGCAATAATGCGGCCAGCGGATCCGGCAAAATGCATCCGAGCCGCGCCATGCGCGCACCGCGATCAAACGACAATTTCCCCCGGGTGTAATGATTCACGAGCGCATCCATCACAATGTTTGCGGGGCCGGTGTCGAATGCCACCACGTCTTGCGGTCGCGCTCCTGCGGGAATTATGGTGACGTTGGCAATTCCGCCCAGATTCAGCACCACGCGCCCAATGTGCGCGTCGCGCAGCAGCAAGTAATCCACGAAGGGTACCAGTGGCGCGCCCTGTCCACCCGCCGCAATGTCCGCCGGACGGAAATCCGCCACCACGGGAACGCCTGTGCGTTCCGCAACAATTGCGGGTTCGCCGATTTGCAAGGTCGATGCGCCGCGCTTCCGGCCCCTGACGCGTCCCGTCGTCCCCTGATGAAAGATTGTCTGACCGTGCGACCCAATCAAGTCTATCGCGCGAATGGAGACGCGAAACCGGCGCAGCGCCGTTCGTACCGCCGCGGCAAATATTTCTCCCAGCCGAAAATTGAGATCGCTGATTTTCCCCGCTGTAACTGACTGACCTTCCGCCACGCGAAGAATCTCCGCGTGAATCGCCGGTGGAAAAGGAATCGTGCGGAAATTCTCGAGCTGCGAATCCAGCCGGGGCGGCGCACCCTCGATTCGCGCCAGCGCCACGTCCACGCCGTCCGCCGACGTGCCGGACATCAACCCCAAGACCCTCAATGGGTTGCCGTTGTCGTACGTGGCGATCCTAAAGCCGTAGTCGTCAGTATCATTGAAGTCGCCATAGCTAGATGTCGCTCGTAGCTAGTCCGCGTCGAAATAGTCCAAGTCCACTTTTTTCACCGAATAGTTGGCTGACTCGGTGACTCCGACTCCGTGGTCAATCATTAGTTGCGTGAGTTGGTCTCCGTCAATTAAGACGATCCGCTTCTCTATTCTTTCCGCATACTCTATGGCATCGTCTGTGAACTGTGACGTGGCGATCATCACTCCCTTTTTGGCTTTAACACCATCAAGGCTTCCCGCAAATGCTTGGACGACCGGCCGTCCGACATTCGCCTCCCGTCTTTTGGCCTGAACATATATTACGTCGAGGCCAAGTCGATCTTCTTTTATTGTCCCATCCACGTCCCCATCCCCGCTTCGTCCGATTGTTTTTCCGGCATCTTTTCTTGATCCGCCGTAGCCCATTGCTAACAGCAAATCTATGACCAGTTCTTCGAAGAATGCCGGAGTGCTCTGCTTTATTTGTTCTAAAAGGGTACGGCCCAGTTGTTGCCTAATCGTTTGGTAGCTTGATTCGAGGGATTCTTCTGGTGTCTGAGAAGAAATTGCTTGCGGCTCATCTGGCGCCCTTGTCGCACTGGCATCGCGAAATTTCCTAAATTCCGGAAACCGGACGAGGAAATCAGTGTTCAATTCGTCGGCGTGCTTCGCGAGTATTTCGCGGCCGCGCTCAGTGATTCGAAACCTCCCCCGCCCCGTGCTTTCAAGCAATCGGGCCTTCTTTAAGTAGGTGCTTGCCCATGCGATTCGGTTGTCAAAGGTAGCCTGTCTACCGCTTGGCAACATTTCTGCCCGGTCGCTGGCCGTCAGGTTGAGGTTTGAAGCTACTTCCTCAATTGCGTTCCGTAAAGTGTGCTCCTGACCGTCGCTGGCAACTTTCAGCAGTGGGATCATAAGATGTTGGTAATCTGGGATAGGCATAACTCTGCGAGGCTTCTTTTCAAACTGAGGTAACGTCATTTCAAAAGCTGCTTTTTCAGCGCCGCCAGCAGATTCAGCGCATCGAGCGGGCGCAGGTTATCCAAGTCGGCCTGCTGCAAGGCATCCAAGACCTGGCGATCCACTGGCTTAAACATTATTTCTTGGACAGGCGACGAAATCGCGCCCGGCGAGAGTTCCTCGCTCACTTCGCGCTCCGCGGATTCATGCCGCAGCAGAATCTCGCGCGCGCGGCTGATTACGTCCGCGGGCAGTCCCGCCAGGCGCGCCACTTCGATACCGTAACTGCGGTCGGCCACGCCCGGTTCGACGCGCCGCAGAAACACAATGTCCTGTCCCTCTTCGCGCACGGAGACGTGAAGGTTTCGAACGCCGGGAAGAAGCTCTTCGAGTTCCGTCAGCTCATGATAGTGCGTGGCGAAAAGAGTGCGCGGACGCATCTGCCGGCAAAGCGATTCCACTACCGCCCAGGCAATCGAGAGGCCGTCGAAGGTGGCCGTGCCGCGTCCCACTTCATCCAGCAGCACCAGGCTTGAGGAAGTCGCGGTGTTCACAATCACGGCGACCTCGCTCATCTCGGTCAGAAAGGTTGACCGGCCGCGCGCCAAGCTGTCGGATGCGCCGATGCGCGTGTAAATGCGGTCCACCAGCGGCAACCGCGCCGTGGTCGCCGGAACGAAACTACCCATCTGCGCCATCAGCACAATCAGCGCCGCCTGCCGCAGATACGTGGACTTGCCGCCCATGTTGGGGCCGGTGATGAGCAGCAGCGCAGGCGAAGGATCCTGAAAATACAAATCGTTAGGCACAAAGCGGTCGCCCTGTTGCGCCAGCAGCTTTTCCATCACCGGATGGCGGCCGCCGGCAATCAACAGCTCGCCTCTGGGTGCGCCGACGTCATCGGAGAAATTGGCATCAGTCGTCGCGGACGGTGGGGCCGCGCCCGGCCGGATTTCGGTGAACTCCGGACGAACATAGCTGCGTGCTGCCGCCAGCCGCGCGAAGTTTACCAGCACGTCGAGGTGCGCCACGGCCGCGGCCGTCTTCCGCAGGCGAAGCGCGCGGGCGGCAACAAATTCGCGCAGTTCGTGATACAGCCGCCGCTCGATGGTTAGAATGCGCTCGTCGGCGTCCAGGATTTTGCGCTCGTATTCCTTCAATTCCGGCGCGGTGAAGCGTTCGGCATTCACCAGCGTCTGCTTGCGTTCGTAATCGGCGGGCGCGAGATGAAGATTGGCTTTGGAAATTTCGATGTAATATCCGAACACCTGGTTGAAGCGGATTTTGAGCGAGCCGATTTTTGTGCGCTGCCGCTCGCGCTCCTCCATCGTCGCAATCACCTGCTTGGCGTTGTGACTCAGGTCGCGCAATTCGTCGAGTTCGGTGTGGTAGCCGCGGCGGATGATGCCGATATCGGCGATGGTGGGGGGGGGGGCGTCGGCAATCGCAGTGGCAATGCGGTCGCGTGCATCGGCCAGTTCGTCCAGCGATTCGCGCAGCGCGAGCAAGCGCGGCGTCCCGGCGAATTCGGCCGCAGCCAGATGCCCACGCAGGCGCGGTATCTGCTCGAGCGATTGGCGCAGCGCCTCCATATCGCGCGGCGTGGCGACTCCCAGTGTGACGCGGCTGGTGAGCCGTTCGAGGTCGAGTATTTTGCCAAGTTCGTGATGCAGCTCTTCGCGCAAAACCGTGCAGGAGGTCAGCGCCGCGAGAGCTTCGAGCCGCGCTTCGATCTCTCCGCGGTCAAGTGACGGCCGCAGAATCCAAGCTCGTACTAGACGCGCGCCCATCGCGGTGGCGGTCTCATCCAACGTCGCCACCAATGTTGAAGATGTGTCTTCGCCGGGCAGCGGCTCAACCAGTTCAAGATTGCGAACGGTTGCGCCGTCCAGCAACAAGGCGTCATGTTGTTCGTAGTAGCTGATGCGATCCAGGTGATCGAGGCCCGTGCCCGGCGTGTGTGCGCTCTCCGGCGTGGCCGATAGCGGAGCGTCGCGCTCTCCGAGGAGTGCGGTCTCGCGCAGATAGTGGACGATGGCTCCCGCGGCGGCCACGGCTTGCGCGTGTCCGTGCAGACCGAAGCCGTCGAGATTCATGACGCGGAACTGCTCCTGAAGCAGCCGTGTCCCCGATTCGGCATCGAAAATCCATTCATCCAGGAGCGTGCGAGTTGCCACGCCATCGGACGCCGCGTCAGCGTGCGCCGAAAACAAGTGTACAGGGCGAGGCAGCAGAATCTCGCGAGGGCGCAGCACCTGCAATTCGTCGTGCAATTGCGATTCGGCATTCTCGCCAACGAATTCCGTAGCTCGAAATTCGCCCGTGGAGAGATCAGCATAGGCCAGCCCAATCACCGAAGCCCGCGAATCGGTGGCTTTCCTGCCGCCACTGGACGAGCGCGATACCGCCGCCAGAAAATTGTTTTCCCGCGGCGCCAGCGTCTGGGCATCCATGGCCGTTCCGGGCGTCACCACGCGAACCACTTCGCGTTTCACCAGTTGTTTGCCGGGGCCAGCCTCTTCCATCTGTTCGCAGATGGCTACGCGATGCCCGGCGCGAATCAAGCGCGCAATGTAGCCTTCCGCGGCGTGGTAGGGCACTCCGCACATCGGAATGGCCTGCCCTCTTTCCTTGTTGCGCGCGGTGAGCGTGATTTGCAGCAGGCGCGAGGCTTTGACGGCGTCGTCGTAGAAGAGTTCGTAAAAATCCCCGAGGCGAAAAAGCAGAAGCGCATCCGGATGGCGTTTTTTGGCGTTCTGATATTGCCGCATCAGCGGCGTGGACGCTTCGTTCATTTCGTGACCGTGCTGATTATGGGCAGTCCCGCAGCCAATTCGCAACTCCGCATTATGCTGGTTTATATTTTTCCGGCGGGAGAGGCGTCATCGGAAAGGGAACCGCGCTCATGAAAGGACACGATATACTGACGGCGTCATGCCCGGCGGGAGCCACAAGGAAATCGAAATCAAGTTGCGGGTGGACGACGCGGCAGGCTTGCTGGCCCAGTTGCGAGAGCTGCGCGCCACGCGGCAGAGCCGCGTTTTCGAAAGCAACACCCTCTTCGATTCGCCCGACGGTGCACTGATGAAGCGCGATTCGCTGCTGCGGCTACGCTGGGAGGTTCCCGCGCCGAGCGGATCGTCACCCGCACAAATCGCGCATGGCCTAAGACAGAAAAATCTCGTCACCGGGTCTCGTTCTTGGCTCACCTACAAAGGCCGTGGCAATCGGGCTGGCCGCTACAAAGTGCGCGAGGAATTGGAGCTGGCCATCGGCGAGCCCGATACGCTCGCGGCGCTGCTGAAAGCCATGGGCTTCCAGCCGGCATTCCGCTACGAAAAGGTCCGAACGCGGTTTCATCTGCCGCAAGTCTCCGGCGTAGCTGTTGAGTTGGACGAGACTCCCATCGGTACATACATGGAATTGGAGGGTTTTCCAAGGAGCATAGACCGGGCCGCGCGCCTGCTGCACCGCGCCCCTCGAGACTACATTACGGCCTCGTATTACGTCCTCTATTCTAATTTCTGCCGCCGTCACCGGTGCCCGATTCGCCACATGGTCTTTTCGTCGCGAAAGTCGTAAGTTTTTCGCGTCATTTTTGCATTTTTCGCCACTATTCGCTTGACAGACCCATCAGCCCCGGCTTACAAAGCAGCCTGAGGATTTTTGCGCGGAATGGAGCGTTCGTCTAACTCCGAACCGGGCAGTCAATGCCGGGCAGCAGGGGCAGAGCGGCCGGAACCGGCCCAGGGCGCAGCAGGGTGCAACTCCCTTCTTTCGCTTGGGGTTGAGACCGATTCCCACGGGTCATTCGTTTCCGCGGGATAGCAGGCCGCACTCCGCTGCCAGGCGGAGGATACGGCCATGTTGCATGCCACGGAGATGTTGGGCGCGGAAACCTACGACGCCCAAGGCAATTTTGTCGGGCGCGTTAAAGAGCTTTTCATCGAGCCCGGCGACCAACCTAACCGCATCAGCAGCGTGCTGCTGAGCCGGGGCCGCTTTCGTCCTCTGGTGGCCCGGCACGATCAACTTGACTCTATGACCCCGGGAAATCTTCGCCTGAACACCGACGAAGCTCATCTGGACCTTTACAAGGCGAATGAGGCCTGGCTGGCCGTGGGCAAGGACTTGCTCGATCAGCAAATCATTGATACCAACGGCCGTAAAGTTGTGCGCGTGAATGACCTTGATTTGAACGACGCGCGCATCAACGGCAGCACGGAACTGCGCGTGACGCAGGTGGACGTGGGTCTTCGCGGGGCGCTCAGCCGCCTGCTGAAAGGCGTCGTGCCGCATTCGCTAATTCGCCAGCTCCAGCAGAAACTGCCGCAACGCTCCATCCCCTGGGAATTCGTGAACCTGATCGAGGCGGACCCGCTGCGCCGCGTGAAGTTGCGCTTGACGCATGACAAGCTCACGCAATTACATCCCGCCGACCTGGCCGACATTATCGAAGACCTTTCCCCGGCCGAGCGCGATTCTATTTTTGCGTCGCTGGATGAGACGTCAGCGGCCGAGGCCCTGGCGGAAGTGGATGACCGCGTAAAGGCGCAGATCATCGAGCAGCTTCCCCCGGACCGCGCCGCCAATATCATGGAGGAAATGCCGCCCGATGAAGCGGCGGACGTGATGGCCGACCTTTCGCCGGAAACTTCCGAGCGCGTGCTGGAGGCCATGCAGCAGAAGGAAGCCCACGACGTTCGCTCACTGTTGCGGTTCGAGGATGATACCGCCGGCGGGATGATGAATACCGAATGCGTGGTGGTGGGCGAAGACGCCACGCGTGATGAGGTGCTCGAATATCTCCGCACGCACGAAGTTCCGGTGGACCAGCTCGACAGCGTGGTGCTGATCGATCTCGACGCGAAATTCATCGGCGTGGTTCCGGCAGCCCGCCTGATTCTGGCAGCGTCCGATGCAAAGATGAGGGTACTGAAGCTGGATCTGCCAGTCTCTGTTCCCGCCAACGCCAAGGAGAAGAACATTTTCGAGCTTTTCGACAGATACAACCTGCGCAGCTTGGTAGTGGTGGATTCCGATCATCGGCCCATCGGCGTCATCGCCGTGGACGACGTGGTCAGCCGTCTGTGCGAGAAGCGATGAGTTGATGACATGAGTCCCCGATCAAGCCGGGAAATCAGCGGTAACGGGCAGGGGCGTCTGCGAAGCATGTGGCGTCACACACGCACCATGCGCCGTCGGCTGGCCATTTTTCTGGCGGTTATCGGGCCGGGCATCATCACATCCAATGTGGATAATGACGCCGGCGGAATCACCACATATTCCGTCGTCGGCGCACAGCTTGGTTATGCGCTGTTGTGGTCGCTGATTCCTATGACCATCGCTCTCTACGTTAGCGAAGAAATGTGCGCGCGCATGGGCGTGGCCACGGGCAAGGGCCTCTCGGATCTTATTCGCGAGGAATTTGGTTTCCGCTCGACGTTTTTTGTGATGGCCGCGGCTCTGCTGGTGGACCTGGGCAATACGGTGGCGGAATTCGCCGGCGTCGCGGCATCCATGCAGATCTTCGGGGTTGCCAAGTATTTGTCGGTGCCGCTGGCGGGAATCATCGTCTGGTTCCTGGTGCTGCGAGGAACCTATCGGCAGGTGGAAAAGATTTTCCTGGTCGCTTGCGTCTTCTACCTGGCGTATTTCTTTTCCGCCGTGCTGGCTCACCCTGATTGGCTCCATGCGGCCCGCGCGACGGTAGTTCCTTCGTTCGAATGGAATCAGGACTATTTGCTGCTGCTGGTGGGGCTGGTGGGAACAACAATTGCCCCCTGGCAATTCTTTTACCTGCAGGCGGGCGTCGTCGAGAAGCGCGTGAGCCGGAAGGACTACAGACATGCGCGTATGGATGTGTTGGTGGGGAGCATCAGTTGCATGGTTATCGTGTTCTTCATCATCGTTTGCACAGCGGCCACGTTGCATCGCTCCGGCGTGACGCATATCACGGACGCGGCGCAGGCGGCGCAGGCCCTTGTCCCGCTGGCCGGAAAATATGCCGGTTATCTGTTCGCTTTCGGCCTGCTGAACGCGTCCCTCTTTGCCGCTTCCATTCTGCCGCTCTCCACCGCCCACGTGATTTGCGAGGGCCTGGGCTTCGAGGCAGGCATTGATAATAAATTCCGCGAAGCGCCGATTTTCTACAGCCTTTATACCGCGCTCATCGTGGTCGGCGGAGGCGTCATACTGATCCCAAAGGCGCCGCTGCTGAAGATATTGCTTCTCTCCCAAGTGGCCAACGGAGTTTGGCTCCCCATTGTGCTTGTATTCATCATGCTGCTGATTAACCGCACGGACCTGATGGGCAATCTGACGAATACGCCCGCGTTCAACGTAGTGGCCTGGACGATGAGCGTCGCCATGATTATCCTAACATTGATATTTGCGTTCGTCTCCGTCGTTTCGCCTGCCGCCGCCGGGCTGGGGTAAGGCGCTGCGAAACCAATACCATCCGCAGGTTGCGCCGTCCACACGCGTGTGTTAGGTTTTTCGCGGAACAAATTGCCGAGCCACCCGCGTGAAAGCCAGCGACCTGCTGAAACCCGCCAGCCGTGACGAAGCCGCTCTGCTGGAACAACTGAATAAGCGGCAGCTGCCCCACCACGTTGCCGTCATTATGGACGGCAATGGGCGCTGGGCGCAGCGGCGTCATCTGCCGCGGCTGGCCGGACAT
>Ga0302324_100006315_pt1 | contig 25587 bp, 17 predicted proteins | sample Palsa_T0_1_FD_201949 | JGI IMG/M metagenome (GOLD analysis project Ga0302324, IMG submission 201949) | Peat permafrost microbial communities from Stordalen Mire near Abisko, Sweden - Palsa_T0_1 | ecosystem: Environmental > Terrestrial > Soil > Palsa > Peat permafrost | place: Sweden: Abisko... | reverse complement strand
GGCGACGATCCTTTCAACAGACGACGGATCATTGACGATTCTGCTCGGCGACGGGGATGGCACATTTACCGCTCTGCCATCGATGCCGCTATGGGATCCTTTTGCGCTTGTGGAGGGCGACTTCAATGAGGACGGCATCCCGGATCTGGCAGTCGGAGTGGCGGGAATCCTGCTGGGCAATGGCGACGGGACATTCACCGCCAAGTCCAGCTTCGGCAATCCATTCAATCTGGCGCTGGGCGATTTCAACGGAGATGGCCATGCCGACCTGGCCCTTGCGACCAATCTGACAGGCGATATCGGATTCCTTCTCGGCAACGGGAACGGGACTTTCACCTCCGCCCCTGGTTTCTACTCGAACGAAGCTGTTCCCCTTCCCATCGCTTCGGCCGATTTGGCCGGCAGCGGGAGGTCGGCCTTGATCACAAACGACCCCCAGCTGGACGTATCTGTCTACCTGTCGGAGGCCTGGACAGCCACGGCAACGGTAACCGGCGTTGCGGTGCTGCCCAAAGGCTCGGCCCAGCATCAGGTGCTGGCCAGCTACGCGGGCGGCAGCAACAATGCGCCCAGCGAATCCGCCGCGACGGCGACCCTCACGGCGGCTCAGGGCACGCCAACGGTGACCCTCAACGTGCCAAAAAGTCCCGTCTACTACGGCTCGGGGGTGACTTTTACCGCCAAGGTGTCAGGCAGCGGGCTCACCCCCACCGGCGCAGTCAACTTCTTCAACGGCAAGACTCCGCTTGGATCGGCTACCCTGAACTCGAGCGGCGTGGCGACGCTCTCGGCCAGCACACTTGCCGTGGGTTCGCACTCGATCACCGCGGACTATCTGGGAGATGCCAATTATGTGGCGGCGAATTCAGCGCCGGCTACAGTGACGGTGGGACCCGAGGCGCAGATTACGTCGCCGGCCGCGGGCAGCACGCTGACTGGGCCCAGCACAACGTTCACCTGGTCCGCCGGCTACGACGCTACCTCATATAAGCTCTGGCTGGGCAGCACGGGCGTCGACTCGAACAACCTGTATTCAGGCGCCGGCACGACGGGCAAATCGGCCACCGCGACGCTGCCTGTGAATGGAGAGACGATCTACGCGCGGCTTTTCACCGAGAGTAACGGAACCTGGACGGCAATCAACTACACCTACACCGCGGCAGCGCAGGCGAAGCTGACGGTTCCGGCCGCGGGCAGCAAAGTGACCGGCCCCAGCATGAAATTCAGCTGGTCGGCCGCCACTCCATCGCCAACCGCCTATGACCTTTGGGTGGGAACCACCGGTGTCGGCTCCGCAAACATCTATTCTTCGGGCTCGATCACGGCGACTTCCACCACTGTCGGCCACTTGCCCACGAGTGGCACGGTCTATGTGAGGCTCTACACGGAGTTTGGTGACACCTGGGTACATACCGACTACACATTCACGGCAAACTAATGCGGCGACTCCGAAGTTCGCGGCATAATTGACGTCCCGCAAACGCAGGTCCTTCGACTACGTTTGGCCAAAAAGACGGCCAAACTTCGCTCAGGATGACAGATTTGTTATGCAATAGACTTCGGGGACACCCGCACCGGAGCTTGTTTCAAAAAGGAGTGGGCGGACATAATCGGGAATCCCGCAGGGGCTAAAGCCCGCCATTCTTAGCCTCAATCGGCGCGCGACCCAGAGGGTGCCCCGGTCGTGCCCTGACACTTCGTGCTTCTCCGAATGATTTTTCCGCAGCCTGTGACGTCGTGACCTGACACAAAGAGGATTTTTGAAACAAGTTCCAGTGAACCTCGATGGCCTCGCGTTGCGCTCAAATTGCGCGGCGCGAGGCTTGGCTATTTCAGGACTAGAATAGATTGCGTGAGCTTGAATGCCGCATCCGCCGCGGAAGGTTGCGCGTTCAGCCGGAAGGCTGGTGCAGTAATGACGGAAACTCCTCAACAGGTGCTGGCTACCGATCTTGCCGTTCATCTGATTCGCGTGCTGCGCGAGAAGCATGGGCCGCTGATGTTTCATCAGAGCGGAGGATGCTGCGACGGCAGCTCTCCCATGTGCTACCCGCGTGGAGAGTTCATGGTGGGCGACTCCGACGTGCAGCTGGGCGAGGTGGACGGCGTGCCTTTTTACATGAGCCGCAGCCAGTTTGAATATTGGAAGCACACGCAGCTGATTCTGGATGTGGTGCCGGGGCGCGGGGGCATGTTCTCGCTGGACAACGCAGAAGGCGTGCGGTTTCTGATTCGCTCGCGCGTGTTTGAGATGGACGAGATCCGCGACCTGCGGGCGGCGGGGCGCATCTGATTCGCAAGAGCTATTTCGTGAAGGATGCATGAGAGAAGCAGTAATTATTTCGGCGGTGCGCACGCCGCTCGGAAAATTTCAGGGCTCGTTGCAGGGGTTTTCCGCGCCGAAGCTGGGTGCGCTGGCGGTGCGCGAAGCGGTGCGGCGCGCGGGTGTGGAACCTGCGAATGTGGACGAGTGCATCATGGGCTGCGTTCTTCAGGCCGGCCTGGGGCAGAATCCCGCGCGGCAGGCGGCGCTCTACGGCGGGCTCACGCCGCAGGTGGCCGCGCTGACCATCAACAAGGTGTGCGGCTCGGCGCTCAAAGCTGTGGCGCTGGCGGCGCAGGCCATTCAGACCGACAACGCGGAAATCGTGATTGCGGGCGGCATGGAGTCGATGACTAACGCGCCGTATCTGCTGACGCAGGCGCGCGCCGGTTATCGCATGGGCAACGGCACGCTCGTCGATTGCATGATCCACGACGGCCTGTGGGAGATCTACAACGGCTTCCACATGGGCGTGGGCGCGGAGAAGATCGCGGCGAAGTATGGCATCACGCGCGAGGAGCAGGATGCTTTTGCCGCGGAATCGCATCGCAGCGCAGCCGCGGCTACGGCGCAGGGATTGTTTCGCGATGAGATTGTGCCGGTCGAGATTCCGGCGGCGAAAAAGGGCGCGGCACCGCGAGTGTTCGAAGCAGATGAAGCGATCCGGGCCGATACAACGGTCGAGATTCTGTCGAAGCTCAAGCCTGCGTTTCAGGAGGGCGGCACGGTGACCGCGGGCAACTCGCCGGGCATTAGCGATGGCGCGGCTGCGGTGGTGGTGATGAGCGCGGAGCGGGCCAGGGAACTGGGCGTGACGCCGATGGCGGTGATTCGCGCGCAGGCCACGAGCGGCCGCGAGCCGGAGTGGTTTGGCCTGGCGCCGATCGAGGCCGTGCGCATGGCAGCACGCAAGGCCGGCTGGGCTTTGTCCGACGTCGACCTGATTGAGCTGAACGAGGCTTTCAGCGTGCAGGCGCTGGCGGTGATTCGCGATCTCGGGCTCGATCCAGCGCGCGTGAACGTACATGGCGGCGCCGTTGCGCTCGGCCATCCGATTGGCGCGAGCGGCGCGCGCGTGCTGGCCACTCTGCTGTATGCGATGCAGCGGCGCGGCGCGATCAAAGGGATTGCGTCGCTGTGCCTGGGCGGCGGAAATGCGGTGGCGCTGGCGGTGGAGCGGGTGTAATTAACCTTCGCGAAATTCTGCGTTGGGGGTTCGCGCTATCCCAGGTCCCAGAATCGGGACTTGGGGCACCCATGGTTTTGTGGGTGTAAGAACTGCGTGGGGTTCGTGCTATCCCAGGTCTCAGAATCGAGACCTGGGGTACCCATGGATTTACTGGACCATGCAATGCTCCGCTTCGCCGGATTGACAAGCAGTGCAGATGAACTTAATCTCAAGGCTATGAAGTCTGCTGCAAGCATGCTCGGAGCGCAGTGCGGCTGTTGTTGTCTGGCCTGTACGTGCGCCGGTGTTTGCGTGGGACTGCCCAGCCTCTAGGCCGCTAGACACAACACTAGAGACAAGCGGAAGACTACACGAGCCCCGGCGCAGATGCGTACGCGGGCTTTTCTGTTTGCGGCTAATTTCATTTGCCCGCTGAAATCCGCGGAACGAATCAACAAGATCAGGAGCCTCCGATGCCGAATGAACCCGCCGCAGTTTCTCCCACGCCCGCAGTGAAGGAGACCAAGGCGCAGAAGGCCGAACGATTAAAGCGCGAAAAGAATCCCTGGGCCGCGTTCGACGAGGTACGCGCGTTTGCGCGCGAGGGGCGCACGAGCGTGCTGCCGGAGTGGGCATCGTTCTATTTCAAATGGTGGGGCATTTATACGCAGGGCGACGGCGCGGGCGTGACCGGCGGCGTGGGCGGCGAAGGCAAGGCCACCGAATATTTCATGATGCGCATCGCCATTCCCGGCGGCCGCGCGACGACCCAGCAGGTGCGCACCATTGGCCGGCTGGCGCGCGAGCATGGCCGCAATCTGGCTGACATTACAACGCGCCAGGCGATTCAACTGCATTGGCTGACGATCGAGTCGCTGCCCGAGGTGGTGGACGCGCTGGACTCCATTGGCCTGTCGCCGCGTGGCGCGTGCGGCGATGTGGTGCGCAACGTTACCGGGTGCCCCCTGGCCGGAATCGATGGCGCGGAACTGATGGATGCGACGCCGATCGCGCTGGCCATCTCGCGCGCGCTGCAGGGCAAAACCGAGTTCTACAATCTGCCGCGCAAGTTCAAGATCACTGTGACCGGCTGTCCGGTGTGGTGTTCGTATCCGGAGATCAACGACATTGGACTGACCGCGGTGCGGAATGGCGATGAGATCGGCTTCTCGGTGCGCGTGGGCGGCGGGCTGTCGTCCGAGCCGCATCTCGGCGTGAAGCTCGACGCGTTTGTGCGACCGGATCAGGCAGTGCATGTGGCGCGCGGCATTGCGGAGATCTTTCGCGCGCAACTGGGGCTGCGCGAGAGCCGCGACCGCGCACGGCTCAAGTATCTCTTCATGCGCGAGGGCTGGACGGCGGAGCGTTTCCTAACTGAGCTCGAGGCCACGATCGGTTTCAAGCTCGCGCCCGGCGTTTCTGACGAGGCGCCCGACGATGTGTTCCGCGATCATGTGGGCGTGCATGCGCAGCGGCAGCCGGGGCTGAACTCGATCGGCGCCACCGTGCTGCGCGGGCGCATGACGGGCGAGCAACTGGAGGGTGTGGCCGGCCTCGCCGACCGGCTCGGCGCGAGCGATGTGCGCACCACCATCATGCAGAACCTGATCGTGACCGGGGTTCCCGCAGCCAACACGGACGCTGCGGTCCGCGGACTCAACGATCTTGGACTGACCGTGGAGGCCTCGAGCTTTTGGCGCGGCACCGTGGCCTGCACGGGCACCGAGTTTTGCAAGCTCGCAATTACCGAGACCAAGGGATTTGCGCGATGGCTGGTGGAAGAAATGGAGGCTCGCCTGCCGCAGTTCGATCAGCAGCTGCGATTGAATGTGACCGGCTGCCCCAACAACTGCGGCCAGGCGTGGATTGCCGACATCGGACTCGAAGGCAAGAAGATCAAGCAGGACGGCCAGCTTGTGGATGCGTGGTATTTCTCGCTGGGCGGCGCGCTGGGCAAACATGCGGGCCTGTCGCGGCAGGTGAACTATCGGTGCGCATCGGGCGACGTGCCGGACGCGATCGAGCGGCTTTTGCGAGGCTATCTTGCCGCGCGCGACGGCGACGAGAATTTGCGCGCATGGTTCGCGCGGAGAAGCAATGAGGAACTGCGCGGGGTGCTGTCGAGCGTTGAGGTGCTGGCGGTGGCTGGCGATTAGCTCTCAGGCTCCCACCCTAGCGACAAAAACAAAGACGTCGCGAGGGTGGGGCACCCAGTGAGTGGTATCCCAGGTCTCAAAATCGAGACCTGGGGCACCCAGCTTTGGTGGTACATCATGCGGTCAGAGACGATTCGTCGAGGGCGAACCGGGGCGAAGCGCGGCCGCGCCGGGGCAGGATCTTCATTGCGGTTGCCCGTAATTCAAATGACTTTTTCCTTTCCCGGTGCTATATTCGCTAATCGCCCGGCTGTGTTCTCGCGGAGACGCGCCAGCCCCCTTAGGAGAATGCAATCTTCGGCCCATAGACATACCATGAGAAAGGCGGATCGATGCCATTTCAAGCACGCTCCCCGCATGCCTCACAGCCTCCCTCTTACCTGATCGATGTTTGCTCGCTGTGGCGCGCCGCGTCGCCAACCGGTGCCAGTGCCCGGCGCCGCTCGCTCGCCAGCATCGTGATGGCGCTTGCGGCGGGCTGCGTGCTGTTCGCGTCCTTCGCTGCGCACGCGCAAAAGGCGCTTCCGTTTTCAAGCGCCGTGGCTTATCTGCCCGGAGAGAAGGAAGCGACACCCATCGACGTAGTGACGGGCGACTTCAACGGCGACGGCCTGGTCGATTTCGCAGTCGTCGAGCAGGCGACGGCGGGCGACTCGGTGGACGTGTTCCTGGCCAACGGCACGGGTGGGTTTACGCTGGCACAGGAGATCCCGCTGGGCGTCAAGGCGGCCACCAGCGGATCGGCATTCATCGCCAACCACATTGCGGTGACGGGATATTTCAAGGGGACGTCGAGCGGACTGGGGCTGGCAGTTGCATCGCCTTCCGGATTCGTAGTTCTCACCAACAACGACAGCACGACGAAGCCGCTGACAGCACAGGCGCCTGTTTTCGCGCCGGGCGCTTGCGTGTCGATTGCGGCGGCTGGCTTCTACAAGGACGCGAGCATCGACGATGTTGCGGTGGCACTGGGCAGCGGCACCAAGGGCAGCATTGCGCTGTTCAAGAATCCCGGGAGCGGCGATTTTTCAAGCGTGGCACCAACCTACGTCACGGTCACCAATGCGGGAAAGACGGTGACGGGGTCCATTCTGCTGGCCGGCAACTTTGCCCTGGGATCGAATGGGCAGGCCAGCCTGGCGCTGCTCGGCGGGAGCACCGTGTACGTCCTGCAAGACAAGAGCAGCAGCCCCGGTAGCTTCCTGACACTGGGCGCGGTGAATCTGGCTATCGGCAGCTTTGTTCCCTACCAGGTGACGGACCTGGTGACCGGGGTGGTGAACGACGACGGCAACGTTGACATTGTGGGCCTGACGCAGGGCGGCGCCCAATATTTGGAGAGTTCGCCGGTCACCCCGCTAGGCACGCTGACCATGGTTTCCTCGGCCAGCGGAACGGTGCTGCAGGTGGCCGGGCTCGATGCGAGCGGGTTTGGGGACTTTATTATCGGCGCGGCGCCAACCATCCTGTACGACCCGACCGACACCAAGAGCCCGCCTTCGCCGGCCAGCAGCGGACCGCTGGCCCCGCCGGCGCAGTCGATTGCGGTGGGACTGACAACCTCGAATGCGAAGAGCTATCCCTTCATTGTCTCCGTAGGCCAGACCCTGAACCCGGCGGTCAATAATGGGCAGGCGAGCTTTATTCCGGCGGCCGGCGCGCGCTCCATCGTGGTGACTCCGCTGCCGCGCGACCCCTCAGGCGCGCCGCCGCTGAATGCATCGGGCGCGCCCACGATTGCTCCCGTCTATCCGACGCTCGTTCCAGAGCATCTCCCGTTTACCCCGGCGAGCCCCAACAACATCACGACACAGACAGTGGCCGCCGATGAGAATTTGCTGGGCACAGGAGTACCCGGCGTTGCGATTCTGGGGGTGGACCAGGACGATTTCAATTTCACGGTGAACTTTTTCGAATACAAGAATGCCGCGGGCGTTCTGGAATCGAAATGGGGAGCGCTTGAACTGAGCGAGAACTTCCAATATGTTTCGGCCGCGGCCGGAGGCTTCACGACCGGACATTTTCGCGGAGCGGCGAAGCTGCCGGACGCGGCGCTGGTGGTGAGCGCATACAGCGCGTCGGGGTTCGGCGGCGAGGCCGGCGTCATTGTGCTCGAAAATAACAGCGGCTCATTTGCGACGCCCGTCGCGGGGTCGAACCCGACCCGCTATATGCTGCCGACGCCCGCTGGATACGTCGAAAGTCCGGGAACGCAGGGTAATGATTTCAAGGTTCACAACGAGGGGTCGACGCTGCTGGCGACCGACATCAACGGCGACGGCTACGACGACCTGGTGGTGCTGACTCCGGGCGTCTGCTATGGCGAAGGCCCGGCTACCGTTTACGCGGCACTGTCAAAGGGCGACGGCAAGGACGACTTCGATACGCCGCTTGAGCTGGATGTGACGGGATTGACCAATCCGATCTCAGTGGCGGCGGGAAAGTTTACGGGCGGAGCCGGTGAAGACCTGGTGATTGCCGATGCGGGAAGCATCCTTACGGAATATCCGCCGGCGGTTTACTGCGACTCGAAGACGACGGGGACTCCGGCCTCGGTATGGCTGTTCAAGAACAAGACCACGTCGCCGCTGGCCTACGATGCGGGAACGAAGATCTGGACCGCCGCGCCGGGCGCATCGCAATTCGCGCAGGTCTCCCAGGTGCTTGCTTACCCCGCGGCGACGGGCAGCCCGGATCTGCTCATCTCCGCCTTCGACGGACTGCACGTGTGGGAGAACGCAAACGACGGGTCGGGCTTCAAGCCGGAGGCCGAGCAGCCGGCGCCGCTCCAGCTTTATGGCGACGACCCCAGCTTCAGCTACGCTTGGCAATTGGCGCTGGGCAACTTTACCGGGACCAGCCCCAATGAGGTGGCAGTGGCATCGGCCGATGTGGTTTATGTCTATCCGGTGGGGAGCGGAGGGAAGCTGGAGGCTCCGGTGGCAGTGGGCGCGGCTACGTCCACGCCGCTTGCGGCCGGATCGGGAGGTTACGCCAGCCAGCTCAAGCCGGTGCAGCGAACCGGCTATCTCGACGACCTGATGGTGACCGGCGCATCCGGGTTTTCCGCGCTGATCAATGGCCTGAAAGGCCCGTCAGACAGCCTGTCAGCCACCAGCCTGGCATTTGGCAGCCTGGCGGCCGGCGGAGTCTCGGCGGCCAAGACCATCACGGTCACCAACACGGGGAACTCCGCGGTGACCTTTGGAGCCGTCACGCTCAGCGGGTCCGGGGCCAGCTCGTTTACGGTGAAGACCGATACCTGCGCGAATGCAAGCATTGCGGCGGGACTGAAATGCTCGATCGGCGTCGAGTTCACTCCGCAGACCGCGGGGGCGCTGAGCGCGGCGCTGAGCCTGTCCAGCAACATCTCGTCAACGCCGGCCACGGTTGCGCTGTCCGGCACAGGGACTGGCGCCGGGGCATCACTGTCGGTGGCCAAGCTCACCTTCCCCTCCACCAGCAAGGGAACCAAGGCGGCGATGCAGAGTGTGACGCTGACCAACAAGGGGACCGCCGCGCTGACGTTGAATGGGACTGGCGAAGGGATCACGATTACCGGCGCCGACAAGAGCTCGTTCACGCAGGGAAACAATTGCGGGGCGAGCGTGGCGGCTCTGAAATCCTGCACCATTACGGTTACATTCGACCCCGCGGCTACGGGAAGCCTGAGCGCGACGCTCGCGATTGCGGACAACGCTTACAAGTCGCCGCAGACGGTTACGCTGAGCGGAACCGGCAAGTAGATTGGCGGGCGAAGATGCAATCGGGGCGGCCATGGCCGCCCCGATGCATTGTCGTTGGTCCATGCTATTGCAGCCGGTCGCCGGATGCAACGCGCGCTTCCACCGTGTGCAGCGCTTCATACAACTCTTCGAAGCTCTCGATGGCAAAGAGCAGGTGGTGCATCTCGTCGACCTTGACCGGTGTGCGCAGCACCTCATCGAGCGCGAAGGGCCGCACCTCGCAGTCGCCGTGCAGCAAGGTGGTGCATTCGCCATTGGAACTGATCAGGCCGCTGCCGTAGACCTTGACGCCTCCGTCCTGGCGGATGAGGCCGAACTCGACCGTGTACCAGAAGACGCGGCCGACGCGCTCGATAATGGCCTCGTCATCGATGCCGGCGCAGAGCTTCCCGTAGTGCGCCAGAAAATCCGCAAACACCGGATGCGCGTGCATGGGTACGTGGCCGAAGACGTCGTGAAAGATGTCGGGCTCGGGCGTGTATTCAAGCGAGTCGCGGCTGCGCAGCCAGGTGGTGGTGGGAAAGCGGCGCGCGGCCAGCATCTCAAAAAAAGCCGGAGCGGGCATGAAGCCGCTGACCGGCGTCGTGTTCCAGCCGGTGCGGCGTTCCAGCTTTGCCGAGACGGCAGCGAGATTGGGCAGGCGATCGTAGGGCAGGCAGAGCGTTTCGAATCCGTCGAGATATTCCTGCGCCGCGTGCTGCTCAAGCTGCGGCATGCGGCGGCGCACCAACTCGGCCCACACGGCGTGCTGCTCAGTGGTGTAAGCCGCATAGTTCTGATCCGTCAAATACGGTGCGGCCTTTGGCAAATACGGCGCGGCCTTGGGCAGAGACGCCGCGTCTTTGAGCGGATGCGGCACGTTTTTGGGCGGTGCAATCATGGTGGCCATCAGAGATTCCCCCTGAGCGCCTGCTCGCGCTCGATGGCTTCAAACAGCGCCTTGAAGTTGCCCTTGCCGAAGCTGCGGCTGCCCTTGCGCTGGATGATCTCGTAGAACAGCGTGGGGCGGTCTTCGACGGGGCGCGTGAAGATCTGCAGCATGTAGCCCTCATCGTCCCGATCGACCAGGATGCCAAGGCGCTCCAGTTCCGCGATGGGCTCGTCGATGGGGCCGACGCGGCCGGCCAGCTCTGTGTAATAGTTATGCGGCACGGTGAGGAACGAAACGCCCTGCGCTTGCAGCTTGCCCACGGTGGAGAGAATGTCATCGGTAGCCAGCGCGATGTGCTGCACGCCGGGGCCCTGGTAGAAGTCGAGATACTCCTCGATCTGCGACCTGCGGCGTCCCTCGGCCGGCTCGTTGATGGGGAACTTCACGTAGCCGTTGCCGTTCGACATGACCTTCGACATCAGCGCGGAATATTCAGTGGAGATGTCCTTGTCGTCGAAGTGCTGGTAGAGCTGGAATCCCATCACGTCGGCGTAGAAGTTGACCCACTCGTTCATCGCGTGCCAGCCGACGTTACCCACCATGTGATCGACATGCCTGAGGCCCGTGGGGCGGGCAACGGTGTCTTCTGGCTCGGCTCGGAAGCCGGGCAGGAACGGGCCGTTGTAATCGCCGCGCTCGACGAAGGTGTGGATGGTGTCGCCATAGGTGGCGATCGATGCGGTGATCACCTGACCATTCTCGTCCGTCATCTCGGTCGGCTCGGCGACGCTCCTGGCTCCGCGCGCCGTGGTCTCAAGCCATGCGCCGCGCGCGTCGTCCACTTCCAGCGCGATGGCGCGCACGCCGTCGCCATGGCGCGCCACGTGCTCGGCGATGGGACCCTCGGGATGCAGCGCGGTGGTAAACACAAACCGGATCTTGCCCTGCTGCACCATGTAGCTGGCTCGGTCGCGGATGCCGGTTTCCGGGCCGGCATAGGCCACCAGCCTCATGCCAAATGCGGTGCGGTAAAAATAGGCCGCCTGGCGCGCGTTGCCCACGTAAAACTCGACGTGATCGGTGCCTTTGAGGGGAAGAAAATCCTGCCGGGTGGTGACTGCGCTGGGTGCAAAGGTTGCCATCGAGGGCCTCCAGATGAGTGTGATGCGGAATCGGGGTTCACAGGGAAATCCCGCAGCCACATCAAAGAGCATAAGCCTGTTTGAAATGAACATTGAAGGCGATATGAAAGGAACAAACAGCCAATTGCCTTTCATTCTGATGGTTCAATGAGCTAATTTCTTACGAATCGTAAGGAAAATCAAGACGCCGAAGGGACGAGTTTGCCACGCCCCGAAGGAACCAGTGGAAATCCTCTTGACCAAGGTTTATTTTCTTGGATATGATGAAAATACTTTCACACAAGGAGTGAGAGATTGGCATGGAAATTCTTATTGAGCGAGAAGTTAAGGTGGCGGACGAAGTGTGGATCGCCACGGCCCTTTTGCACAATGAGCACCCGTCGCAGGCGGATTTTGCAGTGGACGAGATCGTTGAGCGGGCACGAAAGGAAAGACTGACTGAGAGCCTTCGGCCTGGCGTGTATCTCCATGCGCAGATGCACTGTGTAGCAAACCGGCCGCCAAATCCTGGCCGGTATCGAATGCTGTACGAGACGAGGCCCGGACATCGGCGATTGTATTGTGCGAGCGATCCGTTTGACCCGAAGCGTGACGGCTCGAAAATCGTTCCGCTTGCGGCAGACATTCCTGACAGGTATCGGTCGTTACTCCAGTGGCATCGCGAATGGTGCAAAGGAAGATCGCAAGTCTCGCGTCGGTTCAATGCTCTTCTTGGATTGGAGGGGTCCGGCAGAGATCTCTGGAAAGATGAACACGCGGACGAGTACATCGATCGGTTGCGCGAGGGATGGGAATGAGTCGCGTATTCTTTGACAGCAACTTGTTCATCTATCTCTTGGAGCAGCATCCACAATTCGCGCCGGGAGTGAAAACCCTGCTGGCGCGGATGTCGGTGCGGGGCGACCAGCTTTTCACCTCCGCGCTCTCGGTCGGTGAAGTTTTGGCCAAGCCGTATGAGTTCGGCGACATGGCACGATGCGCGCAGTATGAAAAGGCGATGCAGGAGGCGGCGGTGATTCTCCCGTTCGACCTGCCGGCGGCGCGGCAATTCGCGAAACTTGGTGCGCTGCGAATCCAGCGGGTCCGTCCTCCCGATGCGATGCAGCTGGCCTGCGCGGCCACCGCGGGTATGGATTTGTTTCTGACCAACGACATGCGGCTGCACAGCCTGCAAGTGGATGGAATTCAGTTCATCACATCGGTGGAGCGCGCTCCGCTTTAGGTTTCGCTTGTGTCACAGCGCCGGCAGGACTGTGCCGCGGCACTCGCCGAGCGAGATCAGCGGCAGCCCATCCCGCTGGCAATAGCCGCGCAGAATCACTTCATCGCCGTCTTCGAGCGCGCTTCTCTTTTCGCCATTCGGCAGCAGGACGGGCTCCGCGCCTCCGCGTGTGAGCTCGAGCAGGCATCCGGCTGAGTCTGGCGCCGCGCCGGAGACGGTGCCGCTGGCGACGAGGTCGCCGGGCAGCAGGTTGCAGCCATTGCTGGCGTGGTGCGCGATCAACTGCGCGGGCGTCCAGTAGAGTTCGCGCAGGTTGGCGCGGCTGAGCCGGTGCGCAGGCTCGCCGGCCGCGCGCATGGCGGGCGTGAGCAGCAAGGCCTCGAGAGTGAGGTCGAACGCGCCGGTGTATTGATCGGTTGCGTTCCACAGATACGGGAGCGGGGAGGGATCTTCGATGCGCAGCCGGGCCGGCACACGCCAGGGCTCCAGCGCCTCGATCGGAAGGACCCACGGCGAGACGCTCGTCGAGAAGTTCTTGGCCAGAAACGGGCCGAGCGGCTGATACTCCCAAGACTGGATGTCGCGTGCGGACCAGTCGTTGACCAGCGACAGGCCGAAGATCTGCTGGCCGGCGCGGTCGATGGGCACGGGCTCGCCGAGGGCGTTCGAGCCTGCGATCCAGAAGCCGGCCTCGACTTCGTAGTCGAGAAAATGCGTGGGGCCGAAGGCGGGCGTTGCGTCTGGCGATGCCGGTCTGGTCTGGCCGTGCGGGCGGCGGATGGGTGTGCCGCTGACGACGATGGACGATGCGCGACCGTGATAGCCGATGGGAACGAATTTGTAGTTGGGCAGCAGCGGCTGATCAGGACGAAAGAGCCGGCCGACGTTGGTGGCGTGATCGATGGACGCGTAGAAGTCAGTGTAGTTGGCCGGCTCGAAGGGCTTGTGCAGCGTGGCGTCTGCGACGGGGATGAGTGCGGCGCTGACTGCATCGCGCGTGGCGTTGTCGGCGCTGGTATCGAGCAGTTCCGTGAGGCGGGTGCGGAGCGCGGTGCGGCTTGCTTTTCCGCAGGCCGCCAACGCGTTGAGCGTACGCGTGCCGCAGGCGGACGGAATTTCGGCGGGCAGGCCCTCGAACAGGCCGCCGCGGCTGAGGCGCTGCAGATCGAGAACGTAATCGCCGATGCGTATGCCGGGGCGGGCGCGGCTGTTTTCCGCGGAGAAGGTGCACCAGGGCAGGCTGGCAAGCGGAAAGCCGTTGCCGGGGACGTTGGCGGATTCGATCCAGCTCTTGCGGGACCCGTCGTTGATTGGGCTCGATTCGGTCAATCCGTGCACCCCTTTGGCTCTGTCCTTGTTGTAACGCATCGGCGCCATTGCGAAGGAGTACCCAACTGAACAAAGGTGTGTTGAATTACCTTGGGGCCGGCATTCTTCCGATGAAATCAGCGGGTTAGCCCTGCTGCGCAGGGATAGCGAGTTGGCGGGTTAGCGCGAGCGTGGCCGGCGTGGATTCCCAGGTCTGAGAATCCAGTGGGCGCCCTCTGGGCAGGGCACCCAAGCTGAAGAACGAACCGCTGGTCCTTCGACTCCCCGTTCGCTTTGCTCAGGGTCGCTCAGGATGACAGAGTTTTGGGACGACCGAAAGTTGCCCGATGAGCCAATTCGCTGCCACTTATTGTGGCTTGCGGAAGTTCTTCTTGAGGCTCTGCCAGCATTCGTAATACTCGTGCTGGAGGATTTTTTCTTCGAGCGCAAAGCGCGTGGGGCGCACCGGCAGGCGGGTCTCAAACATGAAGGCCAGAGTGCCGTCGATGTAGTGCGGCTTGAGCTCGGCGTGGCTGGCGCGCTCAAAGGTCTCCGCATCGGGGCCGTGGCCGGACATGCAGTTGTGCAGGCTGGCGCCGCCGGGAAGAAAGCCCTCGGCCTTGGCGTCGTACTGGCCGGTAATGAGGCCCATGAACTCGTTCATCATGTTGCGGTGAAACCACGGCGGACGGAAGGTGTGCTCGGCCACCATCCAGCGCGGCGGAAAGATGGCGAAGTCGACGTTGGCCGTGCCGGGCAGGCCGTGAGGCGCGGTGAGCACGGTGTAGATGGACGGGTCGGGATGGTCGAAGCTGACCGAGTTGATGCAGTTGAAGCGCGCCATGTCGTATTTGCAGGGCGCGTAGTTGCCATGCCAGGCGACGACGTCGAGCGGCGAGTGGTCGATCTCGCAGCGCCACAGGCGGCCGAGAAATTTTGAGATTACTTCGAATGCGCCTTCGCGGTCCTCGTAAGCGGCGACCGGGGTGAGGAAGTCGCGCGTGTTCGCCAGTCCATTGGCGCCGATGGGGCCGAGGTCGGGGAGGCGAAAGGTCTGGCCGTAGTTCTCGCAGATGTAGCCGCGGGCAGTGCCGTCGGGCAGCTCGACGCGCAGCTTGATGCCGCGCGGAATCACTGCCAATTCACCCGGCGCAACATCGAGGATGCCAAGCTCGGTGCGGATCAGCAGACGGCCCTCTTGCGGCAGGATCAGCATCTCGCCGTCGGCATTGTAGAAGAAGCGGTCGTGCATGGATTCGTTGGCCACGTAGAGATGAATGCCGACGCCGTCCTGCTGCGCGGGGTCGCCGTTGCCGCCCAGGGTGACGATGCCCTCGACGAAGTCCGTCTGCGCATCGGGGATGGGCAGCGGGTTCCAGCGCATCTGGTTGGGCGGCGTGGGCGCCTCGTTGAACGGGCCCGAGCGCAAGTGCGTGGCGCGGGGGAATTCCGCATAGGGCTCGTGCATGACGGAGGGGCGGATGCGATAGCTCCAGGTGCGGCGGTTGAGCACGCGCGGCGCGGTGAAGGGAGTGCCGCTGATCTGCTCCGTATAAAGCCCGAGCGGCGCGTGCTGCGGGGAGTTCTGGCCTTGAGGCAGCGCGCCGGGTTCGGCTTCGGTGGCGAACTCGTTGCCGAATCCGCTCTGATATTTGTGCGTTTTTTCGTGAGCCATGTGGGGAAGCTCCAGTTCTGCTTTGTCCGTCGGGCAGTATCGCATTCGGTTGGTACGGCTGACAACTCGATTCGATTGGCGGCTGCGGACGGCGGGTTTACGTTGTTAAGAAGAATTTGGTATTGTCCTTTCAATTGAAAGCATGCGGAGTTTTCCGACGGCGAGTTGCATGAGTAATTTGTGCGCGGCTTTCATTCGTCCATGCAGCGAGTTAGCCGCCGCTGTGGCGGCGATTGGCAACTTGGCAGGTTGGCGGCAGCTTCTTGAAACAAATTCCGCGATGAGAGGGCAATGCCATGATCCCGAGCCGATATAGCCAGCGATACGAACCTGCGCAGATGGATCGCATCGCGTGGAAGATCGTTGAGGAGCTGCAGCAGGATGCGCGCATCTCCTGGGCCGAGCTGGGGCGGCGCGTGGGGCTGACCACGCCGGCCGTGGCCGAGCGCGTGCATCGGCTGGAGAAGCTGGGCGTGATCCGCGGCTTCCATGCCGATATCAGCCTGGAGCGGCTGGGCATGCCAATCCTTATTTTTGTGCGCCTGTCGATGGCGGGGCCGGAATCGCTGGTGCGCGCCTTTCAGCAGCATGTGAAGACCTGGGAAGAGGTGCTGGAGTGCCATCGGGTCACCGGTTCGGACTCGTTCATAGTGAAGGCGCGGGTGGTATCGGTCGAGCACCTGGAGAGCTTTCTGGACAAGCTGGGGCATTATGGGACCACTTCGACATCGACGGTGCTGTCGTCGCCGGTGTTGCAGCGGACGATCACCGAAAAGATCGTGGAGCGGTTTCATCTGGGCAAATGAGAGGCTGATCGAACGCCCGGAAAAGCTTATAAAGAACACCAAAGACTATATAGATGGAGCTATCCCACCTTAGCCGCAAAAAACAAAGACGCGGCGAAGGTGGGGCACCCCGATTCCGAGCCAATGCGGGCCTGAAAATGGGGGCCGGCGGTGTGTTCAAACTGTCCGAAAACGGACAATCGGCTTCGGAATCGGTCACCGGCTTCGGCCGGACGGTTTGGATCGGCGGCTGAATCTTCTTTCTTTTCAGCAGGCTCGGGCGAGCCCTCTTTGGCATGTGAACTGCAATGTGTACCCCGTGATGGATATTGCGCGCCCTGATTTGCTGAAGAAAAAGAAACGCCAGCTTTACGTTTATGCTGGCATCGCGGTGGTGGTGTTGGCTGGCCTGGCTTTTGGAGTGTCGCGGCTCAAGCCGGCGGCGCCGGAGGTTGACCGGTCGACGATCTGGCCGGACACGGTGAAGCGTGGGCCGTTTACGCGCCAGGTGCGCGGGTCCACTGGGACACTTGTCCCGCGGGAGGACTCGATCGAGCTCATCCCGGCGCAGACCGACGCCACGGTGGTGCGCATCCGCGTGCTGCCCGGAGCGCAGGTGACGCCGCAGACCATTCTGCTGGATATGACCGATCCGCAGCTCGACCAGGAGTTGCTAACAGCGCAGTTGGCGCTGAAGGGGGCACAGGCCGACTACAAGAGCCTGCAGGCCACGCTCGACAGTACGCTGACCGACAAGAAGATGACGGCGGCGCAGATCAACTCCGACTTCTCGCAGGATAAGCTGCAGGCTGAGACCGATGCGCAACTGGAAAAGCTGGGAGTGCTGTCGGGGCTGGCCGCGAGCGCGTCGAAGAACAAGGCCGACCAGCTGCAGACCCAGCAGAAGCTGAGCAACCAGCAGCTCGATGTGAACCAGAAGGCGATTATGGTGCAGATGGCCTCGTCGCAGACCAAGATCGACCAGGCCAAGGCGCTGGTGGACCTTTATCAGAAGCAGTCGGCGGCATTGCAGGTGCATTCCACTATCTCCGGCACGCTGGCGCAGCTGCCCACGCCGGTTGCAGTGGGCCAGCACGTCACCGTGGGCACGTCGGTGGCCGAGGTCATTCAGCAGGACAAGCTCAAGGCCGCGCTGCAGATTGCCGAGACGCAGGCGCGCGACATCCAGATCGGCCAACCGGCCTCGATCGACACGCACAACGGCGTCATTCCAGGGCACGTGACACGCATCGATCCCTCGGTGCTGAACGGAACCGTGACGGTGGACGTGGCTCTGGATGGGCCGCTGCCGCCGGGCGCCAGGCCGCAGCTGAGCGTGGACGGGACGATCGATCTGGAACACCTGAACGACGTGCTTTACGTGGGCCGGCCGGCGCTGGGCAATGAGAACTCCACGCTGAGCCTGTTCAAGATCGATCCGGACGGCAAGGGTGCTACGCGCGTGCCGGTCAAGGTGGGCCGCGCCTCGGTGAATGCCATCCAGGTGATCGAGGGATTGAAGGAAGGCGACACGGTGATCCTGTCGGACATGTCGAGCAAGGATAATGTGGACCGGATACGGCTTGATTAGTTTCACGACCGTGTAGATTTGCGGTTTCCCAGGTCTCAAAAGCGAGACCTGGGGCACCCATATCTCGTGGTTGAAATCGCGAAACCACAAGGTCAAGGGACCAGGGACGAGGGAGACGAGTATGTCCGAGGTGATGGCCGCGACTCATGCCAATCCGGCGACTCGCTTCGGCGTGACGGCTCAGGCCGCCGGCTCCCGCATTGTCTCTGTCGATTTCATGCGCGGGCTGGCGATGGTGGTGATGGCCATCGATCACGCACGCGACTTTGTTTCGAACGTGCCTTTCGAACCAGAGGATATTGCGCACACCAATCCGGCATTGTTTTTCACGCGGTGGATTACGCACTTCTGCGCGCCGCTGTTTTTCTTTCTTGCGGGAACGGGCGCGTATCTGCTCCGGCGCAAGACGAATTCGGCCGGCGCTGTTTCGCGATTTCTATTGACACGCGGGCTGTGGCTGGTGGTGCTGGAATTCACCATCGTCGATTACGCGTGGACCTTTGTGTACTGGCATTTCGGCGGCGTGATCTGGTCGCTGGGCTGTTCGATGATTCTGCTGGCGCTGCTGGTTCGCCTGCCCGATTGGGTGACCTTCGCGGTCGGCGCCGCGCTGGTGGTGTTTCACGATTTGTTTGACGGGGTGCGGGCCGCGCAACTGGGCCGCTTCGATTGGCTGTGGGTGATCCTGCACCGCAAGGGCATGGCGCCGCACATCGATTTCTTTGTGCTGTTCCCGCTGGTGCCGCTGGTGGGCGTGATGGCGCTGGGCTACTGCTTCGGCAAGGTGTTCGACAAGCCGGCCGAGGTGCGCGCGGTCATCATGATGAAGCTGGGGCTGATTGCCACGGGAGCGTTTCTGGCGCTGCGCGCGTTCAATGCGTATGGCAACCCCGCGGCCGGCGTGGCACGGAACTCGCCCGGCGAGTGGCACGTACAGAGCAGTGTGGCCATGAGCGTGGTGAGCTTCCTCGACACGGAAAAATATCCCGCGTCGTTGCAGTACCTGCTCATGACGCTGGGGCCGGCGCTGATCTTGTTTTCGCTTGTGGAGCGGGCCAGCACTTCGGCGAGCTTTGAGCGCTGGATGAAGCCAATTATCGTATTTGGCCGGGTACCGCTCTTCTTTTATGTGCTGCATCTTTTTGCGATTCACTTCGCGGCCATTGTGCTCGCGGGACTTTCGCATCAGCCGGCCGGGTGGCTTTGGCACGGCGGCTTCTTCATGAACGAGAAGCCGGACTCATACGGGCATGGCCTGCCAGCGGTATATCTGACATGGTTCGCCGTGGTGGCGCTTCTCTATTTTCCATGCGCGTGGTTTGCCGGCTATCGGCAGCGCCATCGCGCATGGTGGCTGAGCTATCTGTAAGGCGGAATGCAAGCGGAGAGCGATTTTTCAGGAACACGCATTAGGTCTGCGACCGTTTGAATTTGTACGTGGCTATTGGGTTTTGTGGCATCCCAGGTCCCAGAATCGGGACCTGGGGCACCCAGCATTCGTACAACATCATGCGGTCAAAGACCGCAACAAAAATTCATTTGAAACAAGAGGGGGATTTGGATGACACCGAACGACATACTCATCGACATCGAAGACCTGACCAAGGTTTTCTACACCGACGAAGTGGAGACGCACGCGCTCTCCGGCATTCACCTGACCATCTCGCGGGGCGAGTATGTGGCCATGTCCGGACCGTCGGGCTGCGGCAAGTCCACATTGCTCTCGATTCTTGGCCTGCTCGATACGCCCACCGGCGGCCGCTACCTGCTCAACGGCAAACCGGTAGAGAACCTGAGCTTTGGCGAGCGCTCGCGCATTCGCAACCAGGAGATCGGGTTCATCTTCCAGAGCTTCAACCTGATCGGCGATCTGACGGTTGAAGAGAACGTGGAGCTGCCGCTCACCTATCGCGCGGGCATGCCGTCGGCGGAGCGCAAGAAGCGCGTGAAAGAGGCACTTGAGCGCGTGAACATGGCGCACCGGATGCGGCACTATCCGGCGCAGCTCTCCGGCGGTCAACAGCAGCGTGTGGCAGTGGCGCGCGCGCTGGCTGGCTCGCCGTCGATCCTGCTGGCCGACGAGCCCACGGGCAACCTGGACTCGAAGAACGGCGAAGCGGTGATGCATCTGCTGGCCGACCTGCACCGCGAGGGCTCGACCATCTGCATGGTGACGCACGATCCGCGTTTTGCCAAGCACGCCGAGCGCGAGGTGCACCTGTTCGACGGCAAGGTGGTCTCTGAAGACGAGTTGCGCAAGCTCACCGAGGAAGTCGAGGCGTAAGCATGATTGCCCAGGACCTGCGCTACACAATTCGCCAGTTGCGCAAGTCTCCGGGCTTCGCGCTCACCGCGGTCGTCACGCTCGCACTTGGCATTGGTGCGACGACCGCGATCTTCACGCTGGTGCACGCAGTGCTGCTGAAATCGCTGCCTGTGACGAAGCCGGATGAGCTGTGGCGCATTGGCAGCAAGGTGCATTGCTGCAACTGGGGCGGCTATACGCAGTGGGAAGAGTTCTCGCTGTTCAACAACGAGCTCTACCACCGCTTCAAGGACAATACGCCGGCCTTCGTGGAGCTGGCGGCGTTTCAGGGCGGCAACACCGGGCTGGGCGTGCGCAGGGCCGGCTCGCAGCAGGCGGCGGAGACGCGCAACGGCGAGTTCGTCTCCGGCAATTTTTTCTCTACTTTTGGAGTTGGTGCGTGGCTGGGGCGGGTCATCAATCCATCCGACGACCGCGCGGACGCGCCGCCCGTGGCGGTGATGAGTTACCGCACGTGGAAGGAGAAGTACAACTCCGATCCGAGCGTTGTGGGCTCGGCATTCCTGTTCAATAACAACGCATTCACCGTGGTGGGCGTGGCTGCGCCGGGGTTTTTCGGAGCGGACATGCGCGGCTGGGGATTGCCTGAGTTCTGGATGCCGATCTCCGCCGAGGTGCTGATTGACGGCAAGGCCGCGCGCCTGCCACGGCCCGATGCGAACTGGCTCGACATTATCGGGAGGGTTCGCCCCGGCACCGATCCCAAGGCGCTTGAGGCGCAACTGCGCACCGAACTAAAGCAGTGGCAGATGAGCCACTACGCCGACCTCAGCAATATCGACAAGGAGTATCTGCCTAAACAGGCGCTGCATATCTCGCCGGGCGGCGCGGGCGTGACGGACATGCGCGAGAGCTACGAAGACGCGCTGAGGATCCTGCTGATCGCCGCGGGCTGCGTGCTGTTGATTGCATCGGCCAACCTGGCGAATCTAATGCTTGCCCGCGGATTGCGGAACCGGCAGCAGACGGCGTTGCGCATTGCGCTCGGCGCGAGCCGCGGCCGGCTGGTGCGCAAGGCGCTGGTGGAGAGCGTCACGCTTGGGGTGGTGGGCGGGGCGGCCGGCCTGGCAGTGGCATACGCGGGGACGTCGCTGGTGTTGCGTCTGGCCTTTACCGGGCCGGACTCGTGGGTTCCGATCAGCGCAACGCCGTCGATACCGGTGCTGCTGTTCGCGCTGGGCATCTCGCTGCTGACGGGCGTTCTGTTTGGCATGGCGCCGGCGTGGATGACGTCTCATGCCGAGCCGGTGGAGGCTCTTCGCGGCGCGAATCGCTCCACGGCGCATGGTGCAAGGCTGCCGCAGAAGGCGCTGGTGGTGGCGCAGGCGGCCATTTCGCTGGTGCTCATTAGCGCGGCCGTGATGCTGGCCCAGAGCCTGCGCAATCTGGAGCACCAGAATTTTGGCTTCGAGACCGGCGGGCGCTACATGATTTCTATCGATGCCCGCCAGGCCGGCTATCAGCCCGAGCAACTCGAACTGCTTTACCGGCGCATCTTCGACCGGCTGGAGCGGATTCCGGGAGTGCGGGCCATCGCGGGGATGACTTATGCGCCCATGAGCGGCGACAGCTGGAATGACGGCGTGCGGGTGCTGGGCAAACCGGAGCCGCACTCCGGCGAAGACGATGGGGCAACGTGGACGCGGGTGACGCCGGGATTCTTCTCGACACTTGGCAATCGCATCGCGATGGGCCGGGCCATCGACGAGCACGATACGGAGAACTCGCCGCAGGTAGCGGTGGTCAACGAGGCCTTTGCGCAAAGGTATCTCAAAGGCGAGAACCCCATCGGCAAGCGCTTCGGCGCCGATGAGATGATTCACGCCGGCGATTTCGAAATTGTAGGCGTGGCCGCCGATATGCGGTATCTGAACTACGGCTACAAGGATCCCGACCGGCCCATGTACTTCCTGCCCATGAAGCAGCATACAAAGTACACAAAGCCCGAGGACATTGAAGGGGAGAAGCAGGCCCACTACATGGAGAACCTTGTCCTCTGGGTTCCGGGCAAGCCGCAAGGCCTGGAGATGCAGGTACGCAAGGCGCTCTCGGAGATCGATCCGAATCTGGCGCTGCTCGACTTTGCCAGTTACGACGAGACGCTGCACCGGGACTTTGGCCAGCAGGACATGATTGCCAAGCTGACGCTGATCTTTGGCGTGCTGGCGCTGGGCCTGGCGGCGATTGGGCTTTATGGCGTCACGGCATACACGGTGGAGCAGCGCACGAGCGAAATCGGCATTCGCATGGCGCTCGGCGCCGACCGGCGGACGGTGCTGGGGATGGTGCTGCGCGGCGCATTTGTGCAGGTGGGGATTGGCCTCGCGATCGGTATTCCCGCGGCCATTGCGGCGGGACGCGGCATCACGGATCAGCTCTATGCGGTGAAGCCTTACGATCCGGCGATCCTGGCCGTAGCCACGCTGGTGCTGGGGCTGGCGGCGCTGGTTGCAGCGGCTGTTCCGGCGCGGCGGGCGGTGAATGTGAACCCCACCGATGCGCTGCGGGCGGATTGATTGCCGCAGTGATCGGTGAACAGTGAACAGGGAACAGTGAACAGGGAACAGGACTCGTAACGGAGTGCTGAACGCGGACAGCCAGTAGCAAGTAGCTCGGAGCTTCCGGGGGACATCAAATGTTGATGCAAGACCTTCGAAATGCGTTGCGGCAGTTGCGCCGCGCGCCGGGATTTGCGATGACGGTGGCGCTGACGCTGGCTCTGAGCGTGGGCGTGGCCACGGCCGTGTTCTGCGTGATCGACGCGGTGATCCTGCGTCCGCTGCCCTATGCGCATCCTGAGCGGATCGTCTCCATGGAAACGCGCGCGGGCAGCGGCTATACGCAGCCGGCGTCGTGGCCAAGCTATGTGGACGAGCGCACGCAGTCCACATCGTTCAAGGCTCTGGCGGGATATTTTCGCTGGCGCGATGTGACCATGGAGACGCCTAGCGGGCCGGTGGTGCTGCAGGGCGTGCACACCACCGACAATTTCTTCGATGTGTTTGGCGTGCCGGCGCTGGTGGGCCGCACGTTTCTGCCCGGCGAGCAGGAGGAAGGAAAGAACAACATTGTGGTGTTGAGCTACGACGCCTGGCAGAAGCACTTCAATGGTGCGAGCAATGTGGTGGGCAAAGCGGCGCGATTGAACGGCAGCGCCTACACCATTGTCGGCGTGATGCCGGCGGGGTTTCGCTTTCCGCTGAGCGTGCACGATGCGGTCTACACGCCGGTGAGCCGCAACCTGGTGCCATGGATGCCGCATCGCGGCAGCCACTGGCTGCGCACCGTAGGCAGGCTCAAGGACGGCGTCAGCGTGGAGCAGGCGCAGGCCGACATGGCGCACGTGTTCAGCAATATCGGCGCTGCTTACGCTGACACCGATGGAGGCCGCAGGATCCGCGTGCAGGTGCTTGAGCAGGACGTGAACCACGACAGCAAGGGGCCGCTGATGACGCTGCTGGGCGCGGTACTGGCGGTGCTCGCCATTGGCTGCGTCAACATCGCGGGACTGCTGCTGGCGCGCGGTGTGAAGCGCCAGCGCGAGATGGCCATGCGTGTGGCCATTGGGGCGGGGCGCAGGCGGCTGCTGGTGCAGGTGCTCACCGAGGGAGTGGTGCTGGCGCTCGTTGGCGCGGCCGGCGGCGTGCTGCTGGCCTCGATCCTGCTCGACCTGATGCGCACATTTCTCATCAAGGCGCTGGCGCGCGGCGCGGACATTCACATGAACTGGACGGTGCTGGGGGCGGCGATCGCAGTGGCTGTGGTGACCAGCTTGGCGGCATCGCTGTATCCGGCGCTGCGGCTCTCCAGAGTCGATCCCAATCGCGCGCTCAAGGCCGGCGGCTCGGCGGGTACGGAGCGCAGCCAGCATATGCTGCGGTCGGGATTTGTGGTGACGCAGGTGGCGCTGACGCTGCTGCTGCTGGTGGTGGCGGGAATGCTGATCCGCATGGTCACGCGCTATCGACACACGGATCTCGGCTTCAACCCATCGCAGATGCTCGCGGTGGATCTGCATCCCGCGCCCGTGAAGTATGAGAACAGCGACGTGCTGGTCGACTTCTACCAGCCGCTCCTCGATCGGGTGCAGCAGATTCCCGGCGTGCGCGCGGCCGGTCTCATCGACATGCTGCCCATCGAGTCATGGGGATCGAACTCCGATGTTCACGTTACGGGGCAGCCGCCGAACCCGCCCCACCAGGAGATGCTGGCCGAGGGCCGCATGGTGACGACGGGCTACTTCGATGCGATGGGACTGCAGCTTCATGCCGGCCGCAAGCTCTCGCCACAGCTCGACACGATTGCCGCCAAGTCGCACTCGGCAGTGGTCAACGACGCCTTCGTAAGGAAATTTTTGCCGGCGGGCTATGGGCCTTCCGTGCCTCACATCGACGACGCCGCCAAGGCCGAAGAGAGGACCGCCATTGTAGGGGTGATGGGCAACGTGCGCCAGGATATTCGCCAGTCCTATCTCGCGGAGTTGGATTACCTGGTGGATGAGTTGCCGCCGATGGAGCGGGCCGCGGCGCTTTCGTCGATGGTGCTGGTGATGCGCACCACGGGCGACCCGAAGCAGACGATCTCCGCGGTGCGCGGCGCGCTGCACGAGGTCGACCCCTCGGTGCCGCTCTCCGATCCGCGCACTTTCGACGAAGTCATTGCGGAGCAACTGGTCTTTGAGCGCATGGAGGGCTGGCTCTTCGGCATTTTCGCGGGGCTTGCGCTGGCGCTGGCGCTGGTGGGGCTTTATGGGCTGGTGAGCCACGAGGTGGAGCTGGGCCGCCGCGACATCGGCGTGCGCATGGCGCTGGGGGCCTCGCGCGATCGCATTCTGGCCATGGTGCTGACGCGCGTGGCATGGATGCTGGGTGCGGGAGCCGCGGCGGGACTGCTGCTCACCTTTGCCGCGCGCAAGCTGATTGGCATGGTGATTTATTTCGAGGCGCAGAAGGAAGCCGGAGGTTTTGTGCTGCTGGCTTTGGCGCTGGTAGTTGCAGGCATGGTGGCTGCGCTGATTCCGGCTGTACGGGCCGCAAGTATTGAGCCTATGCAGGCGTTGAGAACGGAGTAGGGAACAGGGAATGGGGATCAGGGACTCGTTCTGCGACCGCGTGAATTCGTGGTCTCCCAGGTCTCAAAATCGAGACCTGGGGCACCCAATCTCGTGGTTGAGATTACGAAACCACAAAGTCACGGCACTAGGGACTGGGGGACTAAAGGATGACCGGATGATTTGGTAATGGCCGGGGACGTGTGCGGACGGGACGTCCGCAC
>Ga0302324_100006314_pt1 | contig 25587 bp, 20 predicted proteins | sample Palsa_T0_1_FD_201949 | JGI IMG/M metagenome (GOLD analysis project Ga0302324, IMG submission 201949) | Peat permafrost microbial communities from Stordalen Mire near Abisko, Sweden - Palsa_T0_1 | ecosystem: Environmental > Terrestrial > Soil > Palsa > Peat permafrost | place: Sweden: Abisko... | reverse complement strand
TCCTGACGGCGCTTGCCTCCGCCGATGATTTGTCTAAGGAAATATGAGGCAGAGTGCCGGCGCGCGGACCTTGGTGCGTCGGTAGACAAAGTCGTCCTCAGGACATGCACCGTGGGCTCCGTATCGGAAGGGTGTACTTGACACCTTCCATTCTTGTAACGGCACCTGACCCGGAATTACCGGCCATCTTGCGGATGGCGTTTAAGCGCACTTTCTTTGCGACGGCAGAGCAGGTCCGCGCCATCATCAGCGTCAAACCTGTTCAATAGTGGTGGTCATCGACGAGGGGCATACCCATCTCGTCTCGGGGCTACTGCGAAAGGATGTCCGCGCCGTAGCCCTCGTTACGCCCAAGACGGTTCCCATGATTTTTCGCCGGCCTATTGTGGCGGTAATCGAGCGGCCGCTGTTTGCCCCGCGTGTCGTCATGGCCATCAAACTCGCGCTTTCTGAATTGGGGCCGTAAAGCGCCTGGTGGGATCGCTGAGATCCCATCGAGGAGGCTCTCGAGTCTCGAGCAGACTTTCTTCGCCGTCCTCGCCTCCGAGGGCATTCCTCAGGAGAGGATCCGCGGTGGGGGAATCCTCTCTAACTCATACCCGCATTTCGCACCCACACACTGCGGCGCTCGCTTGTCGCAGGACACGGTGCGCTCACTGCTGGGGTGTCCACCTCGGTTGACTACGGCTTTCGGGTGGCGAGTTTGCTCGCCGGTGTCCTCGCGCTCGCTGAGGAAGTCGTCCTCAAGCGGGCCAGCTGGCTGGCGTCCCGAGGGCATTGGGCTTTCCTCCTCGAGGTATCGAGTGTGACGGAGCATCCTCTGCCGCCGCTGTCGGCAACGGACGCGAGTGCTGCCTTGGCCTTCCTCCTAGTGGTGCGCCTGAGCCTCGAGGCCACTCTCCACGATCTTCGGAAGGGCGAACGAAACTGATGAAATCTTCGGCAGTGAATGCCTTGGGAGAGCCGGCGGTGGTTAGCTCTTCAGTGAAGCGGCTACGCCGAGAGCCTGGAGCGATGCCTCGGCAGATCGACTGTGAACACGCATCCGCGTCCTGCTTGACTCCGCACCTGAATCTTACCGTCGTTGACCCGAACACCGTTCGCGCAGATGGCAAGGCCAAGACCGAGCCCGGTGCGATCGGACCCTTCTTGTGCGAAAGGTTGAAACAATCTATCAATCTTCTCGACCGCCAAGCCGCCGCACTGGTCTTCGACTTCGATGAGCACGCGCTCATTCGTTGCTCGGGCACGGAGATTCACCAGGCCGCCTGCTCGAGTAAACTTGAAGGCGTTCTGCAATAGGTTTGAAATCACTGACGCGAGAATCTGTCGGTCGGCAAACACGTATACGTCTTCAGAGACCGACGCGACTGAAAATTCGAGCCCGCGAGCGTGTGCATCCAAGGTAGCCGCGACCTCGACATCTTCTATAAATCCGCTCAACGCAAGCGGTTCTCGATAAAGGATGCCAGCACCGAGGCGGACTTCGGCGAGTTCCCGATCGAGAAGATTCCGCAGGCCGCCCAGACTGCTGGCGAGGACGGCACCGGTACTCCCACCCACTCCAACACTGCCCGACTTGAGGACTTCAAAAGCCAGGAGCGAAGTATTGAGAAGGTTGCGCAATTCGTGGGAAAGTCGGCCCAACCGCTCCGTCCCTTCGTGCTCGCGCAACCTGCCATATTCGGTGACCGCGCCGGCAATGGCATCGTCTAGACACAGATTAAGGGTTTTAAACTCTTGCGCGGTGATCGGAGCCGATTTCTCAACGGCGAGTTCCGTAATCGACTGACAGATGCCGCCGTAGTCACGAACAACCTGCGCTATGGTGAAACCTCGGTGAAGCAGCTCGCCTCCGTGCTTAGCCCCGCTGTTGCCAATCGCCGGAGCGGGGTCGAGCGCCAGACGCAGGGTATTGGCGAGTTGATCCAAAAACAGCGGGACACCGTGTTCGAGTTCCAATTCGGTGGGCCGAGGCACGGGCCGGCCAGAAAGCTTCGCTCTACACCGCGCTATGATTTCCGCGCGATTGCTAGTGACAAACTGGTGAAGCATCGTCTTCCCTTCGCCGCGACCTTGAGATCACCCGCATCTCTCTTAACGGGTGCCGGCAGGCATGAGAAGCCTGACCGGAGAAGCGGCCTGGATGGTTGCTACCTCGTGCGTGCCCGCGAGTCTCACAGTCGAGCGGCGGTTTTCGAGGCTCGCATGACGAGTGGGAGGCCAAGTGAATCATCGTCAAGTACCTCACGCCTAACGGTAACCGGTGCAAGGTCGATTAGCCCAGACGTTGTGGGACGCCGGGAGTCGGGGGGATGCCCTTTCGAAGTAATTCCGCAAAGTCTTGTGACGGTACCGCGCGACTAAAATAATACCCTTGAGCCTCGTTGCAGTCGCTCGTTTTCAAAAACGCCAGTTGCTCTAACGTCTCTACACCCTCCGCGATTACTCTGATGTTGAGATTCCGTGCCATCCCTAGAATGGCAGTCACGATGCTGACATCGCTCTGAGCGGTGGTGATTTGCGCGATGAACGACCGGTCAATTTTTATTGAGTCAACAGGAGAGGCGCGAAGATAACTCAAACTCAGGCTTGAGTACCCGCTGCCGTAGTCGTCCAGCGCGACTTTGACCCCCCTCTGTCGAATTGTACGCAGGGCAGTCTTCGCCGATTCAGAGTGAGTCAAGAGGACGCTCTCGGTTAACTCCAATTCGAGCAAACCCGGATCGAGTCCTGTCTGAGCGAGAGTGGCGAATAGGCCATCGCAAAACTTCCGATCACGGAACTCCAGCGCGGACACATTCACGGCCATGGTGACGGGCGGCAAGCCGGCGGCTTGCCAACGCTTCGCCTGCCTGCAGGCTTCGCGGAGAACCCAGTTTCCAATTGGAAGAATAAGTCGGCAGCTCTCCGCGACAGGAAGAAACTTCAATGGCGGAATGAGCTCTCCACCGGGCTGTCGCCACCGAAGGAGTGCCTCCGCGCCGGCAATCTCGCCGTTCCTGAAATTCATCTTCGGCTGAAAATGCAAGAGTAATTCGTCCCGCTCGAGCGCTCGCCGGAGCCTATCCTCTATGGACTGGCGCTCGATGGCGCGCAGATTCATCTCGGGTTTGAAGAAGCGGAATGTCTGACGTCCGCTCTCCTTGGCTTGATACATGGCGATGTCAGCATTCTTCATGAGGGTCTCGGCGTCCATTCCATCCTCGGGGTACACGCCGACGCCGATGCTGGTTGTTACGTGAACTTCATTGCTCTCTACAAAATGGGTCTTTCCGACGGCGGCAAGTATTCTACGAGCCGCGATGGCGGCATCTTCAGAGCGTTCCATTTCAGAAAGAAGGACGACGAATTCGTCCCCTCCCACTCGACTAACGGTGTCCGATGCTCGGCCACAGTCAACAAGCCGGCTGGCAATGGACTGGAGGAGCCTGTCGCCAACGAGGTGCCCCAACGAGTCATTGACGTGCTTGAAACCATCCAGGTCAAGTACGAGCACCGCAACGCGCTTCGTGTGACGCCGTGCAAATGCGATTGCCTGATTGAGGCGATCATTCAGAAGCGCTCGATTGGGCAAACCCGTCAGGCCATCATGCTGAGCTGAGTAGGTCAGCTTGAGTGACAGGGCGCGAGCAGCGGTGACATCGCGGAATATCACCACAGAACCAGTTGCGTGTTTGACTCTATCGAGGATAGGCGCGAGGGAAGCGTCGATAGCAACGTCAATTCCGGTACGGCTGACCAGTATACGATTATGTAGTAAAGGCTGCTCCCCTGACGGCAAACCGGCTGGCAGCGAGGATTCCTCACGACTCGCGAGATCGAGAATTTTAAAAACATCTGAAAGCGGGTGGCCTTGCGCCTCCTGCGAACTCCAGCCGGTCAAATGTGTAGCCACGAGATTGAGGAACGTTATTTTCCCAGCAGTGTCGGTCGAAATGACTCCGTCCCCGATCGACGCCAGGGTGATCTGCGCGCGCTCTTTTTCAAGGAATAGGGCTTCTTCTAAGTTGCTGCGTTCGATTGCGTAACGCAAGGCTCGAACGATATTGCGAGCCTCCATATTCCCTTTGATCAGGTAGTCTTGTGCGCCTTCCTGCAGCGCCTGTATCGCCAGTGCCTCGTCATTTAAGCCGGTGAGGACGACAACCGGGACCCTCGGCGCGAATGCCCGCAAGCTGTTGAGCGACGCCAGCCCTTTGGAGTCCGGCAACTCCAAGTCGAGCAAAACGGCATCGATGGTCCCAGTCCCTACGATGAGTTCGGCTTCAGCCATCGTTCCCGCGTTGCTGAGGTCAATGTCACCGCGGTCTTGGTTCTGAAACAGCTCACGAAGCAAACCTGCGTCGACCAGGTTGTCTTCGACCATCAGGACATTAATCATAGAAACGCTTTGAGCATCGACCCGGTGTGTCGCAATTGCGATATGGCTTTTGGTCGTCCATAATTATCATCGGTCCGTACCCCGCCGCGAGCGCCGCTGGTGGCAGCGAGGCTGGCAAGCACGGTAGGGTGGGAGGGCGGTCGGAGAGCGTCGGTCTTGTAAAAAGGTGGCGTGTTTCGACTGAGCCTACTCCCATTTGAAACCGTCCACTTCCACTCGGAGTGTGGCCGTGCGCTCGGTTTCGAGGAATTGAAGCCGGGATTATGTTTGTGCCGGAATGTCAGGATGTGCGGCCCTAGGCGCGGGCACGCAGAATCATGCGACTCGACGCTCATCGTTCGCGTTCGCTGGAACGAAGCGTCCATTGCGGGCTCGCGGGGACAGCGAAGAGTCATCGGAATCGTCTGCCTCGTAATGACTGCAACCGCACGGACGTTTTTGCAGTTAAAGCAGGAAACAAGATCGTGTCCGAGCGTTGAGGATTGCGCGGAGTTTGCGCCCGGTTGCTGTGATGACGGCGCCGATTCCGCGTTTCTGGCAAACGAATCAAACGTCGCCGCCGAGTCCCGAGGACGGTCGCCCACGGCTTCTGAGCGTTCGCGAAGCCCCTGCTGGCAACGCGCATTTGCAGAAAGATTGTCTGCAAGACAGTGGCCGAGGAAGGGCTCGGCGCCGTTCCGTCCGATCGGTCGCGTGTTCAATTGCTTCGAACGTCGTGCTTCGTGCGGGATGGAAGGCCAAGGGCTGTCTGAGGGCGGCCGGGCAGTCGCTGCACCGGAGGAAACGACTTCACGCGCCCCGGGTGGCGCGTTTCGGCTTGTTCGTCTCGGCGATGCGCGCCTTGAGAAGCTTACGGACGAGACTCGCCGGCAAGGGCCGTTCGGGGTTGAAATGGAGGGAGGACTTTGTCCCGCCATAGCCAGCGAGCTCCGAGGCCAGCGTCTTGAGCGTCGAGCCACTGAAGGGGAAGTACGAGCAGCCGTTCGCCGTCTTGGAGAATCCCGCAACCACTGCGTCCCCGAGTCGAAACGCAGGAATGCCATAGCTGATGCATTCCTCGGCCTTGGGAAGCGCTTTCCGGATGGTCTTTCGAAGCGCCTCGAGTGCAGCCCGTCGCTCGCCCGTCACCGTGGCGAGGTAGGCGTCGATGGTGGTGGGCTTCCTGGCCATGGGTATCCTCCTCGGGCGTGTCCCTCCAGGTGAAAGCACTTCCCGAAGGCGTGTGCGACGGTGCGTTTCAGATTTCACGCAAGGCCACACGTTGGGACAAGGGGTGTGCGCGTCGTTGACGTCCGAAGGACACGTGCCGAAATTAAGGCTGGCCAGGGCGCAGCGGACGTATTTCACTCGGCGTGCGCTCCCTGTCTGGAGAGCCGGCATGTCGTCCGACGTTCGCGAGGCTGCGGGCGAAGGAGTGGCGGGCAGGGCCGAACCTGTCCATTGCAGTCCGTACGAGGGAGGCGAGATGGGGTTTTTCTCCGAATTCATTTCCTCGCAGACGTTCATGCCCCACGGCATGTGCTACCTGTGGAAACCGGGCCTGGTCGCGCTGGAGGTGACGTCCAACGCGCTCATCGGTCTCAGCTACCTGGCCATCTCCACGACGCTGGTGGTCCTCGTGTACCGGTTGCGGGACATCCCCTTCAAGGTGATGTACCTCGCGTTCGGGCTCTTCATCGTCACCTGCGGGCTCACCCATTTCCTCGACATCTGGGTGATTTGGTTTCCCATCTACTGGGTGGATGGCTTCGTCCGTGGCATCACCGCCCTGGCCTCGGTGGGCACCGCCATCGCCTTGCCGGCCCTCGTCCCTCAAGCCATCACCCTCGTACGCGCCTCTCGCGTGGCGCAGCACCGCGGACTTCAGGTCGAAGGCGCGCTGCGCGACCTCGGGACGTCGCTCGAGCGCGCGAAGCAGCTCGATGCGCTCAAGAGCACCCTCTTCGCCAACGTCAGCCACGAGCTCAGGACACCGCTCCAGCTCATCCTCGGGCCTGCGTCGGCGCTGGGAAGGGGCACCAATCTCACCGACGCCCAGCGTCGAGACATCGACACCATCGTCCGCAACGCGCGGTTGCTTCTCAAGCAAGTCAACGACCTCCTGGAGGTGGCGCGGCTGGAGGCTGGGAAGACCGATGTCGACTACGCGGTGACGGATGTGGCGCAGCTGCTCCGGGTCGTGGCCCGGAACTTCGATGCCCACGCCGACTCTCGCGAGATGACCTGGAAGCTCGACGTCCCGGCCATCGTCCATGCCGAGGTCGACGTCGCGAAGCTGGAGCGGGTGCTGCTGAATCTTGTCTCCAATGCTTTCAAATTCACTCCCGTCGGCGGGACGGTGCGCGTCGCGCTGCGCGACGAGGCGGGTGAGTTCCTCATCGACGTGGAGGACAGCGGGCCGGGCGTTGCACCCGAGCAGCAAACCGTCATCTTCGAGCGCTTCCGTCAGGGGGACCAGAACCTGACGCGTCAATTTGGTGGGACCGGGCTCGGGCTGGCCATCGTCAAGGACTTCGTCCAGCTGCTGCGCGGCTCGGTGGACGTCGCCACCTCAACCCTCGGCGGAGCACGCTTCACGGTGCGTCTTCCGAAGGAGGCCCCGGAGGGAGTCGCGGTTCGGCCGGAATCGCGACTGGGCGAGGCGTACGACAGCACCGCGGCACGGGAGACGCTGGAGGAGCTGCGCGTGGTGCCGGAGCGCGTCCGACCGGCGTCGACGGCGCAGGGCCCGCGCGTCCTGGTGGTGGAGGACAACTCCGAGGTGCGCGACTTCATTATCCACGCCCTTCCGGACGACTATCAGGTGACCGCCGCCAGAGACGGTGTGGAGGGGCTGGCCCTGGCAACCAAGCTCGAGCCAGACCTCATCGTCACCGACGTCATGATGCCCGGCATGAGCGGCGATGCGCTCCTGGCGGCGGTCCGTACTGAGCCCCGGCTTGACGCGACGCCGGTGTTGCTCCTCTCGGCCCGGGCAGGCGAGGAGTTCCGCACCAAGCTGCTCCGAGAGGGTGCGCAGGACTACCTCACCAAGCCCTTCTCCGCGGAGGAGTTTCGGGCCCGTGCCACCAACCTCGTGACCATGAAGCGCGTCCGTGACCGACTGCAGGAGGCGGTCGCCAGCCGCAGCTCGGACGTGGAAGCGCTCGCCATCCGGCTCACCGAGAACCAGACGCAGCTGGAGATTGCGCTCGGGGAGATGCGTGTCGCGAAGGACGCCGCGGAACGGGCGAACCAATTCAAGGGTGAGTTTCTGGGTTTGGTGGCCCACGAGCTGCGGACGCCGGTGAGCGCGCTCCAGCTTCAGCTGCAACGCTTGGATGTCGAGCTGAACCGTGTGGGAGCGCCGTCGGTAACCCTTCAGCGCATCACGGCCTCCATCCTGAGACTCACCACCCTCATCGACTCACTGCTCGAGTATGCGCGTGCGGACAGCGGGCACCTGTCGATGTCGGTGCTCGAATTCTCCGTCGCGGACGTGGCCAGGGAAGCCATCGAGGAGCTTCGTCCGAGCGCCGAGCGCAAGGGCATCGAGCTTCGCTTCACCGCCGAGGCGCTGCCTGCCTTGCGCAGTGACCCACGGCTGGTGCGGCTCATCCTGAGTAACCTTTTGGCCAATGCCGTGAAATTCACCGACAAAGGGGCCGTGGAAGTCCTCCTGAAGCGGGGGACGGACGGGCAACAAGTCGTCGCGGTCCGGGACACCGGCCCTGGCATTCGGCCGGAGGACCAGAAGAGCCTCTTCGAGCCCTTCTTGCAGCTCGAGTCGACGCGGGCCCTTCACCAGACGGGCGTTGGCCTCGGGCTGGCACTAGTGCAGGCCATGGCCTCGGCCCTGGGGGGCAACGTCTCCCTCGACTCCGAGGTGGGGCGGGGCAGCACCTTCTCGGTTGCCATCCCTACGGCCGTCGCCGAGGCCTGAAGAAGCGCAGGCTTCAGGCGCCCGGATTCCAGAGCGCGGCCTGGCGGGCGTTGAGCTCGGCCGTCGCCCGGCGCTTTCCCTTGAGCAGCGAGGCCCACTGGTACTTGCGCAGGAAGCGGCGGAAGGCCGCATCCCCGTAGCGAGGACGTCGCTGCAGCATGCTCTTGAAGTACCCCACGGCCATGGCCAGCCCGCCCACCACCACCGGAGGGCGCGTCATCCGGAAGAGGGCGCTGGCCAGCATGTAGGCGGGCGCGGTGCCCATGAAGTACTGGCCGAAGCCGTGTCGCTCGCGGCCGGTCCACCAATTCTTGTGGCTCGTCCCCATGGCGCGCAGGTGGACGAAGCGCAGCTCCGGTGCGTCCCAGGAGACCGCAATCCACCCCAGCTGCCGGCAGCGGTGGCCGTCAATCCCGTCCCACATGACTTCGCGGACGAAGCCACCAATCTGCCGGAAACAGGCGGTGCGAAAAAACTTCGTCATGCCCACCGAGTTCTCGTCCCCCGTCATCTCCGAGACGAGGCCCCTCGTCTCCACGAGCGGGAAGCGCACGCTGTCGTCTTTCCTCCCGGGCGGGACGAAGTAGGGCTTTCCGGAAGCGGTCCCAATCCGGGGCTCCTTCTCCATCCTGTCCATGAGGCCGGCGAAGTAACCGGGCGGTAAGTCGAGGTCGAGGTCGAGCTTGCAGACGTAGTCGAAGGCAGCTGGGTCCAGCGTCTCGTAGCCGGCGTAGAAGGCGTCGATGACGCCGCCGCCCACCTTGCGGTCGCCTCTGTCCGGGCGCTTCACGAGGCGGATGTAGGGTGTCCTCGCAGCGTACTCGGCGAGGATGGCCGGGGTCGCGTCCTTCGAGCCGTCGTCCACTATCACCCACAGCGCGGGTGGTTCCGTCTGCCGCAGCACGGAGTCGAGCGTGCGCCGGGCATAGACGGCCTCATCCCGGCACGGGGTGATGAGCGCATACCGGCGTCCACTCACCGCCGCACTCCGTGCCGCACGCACCAGCGGACGAGCACGTAGATGGCCCAGACGCGGGACCAGTACAGCCCGGGGGCGCCGGCCAGGAAGGCCTTCCACAGGCGCAGCACCGCCTCGGGCTCGAGGCCGGCGTCGCGGACAGCGTCCGCGTCTCGCAGCGTGTTGTCGATGGCGGAACTGAGGCCCTGCCGAATCCACCTGTCGAAGGGCAGGACGAAGCCGCGCTTCTCCTTGGCGAAGAGGGACGGGTCGAGCCCGCGCAGGCCGGTGCGCCGCAGGGCCTGCTTGCGGAGGATGGGGTGGTAGCGCTGGCTGTCCGGGAAACGCACCACCTGCTCGAGCAGCGCCATGTCGACGAGAGGGAGCCGCTGCTCGATGGAGGCCGCCATGCTGGCCGCGTCGTTGTCGCGCAGAAGCCGCTCGCCGAGAAAGAGGCGCTGCTCGAGGGCGCTGATGGCCGCGAGGTCGCTGCGGCCAGAGAGCTCCTGCTCCAGCCGGGCCCGCGTCTCGGCCGGCAGGCCGTCGGCGTGCGCGCGGGGCGCGGCCGCGCCGAGCAGCTGCTCCTGGAAGTCGGGCAGGAAGAGGGCGTAGGCCAGCTGGTACAGGCCAAGCAGGTCATTGCCCTGCTTCACCATGTCCGGCAGCTTCGCCCAGCGCGTCTGGCGTGGGAGGGCACCACTCTCGCGCTGAAACAGGCGCAGCGCGACGCCGGCGGCACGGGCCAGCGCCGTCCGCGGCACCTCCGGAAGAAGCCGGCACCAGCGGTGCAGCGCCGGCAAGTCCCGGAAGCTGGTGTAGCCGCCGAAGAGCTCGTCGCCCCCCGTCCCGACGAGGGCCACCTTGAAGCCGGCCTTCCGGACGGCGTGGGACATGTAGAAGGAATTGAGCCCGTCGAAGGTGGGCTGGTCGAGACTGTCCAGGGCCTCGTCGAGCCGGCCGACGAAGTCGCTCTCGGTGAGCACCACCTCCTGGTGCTCGGTGCCGATGGCCTGGGCGATGCGCCGGGCGACGCGGCCCTCGTTGTAGTCCTGCTCCTCGAAGGCCAGGGTGAAGGTGTGCACCGCGCCCTGGGTGGCCCGGTGCGCGAGGTTGGCGACGGCCGAGGAGTCGATGCCGCTCGAGAGGAAGACGCCCAGAGGCACGTCGCTGATGAGGTGCAGCCGCACGGACTCCTCGAGCGCGAAGGCGAGCTCGTCCTCGTCGAGGGGCGCGGCGCCGTTGCCGGCCCTCGGGTAGTGGGCGAAGTCCTCCCGCAGCGTCTCCGTGCCGCCATCCGTGTAGAGGCGGAGCTGCCCGGGCACGAGCGACTCGATTCCCTGCACCGCCGTCTCGGGCCCGACGACGAAGCCATTCCAGACCAGCGAGGCCGAGGCGGAGGCCTCCAGCCGAGGCGTCCCGAGGAGGCCCGAGGCCAGGAGCGCCCGCAACTCGGAGGCGAAGGCCAGCGTCCAGGGGCTGCCCTTGTCCGTGCTGCGCGCGATGTAGAGCGGCTTGATGCCGAGCGCGTCCCTGGCCAGAAGCAGCGTCCGCCGCGCCGGGTCCCACTGCGCGAAGGCAAACATCCCGCGGAAGGAGGCCACGGCCGAGGGGCCCTGGGTGGCCACGGACCTGAGCACCACCGTCGAGTCTCCGGTGGAGCGAAAACTCTGGCCGCTGGCCACCAGGCGGTCGCGCAGCGCTTGGAAGTTGTACGTCTCGCCATTGTAGACGAGCACCTGGCCCGTGACGTCGTCCACCATCGGCTGGTCGCCCGCGGTGGAGAGGTCGATGATGGCCAGGCGGCGGAACCCGAGCAGCGCGCCCTGGCCGTTGGCACCGGGCGTGGACTCCCACGACGCGTCGCCGTCGGGGCCTCGGTGCGCCATGCAGTCGGTCATCCGCTTCAGAGCCGCCCGGTTGGCGTCGTCGACGCGCCCGAGGATGCCCGCTATTCCGCACATTGGCGGCCAAGCGTGCCATAAGCGCAGCCCTTCCGGGCGAACCATGGTTGGCAAGCGGCTTCAACTTCTCTACGTGTCGCAGTTCCCGCCAAGCCCGCCGTCCTATGGCGCCCAGCGGCGCATCCAGGGACTCCTCACCGCGCTCTCCAGCCGTCACGACGTCACCGCCGTCGCGCTCATTTCCCCGGACCTCGACGCCAAGGTGGCGGAGCGCGCCATGCGCGCCTACTGCAAGGAAGTAGTGCTGGTACAGGCTCGCCCCTGGGCCGGGACGGGTAAGCGGCTTCTCCAGCTGCGGGCCCTCTTCAGTGGCCGCAGCTTCGAGCACCACCTCTTCAACCTTCCCGCGCTGCGGCCTCTGCTGAAGCGGCTCCTCAGCGAGCAGGCATTCGACGTCATCAACGTCGAGCACCCCTTTCTGGGCCACCTCGTGGTGTCGCAGGCGCCTCAGGGTGCGCCGCACCCGGTGCGCGTGCTGGACGAGCACAACATCGAGTTTGACCTCGCGCGGCAGCAGGCGGGCAACGAGCAGGGGTGGGTGCGGCGCATCCACAATGCGGCCAACTGGCCAAAAATCCGTGACGAGGAGGTGGAGGCCTTCCGCACCTTCGACGGCGTCACCTTTTGCTCAGAGGCCGACGAAGAAAGGGCCCGGGTGCTGGTGCCCAAGCTTCGCTCCGCGGTGGTGCCCAACGCCGTGGACGTGGAGCACTTCCGGCCCTCTCCGGCGCTGCCGCCCTCGGACGGGCGGACGGTCATGTTTTTCGGCGCCATCAACTACTTCCCCAACGTGGACGGCCTCTTGTACCTGCTCCGCGACGTCTGGCCTCTTCTCGAGAAGAGTCACCCCCAGGCCCGGCTGAAAATTGTCGGCCAGTACCCGACGCCGCAGATTCTGGCCTTCCAGGGGCCGAAGGTGGAGGTGACGGGCAAGGTGGATGACTTACTGCCCCACCTTTCGAGCGCGGCCGTCACCGTCGTCCCGCTGCGGGTGGGCGGCGGCACGCGCTTTAAAATACTGGAGGCCATGTCCATGGCGCGCCCGGTGGTGTCCACCTCGCTTGGGGCGGAGGGCATTGCTGCCGAGCCGGGCAAGGACATCCTTATCGCCGACGACGCGGCCGCCTTTGCCGCCGCGGTGGGCCGCGTCCTGGACACGCCGGCCCTCGGCCAGAAGCTCGGGGCGCGCGGCCGGGCTCTCGTCGAGACGCACTACTCCTGGGCGGCCGCCGGCGCGCGGCTCGAGCGTTTCTTCTTCGAGCTCTTGGCCCAGCGGCCACCATCGGCACCTCAGGGCGTCTAGCGCCGCCGGCCGGTACCAGGCGTCAGCGGATGCCGAAAATCTCGACCACCATCGGCGTGTCATTCGTCACGTGCGGGGTGATGGCGTGGTAGCCCCAGAGGTGCACCCAGGCGTTGGCCGTGCGCAGCGTGAGGTAGGACTTCATCATCCCCGGCGGGCCAAATTGCAGAAGGACGAAGATGGCGGACAGGACGCCGTGGGAGACGGAGTCGTAGCGTGTCCAGTACTCGAAGACGTGCACCGCCGCGTAGCTGACGCCTCCCAACAGCACCGTGGTGACGGGGGACTTCGTCAGCTTCAAGTAGCGCGGGAAGAGGATGGCGTAGATGAAGACCATCACCGGTAGCCCCGTCCCGAAGAGGTGGCTGACGAAGGTGAGCGCGCCGCCCAACAGCATCTGGTGCGGGGACAGCTTGAGGAAGTCGCCCACGGCCAGGTCGAAGGCCGAGCCGATGGCCATGATGACGAGGATGACGAGGACGTCATTCCGGACGTTGTTCGACTTCAGATTCAGGGCTTCGCGCGAGTAGCCCCGGGCCCGGAAGACGACGTAGGGGATGAGGGCGAAGAAGACGAAGTTGTAGCCGGCCCATACCCAGACTTCCTTCGGCGTCACAACGCGCGTGCAGCCGAAGAGCGAGCCATTGAGGTGCAGGCCCATGGCCTCACCGAAGAGGCGAAGGCCAATCCACCGGCCGCCAAGAAGGACGAGGGCGCCGTAGGCCCACAGGAAGAGCACCTCGCGGCGGGCCACCGCTTCCGCCGGGGCGCGGCTGGCCATGTCCGGAACGCTGCGGCGCCGCGTCAGGAAGTACACGACGAGCATCTGCAGGAAGACGAAGGCCAGGCCAATGAGGGGAGCCACCACCTCCATGCGGACGGAGAGATTGGCCAGGGCCGGACGGTAGAGGGGGAACTTCCCGTCCGGGCAGAGGACGAAGACGGCCAGGCTGGCCACCACCCAGAAGGCGATGGCGACTTGGACGCTTCTCTCGCGCAGGACTCTCGTGACGAAGAGGCTGCGTCGCGGTGGCTGCTCAGTCACGGTGGAGGCCTCAAGGCGGTGCCGTCGTCGTCTTCCAGCGCGAAACGCGAGAGGACAGGCTCCTCTCCGCCCCTCTTACTCCGAAGGGCCTAGAAGCGCCCGATGAGTGCCATGCCGGCTCCGGAGGGCCCGAGCGCGACCGGGGCGAGCTGGAGCTCGAGCGCGATGCTCCCGTGGAGCTCCGCCTCCATGAGGGACGCGGCGTTGGGGCTGGTGAAAACGCGGGCCTCCCAGACGGCGCTTCCCACGCCGAGATTTAAGAGGGCGCGTCCTCCGAGGTGGAGCGCCCAGTACATGTAGGCGCTGACGCCGGCATTCACCACGAGCCCGAGCACCTGATTGAAGACGGACCGAAAGACGTGTTCCGCGCGGACTTCGCTCTCGAAGAGGGCGTGGATGGCCCGGGCCTTTGCCGCCCGTTGTTCAGCCGTGGCCTCGGGCATGGCGCCCACCGGCTCCCAGCCGAAGGCCACCGGCGGTGGATTGATGAGGGCCACGAAGAGGTAGACGGAGCCGCTGGCCATGTTGACCTGGGCGGCCTCGCGCTGCCCTCCGGTGGATGTCCCGTTCGTCACCGTCCCCACGGTGATGAGCGCGCCGAAGAAGCCTGACCACCCCCAGTACCAGAGGCGCGCATGGCCCACCTGCGCCTCGAGCGTGGCGCCCATCCGCGACACCTCGGCCGGGGCCAGCTCCATCTCGACGCCGACGCTGTCGGTCGGCGGTGGGGAGCGGGGGCTGTCATCCGCCCCACGCGCTGCGACCGGGAGGAAGAGCCCGGTCACGAGGAGGACGCGTCGGAGAGCAGATGGCACAGCCTAGGGAGGCGGTAGACCGTGGATTGGAGCGCGCCGCCAGCGACGCTGGGTCCGACGTCCCCGAATAGGGTACTGCCCCGCGCGGCGCGCCGAGGGCAGACTCGCATCGCGACGTCAGGGCACGACGCGCTCATCGAGGGGTAGGCGCAGCGTCCTCACGAGGATGACGAGGAAGTAGACGTCGTCGACAAGGTAGCGCTTTGCCAGCCGCCGCGGCTCCTGGAGGAGGCGGTACAGCCACTCGAGGCCCACCCGCTGCATCCACCGTGGCGCGCGGCGCACTCGCCCCACGTAGAAGTCGAGGCTTGCCCCGAGGCTGACACTCACCACCGGCCCCAGACTGTCCCGGACGCGGTCGAGGAAGACTTCCGCCTTGGGCGCGCCGAGGAAGACGAGGAGGAGGTCCGGCCTGGCGGCGCGGATGCGCTCGACGACGGCGGCCTCGTCCTGCGCCGGCACGAGGCCAATTCTCGGCGCGTCGAGGCCGGACACCTCGAGGCCGTACTCCTCCTTCAGGCGGGCAGCGGCCGCCTCGGCCACGCCGTCGGCCCCCCCCAACAGGTACACCCGGTACTTGCGCCGGGCGGCCAGGGCAAACACCGGCCGAAGCACGTCCGAGCCGGACACCTTCTCCGGCAGGCGCAGCCCGAGGAGGGGAGACGTCCAGACGAGAGGCTGTCCATCCGCCAGGGAGAGCTCGCAGCGCGCGTAGGCGGCCCGCAGGCGCGGTTCGCGCTCCGCCACCACGACGTGGTCCACGTTGGGGGTGAAGACGACGCCGCCCTTCTTGGCGTCCACCAGCCCCTCAATGCGCAGGAGGGCCTCGTCGAAGCGCACGGCGTCCACCAGCAAGCTTCCAAAGCGGACTCTCAAACCCCGTCCTCTCCTTTCGTCACGAGGGGCGTCCTTGGCCCCCGCGCGCGGCGCGCACCGTAGCCGTCCCTCCCCGGGGAAAAGAAGCAGGTTGAGGGCGACCCATCCGCGGAAGGGGTTTGGCAATAGTACGGTTGGGCCTCGAATGGCCGAGGCGCCCAAGGCGGAGTCCAAACCCACGCCGGAGAGCCTGCCGACGTTGCGCGGGCACATCCCCGTCCTGGACGGGGTGCGCGGCCTGGCCATCCTCATGGTGCTCGTCCTGCACTTCATCGGGGACAGCATCCCCACCAACCGCTGGGAGAAGGCCGTCGTCACCGTGGCCGGCTGGGGCGGCTACGGCGTGGACCTCTTCTTCGTGCTGTCGGGCTTCCTCATCACCGGCATCCTGGTGGAGGCGCGCACCAAGCCCGACTACTTCCGAAACTTCTACGTGCGGCGGGTGCTGCGCATTTTTCCGCTCTACTACGGCGTCCTGGCCGTCATCTTCTTCGTCCTGCCACAGCTTCCGCCTCTGCACGGGGCCACGCTGGACACCCTGCGGGCCCACCAGAGTTGGGCCTGGCTGTACGGGGTGAATGTCTACTCGGCGCTGCGCGGGGACTGGGCGCTGCCCTTCATCGACCACTTCTGGTCCCTGGCCGTGGAGGAGCACTTCTATTTGGTATGGCCCTTCGTCGTCTGGGCGCTGGCTGGCCGGCCGCGGGCCCTCCTCGTCACCAGCCTCGTCGTCGCGGCGGGCGCCCTCGTCGCGCGCATGGTGTGCGCGGGCTTGGGTGTCTCGGAGCACGCCCTCTACGTCCTGACGCCCTTCCGCCTGGACGGCCTCGCCCTCGGCAGCTTTCTCGCGGTGCTGGCGCGACGTCCCGGAGGCGTGGCGGCCATGGTGCGCGCCTTGCCGCGGGTGGCGGTGGGGGCCGCCGCCCTCTTCCTCTTGCGCTTTCTCTGGAGCCGCACTGTTGGCACCGGCGCCCCGGTGCTGCTTCAGGTGCGCGAGTCGCTGGTGGTGGTGCTTCTGGCCTGCCTTCTCGTCTGGGCACTCACAGCGCCGGCGCGCTCTTGGGTGTCGCGCGTCTTCGCCAGCAGCCTGATGGTGTTTTTCGGCACCTACAGCTACGGGCTGTACGTCTACCACCACTTTTTCTCGTACTACCTCTCCTCGCGGCACACGGAATTCACACTCGCCGAGAAGCTTGGGTCGCACGCCGCGGCGGTTGTCGTTCAAGCGACAGTCGGCCTCCTGGCCTCCATCCTCGTCGCCTACGCGAGCTACCACCTCTATGAGAAACGCTTCCTCGCGCTGAAGGACAAGTTCTCAAGCGGGCGTGCCGTGCCGACGGGCGTCGCCGCGAAAGCGCAGGCGGCGCGCACCAGCACCTCCTGAATACGGGTCCCCTTCCACCCCGCCGGGGGCAAGCGTGACTCCAACGGCGCGTGGGCCGGCGCGAATGTCGGCCCCGGGGCGGCGTGAAACATTCTCGCGCGTCCTCTGCTATTGGCTTACCGCACCACCGGGGCCCGGGGTTTGTTGCAGGCGGCTCACGGTGGCTCCCCTCAGACACGAAGCACCTTCAAGAAGGACGCACGCGCAAATGAAGCCAGTCGATGTGGCGGTGGTGGGAGCCGGAGCCTACGGGTTGTCGGTGTCGGCGCATCTCAAGGCCCGGGGCCTGTCCTTCCGCCTCTTCGGGAAGCCCATGCAGACGTGGCTGCCCATGCCGCGCAGCCTGTGCCTCAAGTCCCTGGGCTTCGCCACCAGCATCGCCGTGCCGGAGAAGGGGCATGACTTTCCGGGCTGGCTTGCGGCGCAAGGCCTCGAGACGCTGGAGCCCATCTCCTACGCCGAATTCACCGCCTACGGCCTCCACATGCAGCAGCGCTTCGTGCCCGAGGCGGAGAGCGTCAACGTCTCCTTGCTGGAGCGCCGGGCCGAGGGCGGTTACGAGCTCGTCCTGGCCAGCGGCGAGCACGTCCAGGCCAAGAGTGTCATCGTCTCCACCGGCCTCTCCCACCTTCAAACCATGCCCAAGGAGCTCGCGGCCCTGCCCCGGGAGCTCGCCTCGCACAGCTTCGGGCAGTACGACTACCGCGCCTACGCCGGCAAGGAGGTGGCCGTCGTCGGGGCCGGTCAGTCGGCGCTGGAGGTGGCGGTGCTTCTGCACGAGGCGGGAGCGCGCGTCCGCCTCATCTCGCACGAGCCCCCCATCTTCTACGGGAAGACGCCGCCCAACCGCTCGCTGCTTCACCGCCTGGCCAACCCCCTCACCGTCCTCGGCGAGGGGCGCCGCCACTGGGTGCTGCAGCACTTGCCGTGGGCCGTGCACTACGCGCCCGAGGAGCGCCGCGTCCGGCTGGCCCGCACCTACCTCGGGCCCTCGGGCGCCTGGTGGCTGAAGGACCGCTTCGTCGGCAAGGTGCCCGTCCTGTCGCCGATGCGCATCGTCTCCGCGCGCGAGGAGGGCGGCGAGGCCGTCCTGCGCCTCTTCGAGGAGAAGAAGGGTGAGCGCGAGGAGCGCTTCGCTCACGTGGTGTGTGGCACGGGCTTCGAGCACAACGTCCGGCGGCTGCCCTTCCTCGGCCCGGAGCTCCTCAAGGGCCTGGCCCTGGTGCAGGAGCGCGCGCCGGCTTTGAGCCGCCACTTCGAGTCCTCGCAGAAGGGCCTGTACTTCGTCGGCCCGCTGTCGGCCTACTCCTTCGGGCCGCTGTTTCGCTTCGTCTGCGGCGCGGCCTACACCGCCCCCAGGGTGGCGCAGCACGTGGCGCGGCGTCAGGGCTTGCTGTCGCTCTTGGGCCGCGCGGCACCGGCCGCGGCGCGCCAGACGCAGGACGCGTCGGCGGCCTGAAGTCAGGCGCCGGACGAGACCCGCGCTACTGCGTCGTGCCCAGCGTCACCATCGACGTCTCGAGGCGGAAGCGCGCGAACCAGAGAAAGCCCAGCGCCGCGCTGGCGTCGTCCACCGCCTCCGGCGGAAGGACGCGCTCGGTGAGGCCCGAAACCTCGAGGAGAAACTGCCACTCCGAGGTCGACGCCAGCCAGTTGCCGCGCTCCGTCACCACCTTCTGGGTGAGCGCCAGCACGCCCTCCAGAAGGAGCGAGACGCGCAAGAGGTAGGCGGGCGGGACGGACATGTCTCTTTTCGAGAAGGCACGCACGCACGTCCCCCTCCCGAGAGGCCCCGGGGAGGCAGACGGGAGTGCAAGGTGCGCGGGGCTAATGGACGTCCGCCTTGGAGGGGGGTGCCGGGCGGCGCTCCAGGAGGAAACGCGCCACCACCAGGAAGCCCATCAGCGCGCTCGGGGAGTTGCAGTCCACCGGGAAAAGCTTTTGCCCGGTGAGGGCGGCCACCTCATTCAACAGGCGCCACTCCCGCTCCGAGACGGTGTCCCAGGCCTCTCGCTCGGCGATGACACGGTCGAGGAGTCGCACGACAGAGGCAATCTGTGCTTTTTGAGTCCGGCTGGTGTCACGCGCTGCGAGCATCCGACGCCCTTCGAAATCGGAAGCCTAGGCCACTTCGGCAGGAAGCCCCCCGCACACCCAGTCGCTGACACGTCGGGTGCTGTGAGCAGTCAGCGAAATCCACCCAGAGTGTTTCGCTCTGGCGGCTGGCGTGTCGGGCCCTTCGTCAGTCCGGGTCGAAGACGGAATCTCGGACGTAGCCTCGCGCGTAGCGCGCGGCCCTCCACAACTCGGCGGTGGCGTGGACGACGCCTGGAAGCCAGTCCTCGGCGTCGGCCGAGGCGTCCACCATGCGTTCCCGGTTGCGGACGTTCCACACCTTCCAGCGCTCGGACTCCGCTGCGCTGCTGGTGCCCGCCAGCCGGCGCAGGGTGAGGAGCATCTGGTGCCCAAACTGGAAGCAGTAAGCCGAGCCGGCCGTGTCATGGCCGTGGGCCTCCTCGCTGAGGGTGGCCAGCCCTGCCTCGTCCCCGGTGGCGGCGAGGTAGGCGAAGACGGGCAGGGGCAAGGCCCGGGCGCTCTCGAAGTGCATCTGCCCGTAGAAGCGGGGGTTGAAGTCGATGAGGCGGTGCTGGTCTCCGTCGAGGACGAATTCCACCTCGAAGACGCCGAAGTAGCCCACCTCGCGGCAGAGGGCGACGACGCGGTCGAGCAAGTCGAGCTCCACCGGCGCATCCTCGAAGCACAGGCCCACGCCCACGCGGCGCGGCCGCTGCAGCACCTTGAGCGCGGCGCGGGCCCCGAGGAGGCGACCGTCACGGTGGACGAAGCCGGAGAGGGAGTACACGCCCAACTGGGCGCCCATGTCGAAGGCCTGCAGCATGGGCAAGGAGACGTCGCCGAAGTCCTTCTCCAGGCCCGGGCGGTACAGGTGGCGCTTGAGCCACTCGCGGTAGCGGCGGACGACGTCGCCGCGGTCCTCAATCAATCGCCCCTTGTTGCTTGTGCTGAGGTGCACCTGCGTCCGGGGCTTGATGACCAGCGGCATCTGCAGCTGGGGCAAGAGCCGCTCCACGTCCTCGATGCCTGTGGGGAACCACGTCGGCATGGTGGCCAGGCCGACGGAGGCGCAGGCGGCGTGCAGCCGCTTCTTGTCCAGAAGGCTGACGAGCGTGGCGACGGGCGGCTGAAAGAGGAGGAAGTGCTTCTTGAGCTCCTCGGCGTGCGAGGCGAAGAGCCAGGCCAGGTCGTCCGAGGCCGGGTAGAGGAAGTGCCCGGGCTCGCGCTCACCAAAGGCGAGGAGCCAGTCTAGGAAGCGGTCCAGGTTGCGCGTAGACGGGCAGCGCACGAAGCGTTGCGCATAGCGGGACCAGCGCGCGGGCGCGAGGAACTCGCTTCCGGCGACGGTGACGGGAATGCCGCGCGCGCCGAGCGCGCGCACCGCAGCCAGCGTCCCGCCAAACGTCGGCATGGTGAGAAGTGCAGGGGGGAAGGCGGTGCTGCTGGCGGGCCGTCGGCTCATGGCCCGGCGCTCGTCCAAAATTTGGAGTGACAAGGAGGCGCTGACATAGGCCACGCGCCGAGGAAAAACATCTGGGGCTCCGACGACTCAGGGTCCGTTTCAACGGGCGCTGGCGCTGGCCAGAAACTTGGCGAAGTGAAGCACGTAGACAGCTTCTGCCTGCCATTCGACGGAGGGCTCGTTGGTGCTCCAGCTGTCGTTGTCCGTGTAGCGCGCGTCGATGGGTGTTTCCGTACCGCGCACGAAGGCTGGGTCCCCGTAATAGCCCCAACTCGGGACAGGCCTTCCTTGGGGCGTCGACACATCGGAGGGCTCCGGCGCTCGGTTGGGGCCGCCGGCCACCAGTCCGGGAAAATCCCGGGGGTGCGCGTCGAGCGTTTCGAGCCACTGGTGAAACCCCCAGTGCATGCTCCGGGTAACGCGTTGCAAGCCTGTCACGAAACAAAATTGCTTCAGGTTTCTTCCGAAGACGTAGTGCACGCTGGCCAGCGCCTGCTCGCAGTCGGCCGAGGCCGCCTCGGGGTGCTGTAGGCACATGGGGATGCTGAAGAGCCCCGCGCGCAGAAAGCCCGCGCCGAGGCTTCCCCAGTGGTAGCGGCCCGCCCAGCCAAACGGGTGCTGCGCGCCCTCGCGCAGCGCCACGTCGGCGCCCGCGCGGAGGCTGGCCCACAGCGTCGTCTTTCGCGCTGCGTCCCCCTTGTCGGCTCGCAGGTAGAGGAGGGCCGCCGGGCCGTCGAGGTGGAGAAAGCCCATCTCATACGCGGGCTCGGCGTAGGAGGCCTCGAAGGCTGAAAGGAAGCGCGCCTCCCCGGTGGCCAACAGCATGCCCGCGGCGGCGTAGCTGCGCGCGCGTCGTCCCACCTCGGGGTTGTTGTCGGCCCGGGCCGAGGAGCAACTCGGGCCGTCGGTGGTGACGTCCGGGTGCGCCTCCAGGTAGCGGACTCCCCGGTACGCCGCCTGCAGGCACGCGCTGGCGAAGCCCGCGTCCACCTTGCGGAAGACGCTTGCGGCGAAGGCCAGTGTCCCCACGGCGCGGGCGGTGGCCAGCGTGCCCACCTCCCCGTTTCGGTACGGGGGCACGCTGTTGGGGGTGTTGGTGCCGTAGGGCCCATACGTCGTCTGGCAGGTGGTGTTTTGAAAGCCCCCCTCGCTGTCCTGCACCGAGAGCAGCCAGTGCAGGCCCCAGCGCGCCTCGTCGAGGACGTCGGGAGTGCCGTTTCCGGACTCGGGAATGTGCGTGTCATCGGCCACGGGGGAGAAGTCCGCGGCCGACAGGAGAAGCCAGAAGATGGCCGGGTTGAGGTAGGCGCTGTAGACGCTGAAGTCCCCGGCATCGTGCCAGCCGCCGCGCACGCCTTGGGGGGCCTTGTCCGCGTCGGAGGCGTGCACCCACGGCCCTTCGGCATAGGGGGCCTCCACCTGAGTGAAGGCGCGCTGGTAATAAAACCAGCGCTGCACCGCGCGCAGTGGCCCGTCGAAGACGTCCGCGCCCACGGCGAAGGGGAGGCTGGTGAGGCCGTCGTCCGTCCGCACCCGGTAGCGCCCGGGCCGGGCGAGCGCGGAGAAGTCCCCGAGAAAGACGGTGGAGAAGGGCCCGAGGACGTCGGTGTGCAGGCTGCGCACCGGCCCCTGGCCGCGGAAGGCCACCTGGCCGCCCGTCTCGTCCTCGACGACGAAGGAGGTGAAGGGACGGGGAGAGGTGAATTCCTTCCGGGCCGCTTCCCCGTAGCCGACTTGCGAGGTGGCGAGGTTACCGAAGAGTGGCTCCTCGTGCCGCTGCAGCCGGCGCTGCAGCAGTCGCACCCCTCCGAGAAGCCGTGCCGCCACGCGGCGTTCCGCGTGGCGCAGCCGGGCCGGGCCAGCCACGGACAGGACGACGGCACCTAGGGCGGCGAGGAGGAAGAGGGCCGTGGCCCGTCGTGCGCGAGTGAGGGCTCTCACCTTGTGGCGAGCACGACTCCCAGCACGCGCTCTTCGCCCACGAGGGGCGGGATGGCCTGGGCGACGTCGAGCTTGCTGCGTCCGAGTGACAGAAGCAGCACCGCTGCGTCGCAGACGCTGAGAACACTCAGGGCCACCGGGTCCGCCACTGGACTGGGCACCGCCACCACGAAGCGCATGCGGTCCCCGGACTCGGTGTAGTTGCCGGCGGCCAGGGCCTGGGCGATGGCGCCCACCCGGTTGACGTTGAGCTCGAGGAGGTTGACGGCCTTCAGCACCGGCCGCTGCTGCTCACCGGCAGCGGCGACGAGGAGCTGGACGAGACGCCAGGCGAGGTTGCCGTCGTCGGGCGACACCACGGCCAGCGTCGTCCAGGGACGCACCATCAAGTCTCGCCACAGGGCGCTCACCTCCTGAGAGGGCGGCGGCCGCTCCGAGGGCGCTGGCGCGGTGGGGCCGTCGCGGGCGCGGGCCAGCTCCACCGCCTCCAAGACGCCCAGCGTCGGCAGGCGCAAGGAGTGCTCGACTTGCCAGGGCTCGAGGAGCGTCTTGGAGGAGACGTCGACGAGGGTGACGCCGATGACGGAGAAGAGGAGGCCGGCGACGAGGCTGGCGACGAGAATCTCCAGGGCCTTCGGCCGGTACGGCCCGAGCGGCCGCTGCGCCGGCCAGAGGACGACGTAGCGGTACTTGAAGGCTGCCCCGGCCCGGTCCTGCTCCAGCCGTGCGGCGGCGGTGCGGTCGAGCATGTCGTTGTAGTGGCCTAAGGCGTGACGCACCTGGGACTTGGCGAAGTCGATGTCCGGGTCCTCGTCCTCGCGCGGGTCGTCCGCCTGGAGCGTCTGCTGCAGCGCCATGTCGCGGTTGGTGTTGCCCTTGAGGGCCGCGTCGGAGTCGAAGCCCCGGCCCTTGAGCTCCGCCTCCAGCGGCTGGAGCTCGTGGCGCAGCGAGGCCACCTGCGCTGTCTCGGGACGGGCGGCCTCGAGCGCCTGCTCGGCGTCGAGGACGGCGGGATGGGTGTCCGAGTAGCGGGACTTCAACTCCTCGAGGCGGCCCTCGAGCTCCGCGACGCGGCGGCGGTGGAAGTCCTCGAGGTCAGCGATGGCCAGCCGCTTGCTCTTCACCTGCACGAGTAGCTGCTCCGTCTCCGGGTCAGGGAGGGTGGCCAGCGCCGGGGCCATGGCACGGCGCACGCTGAGGCCCAGCTTCGCCAGGCGCGCGTTGCGCAACTCCTGCAGCTGCCGCAGCGACTGGTCGAGGGCCTCGTGCGCGGCGGCGGTGCGCGTCTCGAGGATGGAGATGACCTCGCCGATGCTGGAGATTTCCGCGGCGTGGCGCGCCTCGAGGAAGTTCTGCAGCGCCGCCTCCACGAGGTGCAGCGCCAGCTGGGGGTCGTCGGCGAGGTGGATGCCGATGGTGACCGTCCCCTCGCCGGGCGTCACCCACAGCTGCTTCTCCAGAAGCCCGACGAAGCCGTCCAGCCGCTCCTCGTCGGTGGGCTTCTTGAAGAGGTGCGCCCAGAGGAAGTCCTTCAGCCGCAACAGCGGCGCCCGGTGCAGGGGCCAGTTCTTGACGAAGTCGGTCTGGCGGATGAGGTCGATGAGGTTGTCACGCCGTAGGACGGCCTGCGCCGCCTGCTTGGTCTGGATGTCCACGTCCGAGGAGCCGCTGCTCAGCCCGGCGGGGCTGAGGACTTGCAGCGTCGTCTGCACCTCGTACGTCTTGGGAAGCAGCGCCATGAGGCCCAAGGAGGCCACCACCACGGCCACCCAGAGGAGGCCGAAGAGAAGCAGGTGCCGGCGCACGGCATGGACGAGGAGAAGCGCGTACCAGCCGACGATGGCCCAGCCGAAGTTGCCCGCCGGCGGCGCCTCCTCCGGGGGCGGACGCGTGGCGGCACTCACCCCGACGGGGGCGGCCCTCTGCTGGAGGGCACTGGCGCCAGCACTGCGTCTCATGGACACGAAAGGTCCTCTCCGTACGGCCTTCGGGCGGACACGCCCCCCCGGTGTGCGCCCCCCGGAAACCCTGGCTTGCCGTGGGTGCCCTCGTGGCGCCCCTGGTTCCCGTGCGGCGTGTGCTGCCTCGGGAGAGTATCATCAAGGCCGTGCTGAAGTTTCTGCTGCTCTCCATCCTCCTGCTCACCTTCCTGCTTCCAGCCTACGCGGCGCGGATGCGGGACCCGCGCCGGGCCCTCGTCTCCACGCTGGTGTCGATGGCCTTCGCGGAACTTGGCTACGCCTTCTTCCTCTACGTCCTCTACCCGCGGCTCGTCTGACGCCATGTTTTTCCCAAAGCACTTCCCGCTCTCCGGCCCCGCCGAAGCGGAGCCTGGGTCGAGGGCGCCTCACCTCGTGCTGCTCGGCCTGGCCCTGGCCACGGTGCTGGCCGTCCTCGTCGGCGCCGGAAACCTGGCCATCGCCGTCGCGCCGTGCCTTTTGGCGCTGCTTCTGTGCGCGCTCTGGCTCCTGCCCCTGCGCATCACCATGGTGGGGCTCTTGGCCATGTCCTGGGCCATCGAGTCGCCCACCGACGTCTTCGCCGACGGCCGTCTCCACAGCCCTTGGGAGATGGTGGGGCGGCTTCTGTGGTCCAAGCTGAACCTCGTCATCCCCTTCTCGCCGCTGGTGGTGACGGGGTTTGACCTGGTCGCGCTGCTGCTCTTCGTGGTGGTGGTGCAACGGCACGTCCGGAAGTCGGCCATTGACCAGGCGGGCTGGGTGGACACGCCGGCGGCGCTCAGCACCTTCGCCTGGCTTTCTGTGCTGGCCGTGGTGTGGATGTCCCTCTTCGGCCTCGTGCAGGGCGGAAGCTTCCGCTTCGTCCTCTGGCAGTGCGCGCGCTGGCTCTACCTCCCGATTGTCTACGCGCTCATGCGGCAGGGGCTTCGCGGGCCGAAGGACGCCCTCCTGGTGGGGAAGGTGCTTTTGGGGGTGGGCCTCTTCAAGGCGCTGGAGGCCATCGCGCTGCGGCTGAAGTTTCCCTCGGTGGAGCTCATGACGCATGCCACGAGCCACCACGACTCCGTCCTCTTCGCCAGCTGCGTGGCCATCCTCATGGCCCTCGTCCTGGAGATGCCCAGCAAGCGCACGCTGCGCCTCTTCGCCGGGCTTGTTCCTGTCTTCCTGTGGGCCATGGTGGCCAACAACCGCCGCCTGGTGTGGGCGGAGCTGGCGCTGGTGGCGGTGTTTTTCTGGCTGGTGACGCCGTGGCGGCCCCTCAAGCGCAAGCTGGCCCGCCTGGCCGTCTACTCCGTCTTGCCGCTGCTTCTGTACGCGGGCCTGGGGTGGAACTCGGACGCAGGCATTTTTGCCCCGGTGCAGAAGGCCCGCTCCATGGTGGACTCCAACCGCGACGCCAGCACCCTGTGGCGGGACCTCGAGGACTTCGACCTCATCTTCACCTACGTCGAGAGCCCCCTTCTCGGCACCGGGTTTGGGCACCCCTTCGTCGAGAAAAT
>Ga0302324_100006313_pt1 | contig 25590 bp, 20 predicted proteins | sample Palsa_T0_1_FD_201949 | JGI IMG/M metagenome (GOLD analysis project Ga0302324, IMG submission 201949) | Peat permafrost microbial communities from Stordalen Mire near Abisko, Sweden - Palsa_T0_1 | ecosystem: Environmental > Terrestrial > Soil > Palsa > Peat permafrost | place: Sweden: Abisko... | reverse complement strand
TCGGCCGCAATGACCCGAGGTACCGAAGAACACGCGCTGCTCCAGCTGCGAGGCGTCGGGCACATGGCTGAAATAGGTCGTCACGAGTTTGGGCACGTTGACCAGCATGGCCGGCGTCGCCGGCTTGCCAGCCATGGGACTGATTTGCGTTGTCGCCTGCGGCTGAGCCGGCGACAAATTGGATTCAGCGGCAGTCCGGCTGCAGCTCTGAATTCTGCCACTCATGCGTTGCATGTTGTCCACACGCTAGAAGCTTATCGAACCCCACTCAGTACGGTAACGAACTTATAATCAATCACTTCCGCAGCGAAGTGAAACTGGACATAATATCGGCCCTAACGCAACAGGACGGTCGGCCGGAGCCGCCAGTCCCGGCGCGCACTCATACTTCTGTATGTATGTCTAAGTAGGCGCGCCGTCCCCGTGCGGGAAAGCGTTGTAGACTTTGAGACTGCCATCGCACGGGGCATCGATAGCATGAATACAGCCACCGACCTGCTTACCGATCAGATCGATACCGTAGGTCATCTGATCGGCGGCAAGATCGTCGTTGACGGCCAGCGCAGTCAGAGCGTCTACAATCCGGCCACAGGCAAGGTCACCCGTAGGGTGGCACTGGCCAGCCGGGCAACCGCGGAAGCGGCGGTCGCCGCCGCGCAAGCGGCCTGGCCTGAATGGCGCAACACACCGCCCATCAAACGCGCCCGAGTCATGTTTCGTCTCAAGCAATTGCTGGAAGCGAACGCGACCGCGATCTGCGCGCTGATCACCGACGAACATGGCAAGGTGCTCAGCGATGCCATGGGGGAGTTGCAGCGTGGCATCGAGAATGTGGAGTACGCCTGCGGCGCGCCGGAGCTGTTGAAAGGCGAACATTCCAAGAACGTGGGCCCCGCCATTGATTCGTGGAGCGAGTTTCAACCCGTCGGCGTAGCTGCGGGCATCACGCCATTCAATTTTCCCTGCATGGTGCCGCTGTGGATGTGGCCCATCGCCATAGTCTGCGGCAACACGTTTGTATTGAAGCCTTCCGAGCGCGATCCGAGCTGCGCGTTGTTGATCGCGCAGCTGGCTCTCGAGGCCGGCCTGCCTGCCGGGGTGCTCAATGTGGTGAACGGCGACAAGGAGGCCGTGGATGCGCTGCTGACCGACCCGCGCGTGCAGGCCATCAGCTTTGTGGGTTCGACCGCGATCGCCGAATACATCTTTGCCACCGGCTGCGCGCACGGCAAGCGCGTCCAGGCTCTGGGGGGCGCAAAGAATCACGCGGTCGTGATGCCCGATGCGGATCTCGATAACGCCGTGAGCGCGTTGATGGGAGCCGCGTATGGCTCCTGTGGTGAGCGCTGCATGGCCATCCCGGTGGTGGTGGCCGTGGGCGAGCACACCGGCGATGCGTTGATATCGCGCCTGACGGGCGAGCTGGCCAAGATGAAAGTCGGTCCCGGCACGCAGCCGGACTGCGACATGGGTCCGCTGGTAACCAAGGAGCACTTTACCAAGGTCAAGGGCTACGTCGATCTCGGGGTCAAAGAAGGCGCGCAACTCGTGGTCGACGGCCGTGGCCTGCGCGTGCCCGGTCACGAAGCCGGCTATTTCCTGGGTGGCTGCCTGTTCGATCATGTCACTCCGGGCATGAAGATCTATCGCGACGAAATCTTCGGACCGGTGCTGGCCGTGGTGCGCGTGCAGAGCCTGCAGGCTGCCATGGAGCTCATCGACGCACACGAGTACGGCAACGGTACCTGCATATTCACGCGCGATGGCGAGGCGGCCCGGTACTTTTGCGACCACATCAAGGTCGGCATGGTCGGCGTCAACGTGCCGCTGCCCGTGCCCGTGGCCTACCACAGCTTCGGCGGTTGGAAGCGCTCGTTCTTCGGCGATCTGGGGGCCTATGGACCCGACGCCGTGCGCTTCTACACGCGGCGCAAAACCATCACCCAACGCTGGCCATCGGCCGGCGTACGTGAGGGCGCAATGTTCAGCTTCCCGAGCAACCGCTGACACAGGAACACTTCAGATGATTATCGGACTCTCGCTGCCTGCATTCACCCTGCTGCACGTCATCATCAGCCTGGTCGGCATTGCCAGCGGCCTGATCGCCGTACTTGGGCTGTGCACGGGAAGAATGCTTGCTGGCTGGACGGCATTGTTTCTGGTCACGACTGTGCTGACCGACATCACCGGATTCATGTTTCCGATTGCGAGCTTCGGGCCGCCGGAGATCGTCGGCGTCATCTCGCTGGTGGCGCTGGCCATTGCGATCTCGGCGCTCTATTTATACAAGGCGCGCGGACCGTGGCGCTGGATCTACGTGGTGATGGCGGTGCTGTCGCTGTATCTGAATGTGTTCGTCGGTGTGGTGCAGGCATTTCAGAAGGTGGCGTTCCTGCGCCCGCTGGCACCCACGGGCACTGAGCCGCCATTCGTGGTGGCACAGGCCATCGTCCTGATCATATTCGTCGTGTACGGCGTTCTGGGGGTCAGGCGTTTTCATCCACAGTCGCAGCTCTAATGTTCGCTCGGGCCGTCCAATCGTTACAGCTGTTCAGATGCCGCGGCCGGACAGCACATCGAGCGCGTGGCGGTAACTGCGACTGAGTTTGAGTTCGGTGCCGTCGTGCAGCAGCAGCGCAAATTCGCCATTGGCCAGTGGGCGCAGCTCGCTGACTCGCTCGACGCTGACCAGCGTCGAGCGGTGGATGCGCACAAAGCCGTGCGCCGCGAGCCGCTGATCCATGGCCGAAATGGTCTCGCGCAGCAGCCACGCTTTCTTGCCGATGTGAATGGCGACATAGTTGCCGGAGGCCTCCACCCAGTCGATGTCCGACACGCGCACGACCACGACCCGATCGCCGGTCGGAATGGCCAGCCGGTCCGACCCGCGGCTCAGGCCGGCCAAGGTCGCGGCAAATCGCGAGCCGAACGCCTCCTTGCGTCCGGAAGTCAGCGCCTCGCGGGCTCGGCGCAGTGCCATGGCCAGGCGTTCATCGTCGATGGGCTTGAGCAGATAATCCAGTGCGTGCACTTCAAAGGCCTGTACCGCGTACTGGTCGAAAGCCGTGACAAAAACGATGTGCGGAGCCAGGTCGGCGCCGATGGCCTCAATGACGTCGAAGCCGGACACTTCCGGCATCTGCACATCGAGAAAAACCAGATCGGGAGACAGGCGACCGATGGCAGTGATCGCCTGCTGACCGTTGGCGCATTCGCCCACAATGGCAATGTCACCGGCGCGCTCGAGCCGAATGCGCAGGCCGCCGCGTGCGAGTTCTTCGTCATCCACCAGCAGCGTGCGAATCGTCATGCAAAACTCAGCGGAATGGCGATGTCCACCGCTACCCCGCCGTGGCCGCCGCTACCGACCGTGAAGCTCGCGAGATCGCCGTACAATTCGCCGAGCCGGGTCGCAGTGTTGGACAGCCCCACCCCCGTCGACGACACGGTCGACCGGCGCAGCCCGGGGCCGTCATCCTCGACGCGCAGCTGCAGGAATTCGGCACGCGCGCCTACTGTAATGGTGACCGAACCTCCATCGGCACGAGCCAGTATGCCGTGTCTGACGGCGTTCTCCACCAGCGGTTGCAGCAGCAGAGTCGGAACCAGCGCCGGCAGCACTTCGGGCGCGACATCGATGCGGAAGCGCAGCCGCTCGCCAAAGCGAATTTTCTGAATATCGAGATAGTGGCCCACGAATGTCATCTCCTCCGCCACCGTAATTTGCGGCGTCTGAGTGGTTTTCAGGGCCAGACGCAGAAAGTCGCTCAACAACGCGATCATGGTGGTCGCCGCCTCGTTGCGGCCCGCGACTACCAGCGAAGAAATGCCGTTCAGCGTATTGAACAGGAAGTGCGGTTCAAGCTGTGACTGCAATGCCTGAAGCCGCGCCGACTGCGCCAGCGCCTCGGCACGCACCGCGCGCCGGCGCTCGAGTTGCAGACTGCTCCAGCCATTGACACCGAAATACAGCAGTGACCAGGTCAGCAAAACAAATGCGTCGAACATCCAGGTATCGAGCGGAATGAACGTAAACGATGGCATCCAGCGTACCAGCGGCGGATGCAGACGAGCCGCGATCAATGTCAACAGCACCTGCGGTTCGTACCACAACGGCGCGCCCACCACGGTCAGCGCCAGCACCAGGGCGGCGAGCCCCAGCGGCGCAGCGCCGCGGCGACGCGCATAGCCGAACAGATGGCGATAGAGCGTGGTCAGCACAAGCCCCGTGATCACGAGGATCAGCACATCGAAGCTGGCCTGCAGCGGAGTCTCGCGGGCCAGCGCATAGCCAAACATCATGAGACTGAATGCGCTCCATCCTCCGGTCTGCAGCAACCAGAACAGAGCGTTGTGAGACAGCCGACGCCCGGAAGGCCAGACAAACCAACCCGGCTTCATCTCGGACAGCAGCGCAGGCATTTAGGACAGACAGCCCCGCGGTTTGAAAATGCGTTCCCGGCTGGCCGGATACTGCTGCAACGCCCCGGGCGATCGCACCGGCCGGCGCACCAGCTCGCCGTCGCAATTGGGGCAGACTCCATGCAGCCGCCCGGTGGCGCATTGGCTGCAGAACGTGCACTCGAACGAACAGATCCACGCGTGCCGTGAATCCGGCGGCAGATTGCCGTTGCAGCACTCGCAGTTCGGTTTGACCAGCAGCATGGTGGCGAAATCATAGCCCAGCACACGCAGGGGTAGCGAATGGCGCCAACCGGCCCGAAATAACATCGCTTCAACCCGCACGGGCAGCGCTTGGTCACATCGGACGGCGTGCCGCGCGGCACCTTGCCGGCAAACGGATCTTGGCCACGGCATTTCCGCCGCTGACACTCGGGCCTTTCGTCAGCGTTAAAGTCCCGCTCATCCCCTATACCCGGCCTCCCGTCACAATGCCGCGTGCGCGCGCAGCGCGCGGTATATGTTCCGCAACCACTATGCTTGCGCGGCCATCCATTTCCTTCCCGGCACTGGTACAGCAGTTCTTCTGCCAGCACCTGACTCAACAGCGCGGGCTGAGCCCGTGTACGGTCGCGAGCTATCGCGACGCGTTCATGCTGTTCCTCGAGTTCGTGCAGGGCCTGCATACCAAGCCGGCCGAGGCCGTGACGCTGACGGATTTCACGCCGGAACTGATTCAGGCTTTCCTCGATCATCTCGAACGCGAGCGTGGCAACACGGTACACAGCCGCAACATTCGACTGGCGGCGTTGCGGGCGTTCCTGAAGTTCGCCGCGCCCTGGGACGAGTCGGCGCGGCACGGCATCGAGCGCTCGCTGCACGTGCCGATGAAGCACTTCGTTCGCTCCAAACCCGAGTTCCTCTCGCGCGCACAGATGCTGGCGGTGATTGGCGTCGCCGACGGCAGCTGGCTCAGCCGGCGCGACCATATGCTGCTGAGCCTGCTCTACAACACCGGCGCGACCGTGTCCGAGGTCATCAGTCTGCGGGTATCCGACATGGTGCTCGATGCCGCGCCCGCGTGCGTGCGATTGGGCGACCAAGGGCGGCAGCGCAACGTGCCGCTGTGGTCGACCACCGTCAAAGAGATCCAGCAGTGGTTGCAGTTGAATCCGCAGCTGTGCCCCGCGTCGGCCGTGCTTCCGAACCAGCACGGCGGAGCGATGACGGCCTCCAGTGTCAGGCAGCGGCTGGCGCTGGCCGTACGCCGGGCCGCGGTACAGCAGCCGGAACTTGCCCGGCGGAGCGTCTCGCCACGCAGCATCCGACACACGGCAGCCATGCATCTGCTGCAAAGCGGAACGGACGTCAGCCTGATCACGCGCTGGCTCGGCCACGAAAATCCGGTGACCATGCATAACCACGCCAGAGCTTATCGGGTCACGCAGCATCGCGCCCTCGGCCGCCTGGCCCAGCCGGATGCAACCATGGGACGCGCTGCGGGCGGCAGCTCGCTGCTGGAATTCCTCAAGGCACTCTAGCGAGCGTTTTCTTTTGCTCGCTTAGTTCGGTGGCGAACATAACAGCCGCCGCAGGTTCACTACTATCCAGACGATGGAAGCAATGGTGGCCCGTCCGCCCGATACTGCCGCGCCGCCGCACAACCACCTGCTGGCGGCCCTGTCGCCCGAGGTGCGAGGTCGTGTTGCGCCCTATCTGGAACTGGTCACCTTGCCTCTCGGCGAGGTGGTTTATGAACCGGGCGACGCCCTGCGCTACATTTATTTCCCGATCGACTCCATTGTCTCTCTGCTCTATGTGATGGATAACGGGGGCTCGGCGGAGATCTCCGTGGTCGGCAACGAAGGTCTGGTGGGCGTCGCCCTGTACCTGGGCGGCGAAAGTACCCCGAGCCGAGCGGTGGTGCAGAGCGCGGGCAGCGCCTACCGGCTGCCCAGAGCGCGCCTCAAGGACGAATTCAATCGCCACGGCGAACTGCTGCTGCTGATGCTGCGCTACACCCAGTGCCTGATCACGCAAATGGCGCAGACCGCCGCTTGTAACCGCCACCATACGCTGGACCAGCAGCTGTGCCGCTGGCTGCTGCTGTCCCTGGACCGCCTGCCGACCAACAGCCTGACCATGACCCAGGAACTGATCGCCAACATGCTGGGCGTGCGCCGCGAGGGCGTCACCGAGGCGGCCGGCAAACTGCAGCGGCTCGGGGTGATTCAGTACTCGCGCGGCCGAATCACGGTCATCGACCGGCCGCAACTTGAGACTCTGAGCTGCGAGTGTTACGCGGTCGTCAAGGCGGAAACGGATCGGATACTGCCGTATATCGCCGAGGCACAAATGCAAGTGGCGCACCAATTCGATGCGGCGGAAGGCATGCCACTCTGAGGTCCGGGCCACGCGTCGGGCCGTGCGTGTTGTGACACGGCGCGTAATCACCCGGCATAGCTCTGCGCTAAACTGGGCCGATGCTTTTATTACGGTGTCTGGTCGCGCTGGCCTGCGTATTGCTGTCTCTCTCGGGCTACATGCTGCAGATTGGACCGCGCGACGCGGCGATCAATGCCTGCGAATGGGTCGCGCGATTCTCCAATACCTGTCCCGCGTGGCTGGCCGACCGCCCGGTGCCGGAAGCCGCACCCTGGGTGCTGTATACGATTGCCTGTTTTGCCTTGCTTTTCGTGATCTGGCCGCTGTTTCAGGGCGCCTTCTCGGTACCGCCGGAGAATACCCTGGCGCTGTTCATACAGCGCGGCCGGGATCTGCACGAAAGATGCCGCAAGGAAGGCGACCAGGCGGTCATTGCGGACATCGGTGCCTGGACTGACGAGGTCTCGAAATTCCTGCGCCGTCTGGGTCACCGCTACGTGGTCTCATTTGGCGATTTTCACGGCATCCAGCTGTTTGCGAGTCAATACGACACCGCGGCGACTTTGGAGATACGTCAGCGCATTCAGCGTCTGAGCGAATTCCTGCAGCGGTTTCGAGCCGGCGAGACTCAGTCCGGCTGATCCGGCGGCAACAGCCCGCGCAGCGGTCCAACGAACCGCTGGTAGTGACGCCAGCGTTCGACCGAGGCACGGCTGATTTTCTGCCGTACCTGCCACTTGCTGGCGGTGATCACGGTGCGCTCGGTGCGCTCGAACGCAAGGCAGCGCGAGTCCCAGGGCAGAGCGATGAAATCCAGCATTTTCCGGCTCCAGCCCTCCTGATCCTCAACCAGCCCTTCATAGGGTACGTCCAGAATCGTCTGCTCGGGCAGTGTCGAGCGCCAATGCTGCATGACGCGCAGATATTCGCCGTAGGCGTGCGCCAGATCCTGCAGATCGCTGGCGTAGGAATGGTTGGCTTCGAAATGCTGAAAGTAGATGGACAGACAGGTATCGATCGGATTGCGGCGCATGTGGATGATGCGGGCATTGGGCAAAGCGGCGTGAATCAGCCCCAGATGCAGAAAATTGCCCGGCATCTTGTCGATCACACGCGCCGCGTCGGGCGAGAGTTGCGCCAGCAGCCGCAGGTATGAATCGGCCAGTTTTCCCAGCGGCTCATTGGCGCTGCTGGCAGTGGGCCAGAACGTCAGCTCGCCGGCGCCGAAAACCTGCGGGTGTGAGGCCAGGATCTGCTCGGCAAGCGAAGTACCGGAGCGCAGCATGCCAACGATGAATACCGGACGGTTCGAGGATGCCGCAGCCGCACCCGCCTGACTCAGCCAATGTGCATCATAGCGTTGCGTGATCAGATCAACGGCCTGCTTCAGCTGCCGCTGCTCATGCGGGGCCCGATATTGCCTGGTCAGCTCGTTGGCGCGCCGGTAGCTTAGGAACGCCTGTTCGAAATCCTTGAGGTCGTCGAAGTATTTGCCGATGGCGTAGCGTAGAAGAACCTCTTGCCTGGCAGGCAGATTCTGTCCGGCTACGCGTTGCGCCTCTGCCAGCCACGCCGCATCGCTGGCGGTCATGGTGCGCAAACGCGCGATGCCGGCCCAGGCTTCCGGCGATTGAGGCTGCATCGAGATGGCGCGTTGGAATAAATCCTGCGCCTGTGCAAACTGACCCCGATCGGCGTGCAATTCGGCCAGGGCCACGACCGCGGCGCTCAAATCCGGATCGAAGGCAAGTGCTCTGCGGCAACTGATTTCGGCCTCGGCGGTATGTCCCTGAAGCCTCAGCGCGATGCCGAGATTGCTGTGCGCCTCGGCGTAGTCGGGCCTGATCTGCAGCGCGCGGCCGTAGCTGATCACTGCCTCGTCCGGCCGCCCGAGGTCTCGCAGCGCCATACCGAGCTCATTGTGCGCTTCTGCACATTCGGGATTGAGCGCCAGCGCCCGGCGATAGCTGTCCGCCGCCTGATCCAGTCGGCCGAGACCTCGCAGTGCGTTGCCCAGGTTGCGGTACGCCTCGACGTAGCCGGGTTTGAGCTCGAGCGCCCGCTCATAGCTGGCCACCGCCGGTTCAAACTGGCCCGTGTCCAGCAGCGCGTTGCCGAGATTGTTGTGCGCCTCGGCGAAATCCGGACGCAGCGCCAGCGCGCGCCGGTAGCTGCTTACGGCGTCGTCATACCGGCCCCGTTCTCCGAGGGCATTGCCGAGGTTATTGTGGGCTGCGGCATCCTGCGGCAACAAAGTCGCCGCCTGCGTGAGGGCGTCGAGCGCGTCTTTACCTTGCATGCGCAGCGCCAAGCCCAAAAGCTGCCAGACAATCCCGGCCTGTGGATGCTGTTCGAGCAATCCGAGTGCGCTGCGTTCGAGCTCGGCATGGCGGCCGGCATTGAGCATCGCCACCAATTGACTGATTTGCGTTGCCGTCGGCGCCGCCGCGGGCCGGTCGGATCCGATTCGCCCGCAGCACGCCTTGTATTTCTTCCCGCTGCCGCAAGGGCAACGGTCGTTTCTAGAAGGCGCGGCAGTCATATCCCGATTATGGGCCCGGTCAATGCGAGCCGTCCGCGGGCGCGCACCTCGCGGCGCTGAGAGTCCAGCGTCTCCCCGTGCGCTCGTGAATCAGAATGCAGTGTGAGCCGCGCTTGACCAGCTGAAAATGCTCGGGCTTCCCGAGTTCGCGGCCGTCCAGCGGTAGACCGGCGGCGTCGCGAGGCTGGATGTGCTCGACGATCAGCACGCTGTCATGCGTCAACGCGTCATCGGCAAGCCTGACTGGCACGCCATGCATGGCATCACTGACAACCCGGTTCAGCTCAGCGATGCTCTGCGCACTCGGCGTCGTCAGCACTGCAGGTTGCTGCTCTTGCGCCGACAGAGTGCCGCAGGCGCACAGCACTACCACCGCCGCGGCCCGGACAGCGCTCGAGGCGCCGCGCAGTCTCATCGGCGCAGGATTCGATTCTCGCGCCACGGGGCTCGGTGCACGCTCGCGCCCAGGCCCCCGAGCGGTGCCACGCCCGATGGCGGCGAGGGACAGTCCTGACCTGCGCGATAGCCCAATGCAGCAGCCAGGCGCCCTTCCGCCGGGTCGCCCAAGGCATGTCCGAAGTCGTCGCTGACCGAGCATCCCGGCAGCACAGCGCTGGTCAAAGTCGTCGAATTCTGCGGCGAGAAACCGTCCGGGTAGTTGCCAAAGTCTTTGGCATTGTTGCCCTGAAACTCGATCGAAAAGTAAGTGGTGCCGCAATTGTCCTGCGGGTAGAACCCATAGGGCTTACCGCAAGTGGTGCTGCCGATCTGAATCACCTGGACATTGACACCGCTGAGGCCGTTCAGAATGGCCTCGCTCGCAGAGCAGGTCTCCGGACCGGTCAGCACGAACACCCTGGGTAGGCTCAGATACGGCAGGCTGGTGCCGGCGGCGGGCGAGGATGAGAACCCCTGCGAGGTGCTGTGAAACAGCGTCGGTGTCAGCGGCTGCCCGGTAACCGGGTTGGTGCTCGGGTATTTGGCATTGAAGGTCTGCTGATCGAATGTCTGGCCCGCCGTCGGGCCCGGGCCTGCGATCATGTATGCGAGTTCGCTCGCAATATCCAGATAGCCGCCGCCGTTGTAGCGTATATCGAGCACCAGATCGGTCACATTCGCTGCATGCAGCTGGGTGATCGCGGCGATCAACTCCTGCTCGGAGGTGGCGATATGATCGTTAAAGAGAATGTATCCCACCAGCCCGGTGCTGGTCGAAAGCGTGGTGACAATCGGCACCGGGGTCTCAGTGACATCCGCGGCTATCATCGTCACGGTTTGGGTCGTGGTCGATCCCGGCTGCTGGAATACAAAAGTATGCGACTCCCCGGGCGTCGTCGGCGATAGGCCTTCGTTGAGCATGGCGACACTGGCGCTGTCGTCGGCATTGACCATGTCGACGCCGTCTATGCTCAGAACCACCAAGCCACGCACGAGGTTGGCGGCCGCCGCCGCGTAGCCCGGCCATACGTAAGCCGCGTACACCTGCCGTGGCGGCGTACTGACTGCGATATCCCACGTGAGGCCATAGCCTATATCCACGCCGGCCTGCGACATCTGCTCCCATATCGAGGTGGGATAGGTGAAGTGAAACCTATCCTTGGGATGCCCGGTAGAGGTGGTCGCGGACGTCTTGAGCACCGCAAAGTACGAGGCCGTGGTGGCATAGGAGCCCGGGTCGAGATCCGGCACCTCGCTGTACCAAAGGTAGAGCTGGTTGGTCCATGAACGCAGCCAGTTGTTTTCATCGAGCGTCGTGCCCTGCACATCGGGATACGCATTACCGGTGGTGGGATCGGTGCCCGAGCGCGGGTTTTGGCATTGCGCCTGAAAATGCGCTGCCGGTTGAAAGACCCCGGCAACCCATCCATCGCCGCTGGTGCCGGAAGCCGCGGCACTGCTCGCGCCGCCGCTACTGCCGCCGCAGGCAGATAGACCCAGCAGACCCGTCACAGCCGCATAGCGCAGAAATCCCATGACGCGCAAAGATTCGCCCTCGCGATATTTTTCTAGTTGAACCAGACGCACCACTATGGCGCAGGGGGTTCCTGGAACCACTATACGCAGCTTATTGTCGCCCAAGCGGTGACTAATTAAAGAGACCTGTCCTGCGGTTCTGCCAGGCCCCGGCAAACATCACCTGTGCGTTGCGACGGTAAAGCTTGTCAATCACCGCTCGCGGCAGATGCAGACCGCGGAAGGATTGCGCAAAATCGGACGAGCGCATCCGATCGGAGGTGGCCAGAAATCGCCAATCCTCAACCCATCCGGCATGCACCTCGGCCAGCGCCTGCGGGTCGGAATCGCCGGGACCGTAACTGTCATCGCTGCCGTAGAGAATTCTATCCTGGTAGCGCACCAGGAATCGCCGCACCTTGCCGGGATTATTCGCGGCCTGGAACTCCAGATGCACCAGTCGTGCGGCGAGATCGACCTTTGCGTTTGGAAAGCGATCGAGAAAATTCGCCACCTTGTCCACGTCCCATTCGAGTGATGCCAGATGCACGGCATCAAAGCGCAGCGCAGGATGAGCGCTCAACATGCGATCGCGTGCGGCCAGAATGGCCTCATGCGAGGGCATTTCCGGATGCTCATACATGTAGTACTGCGGATGCTCGCGAAAGTATTGCTGATCCGAGCGTACGGTCATCTTGTCCAAGGGCAACCAGCAGTTGAGCGGTTCGGCCTGATGTCCGAGCAGCACGATGTGATCGCGTTCGAGTCTGGCAATGATGGGTTCGAGACGAGGGTCATCGGGCATGACGTAATGCCCATCGGAGTCTCTCAGACTCATGCCGATGTTCTTCCAGATCTTCACGCCGACAGCGCCCTGCTCGAAAGCGGCGTCAAGCTCGTGCAGCGCGCTGTCGCTCCAATCAGGCGCGGCAAAATTCTGCACCGAGAAGGTCGCGGCAAACGCGACCCGCCCAGGATAGCGATGCGTCAGCGAGGCGGCGTCGCGCTGTTGCTCGGCAATCGGCGGAAAGTCCGGATAGTCGACGTTGATGGTCAGGATGCGAAAGTTGTCATGCGTGGCCTGGGCCATGAATCGCGTCGCCTGGCCGTGGATATGCATGTGCGCATCGATCTTCTCGACCCGTCGGAAATCGGAGAGCGCGTAGTAGCGGTCGGAGTTGGGGCCGTCGGCGCCGTCGCTGCCCCAACTGCAGCGCCACGCGGCCCACAGCCCAAGCATCGCGCACAGCAGCGAAATCTTCAGTGGCCGCACTCAGTTCATACCAGCCGCACGTCGACTCCTCGCCGCCGCAGCTCCTCGACCGCATGCCCGGGTGCGGCACGATCGGTGATCAGCATGTGGATCTGCTCCACCTTGGCGATCAACGAGATATTGCGCCGTAGCAGTTTGGACGAATCGGCAACCACGACCACCTGCCGCGAAATGCGAATCATCTTGGCATTGAGTTCCACCTCCTGCAGGTGCGGCGTCATGACTCCTATTTCGGGGTCCAGGCCGTCGGCGCCCAGGTACAGACGGTCAGCCTGAAGGTTGGCCAGCGCCGCATCGGCCATGGGGCCCGAGAGCGAATTGGATTCGCGGCGCAGGATGCCACCCGGCATGATCAGACGCACGCAGGCGACGTCCATGAGCAGCGCTGCCACATTCAACGCGTTGGTGATGACGTTGATCGAACTCAAATCGGCTTTGCGAATGGCGCGCGCAATCTCGGCGGTGGTCGTGCCGGAATCGAGAATAATGGTCTCGCCATCCCGAATGAGCGCGACCGCCGCCTGGGCAATCCTGACCTTTTCCGCATGATGCTGCAGCTGCTTGACACCCAGCGGCTCATCCTCTTCCTCGCGCAGCAGCGCGCCGCCGTGAGTACGGATCAATGCCCCCGCCGACTCGAGCGCCGACAGGTCGGCACGAATCGTGACCTGCGAGATGCCAAAGCGTGTGGCGAGCGCCTCGACCGTCACGCGCCCTTCGGCGCGCAGAAATTCGCAGATCCGTCGTCTGCGCTCCTCGATCAACAGCCCGCCTTCGATCGCATTCAACATCAGACGGGTATTGCCTCGAGCAGCAGCGAGCCGTCAAAGGCTATCTGCAGGCTGTTGTGCGGGCCCGAGACTTCTCCGAATTCACGGTCGTTGAAGTAATCGCGCACGCGATAACGGGCGGTGCTGAGCCCGCGCAACGGTACCACTCCGTTGAACGAACGCGCGTAGAAGGCATAGTAGAAGCGGCCGGCGTTCTCGACCACGTGAGTCTCGGGCTTGTCGAAGCCGATATCGTAGAGCTCGCCGCGATAGATGCCGAGCGGCAGTTGGCGTTCGCCGAAGAGCGTGATCCACTTGCGCCATAGCGCTTCCCTTTCCGGGGTCAGCAGAAACGAGTCCTTGGGTTTCGGATCGCGTGGCCAGGTGAATTTGGTCGAGATGATGGCGCCGATGCCGACGGTTGAGGCGAAATCGCTGCCGCCGTCGCTCAATTCGACGTGATCGCCCGCAAACGCGGCGCTCGGACCCATCAATGCCTTGAGCGTTTTGCCCTTGTGCCGAACCTGCCACGACGATTCCGGATCGGAAGCCGGCGCCTGATTGAACGAGCGGAAATTGAAGAAAGAGTACGAGGTGCCGCAGGGACACAGCTCGATCACGGCCTCGGGATTGATACTGGTAGCGGTCTGGTAGATCGCCAGGAAAAACTCCTGCAGCTTTTCCAGCGACTCTTCGGGCCGCGCATGCCGATGGGCGGGATTGAAGCACGGCGCCACGCCGTTGAGATGCTGGCCATCGATCTTCAGTCCCGCGTAGCCCCATTCGCCGATGAACTTGCGCACCAGGCCGAGCGTGTAGTCGACGGTCTTCTGGTAAGCCGGGCACAGATAGAAGCAGTTCCACCAGGAGATGTTCTGCACCGCGCCGTCTCTATCCAGCAGCAGCATGTCGGTGTGATCGTGCAGCAGATCGGATCCGGGCGCGGCGGCCAGCGGTGCGAACCAAAGCCGCGGCCTGAGATCGTGCGAGCGGATACTGCGCACCAGCTGCGCCATATCGGCGTCACCACGCGGATATTTTTCCGTGTTGAGGTTCCAATCACCGACGTTGGATTGCCAGCCGTCATCGATCACGGCCCAGCGCAGTCCCAGATCACGCACTTTGGGCAGGGTGTCCTCGATCAACTGCACAGTGCATTCGCGCTCGTAACCCCAGGCGCACCAGATCGGCTCGTAAGCGCTGGCAGGTGGCGGCGGTGATTCAATGCCCCGTTCGGCCATGAGCCGGCGATACGAGTCGAGCACGCTGAAATAATCGCCGGTGTGAATGGCGATAAAGCTTTCGTGGGTCGCGAACTGCTCGCCGGGCTGCAGAACGCGTTCGCGCGACTGGGTGAGAGCGAGCGCCACACCGGCGTTGCTGCAGCGGACCGGAAGCGACACGAGTTCCGGCGTCGACTCCAGATGACCTAGAGCCAAACCACAGTCACGGCGCCAGACGTCGACGATTGGGGTACCGCCGCCGTAATCGGAGGCCTCCATGCCCATGAAGTTCTGTTGCTCGAATCCGGGCCGCACCGGCTGCACCCAGTCGCGACGGTCGGAATGGGTACTGCCGCAATAACTCCAGAAATCGGGCTCGGCTTCCTGGGCATGCCCGCGTCGCGCTGCCGGCGGCAGCTGCAACTCGGCGTTACTCCAGCCGCGGATTGCGATCGGGTACGAGGCCAGATTGCGATACGAAACGCGATAGATCGCAAAGCCCGGGTAGCGTGGCAGCAATTCCACTTCGACGCTCTTTTCGATCTGTGCCTCGGCGACCCCGAGCAGGCGCAGTCGCGAGCCCTGCTGCGAGTGCTCGCGCAAGGCGAAGCGATCGAGGCGCGAGCCGTCCTTGAGGATCAGGTTCTCGGACCCGGTCCATCCGGTCAACTCGATCCTGCTGCTGTTACCCGGACTGGGCAGATGCGAGAGTCTCGAACGCAGCGTCGAGTCGAATTCGATCAGCATGCGAGCGTCGCTCAGGCTCGCCGCCGGCGAGACATCCCGGGGCGGGTGCGCCACGAGCGCACTGACCGGCGCGCTCAGGAACGCGCCGCTCGAAGCTATGAATCGTCGTCTGCTGGTGCGAAATGTGTTCACGCGCTGCCTTGGCGGACCCCCCGACGATCGAGTCTATCCAATTTCTCCTTGACAGACCCGAAGATATCCGAAATATTGATAGAAAGGAAACGAAACATAAAGGCGCAGTCTGGCTTTCGTTTAATTTCATATTACATAAATAGGGAAATGACCATGCACCTCCACCGGCGTCATGTCTATTCCGGTCTCCTGCTCCTGGGTCTGACGGGTTCGGGCCTTGATACCGCCACGGCGGAGGACCCACAGACCGGTGCTCAGCAGTCGGTCGCGCCTGCGGCGGCGCCCGCGGCCGCCCCGGCGAGCGCCTCCGCCACCGCGGAGCCGCAGCTCGAGGCGGTGGTAGTCAGCGGGTTGCGCGAGAGTCTCGGGAAGTCGCTCGAGGAGAAGCAGAAAGCCGCTGTGGTCGAGGACTCGATCAATGCACTCGAGCTCGGCCGGTTCCCGGATGACGACGTCGCCGACTCGCTGCGTCACGTCACCGGCGTGTCGATCTCCCGCACCACCGGCGGCGAAGGTCAGTATGTCTCGATCCGCGGTCTGGGGCCGCAATACAACATCGTCACGCTCAACAACCGTATTCTCGCCACCGACGACGATGGCCGCGCACTCGCGTTCGACGTGCTGCCCGCCGACGTGATCTCCGGCGCCGATGTGCTCAAGTCCACTGAAGCTTCGGCGCTCGAGGGCAGCATCGGCGGCACCGTCAACATGCGCTCGGCACGGCCATTCGATGACCCCGGCCTGCATTCGGCGGTGCGCATTGAAGGCAACTACGACGACATGTCGGAGTTCTATGGCAAGAAAGCCTCGGCCTTCATCAGCGATACCAACTCGGACGGAACCCTGGGCATACTGCTCGGCGCGGTGGCCTCGGATACCAAAACCCGCACCGATTCGCTCAACTACAACACCTTCGACGGCTCCAACCCGGGCGTATGGCCGCTATCAGGACCCAACAGCCAACCGGTGGTCGCCGAGTGCTGCATCTCATTCGGCTCGGTGATCGACGAGAAGCGGCGCGATGCGCTCTCAGGCACGCTCGAATGGCGGCCGAGCGATTCGGTTCGCGTGACGCTCGACGGGCTGTACTCGCGCCTGACCGATCCACAGACTGCGTACGATCAGGCCTATTACCCGGATTTCACCTTCGACCAGAATGGCAATCCAGAGTGGTCGAATGTCGTGGTCAAGAACGGCTTCATTACCTCGTTTACCGCCGACACCTTCACGCCTGAAATCGTCAACCAGATCATCGATCGGCGTGTCACCACCTCGCTGATAGGCCTGAATGCAGCCTGGCAGCCGACTACCAATTTCTCGCTCGACGCCGACGTGTATCAGTCCAAGGCCAATCGGCCGGAAGGCGGCAACGATGCGTTCGTGACTTCGGGCCTGGAATCCACGACCCCTTACAATCAGGACACGATCAACTGGACCGCCAATCCCAACGGCGGACTGCCCTATATTTCCGTGATCTTGCCCAATGGTCAGAACTACGCCACGGCTCTGGCCTCTGGCGCCCTCAACAACAATGACTGGACCGCCCACTACACGGGCTTGAATGGCTTCACCGTGCACGACCAGGTGACCGGCGCGACGCTGGACGGCACCTTGAAATTCGACGACACCGGACCGCTGCGGCAGTTGCGCTTCGGCGCCGCCGAGACCCTGCGCCACAAATCGCGAGAGGATTTCGACAACGACTGGACCAACGGCTCGAGCCAGTACGACTTCTACACCACTCCGACCGGCGCCAACCCGATCACCTACGGCTCACTGGGTGCGAACGTGATATCGATCACGCAGTTTCCCCATTACATGGAGGGTGCCGGCGGCAGCTTCCCGACCAGCGTCGCGGTGTTCAACGTTCCGAACCTGCTGAACGCGCTCAAGAAGCTCAACGGTCAACCGAACCTGTACGGCACTGGATCCCCGACCTACAATTTCGCCGCCACGCTGCCGCAGTTCAACGCAGTGAATTCCTATGACGTGCGCGAAGACACTACGGCGGCCTACCTTGAGACCGACTTCTCCGGCCAGCGATGGTCCGGCAATCTCGGCGTTCGGCTGGTTCGCACCACCACCACGGCCAGCACGGCGGTGGATGAAATTCAAACCGTCACGATCGCGCAAACGTCCGATCCGACCAACCCGGCCATAGTCGGCTACAGCAATCCGACGCCGACCACCTCGGCCGGCGGCTATACCGTGCCGTTGCCGTCGTTGAACTTCCTGTACCGCGTCCAGCCGGACCTGCAGCTGCGGTTCGGTGCGGCGGAAGATATGTCGCGGCCGGAACTGGACCAGCTCGCCCCGACCCGCACCGACAACACGCTCAACCGCGTCTACCAGATCACCTATGCGGGCAATTCGACCCTGAAGCCGATCAAGGCCTGGTCGGCCGATTTATCCGCCGAGTGGTATTACCAGCCTAAGTCGGCGCTGACGCTGGCGCTGTTCGGCAAGTACCTGAAGGATATCATCACGACCGGGACACAAAACAACGTCAATCTCGGCGTGCAGGGATTCTTCAACGGCAGCACCACACCGGTGCCGGTGCTGTACACGATCTTCATGCCAATCAACGGCGACAAGGGCTACGTCAGCGGATTCGAGTTCGGCTTCACGCACATCCTGCCCAGCGGCTTTGGCGTGCATGGCCAGTACACTCACACCTGGAGCGAGGAATACGTCGCCGGACAGTTCGTCGGTCAAGTCGAGGGCGTGTCGCCAAACAGCGCCTCACTCGGCGTGCTGTACGAGAGCGGCCCGATCAGTGCCAACGTCAACTGGGATTACGACGGCCCGTCGGTGGCACAGACGTTCACCGAGATCGAAGGCTTGTCGGCCTACCAGAGCAGTTTCTCATGGGTGACCGCTCAGTTCTCGTATGAGTTCTTCAAGGGCTTCAAGATCTACGCCGAGGGCAAGAATCTCGCCAACGCCATCGCCAGAACCTATCTCGCAAACCGGCAGGATGCAGTCTGGAGCGGCGGCAGTACCGCCGGTCCGAGCAGCAGCGTCGGTGACACCACCAGCGCCGTCGGCTACGGCTACACGGCCTACGGCCGCATGTACACGCTCGGCCTGAGCTATCGCTTCTGAAGGAATCGGCCACGTGATTGCAGGCAACTGGCTGCGCTACGCGCTGCTGACTACGTTGATGTGGGGCGTCTGGGGCGCCTTCACGTCCCTGCCGAGCGAGCACGGCTTTCCCGATACGCTCACCTATGTGGTCTGGGCGCTGACCATGATCGCACCCGCCATCTACGCGTTGCGTCGCGCCCATTCGGGACTGCAGCGCGATGCGCGCTCGATCGTGCTGGGTCTGGCGATCGGTCTGCTCGGCGCCGGCGGACAAATGCTGCTGTTCCGCGCGGTGACCGTCGGACCCACCTACCTGATCTTTCCGATCGTGTCGCTGTCGCCAGTGGTGACCATACTGATGTCCATGATTCTGCTGCGCGAGCGCACCGGAAGGCTCGGCATGGCCGGCATCGCCCTGGCCGTCATCTCGCTGCCACTGTTCGATTATTCGCCGGCTGCGCAGACGCATCACTATGGCAGTTGGTTCATTCTTGCGCTTGCGGTCATGCTCGCCTGGGGTCTGCAGGCCTATTTCATCAAACTGGCCAACGCGACCATGAGTGCCGAGAGCATCTTCGTCTACATGATGCTGACCGCCTTGATGTTCATCCCGGTGGCCTACGCACTGACGGATTTCTCGCATCCGATCAATCTGGGGCTTTACGGGCCCTGGCTGGCCGCCGCCGTACAGATCCTCAACGCAGTCGGCGCGCTGCTGCTGGTGTACGCATTTCGCTATGGCAAAGCCATCGTGGTATCGCCATTGATCAACGCGGGCGCTCCGCTGCTGACTGCGCTCATAGCCTTAGCTCTGGCGGGAGCGCTGCCGGGGCCCTACAAACTGGCAGGCGTCGCGCTCGCTCTGGCCGGTGCGCTGCTGCTGTCGCTGCAGCCGGAGTGAGGCTCATGCCGCAAGAGACTCGATGAAGGCATTACTGGAACTGCTGCGGGGGCACAAGGCCGGGAGCGGCTCGGGCATCTGCTCGGTCTGCTCGTCGCACCCGCTGGTCATCGAAGCTGCGATGCGTAAGTCGGCTCGCGACGGGCAGTACGCGCTGATCGAGGCGACCTCCAATCAGGTCAACCAGTACGGCGGCTACACCGGCATGACTGCGGCCGATTTCAGGCGCTACGTTGAAGGCATAGCCGCGCAGGCTTCGCTGCCGATGCAGCGCGTGCTGCTCGGCGGCGATCATCTGGGCCCGAACTGCTGGCGCAACGAGGCCGCAGCCGTGGCACTGGAGCGCTCCGAGCGGCTGGTCTCGGACTACGTCGCGGCCGGATTTCGCAAGATTCACCTGGATTGCTCGATGAGCTGCGCCGATGATCCAGCCGCCCTCACCGACAGCGTCATTGCCGCGCGCGCGGCGCGGCTGTGTCAAGCCAGTGAACGCGCCTGGCGCGCAAGCGGTGGCGAAGCGCCGGTGTATGTGATCGGCACTGAAGTGCCAACGCCGGGCGGGGCGGCCGAGGAGCTCGAGTCGCTGGCCGTCACCACGCCCTCGGCAGTGACCGCGACACTCGATGCCCATCGCAGCGCCTATCTGCAGGCCGGGCTGGATGACGCATGGCCGCGCGTTGCAGCCTTGGTCGTTCAGCCCGGCGTTGAGTTCGACCACCACAAGGTCATCGACTACCAGCCCGCCAAGGCGCGCGAACTCTCCCGGCGCATTGAAGCCGAGTCAGGCCTCGTCTATGAGGCGCATTCCACCGACTACCAGACCCCGGCGGCATTGGCGGAATTGGTGCGCGATCACTTTGCCATTCTGAAGGTGGGTCCGGGCGTTACCTTCGCGCTGCGCGAAATGCTGTGGGCGCTGGTCGAGATCGAGCGTGAACTCGGCGCCGCGCCGCACCAGTCGCTCAAAGAGATCGTGCTGGCGGCGATGCACCGCGATCCTCGCTACTGGAAGGCTTACTACACCGAGCAGAGTTCTCAGAATTTCGATCTGCAATTCAGCCTGAGCGATCGCATCCGCTACTACTGGAATGTCGGCGAGGTCCGCTCGGCGTGCGATTCGCTGCTGGCGAACCTGAGCGCGCGCGGCATGCCTCTGACCCTGCTCAGTCAGTATCTGCCCGTGCAGTATGCTGCGATCCGGGAAGGCTCGCTGGCCAACGATCCACGGGCACTGCTGCTCGATGGCGTCGCCCAGGTTCTGCGCACTTATGCCAGCGCCTGCCATCCGGCGGTTGATGCAAAGATCTGCGGGAAATCAGGATAGACCATGCACGCTTTTGGATTGAATGCCGCGCAGATCGACGGCGCGGGCGCACACTGGACTGTCCGCGAGGTGCTGCAGCAGCCGCAGGTCTGGGCGGCGATCGAGACGCTCATCGCAGGCGAAGCCGCTCGCCTTCATGGATTCCTGGAGCCGCTGTTGCAGCTGCCCGATATTCGTCTGGTGCTCACGGGTGCTGGAACATCAGCTCATATTGGCGAATGTCTGGCACCCGCGTTCGCCAGAACATTGAACCGGCGTGTCGAGGCGATTCCAACTACTGACCTGGTAGCGAGTCCGCGCAGCTACCTATCTGCCGACATCCCGACGCTGCTGGTATCGTTCGGGCGCTCGGGCAATAGCCCCGAGAGCGTTGCGGCCATTGAGGTCGCGGATACCAGCGTGCGCCACTGCTTCCACCTGATCTTTACCTGCGATGCCGGCGGCGCGCTGTATAGACGCGCGAATACCACCGCGAACACGCACGTGATCCTGCTCCCGGAGGACAGCAACGACCGCGGCTTCGCCATGACCTCGAGCTTTACCGGAATGTTGCTGGCCGCCGCTTTGGCGCTTCGTGTCGTACCCACCGGCAGCGCGCGCACCAGCGCCTTGGCGCACTTTGCCGGGCAAATCCTGCCCGATGCCATGCCCGTGCTCCAGAGCCTCGTGAGCCAGGATTTCACGCGCATGGTGTACCTGGGCGGCAAGGAATTCCAGGGTCTGGCACGAGAAGCGGCGCTCAAGATGCTCGAGCTGACCGATGGTCAGGTCGTGGCCATAGCGGATTCTCCGCTCGGTTTCCGCCATGGACCCAAGACCATTCTGAATCGGGATACGTTGGTGGTCGTATTCGTCGGCAACGATGACTACACGCGGCAATACGACCTGGATCTGATCGGCGAGCTGCGCCGCGATGCGGTGGCTGGGCGGGTGGTGGCACTCTGCGCCCGGCCAGACGTTGCGCAGCATCCGGACGATCTGCTCCTCGGCACCGCGCGCGATTCGACCGGCCTCTGCGACCTCGAACTGTGTCTGCCCTACGCCATGTTCGCGCAGTCTTTGGCGTTGCTGCGCTCGCTGTCGCTCGGCGTGCGGCCCGACACACCCAATGCGGCGGGCACGGTCAGTCGGGTCGTCAAAGGGGTGACGATACATCCCTATCGCGACGGCGCGTGAGGAGCTATCTCGGTGTCGACGGCGGCGGCAGCAAGACGGCCTTTCTGCTGGTCGACGAGTCGGGACGCGTGCTTGCTTCTCACCTCGAGGGCCCGGCCTACTATCTCGAAATCGGATGGGAAGCCATGCGAGCCATGCTCGCTCGCGGCATTGGCGTCACCTTGAATCAGGCCGCGCTGCAGTCCTCAAGCCTGGATTTCGCCTTTCTCGGTCTCCCGGCATATGGGGAAGACAGCCGGTTGGTGGCGGCGCTGGATGCCGCCGCGTCACCACCGCTGCGAAAGGGGCGTTACGCCTGCGGCAACGACGCGGTGTGCGGCTGGGCGGGCGCGCTCGCGTGCCAGGACGGCATCAATCTGATTGCCGGCACCGGCTCCATGGCTTACGGCGAGTTCAACGGACGGGTGGCGCGCGCCGGCGGCTGGGGCGAATTGTTCAGCGACGAAGGTTCGGCGTACTGGATTGCGCGCAAGGGCTTGCAGCTGTTCTCGCGCATGAGTGACGCCCGCACGGTGCGCGGCGCGTTGTATGACCTGTTGCGCCGCCACTTTAAATTGCAATCCGATCTGGATCTCTGCGCTGCCATCTATGAGAAGAGTCAAATCCAACGCAGCAATCTGGCGGCCTTGTCGACGCTGATTGGCCAGGCCGCAACCGCCGGAGACGTGCAGGCCTCGGCCCTGTTCGCCCAGGCCGCCGATGAACTGGTGCAGATGGTCAACGCCGTGCACCAGCAACTCGCTGCTCCTGAGCAGGCAACGGTCACGGTTTCGTACTCGGGAGGCATGCTTGAGCAGCCGGAGTTGCTGCTGAGGCGAGTGCAATCGCTGCTGGCGATGCACGGCACACGGTATCGGGTGATGCCACCGCGTCTGCCGCCGGTGGCTGGAGCGGCGCTCTACGCGGCCAAACTGAGCGGTGCGCCGCTTGGCGCGCAAGCGATCGCTGCTTTGGAATCACAGCTGCGAGCTGCTTGCCCCTGAATGGCTCCGGCCGCAGAGGTCACTTGATTCCATAACCGGCAGCATCAATCGCGACGCGCTAGCCGTTATCCAGCACACAGACTTAGGCCATCGAAGCGTGACAAAGTGCCTCCCGGCAAGTCGCTACGGTGCCACGCTACATGACGCGCACATCATGCTCTGGATTCTGACATCGCTATTTTTCTTTTGGTGTGCGTTCCGAGAAGTCCGCAGGAGCATCGTCGCTCCGCCGGGTTTTGATCTTCCCGTGCCCATATGGAAACCCTACCTCGCTCTCACGCTGGCCTTCGCGGTGCTGTTTGCGTGGCCGCCGGTTCATACCTGGCATTTTCAACGGTTCCTATCCGAAAAGGCCACCGAATTGGCCGATAACCACCGCGCCAAGGTTCATTGCAACACGGTCTTCGATACCATGCTCGACCCCGAGATGCTGTTCGCCGGTCACGCCAATCCAAAAACCGGGCAAATCGGCATTCAACATCCCTGGTGCGACACGTTGCGCGCGTACCTGAACCATCCTGACCGCGCCAGCCGCGACGAACTCGAGAGCCTGGATTTGTTCACGCACGAGAGCATGCACATACGTGGTGAACTCAACGAAGCCCTGACCGAATGTGAGGCTGTGCAGCGAAACTACCGTGCCGCCAGGTTACTCGGCGTCCCTGAAACAACCGCCAGAAAGAACGCTCTTGAGTACTACAACATCAACTACCAGCAGCGCGGGAAAATAGGCGGCATGCAGACGGCCTATTATTCGGATCAATGCGGACCCGGACGAGCCATGGACGAGCATCTGAGCGATTCGACCTGGGCGACAGCGGACGCGCGCTGACGGCATGTCGCCATGGTCGGGTTCAGGAGCCGATCCCATCCAACGCCGCCAATGTTTGCGGCGACAACGTTATCTGACCGGCGGCCAGGTTCTCGCGCAGGTGCGCAACGGATGAGGTTCCGGGAATCAGAAGTATGTTGGGCGAGCGGTGCAGCAGCCAGGCGAGTGCGATCTGCATGGGCGTCGCCCCGAGCTTGGCCGCGAGGTCGGACAGAGTCGATGACTGCAGAGGCGTGAAACCGCCGAGCGGGAAGAACGGCACGTACGCAATGCCGTCGCGAGCCAGATCGTCGATCAGGGCGTCGTCGGCCCGATGCGCCAGATTGTAATAGTTCTGCACGCAGACGATCTCGCAGATCCGGCGTCCTTCGGCGAGCTGTGTTGGAGTGACGTTGCTCAGTCCGATGTGACGCACCAGACCCTGCCTCTGGAGGTCCGCCAGAACTGAGAGCGGCGCCTCGAGCGACCCCTCGGCAGGGTGATGCACGTTGAACATGCTGCGCAGATTGACGACCTCGAGCACATCCAAGCCGAGATGACGCAGATTGTCGTGCACCGCCTGAGTCAATTCATCGCGCGAGAAGGCAGCGATCCAGGATCCATCTCGGCCGCGCAGGGCGCTGATTTTGGTGACGATCACCAGATCGTCGCGATAAGGGTGCAACGCCTCGCGGATGATGTGATTGGTGACGTGCGGACCGTAAAAGTCGGCAGTGTCAATGTGGTTCACCCCGCTCGCAACCGCCTCGCGCAGGACCGCCAGCGCCGCCCCATGATTCTTGGGCGGCCCGAACACGCCGGGCCCCGCGAGCTGCATGGCGCCATAGCCAAGGCGCTTGACCACGCGGTGACCGAGCTTAAAGGTGCCGGTTGTATTGATGCTAACCATGATTAAAACTCCAGTTTCAACGCTGGGGATGCAGCAATCAGATTAAACTTCTCAGGCGGTGTCGCGAGCGGACAATTCGCGCAGCCTATCGGCTGTATTGACAGCTCGCGCATAGTGGGCTCATATATTCCGCGCATAGCCCTCAATGACTCCAATAGACCCCTTGCCGCTTAGCAAACTGGGCCACCAAAGTTCAATATAAGAACAGGGTTGTAATAGCAAGCGATGAGCGTTCCGAAGGTTGACTGGAACAGGATTTTTGAGTTTGCATGGCGAAGCCTTGTATTCATCGTCGCCATTGGCATCATTATCATTGTATCGACCAATTGGACGCGCTGGGAGGGCGGCGCGGGGTGGCAGATCACCAACGATGCATACCTGCAGGCGGACCTCACGCCGATATCCGCGAAAGTCAGCGGCTACGTGCGCGAGCTGCCCATCCAGGATTATGAGCACGTGCGCAAAGGGCAGGTACTCGCGCAATTGGTGGATGCAGACTATCGCGCGGCCGTGGCGCAGGCGGAGGCTGGCGTTGCGACCGCGGTTGCGCAAGCCCAGGCGCTAACGGCTCAACGTGAGCTGCAGCTTGCCAATGTAGAGGCGGCGCGCGCGGTCGTGGCGGCGACGACCGCATCTTCCGACCAGAATGACCGCGATCTCGCAAGGCAGCGCCGTCTGCTCGACACTGGTTCCTCTTCCATCGAGGCGAGCGAAAAGCTGACAACCACTCATGCTCAACTCGATGCGCAATTGATGCAAACGCGGGCACTGGCGCTGGCCGCCGTGCGCCAACTCGGGGTCCTTGAGGCGCAGATCGCACAGAGCGAGGCGACCATTTCCGCGCAACGGGCGGCGCTCGATGCGGCCAAGATCAATCTCGGCTACACCACCATCACGGCGACCCAGGACGGGGTGGTCGGACAGCGTCAGGTCAAGCCTGGCCAGCTGGTCGGGGTGGGCAGTCAGATTACA
>Ga0302324_100006310_pt1 | contig 25594 bp, 23 predicted proteins | sample Palsa_T0_1_FD_201949 | JGI IMG/M metagenome (GOLD analysis project Ga0302324, IMG submission 201949) | Peat permafrost microbial communities from Stordalen Mire near Abisko, Sweden - Palsa_T0_1 | ecosystem: Environmental > Terrestrial > Soil > Palsa > Peat permafrost | place: Sweden: Abisko... | reverse complement strand
CCTCTTTGCCGAAGGCTGAGTTCGCAAAAGAGCGCTCGCCGGGGAACCGCTCGTTGGTACTCTAGCGTACCAAATTCCGTTATCTTTCCGGGATAACGGGCATCTCACACCCATGGGCGGCACCGTGGAGTGGTCGATGGTGAAGGCAGATGCTCGCGACGCGATGGCCGCGCGGCAAGACGTGCGTTCGTTCTTGGCCTTGCAGGCCGATGATCTCTCGGATCTCGACGCGGTCGAAACGATTCTGGGCGAGCTCGTCGCCAACGTGATCCGGCACGCCGCCGGCCCCATCGGCATCCACGTGGCGTGGGAGGGCGACGGTGCGGTTGCGGTCGTCGCCGACCGCGGCCCCGGAATTCCGGTGGTGCGCGCCCTGCCCGATGCGGACGCGACCTGCGGCCGCGGGCTGATGATCGTGAACGCGCTGGCGAGGCGCGTCGAGATCAGCGCGCGCGGCGGCGTCGGCTCGCGCGTCATCGTCGACCTGCCCGTGCATCGTCCGCTGCCGGGACCCGGCCACCCGGCCGTGCTGGAACCTACCCGGCTGCAAACGCGCCCCGCGCCGGCATCACGAACGCGGGCCCGCTACTAGGCCGATTTCGTTACGCGGCGACCTCGAACAGGCCGGCGGCACCCATGCCGCCGCCGATGCACATCGTGACGACGACGTGCTTCACGCCGCGGCGTTTCCCTTCGATCAGCGCGTGCATCACCATGCGCGCGCCGCTGACGCCGTAGGGGTGGCCGATCGAGATCGCGCCGCCGTCGACGTTGAAGCGTTCGTTCGGGATGCCAAGCGTGTCGCGGCAGTAGAGCGCCTGCACGGCGAAGGCCTCGTTGAGTTCCCACAAGCCGATGTCGTCGATCGTGAGATGGTGCCGCGCGAGCAGCTTGGGGACCGCGAACACCGGCCCGATGCCCATCTCGCCCGGGTCGCATCCGGCGACGACCAGACCCCGGTAGAATCCGAGCGGCGTCAGGCCGCGGTTACGGGCCTCGTCGGCGTCCATGATGACGACCGCCGCCGCGCCGTCAGAGAGCTGCGAACTGTTGCCGGCGGTAATCGACGAGTCTTTGTCGAGGACGCCCTTGAGCGCACTCAGCCCCTCGAGGGTCGTATCGGGGCGATTGCCTTCGTCTTTGGTCAGCGTCACGAACTCTTCGACGACCGCACCGGTGTCTTTGTCCTCGTTGTACTTCCAGGTCGGGAGTGGAACGATCTCGGCGTCGAAACGCCCGGCGGCCTGCGCCGCGGCGACGCGCTGCTGCGACTGCAGCGAGTACTCGTCCTGGGCTTGACGGCTGACCTTGTAGTGTTTGGCAACGTTGTCAGCGGTCTGCAGCATCGGCATGTAGATGTCAGGATCGTGCCGCATGATCCACTCTTCGCTGAAGTTGTTCGTGTTGACGCGGTTCTGCACCAAGCTGATCGACTCGACGCCGCCGGCCACCATGACCTTCGCGCCGTCGACGATGACGCGATGCGCCGCGGTCGAGATCGCCTGCAGGCCCGAGGCGCAGTAACGGTTGATCGTCGTGCCCGCCACCGAGAGCGGCAGCCCGGCGCGCAGCGCCGAGACGCGGCCGATATTGTGTCCGGTCGCCCCCTCCGGCAGGCCGGTGCCGATGACGACGTCCTCGACCTCCGCCGGATCGATGCCGGCGCGCTTGACGGCGTGCTCGATGGCGTGACCGGCCATGGTCGCACCGTGCGTTTGATTGAATGCACCGCGGAAGGCGCGCCCGATCGGCGTCCTGGCCGCAGAGACGATGGCCGCTTCAGGCATGTACCAACTCCCGGGAATACGTAGCGATCGTTTGACCGCTGCGGGCGATTTCGACCAGCAGCGGATCCGGCGTCCAGCCGAATCGTTCCATTGCCGCGACGACGTTCTTCAGACCGACCTCGTCGGCATACCACATCGGACCGCCGTGGTGGGGCGGGAAGCCGTAGCCGTAAATCCAGACCAGGTCGATGTCGCCCGGCCGCAGCGCAATTCCGGTGCGCAGCAGTTCGGCGCCGGTGTTGACCAGCGGATAGATGCAGCGTTCGATGATTTCGGCATCGGTCACGTCCGCGCGCTGCGCGATGCTCGCCTGCGCTGCGAGTTCGCCGATCAGCGCGTCCACCTCGGGCGACGGGATCGGTTCGCGGCCTTTACCGACCGACTTGTCGTAGTCGAAGAAACCCTTCATCGACTTCTGTCCGAGCCGCCCGCGCTCGACCAGCTTTTCGATGATCGGCACGCGGCCCAGGGCGGCGCCGCCCTGCGACTGCGAGATGAAATGGTAAACGTCGAGCCCGGAGAGGTCGGCGACCGCAAACGGTCCCATCGCCATGCCGAAATCGCTCTTGATGACCCGGTCGATCCGGGCGAGTGCCACCCCGGCCTCCGCCAATTGCACGGCCTGCGCTTCGTAATCGAACAACATCCGGTTGCCGATGAAACCGAAGGCGTTGCCGGAGACGACGCCGACCTTGCGCAGCTTCTTGCCCAGCGCGATGCCGGTCGTCAGCGTTTCGGGCGAGGTCGCCTTGCCGCGCACGATCTCGAGCAGCTTCATGATGTTTGCGGGTGCGAAGAAGTGCAGCCCGAGCACCTTGTCCGGACGGGTCGTCGCCGAAGCGATCTCATCGATGTCGAGCGTTGAGGTATTCGAGGCCAGGATGCAGTCGGGCTTCGTGAGGCGATCGAGCTGGCCGAACACCTCCTTCTTCACCGGCATCGACTCAAAGACGGCTTCGACGACGATGTCGACCTCGCCGAGTTCTTCGAACTGTTCCTCGAAGGTGATCGAGTTGGCGCGCTTCCACGCATCTTCTTGGGAGAGGCGACCCTTGTCGACTTGATACTTGAACATGCCGAAGACGGTCTCGCGCGCCTTCTCGACCGCGGCCGCCTTCGTCTCGACCACGATCACGGGGATGCCGGCCTCGGCGAAAGTGATCGCGATGCCGGTACCCATCGTCCCGCCGCCGATGACGGCGGCTTTCCTGATCGCGGCCGGTTCGGCCGCGGGCAGGCCCGGAATCTTCGCGAGCTCGCGTTCGCCGAAGAAGACGTGCCGCAGCGCCGCCGACGGCGCCGACTGCAGCAGCTCGCCGAAGAGCCGCATTTCGCGCGCGCTGCCGCGTTCGAACGGCAGCTCGACCGCGGCCTGCACGGCATCGATCAGCTTGTGCGCGGCGAAGCCGCCGTTTTTCTCGGGCGGCACCATCTTGTGCGCTTGCGCGACGACGAACGGCGTCGCGAAGAGTCCCATGCCCTTGACGCCGAGCTGCGCCTGCAGTTTGGCGATGCGCTTGCGTGGTTTACCAGCGAAGGCCTTGGCGGCCGTGACGACATCGCCGTCGACGACCTCGTCGAGCAGCGTCTTCTCTTTGGCGGCGGGCGCCTTGACCGGGTCGCCCTTGAGCATGATCTGCAGCGCGTCGTTGGCGCCGATCAGCCGCGGCAGCCGCTGCGTTCCGCCCGCGCCCGGCAAGAGGCCGAGTTTGATCTCGGGTAAGCCGACCCGCGACGCCGCCGTCGCCACGCGATAGTCCGACGCCAGCGCGAGTTCAAACCCGCCGCCCAGCGCCAGGCCGTCGATCGCCGCGACATAGGTTTTCGTTCCGCGCTCGATGGCATCGATCACGTCGCGAATCGTTTTGGTCCCGGGAGCCGGCGCAGCCGTCAGCCGGCCGAGGTCGTTCACGTCGGCGCCGCCGCTGAACACGCCATTGGCGCCGCTAAAGATCACGGTCGTCACCGCGGCGTCAGCCTCAGCGGCCGCGACCGCCTCGATCAGCTGCGCCGAGAGCGCGAAGCTCAGCGCGTTCACCGGCGGGTTGTCGAGCGTGATGAGCCGGATCCCGTCGCCCAGGTCGCTGGTGCCGACGAGCTTCCGGCTCTCGCCGTTGGTGTTGCCGTTCTGCACGGCTACGCGCTCACCAGCGCGCGCCGCTCGACCTCAAAGATGCCGTCGTCGCCGGCCAACACATCGCCGGATCCTTCGACGATCTGCTTCTGCAGCCACGCCGCCTGCGAGAGGACGTTATGGGCGTAGAAGGTCGCCGTCTGAATCTTCGCCGCATAGAACGGGTCGCTGTCGCCGGCCGCGATCTTCTGCGCCGCGACCTGCGCGCCGCGGAAGAGCTGCCAGCCCCCGGCCACGACGCCGAAGAAGTTGAGGAACGGCACCGAGTTGGCCATCGACTTGCGCACGTCGCCCATGGCGTTCATGCCGATCCATTGCGCGGTCTCGCCGAGCGCTTTGGTCGCGTCGGCCAGCGGCTGCGCGAGCGCCTTCACCTCGGCGTTATCCGAGGCTTCGAGTTCTTTCGCGAAGCGCCCGATCTGCTTGAGCACCTTGGTCGCGCCGGCACCCAGGTCGCGAATCAGCTTGCGTCCGACCAGGTCCAGCGCCTGAATGCCGGTGGTTCCTTCGTAGATCGTCGTGATGCGCACGTCGCGATACTGCTGGGCGATGCCGGTCTCTTCGATATAGCCCATCCCGCCGAAAACCTGCAGCGCGGTCGAAGCGACGTCGACGCTGCGTTCGGTGAGCCAGCCTTTGACGATCGGAATCATCAGCTCGACGAACGCCTGGTGCTCCTTGCGGACCGCTTCATCCGGCGACTTGTGCGCGTAGTCGAGTGAAGCTGCGGTGACGTATGCGAGCGCGCGCATCGCTTCGAGGTTGGCCTTGCACCACATCAGCATTCGGCGCACGTCGGGGTGCTTGATGATCGCAACCGGTTTGGGATCGCGGGCCGCGACATCGCGGAACTGGATCCGTTCCTTGGCGTACTCGACCGCGTGCTGGTAGGCACGATCGGCGATCGCCATTCCCTGAACGCCGACGCTGAAGCGCGCCGCGTTCATCATGACGAACATGTACTCGAGCCCGCGGTTCGCTTCGCCGACCAAATAGCCGATCGCGCCGGTCCCCGCTTCGCCGTAGTTCAGCGTACAGGTCGGGTTGGCGTTGATGCCCAGCTTATGTTCGATGCCGGCGCACTTGACGTCGTTGCGCTCGCCGAGCGAACCGTCGGCGTTGACGAGCACCTTGGGGACGATGAACATCGAGATCCCCTTCGTCCCTTCGGGAGCGCCGGGGAGGCGTGCCAAAACGAGGTGGATGATGTTCGGCGCCATGTCGTGCTCGCCGAAGGTGATGAAAATCTTCTGGCCGCGGATGCGGTAGTGATCGCCTTCCGGCGTGGCCTGGGCACGGACTTGGGCGAGGTCGGAGCCGGCCTGCGGCTCGGTCAGGCACATCGTACCGGTCCACTCGCCGCTGACGAGTTTGGTGATGTAGGTCTGCTTTTGCGCGTCGCTGCCGAACTGTTCGATCGCTTCGATCGCGCCCTGATTGAGCAGCGGGCCGTTGGCGAAACCGACGTTGGCGCCGTTCCACATCTCGAGCGTCGGGCCCAGCATCAGCGAAGGCAGCCCTTGACCGCCGTACTCGGTTGCGACCGGAAGCCCGATCCAGCCGGCCTGGGCGAAACTCTTGTAGGCTTCCTTGAAGCCCTTGGGCGTGGTAACGACGCCGTCGTTCCAGGTGCAGCCCTCTTTGTCGCCCGACTGATTGATCGGGTCGAGAACCTCGGTCGCGAAGGTCGATGCTTCGTCGAGGATCGCGTCGAGAACGTCGGTCGTGTCCTCGTAGCCGGGCAGCTTGGCAATCTCGTCGACGCCCGCGAGTTCGCGCAGGACGAACTGCATGTCGCGCAACGGCGCACGGTAGACACTCATGACATTTCTCCGTAGAGGTCGCAGCGGAGTTGCTGGATCGCCGCGATCAGGTTGGTGAGGTAGGGCTTGAAGTTGGTCTTGATGTGTTCCAGACGCTCTTCACCGGCGGCCGTGATCCGATAGAGCATCGTGCCGCGCTTGGTCGACGGGTCGAGTTCGCCGCGGATGAAACCACGTTCTTCGAGCCGGCGCAGCAGCGGGTAAATCGTATTCGGATTGACGGGGAAGATGCCGCCCAGCGAGCTGATTCGCTGCATCAAGCCGTAGCCGCTGTCGGGCTGGGCGTGCAGCATCTGGAGGACGAGCGCGGGGAAGACGGTCTTCGTTTTGACCTCGCCCGTGAAAACGCGGTCGCCCCAGAATGCCGGGGTACGGGGTGACGACGAACCCTCATTCGCGCGGTCCGAATCGACCGCCGCCGGCCTTGACCGCAGAGCCATATATTATTTATAATATGTTACCGTTAAGCCGTCAAGGTACGGGCGACCCTCCCGCCACCAGAGATTTGAGCTAGGAATGACGCCCGCGGTCCCGCAGACCATCCTTCCGGCCTTCATCGCCGAACGGCTCTCGACGCCGCGCCCGATCGCGCTGGCCGAGCGGCGCGGCGAGGGAACCCGGATCCTGACCTCCGGCGAGGTGCATGAGCGCGCGGCCGCCGTTGCGTCGGCGATTCGCGCCGCGGGCCTGCAACGCGGCGACCGCGTCGCGATCGTGGCCGAGAACTCCGTCGACTGGCTCATCGCCGACTTCGGCATCCTATACGCCGGCTGCGTCGTCGTGCCGATCTTCGCGTCGGTTGCGGAGGACCAGCTCAGCTACATTCTCGGCGACAGCGAGGCCAAGCTCGTGTTCGTCGGCCAGCCGGACATCGCGACGCGCGTGCGGGCCAGCGTCCCTGCGCCCCCGCCGATCATCACCTTCTACCAGCCAGGCTCGGCCGGCTTCGACGCCTTCGTCGCCAGCGGGGCAGCGGCGGCCGAGGTCGATCCCGGACGGCTCGAGGGCTTCCAATGGGGCATCGGACCCGACGATCTCGCGGTCCTCATCTACACCTCGGGTACCACCGGGACGCCCAAAGGCGTTATGCTCTCGCACCGCAACCTGCTCTCCGACGTCGTGATCGCGTACGACCCGCTCACCAGCGGCATGGACGGCTCGCACACCGCGCTCTCGGTGCTTCCCTTCGCGCACATCTTCGAACACACCGACGTGCTGGGATACGTCTACAACCAGGTCGCGCTCCACGTGACGACGCCCGACCAACTGCTGACCGATCTGCGTGCGGTGCGGCCGCACTTCGCCGCCTGCGTCCCGCGCATTTTTGAGCGCCTGCTGGCCGGAATCATCGGCAAGGCGCGCGGCGAGGGCGGGGCCAAAGCGAAGCTGGTGCCGTGGGCGATCGAGATCGGTACCGCCTACGAACGCGCGCTTCGAGCCCAGGGTCCCTCGCCGCTCCTGCGCGGACTCTACGCGCTCGCCGATAGGCTCGTCCTGAGCAAGATCAAACCCGCGCTCGGCCTCGACCGGCTGCACTATTTCGTCAGCGGCAGCGCACCGCTGCACCGCGACACCGCGTTGGCGCTCGCCGGCATGGGCATCGACGTGTGCGAGGGCTACGGGCTCACCGAAACCTCGCCGGTGGTGACGGTCAACCGCCCGGCCGACATCAAGCTCGGCTCGGTTGGGCCGCCGATCGCCGGCGTATCGGTGCGCATCGCTGAGGACGGCGAGATCCTGGTCCAGGGTCCCAACGTCATGCTGGGTTACTACCACACGCCGCCCGACGAGCAGCCGTTCACCAGCGACGGCTGGTTCCAAACCGGCGACATCGGGACGTTCGACGGCAACCATCTGGTGATCACCGATCGGAAAAAGGAACTCTTCAAATCCAGCGGCGGCAAGTGGATCGCCCCTTCGCGCATCGAGACCGCGGTGAAGCGCTCGATCTCCATCGGCCAGGTGATGGCGTTCGGTGACAATCAGCCGCACCCGGCCGTCTTAGTGGCGCCGAATTGGGAATTACTTCGCACCGAGCTCAATCTGCCGCCGACCATGTCGACGGCGGAAATGGCGGCCGATGACCGCGTGCGCAAACTGATCATCCGCGAAGTCGAACGCGAGACCGCCGACCTGGCGGCGTTCGAGCAGGTCCGGCGCGTCGCCATCCTGCCGCGCGACCTCACGATCGAAGACGGCGAACTCTCGCCGACGCTCAAGATCAAGCGGCGCGTGGTGGAGCAACGCTACGCGCAGCTGATCGCGCAGGCCTACAGCGAAGATCTCCACGCCCGAAAAGCCGCACTCGGGCGCTAGGCGATTATTGTGCGGTTAAGCCGCCGTCGATCACGAATTCGGCGCCGGTGACGAACGCCGACTCGTCCGAGGCGAGGTAGACGATCAGGTCGGCGATCTCTTCGGGCTGCGCAATGCGCCCGAGCGGAACCTGCGCCTGCATTGCGCTGCGCACGCGCGCGACCTCTTCTTCGCTGCGGCCGGCGAACAGGCCGCGCAGCATCGGCGTGTCGACGAAGGTGGGATGCACCGAATTACAGCGGATGCCGTACCCTTTGCGCGCGCAAGAGAGCGCGACCGACTTGGTGAGCAGGCGCACCGCGCCTTTGGACGCGTTATAGGCGGCCAGATTGTGTCCGCCCACCAGACCCGACACGGACGACATGTTGACGATCGACCCGCCGTGCGAGCGCATCGCGCGAACAGCAGCGCGACAGCCGAGGAACACACCCTCGACGTTGACCGCCATGACCCGCCGAAACTGGGCCAACGTTTCGTGCTCGATGTCCGCGCTGGGCGCGATGCCGGCGCTATTGACCATGACGTCAAGACGCCCGAAGCGGCGCAGCACCTCGGCCACAGTTTCATCCCAACCGGTTTCGTCGGTCACGTCCAGATGCAGCACCGCAAGCGCCGCGTTTTCGGCGGCCGCGGCCTGCGCCGCCGCGTCATCGAGGTCGCCGATCGCAACCGTCGCGCCCGCTTGGGAGCAGCGCACGGCCGTGGCGAGCCCGATGCCGCTGCCGCCGCCGCTGATCAACACGATCTTGCCGGCCAGTCGACCGCCGGCCATCAGCGCGGTTCGTCCTCGAGGATCATCAGCGTCGAGGTTCCGGTCGCATACACGGTGCCGTGCGCGTCGACGAGTTTCGCTTCAGCGGTTGCGGTGCGCCGGCCGGCGTGCACGACGTGGGCAACCGCCGAGACTTTGCCGACCGCCACGGTCACCGGGCGGTGGAAGCGCGTCTGGAGGTCCATGGTCGTCGCCACGCGGCCGGCTCCAAGCAGCGACTGCACGGAACTTCCCAGAGCCGTGTCCAGCAGCGTGGTGATGATACCGCCGTGTACCGAGCCGATCAGATTGTAGAGCTCCTCGCGCGGGATCATCGCAAACGTCACCTCGCCGCGTGCAACGTGTTCGAGCGTGAAGTTCATCCAGCGGGAGAGGTTGGTCTGCGGCGTCTCGCCGCGTTTCATCAGCTCGAGCGCGTCGAGACCATCCATGCGGCGGAAGACGTCCATCGCATGCGGGTACGCCGTGCCATGGCCGGACGCGCCCGGGTCGTCGACGGTCACGCCGGGACGCTGGCGCTGTGCGCGACCTCGAGCGACTCGAGATACTTTTCGGCGTCCATCGCCGCCTTGCAGCCGGCAGCGGCCGCGGTGATGGCCTGCTTATAGCGGATATCGTGGACGTCGCCGGCGACGAAAACACCCTCGATGTTAGTGTGCACGCCGTCCGCGCTGGCGATGTATCCGGCCGCATCCAGATCGAGCTGACCGGCGAAGATCGCGGTGTTGGGATCGTGTCCGACGGCGATGAAGAGGGCGTCGGCGGCGAGGGTCGAGACCTCGGCGGTCCGCAGGTTGCGCAAGCGCAGCGCCGTCGTTGCGTCATCGCCGAGCACTTCCTCGACGGCCGTATTCCAGACGAAGTCGATCTGCGGATGGGCCGCCGCCCGGTCGGCCATGATCTTCGATGCCCGCAGCGCGTCGCGCCGGTGGATCACGGTCACCGTGCGGCCGAAGCGGGTCAGGAACAGCGCCTCTTCCATCGCCGAATCGCCGCCCCCGACGACGACGATCGCCTTGTCGCGAAAGAACGCCCCGTCGCAGGTGGCGCAGGTCGAGACCCCGCGTCCGCGCAGCCGCGCTTCGCCCGGAATGTTCAGCCAGCGCGCGCTCGCGCCGGTCGCGACGATCACCGTATCGGCGGTCCAGTTCTCCTCCGCGGTGGTGACGCGAAAGGGGTGGGTTCGCAGCTCGACCGCGGTGACGTCGACGTTGTGGATCGTCGCGCCGAACCGTTCGGCTTGCGCGCGGAAGGCTTCCATCAGTTCGGGACCCATAATGCCGTCCGGAAAACCGGGGTAGTTCTCGACCTCGGTGGTCAGCATCAGCTGCCCGCCGTACATGTGCCCGGCGAAGACCACCGGCTCCAGTCGCGCGCGCGCCGCGTACACGGCGGCGGTAAGCCCGGCCGGGCCGGAGCCGATGATGATCACTTTGGCATGGGAAGCGGACATGGCGTACCCTTCAACCCGCATGCGGCTGCGTCCGGTTCGCGGCGCGGACGGCGGGACTGCACGGCAGACCGCGCCAAGGCACGCCCATGGCGTGGCCGCACATTCCCCTCGAAGACGATCCCGGCGACGTGCTGCGCAAGGCGATGCGCGGAAACGGGCTCGACGCCGCCGAAGTTGCGCGGCGCACCGGGCTCGAGGCCGCGACGATCGCGGGCTGGACGCGCGGCGCGGGCGTTCCCGACGAGAACGAAGCGCGCGCGGTGGCGACGGTGCTGCAGCTGGATCCGGGCAAGTTTGCGGACACCGCGGCGCGCCGCTGGTTTCCCGACCCGGTCGTACCGTCCGACGTGCGGCACCATCCGCACGATCCGCACCCCTCCAACGGGTACCTTTTCTTTCTGGACGACGGCCAGACGGCCGCGCTGATCGATCCCGCCGGTTTGCCCGCGACGCTGCTGCGAGCCGTCAACGAGGGACCGTATCGTCTGCGCTACATCCTGATCACGCACAAGCACGCCGATCACTGCGATGCCACCGCCGACGTCGCGCGCGCATTCCCGGACGCGCAGATCGTGATGCATCGCGCCGACGTCGCCGCGATTGGTGCTTACGCGGCGCGCGCGATTCCGGTCACCGACGGCGACGAACTGCCCTTCGGCGACGCCGCGTCGATCCGAATGCTGCACACGCCCGGGCACACGGACGGCTCGTCGTGCTTTCTTTTCCGCTCGACGCTCTTTACCGGCGATACGCTCTTCGCGGGTTCCGTCGGCGGGATTTTCGCCGACGTTTCAACCTACGACGACTTGCTCGCCAACGTGCGGCTCAAACTCTTCACGCTCGACGACGCGACCGTCGTGATGCCGGGCCACGGGCCGCCCTCAACGATCGTGCAGGAGCGCGAACACAACCCGTTCTTCCGATGAGAACGAGCTACGAAAAAACGGTTCTGCGTCAGCCCGGGCGCGGGACGCGGCGCCGTTCGTGCGTCGTGCAGGGGTCGTAGAAAATCATCGACGCGGCCAGCCGCTTTTCGGCAGCCACCTGACAGCCGCAGGTCCAACTGCGCTCCGTCGTGACGTCGATGCCGCGTATCTTCGTGTTTTCGAGATCCGGTTCGCCCAGATACTTCAACACTTCGACGATGCCGCCGGCGACCATAGGCTCGACTCGTTCCGTAGAATGCACTAACGCCACCCGTTCTCGGACCGCGGGAAACCCGAGCCCTCGGATGCTTGGTATGCTCGCATATCCGGTTCGCGACTTCCTGCCGAATTTTCCACAGAAGGAGCGCGCACTTCGGCGGCCGACCAGTGCGGCAATGAAACTCTTTCTCGAGCTCATCGTCGCCGCCATCCTGCACCCCATCGCGGTGGTCCTGATGTGGATCAACCTCGCGGGCCGGGACGACCTCAACGGCACCCAAAAGGGCATCTGGGCGGTCGTCGGCCTGATCTGGGGGATCGGGCCGATCCTCTACATCTTAGTCGGCGACGGCCGGCTGTGGTGAGCCCCGCAGGCGTGCGGCCCGCAGGCTAGGCGCCCGCGTTTCAGCCGGTGGTGGGCACCAGCACGCGGGCGCTCGCGCCGTCGCCGTCAACCCGCACCGTCGGCGCCGCGGAGGAGCGACGCTGCGGGATGACCTGGAACTCGATGACCTTCACCCCGGATGACGGCAGCTCGATGGTGGTGCGAAACGGCGCGCACTGACGGTCGCTGCAGAACGACGCGATCCAACGGGCCGGCAGCCCGGCGGCGCTGAGCGCGACGGTCTTTCCGGGAACGCCGGCGACGACCAGGCGGTACTTGTAGGTACTGGCCACCGAACCGGGCAGGTCGGGGCCGGTCCACGGCGCGAGCGAGAGGGCCGTCTTGCCGCCGGGCTGCGCCGCCGAGAGCGCGATCGTCGCTTCCTGGGCTTCCTCGAAATACATGGCGTAACGCGGATCGGTCGTCGGGAGCTTCGCCGTCCAGGCCGAAGTTTGTGCAAACGCCGCGCGCGCCCGCTCGGTGTCCCCTTCGCGGGCGAAGAGCCGCCCCTGGTACAGATAGGCCCATGCGAGCTGACGAATGGCGCGGGCATTGCCGGGCTTGGCAGCCACCGCGGCCCGTGCCATCCCGATCGCTCGCGCGTAGGCAACCGCGCCGTCGCGGAAGCGGCCGGCGCGACCCGCTAACTCACCGAGCGTGACGAAGGCGTCGACGCTGGGCGCGGCTTCGGCGTAGCGCGCGTACGCGTCGGTCGCAGCGTCGTACTTCTGCTCGCCGCGCAGCACGTCGGCGTAGCCGCCGAGCAGGTCGGGATCCTCGGGTGCGACGGCTAGGCCCGCGCGGTAGGCATCGAGCGCGGTGCTCCAGTGCTCGCGCGCGGTTTCGGCATCGCCCCGCAAGCGCGCCAGCAGCACCGTGTCGGCGGGGCTCGCGACGACCGGGGCCAGCGCGGCGGCCGCCGCATCGCGCAGGACGTTCTCCTCGACTTGCGTGCGCAAATAGTCGGTGTCGCCGTCGACGTTTTCGGCTTTATCGATCGCCTGCAGCACGCGCTTCGCGGTCGCGCGAACGGCTTCGGGGCCGCCGCTCAGATCGAACCCGGAGGGCGCCAGCAGCGTGTCGACTTCCTTTTGCGCGTCGGTGATCAGCACGGCGTCGCGTCCGGCACGCGCGTCGTCGACGAAGGCCGTCAAGATCTTTCCGCTGACGGGTCCGACGAAGCGGGCCCGCAGCGTGCCATCCGGACCGATGACGAACGTGGTCGGAAATGCGCGCACGTCGAAAGCGGCCGCAAACGTCTTTCCAGCATCGATCGCCTGCGCATACGGCAGGTTCTTCGAGGCCACGAACGCGCGCACGATCGGCGCCGCTTCGGTCGAGTCGACGCCCAAGAATGCAACGTCGCCCGATTCGGTCAGCTTTTTCGCTGCGGCGACAAGGTCCGGCGTCTCCTCGCGGCACGGCGGGCACCACGTGGCCCAGGCGTTGATGACGAGCGTTTTGCCGCGGAAGTCGTGCAGCGACACCGTCGCTCCCGCGACCGTGGTCAGCGTAAAGTCGGGTGCCGGCGTGCCGACTTGCGGCCCCGTCAGCGTCAGCGCGGCGGCGACGGCCAGTGTGTGCAGCATGAACTCCTCAGACCGCGGCCCCGGCGCTTGCAACGCGCCGCGCACCGACGAACGCTTCGACCCGGATTGCGGACGAATGGGATGCGGGGCCGAACGGAATCACTTGAAACTCCACGATCTTCACGCCGTCGGCCGGAATGGTCACCTGGGTATGAAACGGCGCGCAGACCCGGTCGGTACAGAACGAGCCGATCCAGTGCGGCGGCAGCCCGCGGACCGTAAGCGCGATCGCCTGACCGCGGCTGCCGGTCACCGCCAGACGGTATTTGACCGTACTGGCAACAGAACCCGGCAAGTCCGGCCCCGTCCAGGGCGCGAGCGAGATCGACGGCGGCGCACCGGGGAGGACGCCCAGCGCGATCAGTCCTTCCTGCGCCTGCTCGACGTACCACGCCGCGCGCGGATCGCCGTCCGGGATCCGAACCGCCGCGGTTAACGCCCGCCCGAAGGCGGCGCGGGCCTGCGCGCGACGGCCCAGGCGCGCTTCCATGCGACCCGCATGCAGCTGCGTCCAGGCGCGAGCCGGCAGCGTCGTGGCGAGCGACAACGCACGTCCGTACGCGCCCTCGGCGGCCGCGATATCACCCTGCCCGGCCAGCGTGTCGCCGAGGCCGGCGAAGCTGGCGTACGACGGGGCCGCTCCCGCGATGCGTTCGCGCAGCTGCACCAGACGCGTCCCATCGCCCCGTTTGTCCGCCGCGTAGGCCGCGCCGGCCAGCGCGTCGAGGTCCTCGGGCGCGAAGCCGATCGCCTGCTCGTAGAAACGCTGGGCATCGTCCCAATCGCCGCGCGCCGCAGCCTGGTCGCCGCGCAGTCGCGCGAGCAGGGCATTGTCGCCCTCGGAGGTCGCCAGCGGCGCGAACGCCGCCAACGCGGCATCGCGCAGACGCGCCTGTTCGGCCTGCGTCGCGACCAGATCGTGATCGCGCGCCAGGTCGTCCATCGCTTCGTCCATCAGATCGTCGGAACGCGAGATCGCAGCAACGGCGCGTTCGACGTTCGCGCGCACCGTCGCGGGGTCGCCGTCGAACGGATACTGGGCCGGATCGAGCAGCGCGTCGAGCTGCGTTTGAAAGGCGCTCTGCAGCGGCGCGCTCCGGCCCGACTGCGCCGCGACGATATACGCGTGCAGCTGCGCACGCGGCAGCAGATTGTCGGCGTGCCGCGCCCGCAGCACCCCGTCGGGGCCGATGACGAAGGTCGTCGGGTAGTTGCGGATGTCGTAATCGCGCGCAAACGCGCTGCTGCCGGCGACCGCAGCCTGCGGATACGGTACGCCTTTGGCGGCAGCAAAGGCGCGCACCGCGGGCGCCGGCTCGGTCGTGTCGACCCCGAGAAACGCGACGCCATGCGCTGCCTGCTGACGTGATTCCGCGATCAAATCCGGCGTTTCCAACCGGCACGGAGGGCACCACGAACCCCACACGTTGATGACCAGCGTACGGCCGCGGTAGTCGGCCAGACGCACCCGGCGCCCGTCGAGGGTGGTCAACGCAAAGTCGGGCGCCGGCGCGCCGACGACCGGCCCGGCGGGTGCCGGCGGTGGTCCGCTGCCGAGCAGGGTCAGGAAAGCCAGTGCCGGGAGCAGCGAGCGACGGTTCACGCCGCTCAAGAATGGGCCCGGCGCCGCCGGAAGTTGCGCCGGCCTCACGTGCGCAGCTTGACGCCGCGCGCCGTCATGAGCAGCGCCGCAGCCAGGGCCAGAACCGTCAGCACCACGACGACGCCCAGCGCAATGCCCAACGGTTCGTCGCCGGTGCTGGTATAGCTGTACCGGAAGGCATCGATCATGTGGAACATGGGGTTCACCAGCGAGATCCGCTGAACCGCCGGCGGCAAGAACTTGATCGACGTGAACACGCCGCCGACGAAGACCAGCGGCGTGATGAAGAACGTCGTGAGCACGGCGATGTGGTCGAACTTTTCCGCCAGCAGCCCGAACACGATGCCGAGCGAGGAGAACAGGATTGCGACCAGCACGATCGTGACCAGATAGAGCCCCCAGTTCGTGGGCGCCGTATGGACGAAAACGGCCCCCAAGAGCGTGATCAGCAGCGCGATGAAGACCGCGCGCACCACGCCGGCGACCACATAACCGAACACGATTTCGGCCGCCGACATCGGCGCGATCAGGAGTTCCTGGATCGAGTTCATGAAGCGGCCCTGGAAGACCGAGCTCGAGCCCTCACTGTAGGTCTGATCGATCACTTGCAGCATGATCAATCCCGGGATCAGAAACTGTGCGTACGACACGCCCTGCACGTCCTTGATGCGGCTTCCCAGCGCGAGCCCGAAGACGAACACGTAGAGCAGCGTCTGGATCACCGGCGGCCAGATGACCTGATTGATGATCGAGAACGTCCGTACCATCTCGCGTTTGACCAGGGTCGCGAATCCGACGGTGTTCGCGCTCACCGGCGCGTCAACTCCAGAAACACATCCTGAAGATTCCCCGCCCCGACCAAGTGCCGGGTCGAGTCGAGCGCCACCAGCTTCCCGGCCTGGATGATGCCGATGCGGTCGCACAGTTCTTCGGCTTCCTCGAGATAGTGGGTCGTCAGGATGATCGTCGAACCGCCGCCGTTGAGTTCACGCAGCAGCGACCACAGTTCGAGCCGCAACTCGACGTCGACGCCGGCCGTCGGCTCATCGAGGATCAGCAGGCGCGGCTCGTGGATCAGCGCCCGCGCCAGGCTGAGGCGGCGTTTCATGCCGCCCGAGAGGCGGGTGTAGACCTGCTTTGCCTTCGAGCTCAGATCGAAGCGTTCGAGCAGCATGTCCGCCCGGCGCGCGACCGCCGCGCCGCGCAAGCCGTAGTATCCGGCCTGATAGATGAGCACGTCGCGGATGTTGAGGTAGCGATCGAAGTTATACTCTTGCGGAGCCAAACCGACGGTGCCGCGGGCCAGCCGCCAGTCGCGCTCGACATCGTGACCGAACAGGGCGATCGTGCCGCGGGTGATGCGCGCCAGCCCGACGATTGCGTTTATGGTCGTGGTCTTGCCGGCGCCGTTGCGCCCCAGCAAGCCGAAGAACTCGCCCTCCTCAACCGTCAGCGAAACCCCGTCGACGGCGGCGAAGGTGCCATAGCATTTGACGAGGTCGTCGATGCGCAGCGCCGGTACGCTCATGCGGATTCAGCCTCCGTTGGAGTCTGAATCCACCTCGGCTTCGCCTCGTCAATCAGAATGAGCGTTGACAGAGGACATCTCATGGAATCGCCGTGCCGGGCTTCCCGAGTTTGGGATAGCGGTGCCGGCGCAGCGTCGTCAGCCGCGCGCCCAGGTCCGGGATTCCGCTGCGGCGCAGTTGCCGGGCGACTTTGTCCACGTCGAAGTCGACCTGACGCGACTGGACCTCCCAGCCGCCGGGGCGCTGCGTGAAGATCGCATAGTGCGCTCGCGGATCGCCGTCCTTGGGCAAGCCGGCCGACGAAACGTTGACCAGCAGCAGTTCGCGCCAGGCCCGCACGAACGGCAGGTGCAGATGGCCGAAGGCCGCCGTGTGCTGGATGAGGCCGCCGAACATGCGCTCCAGCGTCGCGTCGTCGGCGTCCGGCCAGACGTGTTCGTCGTCGTTGCGGGGATTGGCATGGCAGACGAAGAGACCGCTGGGATCATCGCCGAAGGTGAGCGACGGCGGCAGGCCGGCGAGCCACGCCGTAAGCGCTGCGCCGAGCTGTTCGCGCGCCCAGGCGATGCTGCGGGCGTCTTCCGCTTCCAGCTGGGCCGCATCGGCGAGGCCGATCATCCGGTCGGTGTTTCCGCGCACGCATCGCGCGCCGATTTCGTGCAGCCGCTCGATCACTTGGCGCGGTTTGGGACCGTCCATGCAGAGGTCGCCCGCAACCACGACGACGTCGGCGCCGCCGCGCATCGCGAGGTCGTCGAGGCAGCGGTTCAGTGCGTGGAGGTTGCCGTGAATATCGGAGAGGATCGCGATACGCAACGGAACGCGCTAGCCGCGTTTGATGGCGAGCACGAGGGAGAACGGGCCGAATCCGGCTTTCCCGAACTCCCACAAATCGATCGCTTCGACCGCGATCTTCGCCTTGCGCAGAATCGCCAGCGACTCGCGAAAGCGCAGGTTTGCGAGCACGCGCCCGTCGCCCAACGTCAGCACGCCGGCCGCAAACTCTTCTCCAAGCGGCAGTGCGACCACGCGCATGTCGCCCAGCGGGCGCAGGTCGACCTTGTCGGGCGCCGCGACGACGGTTTCGGACGCGATCACCGAGAGCACATCGCGCAGCCGCGGCACCGCCGGGTCCAGTTCGAGCTCGACGACGCGATAGCCGAAGCCGGCGCCGAGCGCGGCTAACTGCTCGCGGCCGAACGCGTTCGAGCGTGGGCGCAAGCCGGCACCAGCGCGAGGCACGCCGACGAAGACCCGACCGGCGGCCAGCGCGACGTCGGTGGCGTCCAGCAGTCCGGGCGCGGCGATGCGTCCGATGATCGGGATGCCGAATTCGGTCAGGGACCGTTCGACCGCCGCAACCTCAGCGCGCCGCTCGATCTGCGAGGGCCGCGCGATGACCGCGCCGTCCGGAAAGATCAGCGCGCAGTCCGCCACCAGCGACTCGGTCGCCGACTCCGTATGCGGCGCGATCTCGTGCACGGCGACGCCGCGGTCGCGCAGCGTCCCGACCAGGATCGCGTGCTGCTCGCGAGCGCGATCCGCGATCGGCGACGGTTCGCCCGCGACCGGCGGCAAGCGATCGACGGCCGCGGAAGGCCGCAGCACGAAGGCGCCGGCGAGAGCGCCGGCGTCGCTGGACACGTACGGTGAGGCATAACCTTTGACGGTCACGACGTGCGTGCTTCGGCGAACGACGGCTACGGTCCTGACCGGTTCGCCGTTTTCACCGACACCGCGATCGCCGCGAAGGGCCTGGCGTCGCCGTGCCTGCCGGTGAAGAAATCGCTCAGATCGGCCGCCAGCAGATCACCCAGCGACAAAATACCGGTCCCGAGGATCTGCTCGCTGGTCTTGAGCACACTGACCGTCGAGAGATGGCGCCGGCCGCGGTAGTGCGGTTTGGCGAACGGCCCGGCGACCACGACATAGGCGCGGGCCGGATCGATGTGGTCCCGGGTCGACGCGGCGTCGGCCGGCATAATGAAGACGACGGTGTGCTTCCACGACGGCAGCCGCGAGAGATATTGCACGATCAGCCCGAGCGCCCGGTCGCCGGCGGCGACCTGCTCGGCGATCGGCGGCAGGCCGGGACCGCTGAACCCGCCGTCGCCGGGAAGCCAGATCTGCGTGTAGCGCGGCTGGCGTCCGCGCGCGGCGAGCGCGGCATAATCACGCACGAATTCCGCCGCGCGCGCCTCGTCGCTGATATGCGGATTCCAGCCCGGATACTGCAAGTCCACGTTGCCGGCGAGGACCGCCGGCGCGGGCACGTCGTAACCGTACCATCCGCCGATGCCTGCTTGCGGCCCGTCGCCTGCACTTTCGTAGCCGCTCAAGCGCAGCAGATCGCCGTAATCGCGAAACCCGATCCGGTGGCGAGCGAGTGCATTGAAGATCGAACCCAAGCGCGGAGCGTCCTCGGGATCGTCGGCGGCGTCGCCGCGCGGCGTACGGCCCAGGCGGTCGTCGAGCGCGCGCAGGGAATACGGCGTCGTGACGCCGGCCGAGGCATATTGATGCCCCGTTCCGGAACCGTCGGCATCGGCGAAGAAGTTGGCCGCCAACGCATAGCGCAGCGCGAGCGCGTGAAGATTCGGCGTGACGTCGCGCCCGAAGAGCGTCTCGGCTGGGGCTCCGTCGGGCGCGCCGATGTCGCCGAGCATCGCGTCGAAAGTCTTGTCCTCTTCGAGAATCACGACCACGTGCGTGAGCCCCTTCGGATAGCGGCTGGCGGTGCGCACGACGCGGCGCGTATTCGCCAGCTGGCGCAGCGTCGCGCTGGCCAAGTGCACGCTTCCCAAATCGATGCGCTGGAGCGTCGACCACGGCGTTGCGGCCGGCTCTTCGCCGGCCAGCACGAGATCGTGGCCGAAGCCGTTCGTGTTGACGACATACAGCGTGCGGTCGTCGGCGGCCAGCGCGAGCGCCGTCGGAAACCAGCCGGTCGGAATCAGTCCCAGGCGATGCAGATGGGCCGGATCGCGCGCGTCGATCACGGCCACCGCGTCGATACCGGCGAGCGCGACGTACAGGCGGGTGCCGTCGTGCGAAAGTGCGAGCGCGGCCGGCTGCATGCCGTAAGGCCCGCGATCGAAGAGCCGCAGTTCGGTCCCCCCGACCACCCGCGGCACGCCTTGGAGCGACACGGTCGCGATCCGGTCGACGCCGCTCATGGCGATAAAGGCGTACGCACCGTCAGCGGTCGCCGCGATCGCCGTCGGATGCGCCCCGCCCACGATCTGGATCCCATCCGGCGCCGGATCCATCGGCAACGGAGCGTTGGCGAACGGCGGCGCGTCGGAGGCCAGCGACGAAAGGTCGCCGCTGGGTGCGAGTGCGAGGAACGATAGCGCCGAGGCGTGCTCCGGATCGGGCGACGGTGCGCGGAAGGCGGGAACGGCGGCCGCTTGCGGCAGCGTCGCATAGCGCATCAGCCCTTCGTCGCTGACCAGCAGCCGATCGCCGGCGATGGCGGCGGCGAACGGCGCGAACCCGACCGGGCGCAGCGGTCCCGACACCGAACGCGCGCGCGTGTCGATCGCCGCGACCGTGGCGGCCGCTTCGTTCACGACGTATGCACGGCGCCCGTCATGACTGACGGTCAGCATCCCGGGCGATGCATGGCCGAGGCTCACCAGGGCCGGATCGACCGGGCTCGGTATCGCGATCGTGTGGCGGCGGTCGGGGACGAGCCGGCCGGTCGCGTCGAGCGTGAAGGCATAGACGGCGTTGGCCGGGCCGCCGGCCGCCAGAACCAGCGTGCGTGAGGGCGCCGCCGGATCGGTCAGCGCCGCGACCCCCAGCCAAAACGTCTCCCCGGGCACCTGATACCGATCGATCACCCGCATCGTCACCGTGTCGACGACCGCGAGCGCATAGCCGCCGCTGATCGACGGATCGACCAGCGAGCGCAGCGCCGGGTGATCGGCGTCGCCGCAGGTGACGATCGCGAAGCGGCCGTCCGGTGTCAGCGCGACGCCGAGCGCGTCGATCCCGGTCACGACGCTGTCGCCGGCCGGCGTCACCAGCCGCCCCGACGGGAGGACCGCGTCGAACGTGGCGCCGCGCAGATGCCCGGCCGGCATCCCGCCCGCCGGAGCCGCGTAGCTCACCGGCGCGGGGCGGTTGGGGGTCGCTGCCGCGGCCACGGACGGCAGCACGAACAGGACGACGGCGAGAGCGAGTCGGTTCGGGATCACCGCACACACTTCGCGCAGGCGCCGCCGAATCGCCGCCTGTCTCGTTCGCCGATAGGGCTCAGCGCTCGTCGAGACGATAACCGATGCCGCGCACGCTGCTGATGGCGAGCGTCGCGACAACTTCGTTCAACTTCTTGCGCAGCGCGGCGACGTGCACGTCGACGACCCGCGTCGGGACGCCCGAGACGTCGTTCCAGACCCGCTCGAGGATCTGCGCGCGGGTCAACAGCTTGCCCACGTTCTCGGCCAGATACCACAGCAGCCGGAACTCGAGCGCGGTCAGCGTCACGCTCTTGCCGACGTTTTCGAGCGTGTGGAAGTCGCGCACCAGGGTCGCACCCCCGACGCCCAGGCGGCCCTCCTGTTCGGTCTTGCGCGACCGCTCCCGCCGCCGCAGGAACGATTGCACCCGGGCCACGAGTTCGTTGCCGGAAAACGGTTTGCGGATGTAATCGTCGGCGCCCAGACCCAGCCCGCGCAGCACGTCGTTCTCGCTCGAGTGCGCGCTGACCATGAGAATGAACGCGTCGGACGAGTTCGCCAGCGACGTGCAGACGTCCAGGCCCGAAATGTCGGGGAGTTCGACGTCGAGCAGCACGACGGCCGGCTTGAACGCCGGCTCCGTCTCGAGCCCGGCGGCTCCGGTCGTGGCGACCCGCACTTCGTATCCCGCCCGTTCGAGGATCATCTTCTCGAACGTTGCGACGTCGGCATCGTCTTCGACGATGAGAACTCGATCGGCCACTTAGCGCGCACCCACGGGCACGGCAACTTCCTCCTCGAGCATGAGGAGTTCGCGCCGCGCGACGCCTTCTTCGAGTGCCGCCTGCATCACGGCCTGCGCGACCGCGTCCACGACGCGGGTGTCGAACACGCTGGGGATGATGTATTCGGCGCTGCGCTCATCACCGACGATGCCGGCGATCGCGCCGGCCGCAGCCAGCTTCATCCCTTCGGTGATCCGCCGCGCCCGGCAGTCCAGCGCGCCGCGGAAGATGCCGGGAAAGGCCAGCAAGTTGTTGATCTGGTTGGGGAAGTCGCTGCGCCCGGTCCCGATGACCGCGGCGTAGGGCGCGGCCGCTTCCGGCATCACTTCGGGGGTGGGGTTGGCCATCGCGAAGATGATGGGGTCGCGGGCCATGCTGGCGATCCATTCCGGCTGCAGAATCCCGGGCGCGCTCACGCCGATGAACACGTCGGCGCCGCGCAGCACCTCCTGCAGCGACCCGCGCCGGTTGTCGCGGTTCGTATGCTGCGCTAACCACGTCCAGTGGGTGTTGTCATAACGGTCGGCGCGGTTGAGTGCGCCGTCACGATCGACGGCGACGACGTCGCGCACGCCGGCCGCCAGCAGCATTTTGATGGTCGCGGTCCCGGCGGCCCCGCTTCCGGTGAGGACCACGGTCAGGTCTTCCATCCGCTTCTGTACCACGGCCGCCGCGTTCATCAGCGCGGCCAGGATCACGACGGCGGTGCCGTGCTGATCGTCGTGCATGACCGGGATATCGAGTTCGTCCACCAAGCGCCGTTCGATCTCGAAGCAGCGCGGCGCGCTGATGTCTTCCAGATTGATGCCTCCGAAAATGGGGGCGATCCGCTTGGCGGTCTCGACGATCGCATCGACGTCCTTCGTGTCGAGGCAGATCGGAAAGGCGTCGATGTCGGCAAACTGCTTGAAGAGCATGCACTTGCCTTCCATCACCGGCGCCGCGCCGTAGGGACCGATATCGCCCAAGCCCAGGACGGCCGTCCCGTCGGTGAGGACGCAGACCGTGTTGCGCTTGATGGTCAGCGCGTAGGCTTTGACCGGATCGCTGGCGATCGCACTCGAGACGCGCGCGACGCCCGGCGTGTAGACGGTCGAGAGATCTTGGCGGGTCTTGACCGGCCGGGTGATGCCGGTACGGATCTTGCCGCCGAGGTGGGCGAGGAAGGTCGAGTCCGAAACGCTGATGATCCGTACGCCCTCGAGGGACTCGATCGCCTTGCGCACCGCTTCGCCGACCGCTTCGCTGCGCACGTCGACGGTGACGTCGCGGACGATGGTCGTCTTGCCGACGGTGCGCGTGTCGACGGCGCCGACCATCCCGCCGGCGTCGCCGATCGTCGACGCCAACAGACCGAACGAACCACTGGTGTTCGGCGTCTCCAAGCGCATGACGAGTTGCGTGCCGATCGAGGGGGCATTGGGCATTGTCTCACCGTACGGTACGGCTGAACACGTGTCCTACGCTACGTGCCTGCTGACTTGCCCGGCGTCCCAGACCAGCGGTCGACCGTCGACGGCACGGTCGCTTCCGGGGCATGCTGGGGCATGAGCCCGCTCACGGCCGCGGAAGCGGCGGCCTTGCTGATGCTCGCGGTCGTTGCGGCCGCCTCCGGCAGCGCATTGCGCCGCCGGCGCGAAACGCTCGAGGCGGCGGGCCTCGCGGCGGCCGGCGCGCTGGCTGCGATCTTCGGCACCGACGGCGTGCTGTGGGCGGTCGCGCTGGTGTTGGGATTGGCTGCCTGCCTGCGCTACGGCTTCGCGCTGGTCGCCGCGAGTCGCGACCGCCCCACCCGGCTGTGGACGGCACTCGAACGCGAGAACGCCGCGCGCGGCCGTTTCTTCCCGCGCACGCTTATCGACCGGCTCGGTCGAGGCTCGCTGGCCGACGTCGCGCTGGGCGACCGCGCGACCGAAACGATGACGGTGATGATCGCCGACATTCGCGACTCGACCGGCTTGACCGAATCGCTCTCCTCCGAGGACGCCTTCACCCTGATCGCCGACTTCTTCGCCCGCTCGGCGCGCGTGGTGCGCGCCCATCGGGGCAGCATCGACAAGTATCTCGGCGACGGATTCATGGCGCTCTTCCCGCGCCGCGTCGAGGACGCGCTCGACGCCGCGCTCGCGCTGCAGGCCGCGGTCAAAGCGCTCAATGTCGAGCGGATCGGGCCGCCGATCGAAATCGGCGTCGGCGTCCACATCGGCCCGGTGACGTTCGGCACCGTCGGCGATTCGCGCCACATCGACACGACCGTCGTCGCGGGTACCGTGAACACCGCGAAGCGGGTCGAAGGCCTCTCCAAGCGGCTGCGCGTCCCGGTCGTGACCACCGGAAAGGTCGTCAGCGCCATTCGCGATACCGAAAACTACTTCGTGCGCCCGCTCGGGCCGCAGCAGGTGCGCGGCAAACGCGACACGCTGGTGGTCTACGCGGTCGATGGGCCGCCCATGGTGCGCCACGCCGTGAGCAGCCGCACGGTGCGCGCGCGGCGCTAGCTGCGGGCCAGGATGTCGAGCATCGCGTCGATCCCGTCGTCGATCTCGGGGTCATCGGCGCGCCGGTCGTTGACGAGCACCGCGAACGACAGGCGGCCGTGCCGGCGGCTGACGACGTAGCCCGCCAGCGCGTCGACGTTTTCGATGTGACCGCTCTTGGCGCGGGCCCGCCCCAGAGCACTGGTCAAGCGATGGCCGCGCACGGTCCCTTCCCGCCCGACGAGCGGCAGTGCGTCGATCAGGTCGCCGCCTCGCGGCTGTGCCGCGGTACGCGCAAGGAGCATCGCCAGCGTGATCGGTGCGACCCGGTCGGTCGCGGCTAAGCCGCTGGCATCGACGATGCGCAATCCCATCTGCGGGACGCCGTCCTGCCGCAGCAGGGCGCGTTCGGCAAGCATCGCGCGCGCGGCGGTTCCGGTACCGTGCACGGTTCCGACGGCCCGCAGCAGTTGTTCGGCGAAGTGGTTGTTGGAACTGACCAGCATGTCGCGGACGATCTGGTGCAACGGTTGGGACCGATGGTGCCAGAGCACGGCCGGCGCCACCGGCGCGATCCCCGTACCCGCCCCGCCGGCGACGCTGACGCCGGCTTCGCGCAACATCGTGCGGGTCACGTCGGCCGCATAAAGTCCAAGGCCGATCACGGGCCGCCAGTAGGACTGCTCGGCCCCGGCCGCAATTCGGCCCTCGAACGTGAAATCGTTGCGCGCCGCGGCGCGTTCGATGTACAGCAGCGTCGTCGACGCGGTCACGACGCCGCCGAAGATGCGCACGGACGTCGCACGCGGCAGCATGCGAATGCGCGCCGCCGCACCGGGCGCGGCCGGCGCGATGCGAAACTCGATCGTGCCCTGATCGAGCGACAGGGCGCTGGTGCCCGCGGCATAGCCGTATTGCAGGTCGTCCGGATCCCACGCGCGGTTCAGTTCGGGATCGGCAAACGCGGCGGCATCGGCGATGACCGCCCCATCCACTGTTCGCACGCCGCCGCGGACGAGCGTACCGATGCCGGCGCGCAGATCGTCCCGCGTCAGCGTCGGATCGCCGGTTCCGACCAGATAGAGATCGCCGTGCAGCGTGCCGTTCTCGGGCTGCCCCAGCGCCTCGAGCGTAGTCGAAAAACGAAACGCCGGACCGAGAACATGCAGCGCGGTTGCGGCTACCAGCAATTTGAAGGTCGAGGCCGGAGCGTACGGCTGCGCGGCGTGGCGCGCGAAGAGCGGCCGGCCCTGCGCATCGACGATGGAAACGCCGCCGTCCGCCAGCGCCGGCGCGTTCAGCGCGCGGTGCACGTCGCGCTGTAGCCCGCGCACCTCGGCCGCGCTCCAGCCGGGGACGGGCGTGGGCGCCCGCGCCGGTACCGGCGCCGCGGGACCCGGCTCCACCGAAGCGCGGCCGGCACACGCCGTCACCGCCGCCGCCAGAATGGCCGCAGCGACGCCCCCGCGGGGGCGCATCATTCGGACCGCGTGTCCACCCGTTCGCGCAGGGCCGCCAGCTCGGTTCGCAGCCGGTCGAGGTCCTCGCGCAAGCCTGCGATCTCGGCGGGTTTGCTCTGACGCTCGCGAATGCGGATGGCCGCCTCGGCCGC
>Ga0302324_100006309_pt1 | contig 25595 bp, 18 predicted proteins | sample Palsa_T0_1_FD_201949 | JGI IMG/M metagenome (GOLD analysis project Ga0302324, IMG submission 201949) | Peat permafrost microbial communities from Stordalen Mire near Abisko, Sweden - Palsa_T0_1 | ecosystem: Environmental > Terrestrial > Soil > Palsa > Peat permafrost | place: Sweden: Abisko... | reverse complement strand
AAGTCTCTCTGGCTTTGGTCCAAGGGACATCTTCCAACGGATTGTTAAGAATCAATGAGCTTTACAGACACATCGCGCGAAGGTGTATTTAACAATTTACTCGCACGCACGGGCTTGTCAACAAGGATTAATGGTAATCGACAGTTCATACACATTTTACCATATCTTCACGTAAAGTTAGCAAGTTGTTATAAACAATATATTGCTCAAGCTGGATGTTTGAGGCACCATTCCTGCCAGATTCGCTCATAGACATCCTCTATTTCCCTGGCGTGGGCCGGGGCGTCCATGAGCGTGGAGCCGATCATTCGCTGGCGCAAAGTTGAGCGAAGGTTGGACAAATATCCTCGATCAGCCGCAATTTTGACCGCAATGGCCAGGAATTCTTTAGGGCTGTGAGCGATCAGTTCCGGCAGGCTCAACCGGCTCAGGATGCTGAGCCCCACCCGGCCGCTGTGACGATCGCCGGCGAGTGAAATCACCGGCAATCCCATCCAAAGCGCTTCGCAGGTTGTTGTGGTGCCGTTGTAAGGGAACGTGTCCAGGGCGATGTCGCAGCGGTTGTACAAGGCCATGTGATCGTCATAGGAAGGGGTGCGTCCCGCGAAAATGATGCGGTCGCGCTCCACGCCGTTTTTGGCAAAATCGGCGGCAACCAGATCGCAGGTCTGGGGATCGGCAAATCCCGCCGCCTTCAGCAAGATCTGCGAACCCGGTACGGATTTCAAAACATCCGCCCAAAGCGCTATGACTTTGTCATTGATTTTGTGGACGGCGTTGAAAGATGCAAACGTGATGAAGCCGGCATCATTCACGGGAAGGGGACCCGCCGGGGCATCGGTACGGTTATACTGGAAACAGAGAAATCCGAGAGGCAGCCGGATGAGCTGCTCCGTGTAATAGGTGTCGGCTCCGGGGGGATCGGCCAGATCATCGGTGAGACGGTAATCCATTTCGGACAGGCCGGTCGTGTTGGGGTATCCAAGATAGTTGACCTGGATCGGCGCGGGCTTTCGGGCGAACACGGTGATTCGGCTCTCGGCAGTGTGGCCGGCGAGGTCAACCAGTATGTCAATATTCTGATCGCGGATGATCTCGATGACTCTTTCATCGCCGGCCCCGACGATGCGGAACCACTCATCGGCGAGCTTGCTCAACTGAAGCGTGACGGGATCGGCGGCGAGCGTATTGTCGAAAACGGAAACGTGAACGCGCGACCGGTCGTGGGCGGTGAGCAGCGGCTCGAAAAAATAGGAGACGGAGTGGGCGCGCAGATCGGGCGATATATAGCCGATGCGAAGGCGCCGATCGGTGCGGCGATCATTTTCCCAGTGCGTGAATGGGCGCGGTGATTTTTTCTGGTGCAGGGACGCCCATCGCTGGTGCAGCACGAAAATGTCTTCGTTTTTCAAATCCGGATGAGCATTCGCGAAAAAAAGCGCGGACATGATGCTCATTGGATCCGACGGCGCGGCGTCCATCGCGGTCTCGAATTTCTCCCAGGCGAGTTTGATCTGTCCCTGACCGGCAAGAAGGATGCCCAATCCGGTGAGAGCGGCGGGATGATTGGGCTGTATCTCCAGGGTTTTATTGAAAGTTTCGGCGGCCTCAGTAAGCCGCCCCTTGCGGACGAGCAGCATGCCCAGCCAATTAAGCGCTTCAGGATCGTTCGGGCCTGCCTCCACGGCGGCGCGGGCCGCGTCGACGGCTTCCTCCTCTCGCTTGGGAAATCGCTCGATCACGACGCTGAGGTGAACGCGCGCTCCCACGAGTTTGGGATTGAGTTTTATGGCCTCATTGAGTTGGACCTCGGCGTCGGACAGGTGACCCATGGAAAGCAGGATATGTCCCAGCTTCGCGTAGCCGTCGGCATTTTCGGGGTCGAGTTTGATAAACTGCGCGAAAGCAATCGCGGCCGCTCCCAGCTCCTGGGCGCGGAGCAGCACACTGCCCAGCAGAAAATGCCCCGGCGCATCGTCGGGAAATCGTCGCACGTAGTTTTCGGCGGCATCGGTCGCCTCTTCGTTTCGATGCATCGTGTATAACAGGCGGGTGCGGTCGAGCATCGCATCCTGATTATCGGGATCTATCGCCAGCGCCGAATCGATCACCTCCAATGCCTTTTCGTGCTTGCCGCGAGACGCCAATGCGCGCCAAAGTAATCCATGCGCCTCCACGTTGTCCGGAAGCAGAGAAATGGCGGTGGTCAACGACTGAATCGCTCCCTCCACCATTTCCGCCCTGAGGAATAGTTGACCCGTCCAGAGCGCCAAGGGTCCGTCAGACGGAAGGCGGGCGAGCAATTCACCGGCCATGAAGGCGGCCGCCTTGTAGTCTTGTAGAAGGGCGCAAACCTCGGCCAATCGCCGCTTTGCCAGGAGATTATCCGGATCGAGCCGAATGCACTGGGTGTAGCTGCTGCGCGCCTGATCCGTTTCTCCAAGCGAGCGGAACACTTCGGCAAGATTGTAATGTGCGTCGGAGAGGGTGTTGTCACTGGCGATGGCCTGAGTCAGAATGGTTCGTGCCTCAGCATCCTTGCCGGACTGGTGGAGTGAAACGCCGAGCAGATTCAAAGCTTCCGGATGGGTGGGATCCAGCGCCAGCGCGGCTCGCAGGTTTTTTTCCGCCTGAGAGTTATCGCCTGATTGCAGATGGGCGATTCCCGCGTCGAGGAGCGAATCGAGTTTTGAAGAAGCGGTCATGGCGCAAGAAAAAAGAGCGGTTCATTCGAGAGTGAACCGCTCTGGTGTCTTTTAGTTAGAAACGTCTGATCGAAGACAACATCTCATCGAGTGCGACGCCGCGCCAGCAGAAGAGCGCCCGCCGAGGCGAGCATTCCCAGCGTAGCCGGCTCTGGAACGGATGAGCTGATCGGATCAGGCGCTACCAACGAGAAATCCGTGTTGTTGTCACCGGTGTACGACCCCCGAGTCAGCGACAGCGAATCATTCAAAGTGGTCGTTGGGATCGCCTGCGACGTTCCGGCGTTGCTTCCGTAGCCGAGCGTGAACGAGCTATTCGCATACTTGGGCCACGTTCCAGCCGCGACAACGGAGCTTCCGTAAGTGACGTAATCAAGAATGCTTGCAGGTCCGGTGAGTGCCGTATTGACCAGAGCAAATTTCCCGCTTGAGAAGGACGGTTTGCTGTAGATGGCACTGTTGGAATCGTTCAGGTCGGGCGTTGGCAAAGCTCCGCCGTACGTTCCGCCCGCCATCTCGATAAGGAAGTAACTCCCGGCGGCCAACGACGTCGTTGGCAATGGGAAGAATTCGAAAGTGTTGGCGCCAACGTAACTGCTGGCCGACCCGTACTCCAAATCGATTCCCGACAAGCTCACGGCGGCCGTACCGCTGTTATACAGATCGACATAGTCGTTCATGTATGTAGCGCCTACGGTGAATCCGCCATCACCATAAATCTGCTGGATCACCAGCGCACCGTGCGCCGAGTTGCAGAATCCGATCGCCGCCAACGCCGCGGCGGCGAGGGATGCGCTTACTTCTGTTGATCTACTCTTCTTCTGACTTTCGCCATTTTCCATTTGTCCACTCCTGTGTAGTTACGAATGCGGTTGCTGGTTTTAAAGGCACATCAAGGCCCGAAGCCGCTTTAACGAGCGGCCCACGGCCGTTTTTTTCGTGTCACATGACGCTATCGGGTGTATATCAAAACGAATGCCAACCCAAGCCCAACGTGACACGGGAAATTATCAGGTTGAAACGTTAAGGTCAAATACATTTTTGATTTGTTTCTCATTTTTTGTGGGAAAATCGTATGGACTGTTGTCGCATTGAAGGATGCGGATGTCTCAAATGGGGTCTAGTTTCAATAGGTTGAAATAAACAAAGCGGGTTAATTTGGGGATGTGGTGTGAGACATGCGGTTTAATCAGCGTGGATGTCTGACAAGCAGTGCAGTCGCTGTGCCTGGATTTTTAGAGTGACATCATCAGGCCGTAGGAGATGCCCGAAAGCGCGAAACTGATGAACCATGCGTAGTTATAGAGTTGTGTCCAGAAGGGCGCGACGCTGGCGGCGTTGATGACGCCGAGGAAGCCGGGGAGGCATGGAGCGACGCCGATGAGAAACGCGATGATGGCAGCGAGGTTGAAGCCCCGTTTGTACCAGTAAGGTCCCTGCTTCTTGAAAAGGCCGGGGAGATCAAGTTCGCCGCGGCGAAGCAGAACGTAGTCAACAATGAGAATGCCGCCGATCGCGCCCAAAAGGGCGGAATAGGCCATCAGCCAGGTGAAGATATATCCGGTGGGATCGGCGATGAGTTTCCACGGCTGCATGAGGATTCCCACGATGCCGGTGATAAACCCACCGGTGCGGAAGCTGATGCGCCGCGGCCAGAGATGCGAAAAATCGTTGGCGGGGCTGACAACATTGGCGGCAAGATTGGTCGCCAGCGTCGCGATGCAGAGCGAGAACATCGCGATGATGAGCACGATGGGATTGCTGAAGCGGGTCAGAACATCGATGGGGTTCCACATCGCTTTGCCGTAGATGACCACGGTGGCGGAGGTGACGGCCACGCCGATGAAGGAGTAAAGCGCCATCGTCGTGGGCAGGCCGGCGACCTGACCGAGGATTTGGCTTTTCTGTGACCGCGCGTAGCGGGAAAAATCCGGGATGTTCAGGGAGAGGGTTGCCCAGAATCCAATATTGCTGGTGAGCGCGGCGAAGAAAAATGGCCAGAATTGGCCAGATTTGGGCTGCCCCGGCGCGAAGGCGGATGGCTGGGAAAGAATTGGGCCGAACCCGTGGGCCGTGATATATGCCCAGCAGAGCAGCGCCAGACCCAGCGCGATCAGCAGGGGCGCCTTGATGTTCAGCAGGATGCGGATGGATTCGATTCCCTTGTAGATCACAAACATATTGATCGCCCAGAAGAGCATGAAGCAGACGAACTGGGGGAAGGTGATGGAGAGGAATGCTCCATGCCAGTTGCGCAGTGAGGGATCGAAGACAGCGGCGATTTCATAGATTGCATCGCCGCCGATCCAGGTTTGAATGCCGAACCATCCGCAGGCGACGAGTGCGCGCAGGACGGCGGGGATATTCGCCCCGCGGATTCCGAAGCTGGCGCGACAATAGACGGGGAAGGAGATTCCATATCGCGTGCCGGCGTGGGCGTTAAGAACCATCGGCAGCAGCACGATGATGTTGCCCAGGGTGATGGTCAGGATGGCCTCCCACCAATTCATTCCCTCGACGATGAGGGAAGAGGCCAGCATATACGTGGGGATGCAGGCGGACATGCTGATCCAGAGCGCGGCGATGTCGGTGGTTCCCCATTTACGGCCGGATTTTGGCGTGGGGGCGATATCCGGGTTGTAATACGGAGAAGCAGAGACATCCTCGCGCAGCTCGCGGATTTCGTCGGATTGCGCGATGGGGAACTCGGCAGCGGCGACTTGCAGATCACTCATCCTTTTTTCTCCAGCCAGCGATCGATGGTTGCTTCGGGGACTTTCATGGGCGGAGCGGGTTGGTCGCCTCTGCCGCGGCGCAGGGCGATCAGTTCGGCGGCGATGCTGACGGCGATTTCAGCGGGAGTGACGGCGGCGATTTCAAGGCCGATGGGGGCGTGCACCTTCACCAGCCGGTCGCGCGAAATTCCCTGCGATTTCAGCTCATTGAGGATGGTGTGGATCTTTCGCTTGGAGCCGATCAATCCGATGTAAGCGGCCGGGGAATTGATGACGGCCGCCAATGCCTGGGCATCGTGGCGGTGGCCGCGGGTGACGATGACGACATAAGTCCAGCGGTTGATGTCGAATCGAGAGAGTTCGGTTTCGATATCGCCGTGAACGAGTCGGGCGGCGGGAAAATTTGCGGGGTTGAGAAGATCGGCGCGGTCGTCGACAACGGCGACGTTGAAATCGAGCTGTGCGGCAAACTGCGCCAGGGCTCGGCCGACATGACCAGCGCCGGCAATCAGCAGCGTCGGCATAGGTGGAATTTCGATTTCAAAGCGCGCGGTGACGTTCGATTCATCCGGCACTTCGATGGGCAGTAGCGCGCCGCGGCCGGCGGAAAGCTCGGGCAGGATTCGGGCGATGGGCTCGATGGAATCGATGGAATTGAAGACCTGGATGGCGACGTCCATCACGCCTCCGCAAACAAGGCCGTCATCCCAGCCGAAATCCTGATCGAGGCGGAAGGTGAGGAGACGATGGGCGTTTTCGGTCATGAGTTTCTGGGCGCGAACGCGAACTTCGGCTTCGACGCATCCGCCGCCGAGTGTGCCGATGGAATTGCCATCGCGCAGGACGAGCATGCAGGCGCCGGTGTCCTGGGGTGTGCTGCCGCGCGTGCGGACGATGGTGCACAGTGCGACAACCTCGCCGAGATCAATCCGGCGGACGATTTGGGAGAGGAGTTCGATCAAACAGGCTTTTCCGAATCGGCGTGCGGTCGGCGGGGGATTATAGCAGAAAAAGGGAGGAAATGGCGGAAAATGTGGATCGCCATGATATGAGGCTGGGGCGGTTTTATCTCCGCAGCAGGGGTTAAATTCGGTTTCCATTTCGGCGGGGTATGAAGTATACTGCTTCGCCACCTTCCGCTGTATTCCCGGTCTGGCTATGGACGACATTTCGCGATTACTTGCAGCAGCGCGCGGCGATGTTCCTTCTGATTTGCTCATCACGGGGGGGCGGATCGTCAACGTGTTCAATGGGGAAATCGAATCGGCTGACATCGCAATTATCGGCGGGAAAATTGCGGGGATCGGCAGGGGATACCAGGCCAGGGAAATTGTCGATATAAAGGGATCGTTCGTCGCGCCGGGGTTGATCGATGCGCATGTGCATATCGAAAGCAGCCTCTGCACACCCGGGCAGTTCGCGTCGGCGGTAGTGCCGCACGGGGTGACCACGGTCGTAACCGATCCGCATGAGATCGCCAACGTAGCCGGTGCGGAGGGCGTTCGGTTCATGGCCCAGAGCGCCGTGGGATTGCCGCTGAATTTAATCGTGATGGCGCCGAGCTGCGTGCCGGCGACGGCGATGGGAAGCGCCGGCGGCGAGATCGAAGTGGAGGATTTGAGCGATCTGCGAAAAAATGGAATTGCCCGCGGGCTGGCAGAGGTGATGAATTACCCGGCGGTGATGTCGGGCGATGCGGGGATGCTGGCCAAGATCGACGCCATGCGGGGCCGGCCGGTGGATGGGCATTGCCCATCCGTGACGGGGAAATCGCTCAATGCCTATGTGGCGGCGGGAGTGGGGAGCGATCATGAATCGACCAGCGTTGAGGAGGCAAAGGAGAAACTGGCGCGGGGGATGTATGTGCTGGTGCGCGAGGCGACCAATGCGAGGAACCTGGAAACGCTGTTGCCGATGATCACCCGCGCCGCGAGCCGGCGAATCTGCTTCTGCACGGATGACCGCACAAGCTGCGATCTGCTGGAGGCGGGATCGATCGACGAGATGGTTCGGCGCGCGATCGCGGCGGGAATCGATCCGATGGATGCGATTCGGATGGCGACGCTGAACCCGTCGGAGTGGTTTGGGCTGCGCGATGCGGGGGCGATCGGGCCGGGCAGGCGCGCGGATCTGATGGTGTTTGACGATCTGAAGAACCCGCAGGCGCGGATGGTGTTTTGCGACGGGAGACTGGCGGCGAAGAATGGTGCGATGGTTAAACCGGTGCGATCGGCCGGCGGGGCGGTTTCGCTGGGGCGGTGCGATATCGCGTGGGAAAGCGTGCGGCTGGATATCGCGGCGAAATCGGATCGCATTCGCGTGATCGGGGCGCGGGAGGATCAGCTCACGACCGAGCATCGGCTGATGAAAAGCAAATCGGCCGGGGGACGGGCGGTGGCGGATGTGTCGCGCGATCTGCTGAAGATGGCCGTCATCGAGCGGCACAAACACCTGGGAACGATGGGCGTGGGATTTATCCAGGGATTTGGCATGAAGCGCGGGGCGATCGCCGGAACGGTGGCTCACGATCATCACAACCTGGTGACGATTGGCTGCGATGATGAATCAATGCTGGCGGCGGCGCACGCGGCGGCCAAAGATGGCGGCGGATTGGCGGCGGCGGTGGGGGAGAATGTTGTCGCCCGGCTGGCATTGCCGATTGGAGGGCTGATGAGCAACGAGCCGATTGGAGATGTGGCTGCTGGATATAAACGGCTCATTGCCGCGGCGAGGGAGATGGGATCGGGACTGAGTGATCCGTTCATGGCGATGAGTTTCATGGCGCTGGAGGTGATTCCATCGCTGAAGTTGACGGACCAGGGGCTGATTGACGTTGAGAAGTTTCAGATCGTAGATTTGTTTGTCTGAGGAATTATGAGAAAGCCGGAAGAATTGGTGCACAGTCGGGCGCGAGTGACGCAGCGGTATGCGCTGCTCCCGCTGGAGGGATTTCCCGTGTCGAGATTGCCGTCGTGCCCGGAGGCAGAGGCGCGGGTGCTGGCTTCGCCGGCGCTGGGGGCGAAATTCGTGCAGATGGTGGTGGATGTGCCGGCGGGGAAAAGCGCGCGGCTGGATTCGCAGGCAGGAGTGGAAAATTTCTACTTCGTGGTGTCGGGGCGGGGGAAATTCGGAAGCGGCAGTTCGGCGCAGAAGCTGGAGCCGGGAAGCTTCGGCCTTCTGCCGCCGGGGGCGGAGATGCAGTTCACTGCGGGAGATTCGCTGCGGCTGCTGACGTTGCAGAAGCATTACGAATCGGCGCGGGGCGTGGAGATGTTCAAGGGAATTCACGGGCAGGAATCGAAAATCGAAAAGAAGGTGTGGGCGGATAATCCGCATTCGCTGCTGCAGGCGCTGATTCCCGATGAGATGGGATTCGACCTGGCGATGAATATTTTCACGTTCGATCCCGGATTTGGGCTCCCGATCGTGGAAACGCACGTGATGGAGCATGGGCTGCTCTTCCTGCAGGGGAAGGGGCTTTATTTTCTGGGAGATCGGTGGATGGAAGTGGAGGCGGACGATTTTATCTGGATGGGTCCGTATTGCCCGCAATCGTTTTACGCGACCGGGCCGACGCCGTCGCGGTACATCTATTTTAAGAATGTGAATCGGGAAATTCTGTTATGAGCAAACCGGAAAAGATTTATCGGGATGGAGACGTGGACCTTGCCGTGCTGAAGGAGAAGGTGATCGCGGTCATCGGCTACGGCATCCAGGGGAAGGTGCAGGCGGCCAATTGCCGGGACAGCGGATGCCGGGTGATTATCGGCGCGCGACCGGCGAGCGAATCGAAAAGCCGGGAGCAGGCGAAGGCGGATGGATTTGAGGCGATGTCGGTGGCGGAAGCGACCAAGCGGGCGGATGTCCTGCTGATCGAGCTGGCCGATCCGGTGCAGCCATCCGTTTACAAAAATGAGATCGGGCCGAATCTGAAGGCGGGGCAGACGCTTTGTTTTTGCCATGGATTCAGCGTGTTGTACGGGCAGATACAGCCGCCGAAGGATGTGAACACGGTGCTTTTCGTTCCGAACGCGCCGGGGAAATTCGTGCGGGAGAAATATCTCAAGGGAGAGGGGATTTACGGCTGCATCAGCGTGGATCACGATGCGACCGGCAACGCGAAGCAGATCGTGCTGGCGATCGCCAAGGCGGTGGGCAGCACGCGCGCGGGGGTGGTGGAGCTTTCGTTTCAGCACGAGACGGAAGGGGACAATTACGAAGAGCAGATTTTGTATGGCGGGGCGATTCACCTGATGAAGCTTTGTTTTTCGGTGATGGTGGAGCACGGGTATCCGCCAAGCTTTGCGTATGCGAAGGCGATCCGCAGTTTGCGGAGCGTGATTGACGTGATGGATGAGAACGGGATCGAGGATTACCTGACGGGCCGGTGCAGCCGGACGTGCGAATTTGCCGTGCGGACACGCGGGCCGCGGGTGATCAACGAGGCGGAATTGCGGAAGATTTTTGACGAGACAGAGAAGGGCGTGTTTGCGCGGGATTGGATGCAGGAATGGAGCCTGGGGATGCCGATGCTGCACCGGCTGCGCCGAACCGCGGCCGAGAGCGAGATGGAAAAGACGGGCAAAATCTGGCGTAAGGAATTCGGCAAGTGATTCGTGTCGAGCGAATAGAGCGGGATATCGCGGCGATCGCGCGCTTCACGCAGACGCCCGGCGCCGGCGCCGACCGGCCGACGTTTTCTCGCGCCTGGGGCGATGCGATGGAGTATGTCGCAGATCAAGCGCGGCAGGCGGGGTGTGAGTGGAAGATCGACGCGGCGGGGAACGGACATGCCCGGCCGGCGCCGCTGGGGTGGGAGAAACCGGCATGGATGTGCGGGTCGCACATCGACAGCGTTCCGCACGGCGGAGATTACGACGGCGTGGCGGGGGTGGTGGTGGGGCTGGAAATATTGCGGTCGGCGAAAGACGAGGGGATCGCCAGGGCGCCGGTGGAACTGATCGTTTTTGCCGAGGAGGAGGGGACGACGTTTGGGCTGGGAATGATCGGCAGCAGGCTCTGGGTGGGCGAACTGGGGGAAGAGTCTTTGCGCGAGTTGCGGAACAGCGAGGGGAAGAATTATTTCGAGGCGGGGAAGGAATATGGGGTCGATTTGCAGCGACTGGCTGATGATCGGATTGAGCCCGTTCAGTATCTGGGGCTTGCGGAGGTTCACATCGAGCAGGGGCCTTCGATGTGGCAGGAGGATGAGCGGCTGGGGGTGGTGCTGGGGATTTCGGGGCGGCGGCAATATTTAATTCGATTTGACGGCGTCGCCAACCACGCGGGAACCACGCCGATGCGATTGCGGCGCGATGCGCTGTGCGGAGCGGCGGAATTTGCAAGTGCGCTGGAGGAAATGGCGGGGGATATTTCGCGGCGAACGGTGGCGACGGTGGGGCGGCTGGTGAATTATCCCAATGCGATCAACGTCGTGCCGGACCGGGTGGAATTCACCGTCGATCTGCGGGCGCCGGAGGATGGATTTCTGGAGCGGGGCGATGCGGATGTGCGGCGGATGGTGGAAGAAATTTGCCGGCGGAGGAATTTGAAATGGACTGTGCAGCAGACGGAAAGCATCGCGGCGTGTCCGATGGATGTGCGGCTGGTTGAAAGGCTGCTGGAATCGGCGCATGCGGCGGGGGTGAAGATTGCCGAAGCGCACAGCGGGGCGCTGCATGACAGCGCGGTGATGGCGCCGCACGTGCCGACGGCGATGCTGTTCGTGCCGAGCCGGGATGGGATCAGCCATAATCCCGCGGAGTTCAGCCGGGTGGAGGATATCGCGGCGGCTGCGAAGGTGGTGGAGAAACTGGTCCGGCGTCCGACGGTGGGGCAGTTGAACGAAATGGATGAAGCGGAATTTGTGTCGGTCTGCGGCGGGGCGTTTGAGCGTTCGCCCTGGATTGCGCAGCGGGCGTGGGCGCAGCGGCCGTTCGCATCGGTGGGTGATCTGCATGAGAAAATGACGGGGGTGGTGAAGCAGTCGAGCGCGCAGGAGAAGCTGGCGCTGGTGCGGGCGCATCCCGACCTGGTGGGGCGATTGGCGCGCGAAGGAAGGTTAACGAGGGAATCGAACGCCGAGCAGGCGGCGGCGGGATTAACGGCGCTGAGCGAGCCGGAGATCGCCGCGTTTGAGAAATTCAACACCCAGTACCGGGAGAAATTTGGATTTCCGTTCGTGATCTGTGCCCGGCAAAACCGGAAAGAAGCAATTTTGGCGGCGTTTCCCAAACGGCTGGACAATTCGCGGGAGACGGAGCTGGCGACGGCGCTGGGGGAAGTGTTCAAAATCGCGCAGCTTCGGCTGGCGGATGCGGTGTGGGAGAGCTGAATGAGTTTTACGCTTCGTCACAATTCTTATGGAAAATCATCCGTGCGATTGACGAAAGTCATTCGCACGCAGCAGCGGCATGAACTGATGGAAATGTCGGTCGATGTGCTGCTGGAAGGAGATTTTGCCGAGTCGTATCTCACCGGCGACAACCGCAAGTTGATCGCGACGGATTCGATGAAAAATACGGTGTATGTGCTGGCGAAGGAGAACGAGTTTGCCAGCATCGAAGATTTCGCGCATTTGATCTGCCGGCACTTTTGCAAAACATATCCGCAGGTGGAATCGGCGGCGGTGACAATCGCGCAGTCGAGATGGGAGCGGATCGAGCTTGATGGGAAAAAACATCCGCACGCGTTTGTGGGAGGAGATTCCGAGAAGCGCACCTGCAGCGTGAAAATCGGCAAGCAGGGCGCGACCGCAACGGGCGGGATTTCGGGGCTGGAGGTTTTGAAGACAACCGATTCGGAATTTTCTGATTTTGTGACGGATCGGTATCGCACGCTGAAAGATGCGAAAGACCGGATTTTCGCCACGAGCGTGGAGGCGAGCTGGACGTATGGCCAGAGCGTCAGCGATTTCAACGGATGTTACGCGGCGATTCGCGCGGCGCTGCTGGCGACGTTTGCGACGCATTACAGTTTATCGGTGCAGCAAACCCTGCTGGCGATGGGGGAGGCCGCGCTGGCGGCGTGTGGGGACGTTCGCGACATCGAGTTGAAAATGCCGAACCAGCATCGGATTCCTTTCAACCTGGAGCCGTTCGGATTAAAGAACAGCAACGAGATTTTTGTGCCAACGGATGAGCCGTTTGGAATGATCACGGGCGTTGTGGCGCGGAAGTGAATTATGGCGGGAAAACTGACGACGCATGTGCTGGATATTTCGCGCGGGACGCCGGCGGCGGGGATGAAGGTGTCGCTGTTTCGGGAGGGAAAGCTGATTCGCACGGCGGTGACCAATCGGGATGGAAGGATCGACGGGCCGATGGCCGCCGGGGAAGAATTCGGCGAAGGAAGCTGGCGGCTGGAGTTTTCGGTGGGAGATTATTTCGGGATGAGTGATTTGGGGGCCGGGCGGGTTTCTGGATGTGGTTCCGGTGGCGTTCAAGGTGGACGGCTCGGGGCGGGATTATCACGTTCCGCTGCTGGTGTCGCCCTGGTCGTATTCGACGTATCGCGGTAGTTGAACATGCCTGAATTTGATCTGATTATTCGAGGGGGCCAGGTGGCGGGCCCGCAGGGCGGGCGCGCGGTGGATGTCGGTGTGCGAGGGGAAAAGATTGCCGAGATATCCGGGGAAATCAGCGGTTCGACGGCGCAGGAAATCGCGGCACATGGGTTGGCGGTTTTTCCCGGGGTGATCGACGCCCACGTGCATTTCAACGAACCGGGGAGAACCGAGTGGGAAGGGTTTGCGAGCGGCTCGGCGGCGCTGGCGGCGGGGGGCGGGACGTGCTTCATCGAGATGCCGCTGAATGCCTCGCCGCCGACATTGGATGGGGAGAGTTTTGATGCGAAACGATTGGCGGCGGAGGCGTCGAGCCTGGTGGATTTCGCGCTGTGGGGCGGGCTGACGCCGATCAATCTGGATCGGATGGTGGAGCTTGCCCAGCGCGGGGTGGTGGGCTTTAAGGCGTTCATGTGTGACAGCGGGATCGCGGATTTTCCGCGGGCGGATGATGGAACCCTGCGCAAGGGGATGGAAATTGCCCGCGAGGTGGGATTGCCGGTGGCCGTGCATGCCGAGAGCCAGGAAATGACCGCGCGCTTGGGGCGGGAAATGCGCGGACGCGGCTGGAAGGATTTTCTGGCGTCGCGGCCGATCGAAGCGGAAACCGAGGCGATTTCGCGCGCGGTGGAACTGGCGCGGGAGACGGGGTGCTCGCTGCATATCGTGCACGTGAGCAGCGCCGCGGGGGTGGAGATCGTGCGCCGGGCGCGGGAGGAATTGGGTCAGGATGTGACGTGTGAAACGTGCCCGCATTATCTGCTGCTGTGCGATGAGGATTTGTTTGAGCTTGGGGCGCGGGCGAAATGCGCGCCGCCGCTGAGGCCGAGGGAAGAATCGCGGCGGCTGTGGGAATTGCTGCGGGAAGGGGCAATCGAGTTTGTCGGATCGGATCATTCGCCCGCGCCGGCGTCGATGAAAACGGGCGACGATGTGACGAAAATCTGGGGCGGGATCGCCGGCGTGCAATCGACGCTGGCGGCGATGGTGGGAGGGCTGTCGCCGAGGCAGATCGGTGAAGTGACTGCGGGGCGAGTGGCGGAGCGATTCAGGCTGGAGGGCAAGGGACAGATTGCTATGGGGTTTGACGCGGATTTGGCGCTGGTGGATCTGTCGACGACGTCGGTGCTGCGGCAGGAAGATATGCTGGACCGGAACAAATTCAGCCCGTATGTGGGGAGGAAATTCGGCGCGGTGATCCGGCGGACGATTGCCCGCGGGCGCACGATTTTTCTGGATGGGAAAATTGCCCGGGGACGCAAGGCGCGGCTGATCACGCCGGCGCGGGAGGGGCGGCGATGATCGAGAAGATTATCCATGGACCGCTGCTGATTCCGCTGCCCAGCGGCAAGGTGGAGTATTTCGCGGACGGCGCGCTGGCGATGGATGGGAAAGGGATCATTGAGTTTGCGGGGGATCGAAAGAAGCTGGGATCGGCGCCGGCGCCGGCGCGGAAGAGCGATGGGGTGATTCTGCCGCCGCTGCTGGATGTGCACACGCATATTCCGCAGCATCCAATCCGGGGTCGATTTGCCGAGGGGGTCGGGGAGAACGAGCCGGGCGGGAAATTGCTGGGGGCGCTCAAGCGGAATGTGTTTCCGGCGGAGACGAAATGCGGGCAGAGCGATTACGCGGCAAAGGTGATCGAAGCGTTCGCGGCCGATGTGCTGGCCAGTGGGGTCGTGGGTGGAGCGGCGTACATGACGGTATCGGCGGCGGCGACGGAATTGGCGCTGGAAATCCTGCCGGAAACGTGGAGCGTGGGACTGGTCATGATGAACCAGAATTGCCCGCAAACCCTGCGCACCGATGAGAAAAACCTGGCGGAGGATATCGCCCGAATGGCCCGGCGATTTGGCCGGCGGCTGATCGTGACGGACCGGTTTGCCGTGGCGACCGATACACCCCTGCGAAAGGCGGGCAGCGGGCTGGCGCGGGAATATGGGCTGCGCACGCAAACGCATCTCAACGAGCAGGTGGGAGAAAAGAATTTCGTTGAAAAGGAGCTGTATCCGCAGGCCGAGAGTTACACGGAGGTGTATCTGAGGGACGGCTTGCTGGAGCATCAGTGCATTTTGGCGCATTGCATCCACATGACGCCGGTTGAATGGGATTTGCTGGCTGAGACCGGCGGGGCGGTTGCGCATTGCCCGACATCGAATTTGAAGTTGGATTCGGGCCTGATGCGATTGGACGACGTATTGAAACATGGAATTGAATATGCGATCGCCACCGATGTGGGGGCCTCGCCGACGGTTTCGATGCTGGCCGAGATGAAACGATTTCTGGATATGCAGGAGGGACATTCGAAGACCGCGACGCCGGCGGAAGCGCTGTGGCGGGCGACGATGGCGCCGGCGCGGATTCTGGGGATCGAGAGTTCCGTGGGCCGGCTGGAAACGGGAAGGCCGGCGTCGTTTATCGAGGTAGAAGCGAATGGGATTGGCGATGGATCCGTGGATGGGGTGATCCGCTCGCTGCTGCCTGTGGATGCGGATGAGCCGCGGGCGACGGTATCGCGGGTGACGTTGAAGGGCAAAGTGATGTTCGAGAGGAATAGCCGCCATGCGTGATCACCTGCTGATTTATGTGAATGGTCGCGCGCTGCGGGTGCGTGGGGAGGATGCGTTTTTAACGCTGGCGGAATTTCTGCGGCGAAAGCGCAGTCTGACGGGGACGAAAATCGTCTGTGCCGAGGGAGACTGCGGAGCGTGCGCGGTGCTGGTAGGGCGGACTGCGGCGGCCGATTCCAAAATTCGATATGCCTCGGTGAACTCGTGCATTCAGATGATGTTTCAACTGGACGGGACGCACGTGGTGACGGTGGAGGGTTTGAAATATGGCACGGAATTGAATCCGATCCAGCAGGCGATGGTGCAATGCCACGGAACGCAGTGCGGATTTTGCACGCCGGGGTTTGTGGTGAGCCTGTGCGATCTGATGCAGGGCGAGACGGTGACGGCGCAGGATGTCAGACGCGGATTGGTGGGGAATCTATGCCGATGCACGGGGTATGATTCGATCGTCCGCGCCGGGATGGCGGTGGACCGGTCAACGTTGAAATCGCTGGATGAGCTTTATCCGCCGGGCGAGATGATGGCGGAAATGTCGGCAACGGAGGCGGAGGATGTTCTGGTCGCGGCGGATGGGAAGACATTTTTCAAACCGGTTTCGGTTGAAGGGGCGCTGCGGTTTCGGAAAGAAAATCCCAATTGCCTGATCGTGGCCGGCGCGACGGATTTGGGGGTTCAGCGCAACAAGGGGACGCGAAAATTGGATGTGGTGATGTCGCTGGGCGGCCTCCGTGAGCTGGGGGGAATTGAAGTGACGGCGGGCGCGCTGTGCATTGGGGGATCGGCAACCCTTACGGAACTCGAGCGGGTGAGCGCGAAGCATCTGCCGGAATTGAGCCGGTCGCTGGCGTATTTCGGATCACCGCTGATCAAGAACGCGGGCACGCTTGCGGGAAATCTGGTGAACGCCTCGCCGATCGGCGACACGATCCCGGCGTTTTATGTTCTGGAGGGGGAAGTGGAAATCGCCGGGGAATCGGGCCGGCGGTGGGTGAAGATCGAGGATTTTTATGTGGGGTATCGCAAGACGATTTTGCAGGCCGAGGAACTGGTGACGCGGCTGCGACTGCCGATTCCACGAAAAGGGGAAATTTTCAAAATATACAAGATTTCCAAGCGGAAGGATTTGGATATTTCCAGTTTTGACGCGGCGATCTGGATGCGGATGAGCGGCGGGCGGATCGAGCAGATTCGCATCGCCTACGGCGGGGTGGGGCCGATGGTGGTCCGAATGATCGGCGCCGAAGCGTTTTTATCGGGTAAAATAGCTTCGAGGGAATTGTTTGCCGAGGCGGGGAATATCGCGGCGGGCGAAGTGAGCCCGATATCGGACGTGTGCGGCGCCGAGGCCTATCGGCGTGTGCTGGCGCGGAATATTCTGCTGAAGTTCTGGCAGGACATCGAAGAGCCGGACGCCGGGCGGCCGATGCCGCAGCCGGCGATGAATTTGGAAATGCGATCATGAGACACGTGGTTGGCAAAGACATTCCGCACGATTCGGCCGCGGGGCATGTGAGCGGGGAATCGGTGTTTCTGGACGATGTCGCGCCGCTGGCGGGGGAGCTGTTGGCGGGGATCGTGCCGTGCCCGGTGGCGCATGGAAGATTGAAGCGCGTGGATGTTTCAGCGGCGCGCCAGTTGCCGGGCGTGCTGGCGGTGCTGACGCATCGCGACGTGCCGGGACATAATATTTTTGGGCCGGTGGTGAAGGACGAGGCGCTGCTGGTGGCGGATGAGGCGGTGTTTCTCGGTCAGCCGCTGGCGATCATCGCGGCCGAAAATTCCGCGGCGCTGGAGACGGCAAGAAAAGCGGTGATCAGCGAGGTCGAGGAACTCAAGCCGATATTTTCGATTGACGATGCCATCGCGGCGGGCGCTTTTATCGCCCCTCCGCGGCGGATCGCCCGCGGCGATCTGGCCGCCGGGTTTGCCGAGGCGGAGCAGTGCATCGAGGGCGCGCTGGAGATCGGTGGGCAGGAGCATTTCTATCTGGAATCGATGGTCTGCATCGCGATCCCCGGTGAGGGGAATCAGATGACGGTGCATTCCTCGACGCAGCATCCCACCGAGGTGCAGGAGATGGTGGCCGAGGCACTGGGGATTCACTTCAACCAGGTGGTGGTGATCTGCAAGCGGATGGGCGGCGGGTTTGGCGGCAAGGAAACGCAGGCGGCGCAGCCGGCGATGATTGCGGCGCTGCTGGCGGCGAAAACGCGCCGGCCGGTGCGCTTCATCTACACCAAGGATGACGACATGCGGTTCACCGGCAAGCGGCATCCGTTCAAGATCGTCTACAAGGCGGGGTTCACGCGCGAAGGCGTCATCACGGCGCTGGATACAAAACTCTATTCCAACGGCGGATGCTCGCTGGATCTGTCGATGGCGGTGCTCGAGCGGGCGATGCTCCACACCGACAACGCCTATTTTGTGCCGAACATTTCCATCGAGGGGCGGATTTGCCGGACGAATCTGCCGAGCAACACGGCTTTCCGCGGGTTTGGCGGGCCGCAGGGCGTTGCGGGAATGGAAAATATCCTGCAGGAAATCGGCCGGACTCTGGGGATCGATCCGCTCGATGTGCGCATCGCCAATTGCTACGGCGGCGAGGGGCGCAACGTGACGCCGTACGGGCAGATCGTGCGGAACAACACGCTGCCGGAATTGTTTTCCTCGCTGCGGCGAGACTGTGAATATGACACGCGCCGGGAGGCGATCGAAAAATTCAACGCGGAGTCGCAGACGTATCTGAAAGGGATGGCGGTGTCGGCCGTGAAATTCGGCATCAGCTTCACGCGGAAAACGATGAACCAGGCGAACGCGCTGGTGAATATCTACCTGGACGGTTCGGTGATCGTCAGCACCGGGGCGACTGAGATGGGCCAGGGCGTCAACACCCGCGTGCGGCAGATCGTGGCTGAGGAACTCGGGATCGAATACGACAAAGTAATCGTGATGGCCACGGCAACCGACAAGAACAACAACACTTCCCCAACCGCGGCGTCCAGCGGCACAGACCTCAACGGCGCGGCGGCGGTGGATGCGTGCGGGCGATTGCGATCGCGCATCGCCGAAGTCGCGGCGGGCATGCTAAGCGGGGCGGATGTGAACAATGTGCGGTTTGAAAAAGGATTCGTGTTTGACGCGGGTGCGCCGGATGCGAAGTTGCCATTTGAGCGGGTGGTGCGGCAGGCGTATGAGCTGCGCGTGAGCCTTGGCGAGCGCGGGTTTTACGCAACGCCGGGCGTCGATTTCGACCGGGAAAAGGGAAAGGGGACGCCGTTTTTGTATTTCACCAACGGCGTGGCGTGCAGCGAAGTGCTGATCGACCGCCTGACCGGCGAGTTCAAGGTGACGCGGGTCGATTTGACGATGGACCTGGGTCAGTCGATCAACCCTGGAATCGATCGCGGCCAGATCGTCGGCGGATTCGTGCAGGGAATGGGATGGGTGACGACCGAAGAGCTGGTCTATGGCCCCAAGGGAAATCTCCTCTCCTATTCGCCGACAACGTACAAGATTCCCGCGATTACCGATGTCCCCGAAGCGCTGTTCGTGCGATATCTGGATAATCCAAACAACGACGTAAGCCTCTACCGCTCAAAAGCCGTCGGCGAGCCGCCGCTGCTGCTGGGGATCAGTGTGTGGCTTGCGGTGAAAGATGCCCTAGCGGCCGCCGGCGCCGCGGACGGGCTGGCAATTCCGGCGACGGGGGAGCGGGTGGTGATGGCTCTTTCTTCAGTGAATCAGCCGGTGGCGGTTATGGCGGGGAGTTGAGGGCGGCGAGAATCTATAAGGTGATGCCGCTTAATCTAGCTGACCGCTCTAGATGGGCACATGGCCATATGCACGACGATGTCCATCACATCAAGAGATTTTGTGCTTTTAAGAACCTTGGTGAGCTGGTCCCTATTTGCCCAATCGTCTTCGTGGGAATAGCACCCGGTTCCGACATAGCTTTTCACTGAACCAATTGTTCTCTTTAGGTTGGCCCACGCATTGCGCCAAGTACCCGCCTTAATGGTTGTGTGCGGGTGATGCAGCACGATACTTGGGTGCGTTCTATTACACAGTAGCTTAAACTTTTCCTTCACTTCCACGCGCTCAGGTTGCTTCACCCTTGCATCCGAACGCGGATTGAAAATTGTTAGGTCATGACAACCCAAGACCATTGCTGCGGCCCCGTTCATTTCAAGGAAATGGCTCTCCAAGTCGGCGATACGCAGTAAGCCCTTCTCCTGGCCTATTGTCGGATACGACTTCCCGGTGAAATGAAGACTGCCGGTCTTCAAGTTCGCTACGTAGACCAGCTCAGCATGTGGTGTTGTTATCTGCTGTTCGGCAAACGAGATTTTTGGCTTTGCAGTATCGACGCCTATCGACAGGAAGTCAGCCCGCGTTCCAAGTTCCTCTCGCAGACCGCCGCGCAATAGGGCCTCGCATGCTGCTTGGCCCGCATGTTCCAGTTCGCTAATTGCCTCGCGACTCGGGGACCAATTATTTGCTTGCTCCACTATCCCGGATGGAAATTTGAACGTCAGAAATGCGCCGCATGCAGAAAGGCTAAGTACCCGCAAATCGCTTGGCCAATTAGCACAAATATCGCGAAGAAGTTTTCGGGCAAGCTCGATGTCACCGCGCCAATGCCCATCGATGGATATACGTGCCAGTCGTGATTCGCTCGGTATAACAAAATCGACCTTCCAAAAGCTCGCCCAGTCCCCCAGAATTTGGCGGAATGATTCAACATCCCCAGACTTATTAGGATTGAAATCGCACCATCTGCGTTCTCCCGAGTAAAGCCGAATCGTTGGAAGCATCCCTTTGGTGAGAGGAAGAAAATCGCGAAGAGTGTCATACCATGCCCGTTGCTCATCTCTGAACGGAGGATGATTGTCACGAGCGTTAATTTTCTCGCAAAGTCGAATCCATGCTTCCCGGTCAAACCCGATGGGTAAACTCTTGGGATAGAGACTCAACGCCAATTGACGGCTTTTTGTGAAATGCTGAGACTCGTCGAACTCCACGAGAAAGCCTGGTACTGGGACTAAGAAATCACAACGCGGAAGCGTTGTAGAACGGACAAATGACGTGAAGCCCCTTTGCGCTTGTAGGGCGGTAAAAATTTTGGTCAGAGCGATCCTGTACTGTGTGTCATATCCATTCGGTGTGGCGGCTACGCGGATTTTTGGATTTCTCTCCACATCTCCGTACAGCGACCGTAGCAGTTGTTCTACGACGATTTTGCATTTGGCGCAGCGTTCAGAATGTCGCGCAGCTCGAAGACTCGGATCGGCTTTGTTCTGGTTTTCTGCCTGCAACGGTGTCGTGGCCACTGGTGGGGACGACGATTTTGGCAACGGTTCGTTCGATGCGGCGGAGCTGATGAAGAATCCCCGATCCTGAAGGAAATTGTTGGTTTCATTCCCGCCGCCGAACGCCGACGGGTCCAATTCTTGACCAGTTCGATTTCTCCAGGCCAGTGCCAGGACATACTTTGGCGGGTACTTCCGCCCTTTATACACCAGGTCGAACTTCCGCGATTTCCGCCTAGAAGGAACATCTGCTCGGTCAATCTCTTTCATCGCCGCGATGACATCCGCTTTTTGAATCGAATCGGGAATCAAAAACATTCTCCTTCTTGAAGGCCATATCGCACACTGTCAAAATAGTCCGCTGCGCAATGCCCTAATTTCTTTGGCGCTGAGTCGATGGACTTTAGCCAAACAGGAGTCGTCAAATCGGCGCATGGTCTGCTTGTCAATCAGGCCTGTTTCGTAGAGATCAGCCGCCGTCTCATGAATTACGGCCTTGATTTTGCTTTTGTATTTCTTGGTTTTAGTCATTGGACTTTGTACAAATTCTATTCTACCGCCCGCTTCGCTCAAGTCGCGAAGAGCGCGAAGAAAGATGTTGGGAACAGGCCGAAATTTTCTCCTTGCAACCCAAAAATCTGTTAGGTATAAATTAGGACAATGAAAATCATCAATCGCTGCCGTTGCGAGCCCGTTCTTCCTGGCGGCATCCCGCTCGCTCGCCTCCCTTTTCTCTACTGCTCCACTATCCACTGCTCTACCTTCTTGACCGCCCCCCCTCCCCCTCCGCGGACATTCGGGGACATTCCTGGACAAGTCGCATCAGGAGCGCGCTTGAACATGGGAATTCTCGATTTTCAATTCATTTCCGCGCAGCAGTTCCAGAAGTTTTTTGGAGTGGGAAATGACAATCACGCCGTGCTGTTTGGCGGCGAGGGATTGGATGATTTGCGCCAGCGCGGCGATGGTGGGGCCGTCGGCGCCGAGGGTCGGTTCGTCGAGAATGATCCAGGGTGGGAGGCGGGCGATGGTGGCGGCGAGGGAGACGCGCTTGCGGATGGGGAAGGGGAGCGCCAGTGGATTGACGGTTGAGAAATCCTGCAGGCCGAAGGCGTCGCGGACGGCGGTGCCGGGGGTATCGGCGTCGGAATTCTTCAATCCCAATTCGGCGGCGACGGTGGATTCGAACAGGCCGACATCGGGATTCTGGAGATGATAGCCGGCGATTTTGCCGGGGGTTTTGGTGAGCGTGGCGGGGGCGCCATTCACGAGGATTTGCCCGGCGGTGGGGCGGAGGACGCCGCAGAGGATTTTGGCGAGCGTGCTTTTTCCGCTGCCGTTGGGGCCGACCAGGGTGTAGACGCGGCCGGGGGTCAGCGTGAGCGAGACATTGGTGAGGACGTCGGATTTTTTTGCGTAGCCGGCGGAGATGTTGCGCAATTCGATGGTCGGGGCCGAGACGGCGGGGAGGCGCTGGATTTGCGGCGGATCGAGCGGTGCGATGGGGGGATGACGCGACGGATCGGGCGAGAGATCGGCGATGGGGATGGTCTGAACGGGAGTATTCCACTCATCGAGGCGATTGTCGGTGATGACCGATGCAATCTCGGGGCCGGCGGGGCCCTGGAGCAGATCGAGAACAAGCTGGAGCTTGTGGCTGTCGAGCTGCTCGAGGGCGCAGTCGGCGGCGAAAATTTTCGGCTTGAGGATCATGGAGCAGAGGACGGCAAGGCAGGTCTGCTCGCCGCCGGAGAGGCGCGCGGGGTGCTGATCGAGAAGTTTGACGAGGTCGAGGATTTGCGCGGAAGAGAGGCAATTGGCTGCGTCGATGGGACCGCCGGCGTGGAGTTCGAGTTCCTGCCGCACCGTGGTGGTGAGGCCGGAGAGGGCGAAATAGACCTCGGGGCCGAGATACATCCGGCCATCGGATGTGACGCGGCAGAATCGGCGGAGGAGGTTGGAGCGCCCGGAAAAATTTGGCCCGTCAATGGCGAGAATGCGGCGGGAGTCGATCGCGGCGAGGAGAAGCTCGGTGGATTTTGCGCTCATCGAATTCCCATCGAATGCCAGCGGAAAAAGATGGCGGCGATGAGCCAGAGGATCGCCAAGGCGAGGGAAATCGCGCCTGCGACGGAAGAAAATGGATTGGATTCCGTGGGAAGCTGCTCGACGCGCAGGAGCATGGCGCGCTGTTCCCAGACATCGGCGCGGTGGACGGCCGAGCGGATCGACCAGACGAGCAGGGGGCGGAGGAGATACGGGAGCTGCTTGATTCCCGCCCAGCGCGAGCCGGCGAGGAGCCCGCGGGCGCGGCGTGCGACGAGGATTTGTTCCGCGCGGAGTTTGAGTTCGGGCTCGACGGCGAAGACGCCAAGGGCGACGACGAGGCCCTCGCCGCGCAGGCCCCAGCCGCGCAAGGTGGCGGGAAGAAGGCGGGTGGGGATGGAGAGCATGGCGAGCTGGAAAGCGCCGCCGAGAACGGCAAGTCGCAGGGAGATCAGCAGGGCGAATCGCACGCCGCCGATGGGATCAGTTCCCATGGGCACACCCGGCGGAGCCTTGGCGACCCAGCCCCAGACGCCGATGAGCATGAGGGTCATCGGCAATTCGGCGCCGAGGAGGAATTTCAGGAAGACGGGGAAGAGGCCGTCGATTGCGATGAAGATGCCGAGAACGATCAGGACGATGGGCAGCAGCACAATGCGCGTGTCGATAAATGTTGCGGCGACAAGGATAATGAGCGTGGCGAGGCGGGCCGCCGGGGGGACTTTGGACATCGCATCTCAGAGCTTGAAGTTTTTGGCGAGGGTGGGTCCGCGAAAGCGGGCCAGGAGATCGTGCGGGACGGCGCGAATGAGCCAGACGGCGAGAAATGCTTCGGCGACTTTGTCGGTGGTGGCGTCGCAGATCATGCCGGACCAGAAATTGGCGGCGCCGATGGAGAATCCGTGATGGATGAAGATGGCGGTGACGAAAGTGGACCCGGCGGTGGTGACCCCGCCGAAAAGAAGCACGGAAACCGGCAGCGAGACGAGCGCGGAAACGACGCCAAGCACCAGACCGCTGAAGAAAGTGCGGAACATGGTTTTGAATCCACCGACCTTGGCCAGGAGATGGGTGACGACGGCCATCATGGCGGCGGTGCCCGTGAACCAGATGATCTGCGGATTGAAGAGAAGCGCGGTGACGACGAAAGCGAGGGCGGTGACGATGAGGCCGGGAATGAGGCCGGCGATGAGGGTGGTGATGATGATGCCCACGCAGTCGAGATATACGGGCAATTTCAGCGCGAAAACGATCTGGGCGAGTGCGATGTTGAAAGCGACGGCGGAAGGGATGAGGGCGATCGTGGCCATCCGGGAGGAGGCCGCCGAGGTTTCATCGTCGAGGTTCCGAACGGAATCGTTTTGAGTCATTCGATCATCGCGATTGGCTGACAGGTGGACGGGGTAGGATACAGGATTTTCGGTTTGCCACAAAGGGAAAAGTGGTTTGAGATCAGTGCCGCGCGATGGCCGGGAGGAGAGAAGGGTTGATGGAACATCGCCTCAAGTGGCGCGCTTGCGGCGGGCGAGAAGGCCGATTGTTGCGGTGGCGAGCAGCGCGAAGGACGCCGGCTCGGGTACGGAAGTGAGGCTGATGTCGTTCGTGGCGGCGAAGGCGTCCAACGCGGCCAGGTCTGCAGCCCCAACGGCGGACTGACTGGCGAACTGATTGAAGTTATCGGCGAGGAGAACGAAGTCATCCCCGTTGACGACATTGTCGTAATTGAAATCGCCTTCATCCCATCCGTTGGTGACCGAATCGTTGAAGTTTGCGGCCATGAGCGTGAAATCCGCTCCATTGACCTTGCCGTCGAGATTTGCGTCACCAAGAAGGGTGTACATGACTTCGATCTGCCCGGAAGACAGACCGGCCGGGTCGCCGGGATCGTTCGCGTCGGCATAACCAATGCCGTAGCTGGAATTGCTCTGCGCATCGGTGGAGGTGATTCCGGGTCCGGTCCACGTGCCGCTGGCGTAGCCGGACGCGATCCAGCCGGCGATGGAGGAGATGGGATCGGCGCCATGGTTGTAATTGATGATGATCGCGTTGTTCCCGATGTCGAGCGTACCGTTGCTGGAGATACTGAGCGACGAAATGTTGACATTGCTGTTGGGAAAAGAGCCAACCGTGCTGGTGGTGACATTGTCGGAGAGCTTGAGGATTCCCGAGCCGCTGATGTTGACCGCACCGGCGGGGAGGGCGCTCCCCGCGATGGTGACGGTTGGCGTGGGATTGATCTGGAGGAGTCCCTGATTGACGAATGTGCCGCCGGTGTAGGAATTGAGCGTGGACAGCACGACTGTGCCCGTGCCGGTTTTGGTAAGAGAGCCTGTGCCTGCGATCGTTCCCGAGCCCGAAAGGGTGTAATTGCCGTTGCTGTTGCTGAAGGTGACGGAAGCGGGGTTGACGGTGGTGTTGAGCGTGACGCTGTAGTGGCCGTTGTTGTTGTCGTTGAAGGTGACGGTGCTGCTTTCGGTGTAAGTGGTGGCGTTGGGGCCGCTGTTCCAGTTGAGGTAATGGTTGATGTCCCAGGTGGCGCCGTCATTGACGAGTGTGGCGGGGGCGTTGTCCCAGGTGAGATTCTGGCCGGGGAGGGCCAGGCTGTAATCGGCGACGACGGGGAGATGGTCGCTGCCGTAGCTGCCGTTCACCGCATCGGA
>Ga0302324_100006307_pt1 | contig 25599 bp, 21 predicted proteins | sample Palsa_T0_1_FD_201949 | JGI IMG/M metagenome (GOLD analysis project Ga0302324, IMG submission 201949) | Peat permafrost microbial communities from Stordalen Mire near Abisko, Sweden - Palsa_T0_1 | ecosystem: Environmental > Terrestrial > Soil > Palsa > Peat permafrost | place: Sweden: Abisko... | reverse complement strand
TCAGTACCCAGGGCAGCGCCTGTTGCTCCCAGCGCTTGGGCCACCGACTCATCGTTTGATTCTGGTCATTGGGCATGACGGGCATGTATCCTCAAGGCGAGATCGCTATTACCAGCGCTGAAAGTACGATTACATAGATAGCCAGCGCGAATAGCGCCGGGTGCCACACCCGCTGCAGCACCCCGACGTGCATGGCGAGCCGTCGCAAGCCGATGAGAATGCCCCACGAAAGCACCATTAGAACTGCGATTGGGGCGACGAGCACGCCGAAGAGATTGAATTCATAGAGCTTCATGCAGCCCCGCATCGAAGTAGGGCGAGTGCTGGGTGAGTACCTCAGACAACGCCAGTGCGCTGGCGCGCGCGTGCAAGCCAAGATGCCGGAGGCCACTAGCGCACGCTTTGGCGGACAAGGCCGTCGCCAGATACGCGAGCTTCACGCTGGCAGGTCCGCTGCGACCCTGCGCTAAAGCCGCCAGCACCGGCGTCAGGCTACTGCTCAGGGAGAGCCGCCTCATTAGTCGATCCAGACGAATCATTTCCGTGCCGGCTGACAGAGCTGCAACGATGCGTGCGCGCTGCAGCGGTTCAGCCGAATCCGGCAGGTCCGTGAGGCGAGCGCAGGCGAGACCTCGCCAGTCATCCGGCAGCTGAGGTAGCGGACGCTGAGCCATCCTGCGCAGATCTCGCAACGTGGAACGCAGCATCCGTTGGGTGCGCGTTGCGGGCGACAACGGCGCCAGAAGTTGGAACGACAGCACGCCGATGGCGCAGCCTGTGCATAGCGCCAATGCTGAGTTATAGAACGCGATGGTGTCGTAGGTCGCAAGATTTGCAGGCGCAACCAGCGGCACGAAATTAGCCGCCATCGCCATCAGGAACGCGCTGTTAGGATAGCGCGAACTCAGTGCACCCACCGGTATCATGTAACAGGACAACACAAACGCAAGCGCCGTGAATGAATGCACTTGAGGCAGGATTGCAAAGTTGGCGATTGCCGCCAGTATTGCGGCAATGCCGGTACCCGCGAGGAAGGTCACAGCGGAGGCGGAAGCGTTTTCGCCACGTGGTCCGAATAGGATCACGGTAATCGCAGTCCAGGTCATGCAGAGCGCGCCTTCCGACCAGCTAGTCACTATCCACACCATCGCCGCAGCACAAATCGCCAGTGACGCGCGTGCCGCATTCAGCACCGGCGGCGCCCAATCGGCGACATGAACTCGGTGGCGACTTGAGCGCGATGGACGCCGATTGGGCTCGCCCGCCAGCAGCGCCAGCCCGGTGAGCGCCTCGGAGAGACCGAACAACGCTCTGGCCGTCTGATCAATCAACAGTTGTCGCGACGCCGTGATAGCGGGCCGCGATAGAAGCCTTCGAATGGCGAGCAGACAGCAATCGCGCAGAGCGGACGGATCATGGATCGGGCACCCAGAGCCTGCTGCATCCCAGGCTTGTCGCGCCGTGGAGGGCAGCGCCTGCAGTACGCTCTGCACCTCCTGTATCATGCTCAAATCTGCCGACGCACGGTCGAGATGATTGTCCACGGCTCGCCATGCAGCCAAGGCACTGAACAGGCCATCCGCCGTCTGCGCAAGCGTAGGCGAATCGTAGCGCAGCTCAAAAGACTCGCCGATCGCCTGGTCGAGGGCTGGATCCAGTGCGATGACATCGCGAATGAATTCGCGACGTATGAGACGGCTATCTTTGAGGGTCGTCAGCGTGCTGACAAATTGCGAACCGATTCTGCCCACTAGCGTGCTGACCATTTGGGCAACCCGGCTGCGCGCGTGGCCAAGGTCCGTCAGCGCGAACACCAGTCCGGCGCAAACGATGCCAGTGCAGATCTCGCTGGCGCGCCACAAAGCTAGGATGAACACGTGATCGTCGGGTCCACCTCCACTCGCACCGAGCGCGTCTCTAGCCACGATTGCCGCCGTGTATCCGGCCAACGCCGCGCCGTACGAGGCGAAATTCCGAAGCAGTGTGGAGAGGAGGGCGCACGCTGCGCCCCAGAGCGCCAGAGCGGCCAGGAATCCGACTCGATCCTGCGTGAAGAGCGCCGCGATTGCGACGATCATAGCTGCCCCGACCAGAGTGCCGATCAGGCGAAACCAGGCTTTGCGAAGCGACGCGCCGAGATTCGGCTGGCACACGACGGCCGCTGAGGCGGCGGCCCAGAACGCATTATCCAGTTCGAGCCAGAAAGCGGCGAACAGCGCAAGCGACACGGACGCGGCCACGCGCACGCCAAACGCCAGATCCGGCGAGGCAGCCCTTAGCAGCCCGCCGAAGGTGGCCTCCTCAATGACCGCGTCTCTCGTCATGCTACGTGCTCAGTAGGAAATTGAGGTGGTCTCATCACGGCCGCGGAAGACCCTATAGCCGATGAACGTGTACGCGAGCATCAGCGGCAGGATAAACAGACCCTCGCCCCAGAACATGAATGCCAGCGATGCATGCGGTGCGGCCGCCTGGCCGACGGTTATCGAGAAGGGGACCATGTAGGGCCAGAACGTAATCGCGAGTGTTGCGAAGGCCGCAGCGAAGCTTGCGGCCACCGCGTAGCCGGGGGCACGAACGTGACGGCGTCGCACGCTCCATGCCAAGACAGTTGCAGTCGCGAAGCCAATAACAGGGAACACGAAAAGATACGGCCGCTCCAGCCAACGACCCATCACGCGCAGGTTTAGGGCCAGCGCCAGGACGAACACTACAACCAACAGCAGCGCGAGAGCGACCGAGAGTTCGGCAATGAGCCGATACGCCCAGGATTGCGTCTCGCCGTCGCACTTTCGTACGAGCCAGCAGGCACCCAGAAGCGAGTACCCCAAGCACAGACCCGCTCCGCACAACACGGCGAACGGACTAAGCCAGCTGAAATCACTGCCGGCATATTGGCCATGGATCAGCGGCAGCCCTTCGATCAGCGCCCCGACCATGACGCCCTGCATGAACGCTGCGACCAGCGACCCGGCACAGAAGCCGAGGCCCCAGACCATTCGCAGATGCAGCGCCTTGTCGCGAAACTCGAACGCGATGCCGCGCAGAATAAGTCCTGCCAGCATGAAGATCAGGGGCAGATAGAACGCCGAGAATAGCGTTGCGTAAACGATGGGAAACGCGCCCCACAAGACGACACCCGAGACGATGAGCCAGGTCTCATTCCCATCCCACACCGGGGCTACCGAACGCATCATCGCCCGGCGCCTATCCTCGATGCGCGAGAACCCGAATAGGATACCGACACCCAGATCAAATCCGTCCAGAAGCACGTAGAGGAGAATGCCGAATGCGAGGACTGAGACCCAGAAGAGCACCATGATCGACTCCTAATCTGGCACGACGAGTGCTTGATCCGCGACAGACATCGGCCGCCGCGCCTGTGTGTCAGGGGCCGGCAGCACCAGTTGACCTCTCGGCCCCGCGCGCAGCAAGCGATAGATAAAAAGCGTTCCGAACACGAAGATCAGCGCATAGAGGGCGCTGAAGACGATCAAGGAGATGAACGCCGAACGTGCGGTCAGTGTCGGAGTCACGGCCTGTGCAGTTCGCAATACACCGAAGATCGTCCACGGCTGACGCCCGACCTCCGCGGTGAACCATCCCGTGAGTGTGGCAATGAAGGGCAGCGGAAAACTCAGGAACGTGAGCCACAGCAGCGCACGATTCCGTTCGAGGCGGCCCTTACGGGCCAGATATGTGCCGTACCATGCCGTGATCAGTAGCAACAGTCCGCAGCCAACCATGATCCGGAAACTGAAAAACGGAATCGCTACCGGCGGCCGGTCCGCGCGAGGAAAGTCCGTCAGACCGACTTCCTTTGAATGCAGGCTCAAGCTGCCGATCAGGCTTCCAAGCACGGGCACTGACAGCGCGAAGTGATTGGTCTCGTGCGCCGCATCCGGGATCGCAATGAGCACCTCGCGAGCAGGTTGCTCGTCGTGCCAGCGTGCTTCGATTGCCGCGAATTTGCTAGGCTGATGATCATGCACGTAGTCGCCGGTCAGATGTCCAAAGAACATCTGCAGCGGTACTAGCACGGCGGCCAAGTACAGACCCATGCGTAGCATGAGGCGGCTCTCTGGCCCAAACTCCTTCCGAAGCACGTACCACGCTCCAGTCGCTGCGACGCAGAACGCACCCGTAATGAAGGAGGCGAGCAGCATGTGCGGAAATCGCACCCACAGCACCGGACTGAAGAGGATCTTGTGCCAATCACTCGGAACGAACACGCCATCCTGGATCACGTAGCCGACGGGCCATTGCATCCAGCTGTTGTTCGCCATGATCCAAAACGCTGACAGCATGGTGCCAAGCGAGACCATGGCGGTAGACAGCAGGTAGAACCATGGAGGAACGCGAGAGCGGCCGAACAGCAGAATCCCGAAGAAGCTGGCCTCAAGATAGAACGCGGTGAAGGTTTCGTAGGATAGTAGCGGGCCCTGAACCGGCCCGGTCAGCCGCGACAAGGCACTCCAGTTCGTACCGAACTGGAAGGCCATCACAATGCCAGTGACAACTCCAAGGCCGAAGGCGACGCCAAAGATCTTGAGCCAGAATTCAAAAACCTGTCGATAGAGCGGTCGGCCCGTGGCCACGTACAGCGTCTCCAACACGGTGAGCCAAGCCGCCAATCCAATCGTGAACGATGGGAAAATGATGTGGAACGAGATCGTGAAGGCGAACTGCAGTCGCGACAGCAACAGGGCGAGGTTGTCCATGGGAGCACTCTCAGCGCCAGAGATTGGACTCGGCCAGATCGATAACGTCGCCCCCGCGACCACTGAGAATCGCCTTCACCATATAGAGCGTGAAGCCCTTTGCCATTTCGGCGGTGATCGAGGGGGGCATCGCGAGCTCCGTGTGGTTGACGACTGCATCGACCAGCACCGGTCCGTCATGAGCCATCGCAGCAGCGATGCCTTCCTCGACGTCTTGTGGGTGCTCCAGTCGGATGCCCTTCACGCCGATAGCCTCAGCCATCTTGGCGAAGTTGGGATTGACCAGCTCAGTACCGGTGTTGATAAAGCCGCTGGACTTCTGCTCCAGCTCAATGAAGCCCAGAGCACTGTTGTTGAACACCACCACTTTTACCGGCAACTTGTATTGAGGCAGCGTCAGAATGTCGCCCATCAGCATGGCGAAGCCGCCGTCACCTGACATTGATATCACCTGCCGACCAGGGAAGGCGGTCTGCGCACCGATCGCGTGGGGCATCGCATTGGCCATCGAGCCGTGCCAGAAGGAACCAACGAGTCGTCGTTTTCCGTTCATGCGCAGGTAGCGCGCGCTCCAGACCGTCGGCAATCCCACATCAGCGGTAAAAATCGCATCCTCAGAAGCGTGATCGCTGAGCGCCTTGGCGATCTGCTGCGGATGGATGCGTCCGGTGCCCCCACCCCGAGCCAGCTCATCCAACCCGGCGCGCGCCTTCTTGTAGTGCTCCTGCGCACGATTGAGATGCGTGCTGTCGCGCCCGCCTGTCAGGCGCGGCAACAACGCCGACAACGTCGCGCGCACGTCGCCAACTAACCCTAAGTGAACCGGCGTGCGGCGCCCAATATTCTCCGGCCGGATATCGATCTGTACGATGCGCGTATCGCTGGCCTTGGGGTAGAACTGGCGATACGGGAAGTCAGCGCCGAGCATCAGTAGCACGTCGCAATCGAGCATCGCGTAGTAGCCTGATGAGAACCCGATGAGACCGGTCATGCCGATGTCATAGGGGTTGTCGAATTCCACAAACTCCTTGCCGCGCAGCGAGTGCACCATCGGGGCTTGCAGACGCTCGCCAAGTGCCAGTAGCTCGCGATGTGCGCCCTGGCAACCCGAGCCGCAGAACAGCGTGACTCGCGCGTTGCTATTGAGGATCGCAGCCAGCCGATCAAGTTGTTCCGCGTCGGGCACGACCACCGGCGCCCTGGGCACCAAGCCTTGCTGCGGTGGCAGCACGGCTTCGGTAGCCGATCGCAACGAAACGTCGCCTGGCATCACGACTACCGAGACGCCTCGCTTGCCGACGGCCTCGCGGATCGCGACCTCGAGCGTGCGTGGCATCTCATCGGCGCCCGAGATCAGCTCGCAATAGTGACTGCACTCCTTGAAGAGTGACTCGGGATGGGTCTCCTGGAAATACCCGGATCCCACTTCGCCAGAGGGGATTTGGGCGGCGATGCCGAGGACCGGGACGCGCGAGCGATGCGCGTCGAACAGGCCGTTGATCAAGTGCAGATTACCGGGGCCGCAACTGCCGGCGCATACCGCAAGATTGCCGGTGAGGTGTGCCTCGGCGCTCGCCGCGAAGGCCGCAACTTCCTCATGCCGCACGTGGATCCAATCGATCTTGCCTTGTCGCCGCAACGCATCGGTGAGTCCGTTGAGGCTGTCACCAACGATGCCGTAGATCCTTTTCACACCGGCGATCGCCAGTGTCTCAGCAAATTGGTCAGCAACGGTTGCGCTCATCTTGGTACTCCTGGACATCTGTGACGAGGTGCGGGTTCGCTATCAAAAGTAGTGGCAACACCTCACGGGGTCGATGACACCTAGGTATCACGGATCGACGGGTGAGACCGGCACGCCTGCCGCCTCGATGGCTTTGCCGGCGCGAAAACACAGATCTTCGCGATAGTGGCCGGCGACGATTTGAACGCCCACCGGCACCGAGCCGATGAGCCTTGTGGAGACGGTCAAGGCCGGCAGCCCTAGCGCCGGGAATGCTCTTAGGATCAGCTGCGCGTTCCACACGCGCTGGTAGCCGGCATCGCCTTGAAGATCGAGATTGTCCGGAAATGGCAATTCAGCCGACACAGGTAGAAGAAGCACAGGGAATTTGGCAAAGAAGACTCGCCACTCACGCATCAACGTGGTACGCCGCTTCAATGAGCGGGCCACCACGTCCGGGGGAAGCGCACCCACTTTGGAGCGAACACCAGCGATGGTGGCAAGCGCGCCAGGATCACCATCACGCGCGGCGGCATCCGCTTGCTCCGCGAACCCGTCGCCGAGCCACAGATCCGCCTGCACTTCGGCCGCATCGCGCAGTGGCGGAGTGTCCTCGATCTGTTCGACTTCCCATCCCGCATCGGCCAGTCTGCGACCGGCATCCAACACAGTCGATGCAACTTCCTCCGCGATGTCCATTCCACCGGGCTGTAGACACATTGCGGCTCGAAGCGGCACCGGCGGTCCCTGAAGCGGTGCAGGGGCCCACCACGGGTCGCGCGGATCTGGCGCCGACATGACCGCCAGCGCCGCGCGCAGATCATCAATGGTACGAGCGATCGGACCGGTGGCGGACATCATCTGCGCACCGATCGGACGTTCCGGCGATGAGGCGTTGTAGGCTGGCACGCGCCCGAGCGTTGGGTGCAAACCGTGCACTCCGCACGCATACGCCGGATAGCGCAGTGAGCCACCGATGTCGGTGCCGACCGCGAGGTGTCCAATGCCCGCTGCGATGGCAGCTGCGCCGCCGCCGGTCGAGCCGCCCGGTGTTCGTGACGAGTCGCGCGGATTACGGGTGGCACCGTGAATCAGATTGCTGGTGAACCATCGCAATGCAAAGGCCGGTGCGTTGCTACGCCCCAGAAGGACTGCCCCAGCCTTCACCAGGTTTTCGACCGCCGGACTATTGGACTGCGCGATCAGGTCTCTTTGCAGCCGTGTCCCGTTGCTGGTGGCAAATCCCGCCTGATCGGTATTGATCTTCACGCTCACAGCGACACCCGCAAGAGCTCCCGGATCCTCGCCGCGAGCCAGGGCTCCATCTATCCTGTCGGCTTGCTTGAGCACCTCCTCGGGCCTGTGTTCGACGATTGCATTGATTTTCGGGTTCACCGCATCGAGCCGCAGCAACACGGACTGCGCTACCTCACGTGCGGAGACTGCGCGCGATCGAGTGAGCTGAGCCACCTCAGTCGCGGATAGACGCCAGAGCTCAGTCATAACATTTCCTCTCAGCGTACGATCAATGGCAATGCCCGGGCGCAGCTCGTACTACGGCACCTCGGTCTGGGAGATCTGATATTCGAACGGACCGACTGGCAGGGTCTGTGGCTCGCTAGGCAAGTCGCTCGCGCGCCAGCCGCCGCCTAGTGCGCGAATGAGTGTTACCGCGGCCTGAATCTGTCGTGTCCGTATCTGTATTTCGACTGTGCGCGTAGCTAGCGCCTGGACCTGCGCGACCGACACGCTCAGGAAATTGTCCAGGCCTTCCTGATACAGTTTGGTGGAAATCGATAGCGCCAGATCTGCCTGATCGGACGCCTCGCGCTGCTGCACAGTTTCAGCGGACAGGCGCTGCGTCTGACTTAGGCCGTCCTCCACTTCCTGAAAGGCCGCGAGCACCGTCGCCCGGTAGTTGTCGCGCGTCTGCGCATATTGGGACCACGAGCTTTGCAGCTCCGCACGACGCAACCCGCCTTCGAACAACGGCAGCGCGGCTCCCGCGCCCAAGGTCCATAGGTCGTTTGGCAGGCTCAGCAGATTGAAACCGGAGTCCTGAAAACCACCCATGAGGCCAATCGTGACGTTGGGGTAGAACGCGGCCCGCGAAACTCCGATCGATGCGTTCGCTGCCACCATCTGACGCTCTGCGCCTGAGATATCCGGACGTCGCTCCAGCAGCTGCGACGGAATACCCAGGGGTATCTGGGGCGTCGGCAGCGTCAGCTCAGTGGTCGATGCGATCGAGAAGCTACTGGGATTGGCTCCAATGAGTACTCCGATCGCGTGCTGCAGTTGATCGCGTTGCAGCTGCGTGTCTGTTTCCTGTGCCTGCGCGGATCGAAGTTGACTCAATGCTCGGGCGAGATCGAGTCCCGAGGCAATTGCACCTTCGGTGCGAAGACGCGTGACTTCCACTGTCTTTTGGTAGGTGACGATTGACTGGCGCAGCAGTTCCCGTTCGGCATCGAGCCCACGCAACGCGATGTAATTGCTCGCAAGCTGAGCCTCCAGACTCAACCGCGCGGTGGCCAAGTCCGCAGCGCTGGCCTGCGCCAAGCGCTTCTGCTCATGAGCGCGATTGCGCGTTGCACCCCAGAAGTCCGGCTCCCACGATGCCGTTGCCGCGACTACGTTCGATGCATCCTCATTCAGACCGCCCGGGCCGTGGCGATAGAGGCTATGCAGCGACTGCTTGTTCTCGGAGAGCCCTGTAGTGACGCCGATCTGCGGATAAAGGCCCGATTGCGCCTCGGCGGCCAGGTCGCGTGCCTGAGTATAAGTCTCTGCGGCGGCGTGCAACGTTGGGTTCACACGCCTGAGCTGTTCCTCGTAATCGTTCAAAAGCGGATCGCCGAACAGGGTCCACCAATCACCCTGAGGTGACAGCACTGAGTCCGGATTGGCCTGATGAAATGGTCCGCTGCCTTGATAGCTATCCGGCAGAAGCAGATGCGGCGGCGCATAGCTGGGCGCCAACTGGCAGCTAGCGAGCCAGGGCGCGCCGATTGCCACACTCACGCCAAGCGCGCGAGCGCTTGCAATACGGACGACTTCGTTCATAGCGCCTGATGGCACCACACAGATCGCAGGGTGACGATTGAACCTAGGTGTTGATGGCATTTCACGCGGGCAGCGCTAGTCTGCCGCTGGTTCGTCAACCAACGACTAAAGCGAGGCTCGATATGAGTTCATGTTCTTCACTCCGTCGCCTGGCAATGACTGGCATCGTCCTACTCGCGGGCGCGCTGAGCGCGTGCGAGACGCACCGTCAGATCATTACAGAGCACGAAGATCGGCTGTCAGCGGCCGGGTTCATCATCAAGCCGGCCAACACGCCCGCGAGGCAGGCAATGTTGGCGCGACTTCCTGCCGACAAATTCGTTATGCGGCAAAACGGCGACAGAGTTCATTACGTGTACGCCGATCCGCTGGTGTGTGGCTGTCTCTACGTGGGAACGCAGCAAGCGTACAACCAGTACAAAGCTAATGAGCTGGCTCAGCATCTAGCAGACGAGCAGCAACTGACCGCGCAGACCTACTCCGATGCGAGGTGGCGCTGGGATGCATGGGGTCCGTGGGGACCGAACCCAGGATTTGCCTACGGGGCGTGGGGTTGGTGACGTAAACAACGGCCCGGCACTTGGGCGCACGGGGTCCGTGGAGGCCGAGCCCTGGGCTTGGGTTTGGCAAGATCAAGGCCTGTCCGCTTCCGTCGGACAGGCGCATTGGTTTGGCCGAACAGTGCAGGGACTCGAACACATTGCGTACCTTTGCATTGATACCCTGATATCGTTTAGAGGGAAAAGGGGCAGGGTGGTTGCCATTCTCGGGGCCAGCGATATTTGCTAAGCTCGCCCCACAACACGCCCCGCGTGGCCGTGACGAGGCTCCAAGCCATCCGTAATGGTTCGATAACATGTCGGCTGACCCGCGGCGTCTCCGTGTTGCTGGGCGCGACTCTGCTTGCTCCCAGGTTTGTGCACGCTCAATCGGCTACGAGCCAGGACGACACCCTTCAGGAAATTGTCGTCACCGCACCTAACCTCGCCGGCGTTGTACAGGAACGCGACAGTGCTACCACATTTGGGATCGAGAAGCCGCTGGTCGATACCCCGCGCTCGGTGACCGCCATCAGCGATGAACTGCTCGATCGCTACAATATCAAGACGGTTTACGATTTCACCGCGGTAGCGGCCGGCACCTACACGGGAAGCTATTTTGGGGTACCAGGCAGCCTCAACATCCGAGGCACTGTCGCCGACAATTATTTCAACGGCTTTCAGGAAATCACCAATTACGCCACCTACCCGACGCCGGTCGATGCGAGCTCGAATGTTGAACTCGTGCGCGGACCGCCCTCTCCGGTATATGGAGCCGGCCAGATCAGTGGCTATATGAACTTCATTCCCAAAAGCGCCTTGGGGCAAAACGCCCGATATCTGGCCGAGCCTACCGCGCTCATCACCGGCACGATCGGCAGCTATAGCGAAAAGGAAGCCACCGTCGAAGGCGGTTTGCCGCTGACATTGGGAACGAACGAGGCCGGTCTATACGCTTTTGTCGAAGCCGTCGATTCGGGCAGTTTCTACATCGGCGTGCATCCCGAGACGCAGGTCGCACAGCTGACATTCGACACGGATCTGGGCTCGAACTGGAAATTCACAGCCAGCGGCCAATATCTCAACTCCAATGGCTATTTGAAGGATCTGGGCTGGAATCGCGTGACTCAGAATCTGATAGGCCACGACGAGTATATTTCCGGCATGGCAATGATGCCGATTGTAAAACCGGGGCAGTCGTTCATCACGATCGCCGATTTTCTGTCGGCAAGCGCGCACGCTCCGGGCGGTATTCAGCAGTATGTGCTGCCGCTATTTGGCGTCTTTGGCACGCCAAATCCTTACACCGAACTGAATCCGTCGACGGTCAAGCTCGTAACGCTGTCCCCACGTGAAACTGACGTATCGCCGGAGGATATCAACAGCGCCTCGACACCAACTCTGTACCTGGGGCTCACGGGTCACATCGGTGATACCGGTACTCTTAAATTTGAATCCTTCAACCAATGGCTCGACGCGCTGAACTACCAGAGCAGCGGCTTTGCCACGCACTTTCTGACGAGGGTAGACGAAGTGCGTGCCTCCTATTCGGACCGCCGCCAACTCGGCGACAGCTTGACGACCGAATCGGTCGTCGGTGTCAGTTACCGCTATACCGCTGCGCTGTCTGATGCGTATTTGAATAGCGGCGTTAACGTGCAGGATCGGCGCGATTTGTCGCAGCCCATCACACCCGATGAGATCTTCAATGCCGTGTTCGGGACATCGGGCTTGAATGGCTATCAGTGGGATGACTCGATCAATAGTCGGCAGTCAGACTTCGCGCTATTCCTGCTCGAAGACGCCCTGATCTGGCAGCATCTGGATGTTACGCTCGGTGTGCGCGATGACAACTATTCGCTGAGGTCCGATGACACCGGCACTTTAGTCACGCCGCCGGGCACCCTGCCGGTCTGGCACTCGCAGAGTTCCAGCCCCATCAGCTATAACATCAGCCTTAGCATCAAGAATCCATGGGTTGTACCGTATATCACCTATGCCCGCTCGCATTCGCTCAACGTTGATCAGGGAGACGCGCTCGTGCCGTCCTTGCTGGCGGGTCATGACGCCATCGGACTGTCCTCGCTTTGGGAGATCGGACTGAAGACGAGTCGCCTCGGTGGACGGCTGTTCGCATCGTTGGACGCATACCAGCAGCAAAACGAGTACCTGGATGTGTTTGACGACTCGGTGGACGCTCAGCGCAGCCGGGGTATTGAAGGCGAACTACGCTACCTGATCACCCCTTCCTTTGGTGTGACCGGGGCCTCGACTATACAAAGCGTGCAGCAGCTTCCATCAGGTGCTGGCGCGGGCCCGTTCCTGCTGATCACCCCGGAACAGGCAGGAATCACACCAGTTCAAGGTTACGGCGGTATGTTCGAATCCAACGCCGCTTATCTTGGCCTGGGCAATGGCTACAGGTTGCACAGCACGCCGGAATACACAACCAGCCTATTCGCGACGTATGATCGTCACGGGCGCTGGGGCCTCACCGCGGGGGCAACCTATAACTCCTGGACGGGCGGATCGCTCGCTGGAAGCATTCGACTGCCCGCGTACACCCTGGTCAAGCTTCAGGCCTACCTCAATATCTGGGGTGCTCGCGCGGATCTGTATATCGACAATCTTGCCAATCACCCTTACTTCATCGCCGAGTACGATGTCGATGCCAATGCGAGCGTGCTCCCCGGTGTGGGTCGGGAGATACATTTCAAGCTGTCAAAGAGATTCTGAGGTGGCGACGGAGATCACCAGGATGCCGAACGAACAGAGCTCAGACCTGCAGCCGCGACGCAGTGAATTCGCCATTGTCACCGTCCTGTCGCTGTGCTGGGGCTTTGTCATCCTGGATATCACGGGCATCAATGTACTGATGCCGTTTATCGCTCCGAATCTGCGGCTCGACAACACGCATATCGGACTTCTGGAGTCCGCATATTGGTTACCGTTCGGACTGTCGAGTTATTTGACCGGGGAGATAGCGGATCGCATTGGCCGACGGAAGACTCTGTTTCTGGTGGTCATGCTGTTATTCGCGATATTTTCGGTGTTGCCCGGTCTGACGCATTCGTTCACGTCAATAATGATTGCCCGCCTGATCATGGGGTTATTCGAGGGCCCAGTGCTACCGCTGGCGCAATCCATCATTGCAACGAAATGCCCTCCGGAACGCCGCGCGATGGACATGGGCATTGTTCAGAACGTCGGCTCAGGCGTGCTGGGGCTGATGGCACCGATCCTGCTGGTCGCACTTGCCGTGCATTGGGGCTGGCGCGCTGGATTTTTTTTCGTAGCGCTGCCCAGCTTGATTTGCGCCGCATGCATCGCGCGCTTTTTTCCGCCCGACCGCGCGCTACACGATGTCGGTGCCACTGTATCTGCGACCGAAGCCGCGCAACATGGCCGACAGGGTATTCGCGAGATTCTGCGCTACCGTAACATCTGGCTGTGTGTCATCAACGCCTGCCTGTTCACGGCATTTGTGCTGATCGCTAGGGGCTACATGCCGCTGTTCTTCATTCAGGTAAAGCACATGTTGCCGGAGCGAATGGGGATCCTGATGAGTCTGCTGGCGGTCTCGGGTCTGATCCTTGGCGTTCTCTTCCCGGCGATGGCGGACCGCATCGGGAGAAAACCCACAGCCGTCATCTCCAGCCTGCTTGGCCTGGCTTGTCCTCTGGCGGCGCTCTACTACGGGGGCCCATGGCAGGTGCTAGGGCTGCTGATGTTCATCGGTTGGGCTCCCGGAAGCGCTTGCATATTGTTCCTGGCGACCATTCCGTCCGAGACCGTGCCTGCACAGTCGATTTCCACGGCCATCGGACTGACCTTCGCCATCGGTACTCTCGTGGGAGGGTTCATTGGACCCGCGGTTGCCGGTTGGAGCTCCGATCAATGGGGCTTGCAATCCTCACTCCTGATCGATGCGGGGTGCGCTCTTGCGATGGCCATCGTCTCTTTGGGGCTGCGGGAGACTCGCCCGAGAGAGAGTCGCTAACCTAAGGCTTCCATCAGCTGGTTGGCAGCCTTCAGATCCGATGAGTTGTCGCTCTGCTCAAATCGATCCAGAACTGGTTGCAGGAGTGCCCGGGCCTCCTCAGGCCGACCTTCATCAGCTTGCAGTGCCGCCAGATCAATCGCAGCGCGTAACTCCCAACCTAGGGCGCCCTGGGTCTGGCTCAAGGCGAGCGACCGCCTGAGGCAGGTTTCTGCGTCGGCAACGCTAGATCCGGGCGTGGAAAGGAGCGCTTTTCCTTTCAGTCGAAGCAACTCCGGCATAAAGCAGAAATCCCCGTTTGCTTCTGTCCGTCCGATACTGTCATCGGCAAGGCTGATTGCTTCGGCGTAGCGCCCAATCGCTGCCAAGCCTGTAATGAGGGAAATATGGAGTTCCGTATGCAACTCGTACTTCCATAGATGCAGTTTTTCTAGACAACGCTGAAGACTCTCTACGCCCTCCTTGACATCGCCTCGATGGATGGCCAGCGCTGCCCGCATACCTTGTCCGAACGTATTATTCGGCCCCAGGGAAGAGGTCTCGGTACGAGAAATGAACCAATCCACATGGTGCTTGGTACGCTCAAAATCGCCGGACCACAGGAATACGGAAGAGATCCAGTGCAGCGTGAAGGAGAGGGTTGTCTCGAGCGTCCTAGCCTCTTCGATGGTACGAAGCGCGAGATTTACGGCTTGAGTCGGATGGCCTTGCATCCACAATGTCCGCGCAAGGCCGATTCCCGCCCAGACGTGGTGGCCCGAGGCGAGGAAGATGGGATTGGACCACTGAGCGCCAGAGTCGTGCTGTAGCGCTGACTCGAGCTCCGAGCGAGCGTCGCCGAGCTTTCCCGTAAAGTGAAGTGAAATTCCCTTGAGGGTGCGGGCTAATGCAATATCGGTTGAGTCCCCGAGGATTTCGGCATTCCGAACGCCATTCGCTGTGCAATCGAGGGCCCTGTTGAATTCTCTATTACGCGTCAGAACCAGGTGCAAGGGTACAAGCAGCTGGCGTTGCTGTTGAACGTCGCCGAGAGTTTCGGCAATTGTAAGGCTCCTATGCAGTGCCGCCAGCACCGCATCGCTATGCCTCTCGAACATCGACGACATGCCCAGAGCGGCTTGAAGATGCATCTCATCGGCCGTCCCGCGCGTTGCATCATCGAGCGCTCTGAGGCCTTGTTCTGCCCAGCGCTGACACTCACCATAAATTGACATTGCCCAATAAACGCGCGTGGCGGAAGCAGCCAGTCCAATGCCGACTTCGGTGTTACCATCGGCGCCAAAACTCCAATCCAGAGCCGCGCGCACATCGGCGAGATCGGCGACACGCAGCGACCGCTCGGCCGGGCTGGATAATGTCGGCCACTCGGCTGCCGTTTGATCCAGCCATCCGCGAAAGTAAGTCGCATGACGCACCGCCAATTCGACAAACTCAGCGGCGTCAGCTCGTGTTTCAAGAACGTAGCCGCGTGTTGCTTCCAGCAGGCGGTAGCGCATCATGGCACCGACCGGACGTACAGCGACTATGGATTTCGCGACCAGACTGTCGATGGCGCCAAAGACCAATTCTTTGGAGATGTCCGGTCCCGCGACGACCGCCAACGCGGCCTCCAGCGTAAACTGCCCGACGAACACCGCGAGCCGACGTAGCACCGTGCGCTCCAGGTCGGACAGCAAGTCAAAACTCCAATCCAGCGTCGCCTGCAGCGTTTTTTGGCGTGGTGGCGCGTTGCGCCGGCCGGGCCAGATCAGAGTCAGGCGCTCGTCAAGAAGCGCGGCGGTTCTCTGCAGTCCGTAAGTCTCGACGCGACCAGCCGCCAATTCGATCGCCAGAGGCACCCCGTCCAGCTTCCGGCAAATGCTTGCCACCAGCACGGCCTCCGCGTCGTTGAAGGTCAAGCGGCTGCCGCTCGCAGCCGCCCGCTCGACGAACAACTGCGTCGCGGGGAACGTCTGAGTTGCAGCCGCGCTTAGCGTTGGATCGTCAGGCGCGCAGGCCAGAGGATCCAATCTGTATACGTGCTCACCCTCAACTCGCAGAGATTCCCGGCTGGTGACCAGAAGGTGCACCTGCAATCCGAGGACGAAGATGCGAGAGGCGAGTGCGGCGACCGCTTCGACCAGGTGCTCACAGGTATCGAGTACAAGCAGCATGCGCTTGTCGCGCAGGTAGGCGATGAGGCTGGGAGTCGCATCGTCAGTCGACAGACCCAGCATGGACGCTACGGTTGGTGCCAGCAGGCTGGCATCATTCAGCGCGCTCAGATCGACAAAGTTCACTGCGCCGGCAAAGGTTTCGTACAGATCGTGTGCCACGGCGACCGCCACCGTGGTCTTGCCGACGCCACCGGCACCGACGATGGTGACAAAGCGCGAGGCGATTAGCTGACTGGCGATTTGCTGCGTCTCCTCCGTTCGTCCAACCATTCGCAGCAATCGGCTCGGCAGGGCGGATTGTGGAACAGACGTCGGGACTGGCGGGGATGACTGTCCTGACTCATTCGAATTTGATACGGGTGCAACGAAGCAATAGCCCCGTCCGGCCACGGTACTGATGTAGCGCGCACCGTCCCGGCCGTCCCCCAGTACATTGCGCAGACTGGCGACGTGAAAGCGAAGGCTGCTTTCGTCGACCACGCTGTCAGGCCACACCTGGGCCATCAGATCGCGTTTGCTGACGATCGAGTTGGGCCGGGATACCAAGGCGATCAGGATTTCAAGGCTGCGTCCGCCCAAATCCACGGGGGCGTCATCCTTGAGAAGGAGTCTTTCGCTCGCGACCAAGCCGAAAGGACCGAACCATACGATTTCGCGAGACGGCGGCGCCGCCTTAGGCATGGCGCTTCTTCTTCAGTTGGCCCTAAACCGCACAATCCTAGCCGATACAGCTCACAACCGCTCACGACAATTAACAAGTCTTCACAATCTCCGGCCTGTGTGCATCGCAGCAAATGACCTCTGGCTAGCGCTCTGCCAGCGCCTTACAGCATCGGCTCACGACGCTCGCAACGTTTTACGGCTCTCAACGACGTATCACGGGCATTTCGTGTCCCGCTCAGCGTAAATACGCTCAGCAAAAGGTTTGGATCAGCAAGAAGCACTCCATGGCTCAGTTCGAGAAAGTCATCTACACAGCGAAAACCCGCACCTCCGGTGGGCGTGACGGTACCTCCCGCAGCACGGATGGACGTCTGGACATCAGATTGTCCTCTCCCGGGAGCCAGCAGGGCGGTACCAATCCGGAACAGCTGTTCGCCGCGGGTTGGTCGGCCTGTTTCCTGAGCGCACTGAAGCTCGAGGCCAGCAGGATGAAGTTGTCCCTGCCGGCTGACGTAGCCATTGACGCCGAGGTTGATCTTGGCATCACTGACGGCGTGTACGGGCTCGCAGCCCGCCTCAACGTCCATCTGCCAGACCTGCCCCCCGAAGTGGCTCAGCGCCTCACGGCCGCCGCTCACCAGATATGCCCCTACTCCCGTGCCACCCGTGGAAACGTCGACGTTGCCGTTAATGTGATTTCAAGCCGGACACCTAAAGCTTGAACGCCAACCTCAACATCAAGGTATCGCCGCCAGCATGTTCGGCCTGTGGGATCGCTTATATCGGGGCAATGATCGGAGGACTGATCCAGCAGGGACGTCCTCTGCCCATCGTCCTGGGTGCCCTATGTCGGCTGTTTGACGCGGCGGCCGAGGGCTACGCGAGCAGCGTTCTGCTATTCGACCGCTCCCGTACCCAGATTCGACACGCCATCGGCCCCGGACTGCCGGCCGCCTACACCCGTCTCCTCGAAGGCCTGCCGGTCACAAGTGATGACAGAGCTTGCGACGGCACGCAGCACGAGAAGCCGGAGTCGATCATCGCGCAGCTCATGGCCGACATTCTTCGGGAAGACAATGGTCGGGCCCTCGCTCGGACATACGGATTCAAGTCGTGCTGGTGGTGGCCCATTCTCTCGTTGACCGGCGTGCCGCTGGGCGTTCTCGCCATATATCAGCGCGAAGCGGGCGGCTACGCACCCTTTCCTCCCGCACTTGTCCAGCAGTTGACCGACATCGCGAGCCTCGCAATCGAGCGTACGCGCAGTGACGAGAACGTACGGCGCAGCGAGATGCTTCTGGCAAAAGCGCAGCGCCTGAGTTCGACCGGGAGCTTCAGCTGGTGCATCGCGACGGATGAACTCACCTGGTCGGACGAGCTTTATCGCATATTCGAGTTCGACCCTGACGACAGCGTGAGCCTCGAACATGTGATCGCCCGGATACACCCGGAAGATCTGCCATCGTTCCATGCCCTGGTTGAGCGTGCGCGTTGCGGCGGTGGCGACCTGGACTGTGAACATCGCCTGCTGATGCCTGAAGGCACTGTCAAATACCTGCACCTGGTCGCTGATGGCACGCGTGATCAGGACGGGCAGCTGGAATACATCGGCGCCATTCAGGATATCACCGAGCGACGCCAATCTGAGCAGGTCCTCGACAAGCTCCGCACCGAACTTGCGCACGTGGCCAGGGTCACGAGCCTTGGGGCACTCACGGCGTCCATCGCGCACGAAGTCAACCAGCCGCTTCTAGGGGTCATCACCAACGCCAGTAGCTGCCTGCGGATATTGGCCGCAGACCCCCCAGACCTCGAGCTCGCGCGTGAGACGGCGCGTCTCGCCATCCGCGACGGTCAGCGCGCATCCGATGTCATCACTCGATTGCGCAGCCTGTTTTCAAAGCGCGGCGCTACCAGCGAACTCGTGGATTTGAATGAGGCCATACGAGAAGTGCTCGCACTGTTGTTTGGCGAGCTTCAACGAAGCAGCGCTGTTGTACGGGTCGAGCTATGCGAGGGCCTGCCCCCAGTTATCGGTGATCGTGTGCAGCTTCAGCAGGTCATCCTCAATCTTGTAATGAACGCTGCAGAGGCAATGAGCGGTGTCAATGATCGCGCCAGGCGCTTGACCATTAGGACCAGGCTGCATAAAGGCCACTGTGTGCGGCTGAGCGTGCAGGATGCCGGAGTCGGCATCACACATCAGGACGCACCGAGGCTCTTCGACGCCTTCTACACCACCAAGAGTGGAGGCATGGGAATCGGTCTGTCGGTCAGCCGATCGATTGTCGAAAACCACCGCGGCCGATTGTGGGCCGAAGCCAATGCCGGTCACGGCGCCACCTTTTCATTCGCCATTCCTCGCGCTGATGAGGACGTCCCTGCGCCACGCGCAGCGCAGAGCACTCGGCCGAGCACGCGGGCGGTTCGCGGAGCGGGGACATCAGCATGAGTGCGGTGTCATTGATCTCTCTCGTCGATGATGATCAGTCAGTGCGCGAGTCATTGCCAATTCTGCTCAAGCAGTTCGGCCATCCGACCCGCACATTTGCTGCCGCCGAAGACTTTCTGACATCCGATGCTGTAGCGCAGACCCGCTGCCTCATCCTCGATGTCGCTCTGCCCGGCATGTCTGGTCCCGAATTGCAGCGTGCTTTGGAACTCAAGGGGCACAGGATCCCGGTCATTTTTATCACCGCTCAGACCGACGAGGCGCTGCCTGCAAGGCTGCTTGCGCAAGGCGCTGTCGATGTTCTAGTGAAGCCATTCAGCGACACCGCTCTGCTGCAAGCGCTCGATAAGGCGCTTCGAGCGAGCTGACCTAGCCGTGTATAGGGGACCGACATGAACTTAAGCCAGGGTATCTCCGCAGCGCGCAACCCAATCCTGTCGCGCACGCTTCCGACCGTGTTCATCGTCGACGACGATGTCTCCGTGCGTGAAGCGCTCGAACTACTGGTCCGCATCGCCGGTTGGCGAGCGGAAACGTTCGCATCAGCGCGCGACTTTCTGTCGTGGCCACGGATCTCTGGCCCAAGCTGCCTGGTCTGCGACGTCACTCTGCCCGACCTCAGTGGCCTTGACCTGCAGCAACTCGTCGCTGATCGACACGAGATGCCGATTATCTTCATCACCGGCCATAGTGATGTCCCGATGAGCGTGCGAGCGATGAAGGCCGGTGCGATTGAATTTCTGATCAAGCCTTTCGCTGATGACGCCTTGCTGAACGCACTCCGGGATGCGATTGAACGCAGCGAGGACACACTGCGCCACGCGGCCAGCGGTCGTCTGCTGCAGCATCGTTATGAGTCCTTGAGCCGCCGCGAGCGCGAGGTGATGGGTCTGGTTGTCGCGGGCAAGATGAACAAGCAGATAGCCGGCCAACTGGGCATCTCTGAAATCACCGTGAAAGCACACCGCGCCAAGATGAAGAGGAAGATGGGTGCGAAATCTCTGGCCGATCTGGTGAGACTTGCCGCGAGCCTCGGGATCGCGCCGATCGCGTGCTCTTAGCGCACACCCGAGCATAGTTCCATGTGAATCGCTTAGTGCTGCGGGTCGACTGCAACCCGCAGTAAGGTTTCGGCGCGCGAGATCATGGAGTTTTCAGATTCTGCGGCCAGCGCCGCATCCACGGCTCGGTCATCTTGAGGCGCAAGATGATTGCGTGTGCCCGGCGTCCGGTCGACTGATACGGGCGAGCGTGCTGACCAGCCATCCTCCGGATCACGACACAATGTTCTGCATGACCAGCTGATGCGGAGCATCTGAGGCGATCGCTGCCGATCCAGCGGTCTTACAGATAACGCTGCGCCCCGCTGCCGGCGACTTGTCGCGCCATATCAAACAACACCTAGGTGTAATCGCGTGATCGGCGCGCGTCTGTTTTCATTGTTGCGTGTTCAGTCTTACTCAGCCCTTTACTACCTGGAGAGAAAGATGTCCGAAGAACTCAACCGCGACCGCCGCGCTCTATTTGGAGCTGCAGCAGCGATGACAATTGTGGGTGCCCAAGTCGGATTGTCCGGCCTTGCGCGCGCCGCTACCGGTGACACCAAGGCGGGCGCGCTGCCCGGCGTCAAGCCCGGAACACACACCTCGTTTGCGACTATCAAGCAGATCAACGCCGGCCTCCTGAATGTCGGCTACGCCGAAGACGGGCCAGCCGATGGCCCAGCTGTTGTCCTGCTGCACGGTTGGCCGTACGACATACACAGCTATGTCGACGTTGCGCCACTGCTGGCGTCCAAGGGCTATCACGTCATCGTCCCGTATTTGCGCGGTTACGGCACGACGCGCTTCCTGTCTGGCGACACATTCCGCAATGCTCAGCAGTCCGCAGTCGGCCTCGACATCATCGCCTTGATGGATGCGCTCAAGATCCAGACAGCTACCGTCGCCGGCTTTGACTGGGGCGCACGCACGGCGGACGTCATGGCAACACTCTGGCCGGAACGTTGCAAGGGGATCGTTTCCGTCGGCGGCTATCTGATCAGCAGCCCGGCGGGCAACCAGACGCCGTTGCCGCCCGAGCCTGCGTTCCTGTTTTGGTACCAGTACTATTTCGCTACCCCGGTCGGTAAGGCCGGCTATGAGAAGTACCTCGATCAGTTCAACAAGTTCATCTGGCGCCAGGCTTCGCCAAAGTGGAATTTCGACGATGCTACGTACGACCGCTCAGCAGCGTCCTTCCACAACCCCGACCACGTTGACATCGTGATGCACGACTATCGCTGGCGGCTTGGCCTGGCCGACGGCGAGCGGAAATATGACGAGCTGGAAAAGCGGCTGGCCGCACTTGCTCCCATCACCGTGCCCACGATCACGATGGAAGGCGACGCCAACGGTGCAATCCACGCGCCCGCCGCGGCGTATCGGAACAGGTTCTCGGGCAAATATGAGTACCGCCTCATCACCGGCGGCGTCGGCCACAACATGCCTCAGGAAGCGCCCCAGGCTTTCGCCGATGCTGTGGCGGCGGTCGAGCATCTCTGAACGGCGCCCACGATCATGCACGCGGATCACTTTGGCTTTGCCCCCGGCGCTTGCCGGGGGCTGCGGCTCGGCGATCAGGCCCTGGGTCCGGAGGCTGAGGCGCCGATCGGCGCGCACATGCTGACCCCACGCCGGACTTACACGCATCATGGGATCTACGTAGGCCACGGCCGCGTCGTGCAGTACGGTGGCCTTGTGCGCCGATTGCGTCGGGGTCCTGTAGAAGAAGTGTCGCTGTCGCAGTTTGCCCAGGGACGCCCGATTTGGATACGCACCCCTGAGTCGACTTGGCTTGATCCGGACGAGATCGTGGAACGCGCCCGCCAGCGCCTGGGCGAAGATCGTTATGACCTGCTGACGAATAACTGCGAACACTTCTGCGAGTGGTGCGTACGCGGGGAGCATCGCAGCTACCAGGTGGACGAACTGATTGCTCGCTGCGGACGCATGCGCTACCGGATGATCGCACTGTTCGCTCGAGCAATTGTTGCGCACGAAGACCTGCGGGGTTTGCTCGATCGAGCATTGCCGCTCACGCACTGATACCTAATGCAATGGACGGGACAGGGGAGGCAATTTGTACAGGCAGGAGAAGATTTCGGCTTCACCGCGTACCAGGAAAGACACGTCTACAGGAGCTTATCATGTCACTCATTCCGACTATCCGTACCCTGAATAGCAAGAAAATCCTGACGACGGCAACCATTCTGGGGTTGCTTGCAGTCCTCGCGGGCGTCGCGATTGCGGCGCAGGACAGGTTTACGCTCAAGGCGCCAAACGGGATTGCGTTCTCAGAATTCAGGGGATATGAAGACTGGCCGGACGTCGCTATCAGTCAGACCGAAGATGGCATTAAGTTGATTGCCGCCAATCCCACAATGATCGCGGCGTACAGAGCCGGCATACCAGGTAACGGCAATCCCTTTCCAGAAGGTTCCAAGATTGTGAAGATTGAATGGTCTAAGAAAAAGAACCCGAAGGCCCCGTTCGCTGTTTTGGTGCCGGACACCCTGAGAGGGGTTGAATTCATCGAGAAGGATTCTCAGAGATTCCCTGAGGGGAACGGATGGGGATATGCTCAATTCCTTTACGATTCGGCGTCAAATACGTTCACAGAGCTGGGTGCGCTACCCGCGCGAGCGGTAGATGGGGAGTGTCATGCCTGCCATACGATCGTCGCGGCGAATGATTTTATCTTTACTGCGTACCCCAAGAGGTAAGACACAAGGCGGACGAAGTTCTAAACAGGAGCTTATGACCAAGCACTTGTGGCATTTGCGATGCACCACCGCCGCGCTGGCTGTCCTCCTCGCTGTCGTCTGGGGCCTCGCCCGAGCGGGCGAACCGAATGCCCAATTCATGGCCGAAAACGACGCGGCCATGGACAAGATGATGGCCGGTATGGCGATCAAGCCGTCGGGCGACATCGACCGTGACTTTGCGGAGATGATGATCCCACACCATCAAGGCGCGATCGAGATGGCCGAGGCGGAACTGCGCCACGGTAAGAATGAGCAACTCCGCCGTGTCGCCCAGGAGATCATCGTCGATCAACAGCAGGAAATCGCCGCCATGCGCTTGGCGCTCGGCGATCCCCTTCCAGCATCGACGCCGGCCCCAACCCAGCCGCAGGCCGCCAGCGCGCCTGCGGCCACGCAACACGCCGCGCCCTTGCAGGCGGAGCACCAACAATGAGTCCGAAATACCTTCTCTCGATCGTCCTGGGATCCAGCGCGATCGCGGCGATCCCGGCGTTTGCGGGTCAGGTGCCGGGCAACGCCTTGGCCCCCGACATCCCCATCAGCCATAGCGATCGGGTTTATGCCGCGGAGCAGTTCTCCAACACGGTCTCCGTGACCAACCCGGTCGACAACACGCTCCTGGGCGTTATCCGACTCGGCGACCCGCAGCCGGGCAATTTCTCGCCACTCTACAAGGGCCAAGTGCTCGTGCACGGTATGGGCTTTTCGCCCGACCATAAGACCCTCGCGGTCGTTTCGATCGGGTCCAACGCGGTCAGTTTCATCGATACGGCGACGAACGCGGTGAAGCATACGACCTATGTTGGCCGCTCGCCGCACGAAGCGTTCTTCACACCGGATGGGCGGGAAGTGTGGGTGACGGTACGCGGTGAAAACTATGTCGCCGTGCTCAACGCAGCGACCTTTCAGGAAACCGCAAGGATCGAAACGCCGGTCGGGCCGGGTATGACGATCTTCTCGCCGGACGGTCGCTACGGCTATGTCTGCTCATCGTTCAATCCAGAGACTGACGTGATCTCGGTCGCGGATCACCGCATCGTCGGCAAGGTCGTCCAGCCGAGCCCCTTCTGCCCTAACATCGCGGTGTCCCCCGACGGGGAGCAGGTCTGGTTCACGCTGAAGGATGTCGGTAAGACGGTCGCCTTTCAGGCCAAGCCGCCGTTCGCCATATTGAAGGTCCTGGACACCGGGCCGATCACTAACCATGTCAATTTCGTGCGGACGCCTCAGGGTCAATTCGCATACGTGACCATCGGCGGGTTGAGCCAGGTTCAGGTGTTCAACACCACAGACTTTTCCAAGGTCGCCACCATCCCTGTCGGCAGGCTGCCGCACGGGATCTGGCCCTCGGGCGACGGCTCGCGCGTTTATGTCGGGCTCGAGAACGCCGACGAACTCGCCGTGATCGACACCACCACCAACACCGTGATCGCCAACGTGCCGATCGGACAGGCGCCGCAGGCGCTGACCTACGTGCCGAATGCGGTCCCAGAAGGGCCGGGTACGAGCGGGCTCCAACCGCTCGGCGTTTCCGGCCAAGCTGTGCATTTGATGCTCGACAGCCAGACCGCGAAAGCCGTGACCAGCGTCAGCCTGTTCGACCAGGGTCTGGTTCAGGTGCTGCAAGCCGCTGTCACCGGCCTCGAACCCAAGTCGCCTTACGTCTTGGGGTTCGCGTCGCGCCCGGACGGAACGGGGGCCGTTCAACCGCTCTCGGCCTTCATGACCAATCCGGCGGGTTCGGCCATCGTCAACGCCGCCGGTCCGATCCGGCAGCTCGTGCAGTCAGACACACCGGATCTGAGGCGCTATTTGGTGGTGATGACCGGGACGCCTCAGGCGCCGGGTTCGGTCGTACAACACCAGGCGCCCTAGTCACGACCGTGGCGGTGCAGGATGCGATCGGCCTTATCGAGCCCAATGCCATCCAGGGCTCACCCCGGCAGCACGATATGGGGTCGCTTCAAGAATGGGATCGTTACGTACGATAGCGGCAGCGCACCATCAAAGAAATCAGGCGATTGCCACGCCGTTCACCCTGCACATGGAATGAAGAAATGTTGTTGCCTGCGATAGGAGCGAAATCAATCTCTTGCCGGTCATTGGCGTACGTGCTGATCCGAATCTTGAAGCCATCCCGTCCTAGGCGTCCATCTATATTGCGCGTTCGTGTTGTCAGCCAAGCCGGCACTGCAGGCTGCCATTGCCTAGACGAGCAATGCGGTGAGCAGCAGTCGATACGTTTTCATGTTAGACCTCCTAAGGCGTGACCTGTCCGACTCCCGTCGGACAGGCTTTCTTTGTTTCGATCAGCGTAAGGACTTGAACGCCGCCCGCATCTCCTCAGTAAATAGTTCCGGCTGCTCCCAGGCGGCGAAGTGGCCACCCTTGGCGACTTCATGGAAGTAGTACAGCGATGGATAGGCCTGCCGTGACCAACTTTCCGGCGCGCGATAGATCTCGTGCGGGAACAC
>Ga0302324_100006303_pt1 | contig 25606 bp, 24 predicted proteins | sample Palsa_T0_1_FD_201949 | JGI IMG/M metagenome (GOLD analysis project Ga0302324, IMG submission 201949) | Peat permafrost microbial communities from Stordalen Mire near Abisko, Sweden - Palsa_T0_1 | ecosystem: Environmental > Terrestrial > Soil > Palsa > Peat permafrost | place: Sweden: Abisko... | reverse complement strand
GAAACAATCTCGCGATCGGCGGTGAGACGCGCCTGCTCGCGAATCAGATCGGCCTCTTTATGCGCGGAGGCCTTGACCTCGTCGGCCGTACGCTGCGCGAGCACTAGCGTGTTGTGGAGCGACTCTTCCATCGCCTTGAAATGGCTGATGCGCTCTTTGAGATCGGAGATCTCCGCATCGAGCGCGGCGCGATGTTGCGCGTCGTCCTCCAGCGTCTCGATCACGTCATCGAGGAACTGATCGACTTCGGCGCGATCGTAGCCTTGCAGCGCCTTCTTGAAGGTCTTGTGCTGGATATCGACCGGTGTAATTTTCTCCATCGATATCGATCAACCGCGCCCGGACATGAAATCAAGCGTCGAATCGCCCATCATCGTATCGCGCAGCCCCGCGGCATTGACCACCACACCGGCCGGAACCACCAGATAGATCGCCTCGGCAAGCTTTTGAATTTTGCCGTCGATGGTGTACGCAACACCCGAGGTAAAATCAACCACGCGTTGGAGCAACGTGCGATCCGCATTTTGTAGATTGACGATGACGACTTGCCGATTGCGCAGCGCGTCGGCAATTTCAACCACGTCCTGAAAGCTGCGCGGCGAATAGACGCTGACTTCGGTGCCGGGACGACGCCCCGCATTCGAGAGCGGGACGACCCGCCCCGACGGCGCCGGCTCGTCCTCGTAGAGGTCTTCGTCCTCGTCGCGTATCGAGAAGAACGATCCGAGTTTGCTGAACATGCTCATTGTGTTATGCGCTCCCCAAAAAGGGCGGTGCCGATGCGCACCATCGTCGAGCCGGCGCGAACCGCTTCGCGCCAGTCGCCCGACATGCCGATTGAGAGCGTACTTCCACCTATGGCGGCAAACGTCTTGGCGGCCAGCTCGAACGCGCGTGCGATTTCATCCGGCCCGGCGTCCAGCGGCCCGATCGCCATCACGCCCTCGAGGCGCAAGCCCGCCTCGGCCGCGACGCGCTCGGCCAGCTCCGGCGCCTGTGCCGGGGGGCACCCGAAGCGCTCGGCCGGCGAGATATTGATCTGGAGCAGCACCGGGAGGACCCGGTCCAGCCGCAGCGCCGCCGCGCCAAGCGCGCGCGCCGCGTCGGCCCGGTCGACGCTTTGCACGATGTCGAACAGTTCGACGATCGATTTAGCCTTGTTGGTCTGGATGTGGCCGATAAAATGCTTCTCGAGGTGCAATCCGGCGAGCCCGGGGTCGGCGAATTTCGCGGCCGCCTCCCGCACGTAGTTTTCTCCGATTGCGTCGAGACCGGCGGCGGCTGCATCGGCAATCGCCGCGGCGGGCTGTTTCTTGCTCACACCGAGGATGTGCACGGCGCCGGGCGGGCGGCCGCATGCGCGTAACTCGTCTTCGATCTGCGCGCGCAGCGAGCTAAGCCGCTGCTGTATCAGTTGGAGTGACATCGGTGGGCGTGACGTCGGTGCGACGGCCGCGCTTGATGCAATACCACAGTCCAATGATCGCGATCGGAATCATCGGCAACGCGTAGAGCTGCCCTCCGGTGAACGGACCAAGTTGAAAATCGGCGTGGCGCCAGATTTCAGCAATGCTGCGCGTAATGCCGTACATCAAGAACCAGCTCCAGCCCACGACACCGTCGGGCGGGCGGCGCCGGTAGATCAGGATCAGAATCGGCAGCGTCACGAGGTCGAGCACGGCTTCGTAGAGTTGAGCGGGATGGCGAGGGTACGGACCCCAAATGTCGATGTCGCCCGGACGGTTGGGCGTCATGCACCACGGACGATCGGGATTGCAGATGTCACCCCACAACTCGTCGTTGATGAAATTGACCATGCGAGTGAGCGTAATGCCGACCGGCAGCAGCACGACGACTTCGTCCCCGAGTACGGTGTATTTGAGCTGCGGATGTTTACGTACGAAGAGCCAAATGGCGATGAGCACGCCGACCATGCCGCCGTGGAACGCCATGCCGCCCTGCCACACCGCGATGATGTTGAGCGGATTGCTCGTGTAGTACGACAGATCGTGCTTGGAGATGATGTCGTTGATGACGAAAAACGTCCGGCCGCCAACCAAAACGCCGATCAGGGCGTAGAATAAGAAGTCTTGGATTTGATCGCGCGTGAGCCCAAGCCGCCGCCGGCCCGCCGGGCGGCTCATCCACAGATAGACGGCAATAAAGCCTGCGAGATACGCGATCCCGTACCAGTGGACGCCGATGAATCCCAGGCGAATTGCTATAGGGTCGACATTTGTCGGATAGTTAAACCAATGCGACATCACGAATATTCTCTAGCATGACGTCACCGGCGCACATTTCGGTAGGTATTGCATTTCTAGCCGGGCTCGTTTCCTTCGTCTCTCCATGCGTCCTCCCGCTGGTTCCGGCGTACCTCTCCCTCCTCACGGGAAGCAGCCTGGAAGAACTCCAGGGGCAGGAGGGCGGCGCCGCGCTGCGAGCGCTTGCAATCGGGCACGCCCTTGCCTTCATCATCGGATTTACGCTGGTTTTCGTCACGCTGGGTCTGACCGCCAGTGCTCTCGGCGGGGCGCTCAACGCTCACCGCGTGCTGATCGCGCAAATCGGCGGCGTGATCGTGGTCATTCTGGGCCTGCACATGATGGGAATGCTGCGCCTTCCGCTGTTGATGCGCGACACGCGGGTCCACGTGCTACACGAACGCCGCACCTATTGGACCTCCGGCTTGGTGGGGATCGCCTTCGCGGCCGGTTGGTCGCCCTGTATCGGCCCGATTTTAGCGGGAATTCTCGCGATTGCGTCGCAGCAGCACAACGCCGAGGCGGCGCTGCTGCTCTTGGTCTATTCTCTGGGATTGGCCGTACCGTTCTTGCTGACCGCGGTGGCGATCGGCGCAGTGCTGCCGGTGCTTAACCGGATCAAGCGCTTCCTTCCGGCGATTGAATTTTGCGCCGGGCTCATCTTGGTCGCGGTCGGACTCGTCCTGGTCAACAATGCTTTCTACACCGTCGCAGGGTGGTTCTATCAATTTGTCCCGGCTCCGAACCTTTAACGCAAGCTTCCTGATCGCGCTCACTGCGATCGTCGCGTTCGCGCTCGATCAATGGTCGAAGCACTTTGTCACAACCAAGCTCTATTTCGATGCTCGCTGCATGCCATGGTGCGGGCACAAGATCCTCATACCCGGGTGGCTCGAGCTGGCACCGATTCCCAATACGCACGGCGCGTTCGGCATGTTCGGCAGCAGCAAACCGATGCTGGTCGTGCTCGCGATCATCGTGCTCTTCATCTTCTGGTGGAGTTTTCGTGAGGCCGCCGCGCGCTCGCGCCTGGTGTGTGTCGCGTTCGGGTTGATCGTCGGCGGTGCGCTCGGCAACATCGTCGACCGCTTGCATTACGGCTACGTGATCGACTTCATCGACTTCTATCGCTTTCCGCAGATTTGGCGCTTCACGTTCAACGTGGGCGACTCGTGCATTACGATCGGCGTCGTTCTGCTGCTGATCTCCAGTGTCATTCGAACACGCCGTCACGCCTGACGAAGCGGGGACGCGCGCCGATGTGCTGGTCGCGCGCCTATCCGGCGCCGCGCGCTCGCTCGTCGCCGATGCGGTCAAGCGCGGTGCGGTGCGCGTGAACGGCAGTCCCGTCAAGGGCAGCCATCCGCTCGAAGACGGCGACGCGCTCGTCTACGAAATCATTCCGCGCAAGCCGCTCGAAGCCGGCCCCGAAGCGATCGACATTCCGATCGTGTATGAGGACGACGATCTCCTGGTGGTCGATAAGCCCGCCGGGATGGTGACGCATCCGGCGCACGGCGCGACGAGCGGCACGCTGGTCAACGCGCTGCTCGCGCACATCGGCACGCTGCCCGGCGATCCGTTGCGCCCCGGACTCGTGCATCGGCTCGACCGCGATACCTCGGGATTGCTGGTCGTAGCCAAGACGCCCGAAGCGCTGTCGGCGCTGGGCATCGCGATGAAGGCGCGGCGCATCAAACGCGAATATCTCGGGCTCGTGCACGGCGTTCCGGAGCACGCGCGCGGCACGATCGAGGGGCCGATCGGACGCGATCCGCACAATCGCCTCAAATACGCCATCGTTTCGGATGGAAAGCCCGCGATCACCCACTACGAACTGCGCGAGGCCTTTCCCAAGCATGCGGAGCTGGTCTTTCGTTTAGAGACCGGGCGCACGCATCAGATTCGCGTCCACCTCGCGGCGATGGGGCACGCGATCGTCAACGATCCGGTCTACGGACACGAAGAAGCGCGCTTCGGCTTGCCGGGCCAGGCGTTGCACGCATGGAAACTTTCGTTGTCCCATCCGCGTACCGAGCGCGAGATGATCTTCGAAGTCGACCCTCCGCCCGAATATCTGCATGCAAGACATCTTCTCGCTTCGCTCGACCGACGGTAGCGCGCGGCGCGGCTCGCTGCGCCTCACCCACGGCGTAGTCGAAACGCCGACCTTCATGCCGGTCGGCACGGCGGCGACGGTGAAGGCGCTCACGCCGGAGGAAGTCCGCAGCGCGCACAGCCAAATCATTTTGGCAAACACCTATCACCTCTGGCTACGTCCAGGCAAAGACACGATCGTCGAAGCCGGCGGATTACACCGCTTCATGGCGTGGGATGGGCCGATTCTCACCGATTCCGGGGGCTTCCAAGTTTTCAGTCTGCAAGAGCGGCGCAAACTCGACGACGACGGCGTAACGTTCCAATCCCACATCGACGGCAGCACGCACCGGTTCACGCCCGAGACGGTGATCGCGTTCGAGGAGGCACTCGGCGTCGATATTGCGATGGTGTTGGACGTCTGCGTGAAATTACCGGCGACGCACGAGCAACTCGCGGAGTCGGTGCGCATGACGACCGCGTGGGCGCAACGCTCGCGCGAAGCGTGGCAGAGCGATAAGACAGCAGTGTTTGCGATCATGCAGGGCGGGCTCGATCCCGAACTGCGCGAGCGCAGCGCACGCGAGATCGTTGCGCTGGATTTTCCCGGCTGCGCCATCGGTGGACTTTCGGTGGGTGAGACACGCGAGGAGATGTATGTCACGGCTCGTGCGTCGGCTGCGCTCTTACCCGCAGAGAAGCCTCGCTATTTAATGGGAGTCGGTACGGTCCGCGATATCATCATGGCCGTCGATTGCGGGATCGACATGTTCGACTGCGTCTATCCGACGCGCTGCGGCCGCAACGCGCGCGCGATGACGCGCGGCGGCGAGTACAACATTCGCAACGCGGCTTACGCACGCGACTTTACGCCGGTCGATCCGGCCTGCGACTGCTACGTCTGCACGACCTACACACGCGCCTACTTGCATCACCTTTTCCGCGCCAACGAGATGCTTGGCCCGCGATTGCTCTCGTACCACAACGTCTACGTGCTCAACGACTTGATGCGCGGCGCCCGCGACGCCGTCGAACGCCGCGAATGGTCAGCCTATCGCGACAAGGTGCTTACACTGTCATCCCGAGCGTAGCACGGGGAACGCAAAGCGTTCCCCAACGTAGTCGACTTCGTCGCTACGCTCGGGATGACAAATCGTTAACGACGGCGGCGCAGTCGGCGCAGATCGACGGATGTTTTGGATCGGTGCCGAGTTCACGGTATTTCCAACAGCGGCGGCATTTCTCACCGTAGGCCGGGAAGATCGCAAGGCCGATGTCATCGCGGCTCGACTCGTGCAGCTCGAGTTGGGACACGACCAGCGCATCGCGCAAGTTATCGCCGAGCGCCGCGAGCGCGGCCATGTGCGCCGCCGGAACCGAAAGCTCGACGCGGGCTTCGAAGTCGCGAATGCCTTCCGACGCGGCGACGCGCGAGCGCAGGTCGCGCAGCGTTTCCCATAATTCGAGTTCGCTCGTTTTCGCGCGTGCGGGCGTACCAAAAGCGGAGTCGAAGACGCTACGCTCGTCGCCGCAAAGCGTTTGTGGGATCTCTTGCCAGGCTTCTTCCGCGGTAAATGAAAGAATCGGCGCGATCGCGGTCAGCATGCGCTTGAGCGCGTAGAGCAGCGCCGACTGCGCGCTGCGCCGGCGGTGGCTGTTCTCGGCGAGCGAGTACAGCGGATCCTTGAGCGCGTCGAAATAGAAGCTCGACATCGCGCTCTCGAACGCCACGACGCGTAAGTAGGCGTCGTGGATCGCGAAGCTCTCGTAGAGCGACTTGACGTCGGCCACGAAGGTGTCGGTGATCGCGCACGCGAGGCGATCGAGCGGCTCGAGCTCTTCGCGCGGGAGAACGTCTCCGACCTCGAGGTCGTCGAGATTCCCGAGCATGAACCGAATGCGGTTGCGGATGTTGCGATAGACGCGACCAACCTGCTCGACCACGTTGGGCCCGAAGCGCACGTCGTCGACGAACTCGACCGAGGCAGACCACAAGCGCAATACGTCCGCCCCCCACTTGTTCATCGCCTCGACGGCATCCATGCCGGTGCCGCGCGACTTCGACATCGGTCGGCCTTGCTCGTCGTTGACCCAGCCGTTCTTGACAACGCGCTTGTACGGCGCGCCGCCTTTGATCGCCACGCCGGTGAGGAGCGAACTGCGGAACCAGCCGCGGAACTGATCGCCGCCCTCCAGATACATATCGCACGGCCACGGCACGCCGTCGTGCCCCAGCACGGCCAGATGCGTCACACCCGATTCGAACCAGATGTCGACGATGTTCTTTTCTTTTTCAAACGCCGTGCCTCGACACTTCGGACAGTGGAAGCCGGGCGGCAAATACGTTTCGACCGGATCGACCCACCATGATCCGGCCCCCACCTCAGAAAAGCGCTTCGCCGCGTTGCGCGCGACGTGCGGATCGAGAATCGATTCATTGCACGCGGTACAGATGATCGCGGGAATCGGCGTCCCCCAAATGCGCTGACGCGAGACGCACCACTCTGGATGCGTTTCGATCATCTGGCGCTGACGCACCCGGCCCCATTCCGGGACATAATCGACACCGTCGACGGCTTCGATCGCGCGCGCGCGCAGCCGGTTCTGATCCATCGCGATGAACCACTGCGCGGTGGCGCGGAAAATCACCGGGTTGTGGCAGCGCCAGCAGTGCGGATACGAGTGCTCGTAATCCGCCGCGGCAAAGAGCGCGCCGCTCACGCGCATGTCCTCGACGATCTGCTTGTTCGCCTTGAAGATGAACATGCCGGCGTACGGCCCGGCATCCTTCGTGAAGTGGCCCGCGGCGTCGACCGGGTTGAGGATCGGCAAATCGTACTTCACGCCGGTCTCGAAATCGTCGGCACCATGACCGGGTGCCGTGTGCACCGCGCCGGTTCCGGTTTCGAGATCGACGTAGTCGGCAAGCACGACCAACGAATCGCGATCCATGAACGGATGTCGCACGCTGGTCCCGTCGAGTCGTTCGCCCGGAACGCTCGCGAGCAGCTTCGCCTCGGCGAACCGTTCGCCGAGCGCCTTGGGCGCGAGCGCCGTGGCCAGAATCAACAGTTCATCGCCAAGGCGATAGAGTCCATAGGTCGCGTCGGCGCGCAGCGCGATCGCGACGTTGGCCGGCAGCGTCCACGGCGTCGTCGTCCAAATTAAAATCGAGAGGCGATCCCTCGCCTTCGCTTCGCTACGCTCGGGATGACAGGAGAAGGCCGCCAAGATCTTTTCGCGCTGTTCGTCGTTGGCGGTGAAGCGCACGTACACCGAGGGTGAAACCTTCGGTTCGTATTCGATCTCGGCTTCGGCCAGCGCGGTCTCGTCGTGCACGCACCACAGCGTCGAACGCAGACCTTTGTACAACTGTTCTTTTTCCGCCAAATCCGCGAGCGCGTTGACGATCGTGGCTTCGAACGAGGGATCGATCGTGCGATAGGGGCGGTCGAAATGCCCGAAGATGCCCATGCGCTGCCGCGCATCGCTTTGGCGCGCGAGCCAAAAGAGCGCGCGCTCCTTACACTTCTCGCGAAGTTCGAGTGGATCGATCGCGTGAAAATCCTTGACGCCCAAGAACTTGAGCGTCTCAAGCTCGATCGGCAAGCCGTGCATATCCCAGCCGGGAACAAAATCCGCCCACTTCCCGTCGAGCAATGCGATCTTCACGAACACGTCCTTGAGCACCATGTTCAAGAAGTGGCCCATGTGCAGCTCGCCGTTGGCATACGGCGGACCGTCGTGCAAAATCCACGGCCCATTCTTACGATTGGCATCGAGCCGGCGCTGGTAGATGCCTTGCTCGTGCCACCACGCGATGCGCTCGGGCTCGCGCTTGGGCAGATCGGCCTTCATCGGAAAGTCGGTCTTGGGTAATCGTAAAGTATCGCGGTAGTCGCGCTGGTCGTCCGATTCGCTCATGGGTCGATGAGCAATTCGCCGAGCACGTCGAAGTTTCGTGCCGCAGCCGCACGAATCTCTTCGACTTTGTCCCGCAACTCGGCGGAGAGCTCGTCACGCTGCGACATCAGTCGGTCCACCAGCGCATCGATGGCCGGATCCGAGGGCGCGAGCCGGCCCGGTGTCCACAACGGTTCGAGCGGATAGCCAAGGTCGTCGCAGAGCGCCGTGATCTTGGGGTCGTAGGGGATCGCCAAGAACGGCACGGCAAAGCGTGCGGCGAGGATCAAGGCATGCAGGCGCATCCCAATGACGACGCGCGCGCCGCGCAAAATCGCCGCCGCGCGAGCCAGCGAACACTCGGGCAAGAGCATCGGCGCGCTCTTGCACAAGCGAATGATCGTGGTCGACACTTCAGCATCGACAGCGCCGCCCATCGGCAGAAAGGCTACACGGACGCCATGCGTGAGGGCAAGACGATCGACCGCGCGCGCGATCGCATGCTGCCCGTCTCGTAGCGTCGTGACCTTGCGCACGCTTACGACGGCATACGGATCGTCACCCAAGCCCTCGGTCGAAAGATCGATCTCCTCGACCGGCAGATCGTAGAGAAACACGGGATCGGCGGTCCGTTCGATCGGTGTTTGCGGCAGAAGCGATTGCAACAAGCGCAACGAGCGCGCGTCGCGTACGGTCGCGCAATCCAGGCCACGGCAGAAACTGCGAACGACGATTCGCCCGAGCAAGTCGAGCGGGCCGATCGATTGTGCAAAGATCATCGACTTGCGTCGCTGGCGAATCGCCTCGCGCAAGATCCCGGCGTAGTACACGATGCTCCGCGCGCTGGTCGCGGTCTGCAAGAGCCCACCGCCGCCTGAGAGCACGACGTCGGCACGCCCGATCGCTTCACGAACGCTGCGCATGCTCCAGCGCGGCGTCGCATCGACACCGTATTCTTTGGCGGTAGCGTCGGGGGTTGCCGAAAGCACGTCGAGTTGCATCGACGGAAAGCGCGCGCGTAACTGCGTCACGATCACCTCGAGCAGCGCCTCGTCCCCGAGGTTACCGAACCCGTAATAGCCCGAAAGCAATACACGCACGGCGATAAATCCAGATGGCGAGGATGCCGATGATCGCGCCGATCACCAGACCGTTGCCGGTCCGCTGCAGCGAAATCGTGATCGGCGTGTGCAGATGCGAATAGGTGTCGAGCACGTCGCCGATGCCGACTCCGGCGCCCAGCGCCAAGAGCCATCCGATCATACGCCGATGCACGAGGGTGAGCGCGGGCAACAGCATCAGCGCGGGGAAGCCGATGAGAAATTCCTTGAATCGCGGCCGTACGCTCAGAACAACCGTCAACACGTGGCGCAGGGCAAGCTCGAGGTGCGATGGCGCGATGTCGCTGTCGTTTCCGCTGCGCATGAGCAAGAGCGCGCCGGCGCCCACGATCGCGATACCGGCAAACAGTTGATACACGCGCACCGGCGCGGCGAGCACGTCCGACGGCCGCTCGACGCCGGAGTTGAATCGCCGGTCGAAGAGGTAAAGGCCAAGCGCAATGAGCGGCGGCAGCGCGAGGACGAGGCGCACGCCGCGGAAACGCTCGATTTCCTCCATCGTCAGCGGCGAGCTCATCACCCCAACGATGACCAGAGCACCAGCCAACGTCACGCCCAGCGCGAGCAGGGTCCAGCCTAAACTGCGCACGAGCTGATCGGAAAAGCGCGGCGCCGGTTCCTCACTACAGGCCTTTGCGATCGAGAGAAATGAAGCCGTAGCAAAGAGCAGCGCGCCGGCAAGCGCGATCACCGATCGCGCAAAGATGTCGTGGTGACTGACGATGCCGGCAAGATAGAGGAGCACCGTTGCGCCATAGGCGGCCATGGCTAGCCATAGACGATACCATCCGAACACGCCCAGCAGCAGCACGAAGATCGAAGGAACGGCGAGTGCTGCAATGCCGACCAGGATTCGATTGTTCCCGCGATACTGCGGAATCGGCGTGGCGCGACCCAGTTTGAAGCTGTGGGCTTTGAGTTGATCCGCGATCTCCTTGACCATCTCGACGTTGGTCGCTTCGATCGACAGATTGCCGTCTTGATGTGCCCACGGCCGCAAGTACACCACACGAATATTGCGTTCGCGAACGCCGAGCACGTAACGCGCAATCAAGTCGTCAAGCGTAATCTTATCGAGTTCGGTTCTGGCAATCGCCTGAACGCGCACTGTCTGGCCCTCGATCGCCTTCGCCAGCGTGTCGTTGCCCTTTTGGATCTGGGTTTCGTCGTACGTTTCGATCATCCCGAAGTTGAACGGCACGGCGCCGTGCTTGGCCGCCTCCGCATTGTGCTCCCGAAAAACCGCCGCCGCATCCTCCAGATGATCGGGATAGCCGAAGACCTGATTGCGCAAGCCAAAGAAGATCACGGTCGAAACCTTGCGATCCTGCGCCAGCACGCCGTTAAACGTGTCCTCCATTTGGGGTTGCGCGTAGCGCTCGTCGTTTTGGAAGCGCGGGACGAGAAGGAGCCCCAGCCGTTTTGCAAGCGCAATTTGATCCGAAGGAATGCCCAGTGCCGTCGCGTTGAAATAATCGATTTGCGTGCGCACTTCGAGGATCCACGGTTTGGAGGCACGCAGCACGCGCACCGTCTTGCGTTCGAAATGCAACGCGAGCTGTTGCCGGTAGCGTGCGTACTCCGCCGGATCGTCAATGATCAAATAGACGGCATCACGTGCGATGTGATTCGAGCGCACCAGTGACTCGAGCAACGGATCGGAAAGCGGTGAGATCCGCGCTTGATTGAGCAGTGCCGCCCCGGTGGTAGCATATGCACGACCGTTGTCGCCGATGTTTGCACCCAGTTCCTCGGTCAGCGCAAGTGAGGTGAGACCGGCACGGCGCAACGCGACCAGGAAGGCCGCCGGATTGTAGTTGTACGAGCGCGCGAGCTGGATAAAATCGGTATAGTCCATGGCGATCTCCACCCGCCGAGTCTGCGACTCGGTGTGGACCCGAAAGACGGCCACGGTAAGCGAAGCGAGCAGTGCTATAAGCAAGATCAGCGCGGCATAGCGCGTTTTGGCATCAGGACGAATCACGGGGGAGGGGTGTTCGCGCTGTGGGTGCGTCTACCCCCACAAAACATAAGGGCTCGCGTAGCGAGCCCTTATGCCGTCGCGTATGCGGTTGCCCGCATACCGGGTGTGGGCGACGTTTTTATACGGATCGGCCGACAGCGAAATGCCCACGTCTTCTAAACGCTGCGGCGGTAATGGTTCCGTGATTATTACTCTATCAAACCCCGACCGTCCGCGAAAGCGGTCAGGCTCATTTTTTTACACGCTTGTCAGACAGGCCAGTGGGGCGGCCGCTTGTCTAGGAAAGCTGACATGCCTTCCTGCGCGTCCTCGAGCTGGGCATTTCGAACCATGACCTGCTTGGCAAACCCGTACGCCGCGGACTCGTCCAGCTCCAATTGCCGATAAAAGGCCTCCTTCCCCAGACCGACAACCGTCCGGCTGGCGTCGGCGATCTTGGCCGCCAGCGCCCGCGAGGCTGCGCGCAGCTCTGCCGGGTCGACGACCAGGTTCACCAGGCCCCAGGCCAAGGCCGTGGGCGCATCGATCGGGTCCCCGGTCAGGAGCATCTGTAGGGCGCGCTTGCGCCCGATATCGCGGCTGAGCGCGACCATCGGCGTGCTGCAAAAGAGCCCGATCTTCACGCCCGGCGTCGCAAATCGCGCATCGGTGGAGGCGACGGCGAGATCGCAGGCCGCAACGAGTTGGCAGCCCGCCGCAGTCGCAAGCGCCGCGACCTCGGCAATTACCGGCTGAGGGATCCGGGCAAGCGTGGTCATCAAAGCAACACACTGGTCGAAGATCTCGACGTAGGCCGCCTCATCACGGCCCCGCAGCTCGCGCAAGTCGTGACCGGCGGAAAACGCCGGGCCCTCACCGGCGAGAATGATTGCGCGGACCGAGCGGTCGGCGCCAAGCTTGTCGATAGCAGCGTCGAGTTCACGCATCATCGCAAGGGAGAGCGCATTGCGCCGCTCCGGCCGGCGCATCGTGACGATTGCCGTCGCGTCTTCACGCTCAACGGTGATTTCGGTCAACGCTTCAATCATGAGCTCGCGCTCCTTTACAACGAATTTACGTTCTCCGAATTAGCCTTCTACCAGCTCAGCTTTGGTTCACCAAAGTAGCTTTAGGAGACGGGCGGCGCCGTGTGCGAAGGCACATAAGCCGCCCGACGACGACAAGATACGAAGGTGAAATGGGCGATGCAGGGTTCGAACCTGCGACCTTTGCCTTGTAAGGGCACTGCTCTCCCAGCTGAGCTAATCGCCCGCAACCTACGATGGTTTGCTCGGCCTTCGGCCGATCGCGCCTCCTGCGCTGCAAACCTACATCGACCTCCTGCCGACGGCACGCTTGCCGGGCCGGACGCGTTATTCTTCTACGCGAAGCACGTGTTCGGCCTCGTTTGTCTACTTCGTGTGCGAGGGTATAGCGCCACTAATGACACCCAATTTTCGAGCGACGTTTAGCGGCGAACGCAGAAACGTCCCGCTCGCTCGGAACGCCATTGCCGGCTTTGCCCGGATCTGCGGCTTCTCGAGCGAAGAAATCGCCGACATTCGGATCGCTTCGGGCGAGGCGCTCAGCAACGCCGTCGAGCACGGGTACAGCCACCGCTCGAGCGGTTTCTCAGTGCGCTGTTCGTTCGACGACGACCAGAAGCTCACGATCGAGATTCGCGACAACGGCGACGGGTTTCTTCCGCCGAACACGTTTGTCCCCGCGGCCGTCGAGGAACCGGATGACCGCGGCTTCGGCATTCTGCTGATGCGTCGCCTGATGGAAAGCGTGCAGTTCGACCATAATGGCACCTGCGTCAAGCTCACCCGCCACAAAGCGAGTTAACGCTTTACGGTTTTTGGACCGCTGCGATCTTCTTCTGCAAGAAATCCAACGCCGCACGCAGTTGCGGATCCTTTAGCGGGTCACCGAAGCGAGCGTCGTGCGGCTCGGCTACCGCAAGATCCGGCACGATACCTTTGAGATTGATATCGTGATGATTCGGCGTGAGATAGTGCGCGGTCGTGATCTTGATTGCAGCACCATCAGCCAGCGGGGTGAGCGTCTGCATCACGCCCTTGCCGAAGGTGCGCGTTCCGATGAGCGACGCGACGCCGTCATCCTGAAGCGCGCCCGCCGTAATCTCTGACGCCGAGGCCGTGTACTCGTTGACGAGCACGGTGACCGGAATGTCGATTTGCGCGCCGTCATCGTCGGCGGTAACCGTCGTGTCCGGGCTGCCCCGCTCTTCAACCGTGAGGAGCGGTTTGTGCGCGATGAAACGCTCGCTAATTTGCAGGGCCGATTCGACGTAGCCGCCGCCGTCATTGCGAAGATCGAGGACGAGTGCCTTGGCACCGGCAGCTTTTACCCGAATGATCGCCGCATCGAATTCATCCGGCGTGCTCTGGCCGAACGCGAGCACGTAGACGTAGCCGATTGAACCCGGAAGCATCTTGTAGACCACCGTCGGCGGCGTGATATCGCTGCGTGCAATAGCGACATCGAGCGGTGCGCCCGATCGCACGATTCCCAAGCGCACCGAGGTGCCCGCCTTGCCGCGCAACAACTTGCTCGCGGCATCCGTGGTAAAGCCCTTCGTTGACTGTCCATCGACGGTGGCGATCGCATCACCCGATTGGAGACCGGCGTGATCGGCCGGCGTACCCGGAACCACGTACGAGACGTCGATCAAACCCGTGGTATCATCGGGCGCGATCAACACGCCGATGCCGGAAATTTTCTCCGGGTCGAGTGCGTCCTTGAATGCCTTGTATTCGTCCGGCGTCATAAACTGCGTGTAGCGATCGTCGACGGCTTTGGCCATCGCACCGATGGCCGCGTACGCGAACTCGGTGGTCGAGCCGTGCGTGGCGGCGGCGGCATCGGCAATTGCGCTGTCGAGTGCAGCGACGGTTCCCGTCGCATCGTCGCCGGCGTGAATCGGCGCAAGCTCGATCTTCGATCCGTGTTTCCGCGCGAGATCCACGAGCGCATCCCGCGCCTTGTCCACTAGCGTCTGCGGATCGACCGGGTGAAAGTACGAAGTCGAAAGCAGATGGTAGCTCTCGCTTACGTCCTGCGCGGTCGGAGCGGGGAGGGGCGCTGACGCGGCCGCCGGCAATACGGCGGCGAGGCACAGGGCAATCGCGCTAACCGCAGCGCGTACGCGAGAGGTAGAAGGCACGTTCAATACCGGATCCTTAGGAGGTAGTCATTATGAGGGAAACTGTGGCGTAATGGAATTGATCTTATCTGAGAACGGTCGCCTCTGCTTCACCTTGTTCCATATTTGAAAGTCTTTTAACTTTGTATCGCAAAGTATCCTGCCGCGTTGATCCGGGTTAAGGAGCCTGAAATGAGCCTTACCGAACTCGAGATCCGCGGGATGACCTGCGCATCCTGCGCCGGGCACGTCACCCAAGCGCTGCGCGGGGTCGCCGGCGTCGACGACGCCGCGGTCAACCTCGCGACCGAGCGCGCGACCGTGCTTCACGAAGGCTCGGTTGATGCGCAGGCTTTAATTGCGGCCGTGGAGCGGGCAGGCTACGAAGCTAGCACCGAGCTCGACGAGGACCGGCAGGCGACTGAACGGCAGGCCGACGTGGTGCGGCGCGGCCGGCTTCTCGCGTTTGCGGTGGCGCTCTGCATCCCCACCGTAGCCCTGGCGATGTTCGCGCCGGACTTTCCCTTTAAGGCATGGGTCTTGGCTGCGCTAGCGTTTCCCGTCTGGGCGGTCGTCGGTTGGGAATTTCACCGCAGTGCCTTCGACGCGCTACGCGCCGGCAACGTCACCATGGATACGCTGATCTCGCTCGGCTCGACTGCCGCCTACGGTCTGAGCATCTACCAGGCGTTCGCCGGCGGCCAAACCTACTTCGATACCGCGAGCGCGATCATTACGCTGATCTACACGGGCAAGTATCTCGAAGCGCGCGCAAGCGTACGCAGCTCCGCGGCAATGCGCGCACTGCTCCAACTGCGCCCCGCGCTTGCGCACCGTCGCAATGCTGATGGCAGCACCCAAGCAGTGCCGGTCGAGCTCGTGCGCGTCGACGATCGGCTCGCCGTCGCATCCGGCGAGCGCATTCCGGTCGACGGCGTCATCCTCGAGGGGACCAGCACGATCGATCGCTCGATGCTCACCGGCGAATCGATGCCGCTCGACGTGAATCCCGGATCGGCCCTCGAACAGGGCACGCTCAACGGCGACGGCGCGTTCGAGATGCGGGCGACCGCCGTCGGCGCGGGCACGCAACTCGCGCGCATCGTCGCGATCGTGCGGCGCGCGCAAGGCTCGACGCCGCCGGTGCAGCGACTCGCCGATCGCATATCGGCGATCTTCGTACCCGTGATCATCGCAATCGCGCTGTTCACCTTTGCGGGTTGGTTTTTCATCGCGCATCGCAGTGTGAGCGACGCAGTTGTCATCGCGGTTGCAGTGCTCGTCGTGGCCTGCCCGTGCGCACTCGGTCTGGCAACGCCGACCGCAATCATCGCAGGCGTCGGCGTCGCGGCGAAGCAAGGCGTGCTCTTCAAGGACGCCGATGCACTTGAACGCACGGCTTCGGTCACGAGCGTGCTCTTCGATAAAACCGGTACGCTCACGCGCGGGACACCTTCCGTGGTGGCAGTGAGTTCCGACGAAACGCTTGCGCTTGCGGCGTCACTCGAATCGGCCTCGACCCATCCACTCGCTAAGGCGATCGTCGACGCGGCCCGCGCGCGTTCGCTCCCAATCGAGACGCCGCGCGACGTGCAGGTCGTGCGCGGCAGCGGCATCAACGGCAAGGTCGGCGAGCATCGCGTCGCGATCAACGGCACCGAAGGCGGTGACGCGACGCGCGTGCTCGTCACGAGCGACGGCAATGCTGTCGGTACGATCGATCTGCAGGATGCGCTTCGTCCGGAGACGGTGCAAGCCGTGCGCGACTTGCGTGCGCTCGGCATCGAGATCGCGCTCGTCAGCGGCGACGCCGACGGCCCGGTGCGCGCAGCGGCGGCCGGCGCCGGTATCGAGCGCAGCTATGCGCGGACGACGCCTGAGCGTAAGGCCCAGATCGTACGCGAACTGCAGGCGCACGGAGAGCGCGTCGCATTCGCCGGCGACGGTATCAACGACGCACCGGCACTCGCGCAAGCGCAGATCGGCTTCGCGATGGGCAGCGGCACCGCAGTTGCGCTGGAAACCGCAGGCGCGGCGTTGTTGCGTAATGATCCGCGCGCGGTTGCATCCGCAATAGCGGTCGCGCGCGCGACGATGCGCACCGTCGCGCAGAATCTCTTCTGGGCCTTCGGCTACAACCTCGTACTGGTGCCGCTGGCGGCGTTCGGCATCGTGCAGCCCGTCCTTGCCGCAGGCGCGATGGGACTCTCCAGCCTCTTCGTCGTCGGAAACTCGCTACGCCTAACGCGCCGCTCGGCGGTCCGCGAGTGAGAGCACCACAAGGCCGCTAACAATCAGCACCATACCGATAGCGGAGAGACGCGTCGGCGCTTCACCGAGTTGCAGCCAGGCCGCCAGCGTCCCTACCACCGGATTGGCTAGCGTACCCATCCCCGCATCGCGCGCCGGTAAGACGTCTAGCACGTAGATCCAGAGCACGTAGGCAAGGGCCGTCGCAAGGACGATGTTGTAGACGATTGCCAGCAGATAGGGCGTGCTCCAGGTCGTCGCGTGGCCCGGTACCAACAGCGCGACGACGGCGAGCACCGCTCCGCCGAAGAGCATCTGCCACATCGTCATTGCGAACACATCCACGCGCGCGCGCTGCTGCAGGCGCTTGGTCAAAATGATCCCGATCGCCCAGGCGAGACCGCCCGCTACCGCGAGCCATTCGGCGAGTCCCACCGAATGCAACGGCCCGATCATGCATGCAATTCCGGCAAGCGCGATTGCGATCGCGACGCCTTGCCACGCACCGATGCGCTCCCCCAAAAATGGCCAAGCAAGGAGCGCGACCCAGAGCGGCATCGTATATGCCAGCATCGCCACTTGCCCCGCGCCCGCACTGGACACGGCCCACGTCACCAGACCGACGAAACACGCGGTCTGAAAGAACCCGATCCAAAAGAACGCTGCGGGAAACTGTGGACGCAGCGACTTGCGCAGGACAACCGCGGTCGTAACCAGCGCAATGCCTCCACCGAACGTGCGCCACGCTGCAAACGTAAACGGCGATGCGTCGTGTACGGCGATTTTCATCACGACCCAGTTGTAGCCCCAAATCAGCGAAAGGACGGCGAGCGCGAGGAGCGCAGAGGAGCGCCGGTCAGGCACGACCGGCACGCTGCAATCGATCCATGATCGCGATGCCGACGCCTTGCGATGGAACCTGCTCTGCGTCGATCCGTGCAGCGCCCACGCGATCGAGTTCGTGAAGATAGTCGAAGAGACGCGCGGCGGCTTCGCGCAGATCTCCACTTTCGCTCAGGACGCGCACCGCGCGATAGCCCGGCACGGGGGCGCGAAAGGCAAGCAACACCGCGTCGGCACGCTCGCGCTCCGGCACGTTCGCAGGAACGCTGATGACGCGCACCGGCGTATGCGGTGCGTAATGCTGTGGCAAGCGCCCCGGTGCGAGGGGCTTATGCTCATCCGTAAGCTCGCGTTCGAGCGGACCGATCACCGCCTCGATCTCGTCGATCGGAATCGCGCCGTGTCGAAGCAGCGCGGGTCGCGGTTCGATCATGACGATCGTGGACTCGACGCCGTGCTCGGTTGGACCACCGTCGACGATTAGATCGACGTGTTCCCCGAGCATGCGTGCAACGTGTTCGGCACGTGTTGGACTCAAATATCCAAACGGATTCGCGCTTGGCGCAGCCAGCGGTAGCGCCGCGCGTTGGATAAGCGCGCGCGCGATCGGGTGCGCCGGCATTCGCACGGCCACGTTGCTCAGGCCAGCGGTGACCAGTTCGGGAATTTGCGGGCCTTTGCGCAGCACGATGGTGAGCGGTCCGGGCCAAAAGCGCTCCATCAATACGCGCGCGTTCTGCGGGACGTCCTCGGCGACGCGTTCGAGCATGTCGTCATCGGAGATATGAACGATGAGCGGATCGAACGCCGGGCGCGCTTTGATCTCAAAGATGCGCGCCACTGCGCGCGCGTCAAACGCGTTTGCGCCGAGTCCATAGACAGTCTCGGTCGGAAACGCAACAACCGCGCCGCCGCGCAAAAGCGCGACGGCACGATCGAGCTGTTCCGAAGTCGCCGGAACGATCGGCACAAAGGTTAGTGCGACTGACGTCGCGAGACCGACAAGAGCTCGACTTGGATGTAGGATCCGGCGGACACATTGACGTCTTGGCGATTGTTCTTCGCGAGCAAGAACCCGCCGGCCGCACCAATGGCACCGCCGGCGCTACCACCGAAGAGCGTCTTTCCGATCGCATTCCCGACCAGCATGCCCGCAAGCGCGCCACCGGCTTCCTTCCCGGCGTTGTTTTTCGTCTGCACGTTGACATTCGTGACGCGGCTGTCGATCGTGTAACGTGCGCCGTTGCCGTTTACCAGCTCCGTGAACCGAAAGCGGATTTTGCCGGGCTTGCCTTGCCCGGCTTTTTGCACCGCATACACGTAACCGTACAGCGTTCCGTTGCGGACCGAGCCGCTGCCGTCGTCGCTCCTGACGTTTGAAACCGTGACGGATTGTCCGGCGTAGGCGTGATTGCTCGAATAATTGGCATCGATCGTTCCATCAAGCAGAGTACCTTGCGTCAAAGCCGCATTGGCCGCAACCATAGTGGCAAACAGAAGCGCGATCAGCGCGGTCATGGTGGTGCGAAGTCGCATGCAACATCCTCCTCGGGGAACGAGAAAAAGAGTTCGTTCTAACGCGAACCCTTTACCCAGAATTGGAAGGATGCCTGTCTTACGAAAAGTATGCGAAGCGTACTTTATCGTAAGGCACTACTGGATCGTGAAGACCGGGACTTTGCCCTTGACCAACGAGATCTTGAGGGTGTCGTTGGCCTTCACTTTGCTGAAGTCGATGCCTTGCGCGACGAGCGTCGTCTCAATGCCGTTTTGCATCATGACGAGCAAGTGCTGCGAATCTTGGACTTTTTCGACCTTGACGACATAGGTGCCGTCGGGGACGAGCGCGGCGTCAACCAGCGCAGCCGAAGCGACCGACGGGACCAGCATGGCAAATGCAAAAAGCACGGGGATCAAAATAGAGCGCACGAGTTTCCTCCGAGAGTTACTAACGCCCGCTAGCATGGCTACACCCTACCGAACAGGATACGACAGAAGGATCACCTGCGCACGGGTTACCCTGCATTCTTTACAGTTGGCTCGGGGCTTTACCGTGTCCCTACGGTGTGGCGATCGAGACATTCCCCTGCTCGGCCAGCATGAAGACCAGGGGAGCTTTCGCGACACCATGCAAGGGGTTGGTTACCCGCCCCGACCCCGTCGTGAGGTCGTAGCGAGCCCGGAAATTCGAGGGGACCGCCAGGTGCAGGTTGCCGTTCGAGGCCTCGAGGCGGACCAGCGTACCGCGCCAGTTCGGCCCCAGCGCCGCGTTCACGTTGCCGTTTCCAACCGTGAGGGTTAGTGAGCTGCGCGCGTTGGTCACCGAAATGTCGCCGCTGTCGGCGTCCGCGGTCAGGGGCGAGGCCGCGTCGTCCACCACGATATTGCCGTTCGCGTCGTAAATCTGCATCGATGCCGTGACGCTATCAACATGCACGCGTCCAGCGAACTCGCGTAAGTCGAGGTGCATGTTTGCCGGATACGAAAGTTGCAATTCGTAGCCGCTCGCACCAACGAACGGCAGCATCGACTCGCTCGGGCCGGTTATCGCGACGTTCATGCGCGCGCCCGTTCGGGAGCTGGTCACCTTCATCGGCGGCGTGGACGGCCCGCTGTCGATCACGTGCAATTTCACGCTGCGCAGTCCGGCAACGGGCATGACGTGAATGGAGCCACTGACGTTGAGACGGAGCGTCGTCGTCACGCCTACCGGAATCTCCCGATCGGTGACTTGCGCAGAGGCGTACGGAGCCAGCGCAAGAGCGACGCCGACTACGAGTGCTACCGCAGGTAACCTCTTCATTGGGGTCATTGTAGCACTTCGGAGCGCGCCGAATCGAAACGCGACGCCAGCGTTGCCGCTAAGTCCGCCGCTTGTGCGCGGATCTCCGGCATCGCCGTCGTTTCGATCAACGTTCCATACCGCACCGGCCCGATTGCATAGAATCGTTGCGAGTCGGTGCCCGCGCCGTCGCGCAAGGCTCCGTTCGGCGCGATATCGACGCCGATCCCTGTCTGCAGCGGCTGCATGATTCCTTGCTCGAGCAGATTGCCGATCAGCGGGTTCTCCAACTGCCGGAAGTCATGCGCGGGCCCGCTACAATTGATGACGCGGCCGACCTCGAGCTCGAGCGTCCGGTCCTGGCCGCGGACACGAATGGGAACGACAATGCCATGCGGCGTTTGTACGAACGTTCCGGTCCGACCGGCGAGCATGCGCAAACCGCCGGAGGAAATTTCGCCGGCGACAATGCGGGCAACCTCGGGCGCCATGCGGTGCCGATGCGCGTTCCAATACGGCATGACGTGACGCACGAAACGCCGCTGATCGTTCACTGAAAGCGCCTGCCAGAGAACGTTCGTGCGCGGCCTCAAGTTGTCGAGGGCAGCGCGCCACGCGCGCGGCCGGCCGGCCACCGAACGAACCACGCCAAGCAGATCGTGCAGCGACGTGGCTTCGGGATTGTGCTCCGGAGGCGTATCAAAGAGCCTGTGCTCGTGCGGAAGCAGGCCGCGCCGAGACACCATCCAGATCGTACCGCGATGGCCGTTGCTGCGCAGACCGATCACCGCGTCGACCGCTGTCAGTCCGGTCCCGAGAAGCAGTACATCGTCCTGCGGATCGTCGGGAATCAGCGCGCGTTCGTCCCAGGCCGAGGCAAAGAACCGTTCACCGGAGAGGACGTCGGCGTGCGCGCGGACCCACGGCGCAGGGCTAGCGTTCCCGGTCGCGATCACGAGCATGTCACCGGTGAGAACACGCCCGTCTTCGCAGATCGCCCGTACCGCCGATTTTTCGACCGCGGCAGCGAGAATCGTCGATCGCTCATATTGAAAGCGCGCGCCTGCAAATGCGGTCGTTTCGCGCACGATCGACTCGAGGTAATCGCCATACAGCGGCCGTGGAACGAAGGACGCTGCATCATACCGGTCGCCGAAGCGTGTTCGCAAGAAGTTGACGAAGTGTTCGGGATCCTCGGCAAACGCCGACATGCGCCCGGCGGGAACGTTGAGTAAATGCTCCTGGTGCGAGGTTGAATAGGCCATCCCGCGTCCGAGATGCTCGCGCGGCTCGACGATGACGACATGCGCGTTCGCACTCTTGCGTAGAAGACGCGTGGCCAAAAGTGCACCGCTGGCGCCACCGCCGGCGATGATCGTGGTGAATTTAGGCATCGTAGCGCAGGTCAACGCGACGCGCGGTCCACCAGCCGTCAGCACCCTCCGCGAAGGATTGTGCGCTCTTCAAATCGCCGCCGTACACGTGCAACGAGTGCGCAACGGTCTCTCCCCCGTTGCCGAAGTCATGATACTCGAGCGGCGGGATCAAAACGCCCACCGTGCCACGACCGGAGACGCGGTGCATGCCACGCTCGAAACGAAAACGACCATCGGCCCCGCGCTCAACCAGCGCAAACATCGTCTCGTTCATCACTCCGTCGATGACGATCTCCGCTCCCCACAATCCGGCATGGTCGTGTAGCGCGCTGCCTTGGCGCGGCGCCCAGGTCATGCCGACGACGACGAATCGATCGTCCGGATCGTGCCAGATCAACTTGCGCGAGTAGTGGTCGGCTTGCGCCGGCAAAAACAGTTCGGGGGTGAAGGCGCCTTGCTCGCAGAGCTGGGCGAGCACGCCGGCGAGCGAAGTCACGCGGTCGTCGTGCACTGCCCGCGCGATGGGAGCGATCAGATCCGGGAGGTTGGCGTTCGTAGGGAGCGTCTTCATGACCATTTAGGTATCGGCACGACGCCGAAGACCCCTAGGACGCCAGCTCCGCCACCGTTAGGCCCATGAGGTCGGCGATAAGCTTGCGGTCGGCTAGTAGCGTCGCCGCCTCGCCGTGGTAAACAATCCGGCCCGCGTCCATCACGTACGCGCGATCCGCGATTTTGAGCGCAAGGAGCGCGTTTTGTTCGACCAGCACGATCGCGACGCCGCTCGCCTTGAGCTCGGCCAGAATGCGGTACACTTCCTCGACGATCATCGGAGCCAAACCCTGCGACGGCTCGTCGACTAGCATCAGGTCCGGATTCGAAACCAGTGCGCGTCCAATGGCGAGCATCTCCTGCTCGCCGCCGGAGAGACGCCCGGCCTTACGGCCCACAAGCTCCTTGAGCTTGGGCAAATGCTCGAGCACGCGCGCAATCGACCACTCACCGCTCCGGCCGTTCTCCGCGAGTTGCAGATTTTCGAGCACCGAGAGTTGCGCGAACATACGGCGTCCTTCGGGTACATAGCCGACGCCCATGCGCGCGATCCGATACGGCGACCGCCCGGCGATCGATGCGCCGCTGAAGGTAATCTCGCCGCTGCGCGGCCGCGTGAGTCCAAGAATGCTGCGCAACGTCGTCGTCTTGCCCGCACCGTTGAGCCCGAGCAGTGCAACGAGCTCGCCTTTGCCGACCGCGAGGCTGACGTCGTGCAGAATATGGCTCTTGCCGTAATAAGTGTTGAGCTTTTCAACGTTGAGAAAGGCTTCAGACATGTTCGACGACCTCTTTGCCGATGTAGGCATCGCGGACCGCTTCGTTGGCGCTGATTTCCGCCGGCGTTCCTTCGGCGAGGACCTTGCCGCGGTCGAGAACCATGATGCGCTGCGCGAGCGAGAGCACCACGCGCATGTTGTGCTCGACGAAAAGCACGGTGAGGCCAAGCTCGCTATGCAGTTTGCGAATCACGTCGACGACGCGCGTCGTTTCCGCGTGAGCGAGTCCCGCCATCGGCTCGTCGAGCATCACGAGTACGGGATCGGTCGAGAGGCTCATCGCAATCTCGCATAACCGCTGACTTCCATGCGCAAGCTCCGCAACGGGCCGTCGCGCCGAGGCACGGAGGTTGACGAAATCCAGCAGCCGCTCCGCCTTCTCTTCGATGGTCTTGTGCTGCACCGGGTTGATCGGGCGAAAACGAAACGCCAATTTCGCCGCGCTCTGCAAACCGATCAACAAGTTATCGTAGACGGAAAGATTGGGAAAGACGCTTGACGTTTGAAACGTGCGCCCCATGCCCATCCCGATGCGATCGTGGATCGGCGACGCCGTGATGTCGATGCCTTTAAATGTAACCTTGCCGCTATCGCACTTGTAGAATCCGGAGAGCGCGTTGAAGAATGTCGATTTCCCGGCACCGTTGGGCCCAATGACCGCTTGAATCGATCCGGCACTGACCGTGAGCGACACGTCTTCGACCGCACGCACGCCTCCGAAGTGCTTCACGACGTTCTCCGCCTGAAAAATGACGTCGCTCACGGTTGAATTTCCCGCTCTGAGGACACGGTACCATGCATCGTGTCGCGCGCTTCGTAAGCGAACCCGCCACGCCGCCGTTCGATGGCGTCGAGAATCGTGCCGAGGATGCCCTTGGGAAATCCGAGCACGCACGCCACGAACAGCGCGCCGAGCGGAATCTGCCACCACGGTATCGCGCTCGAAAGGATGTCGTTCCCGATCACAAAGATCAGCGAGCCGAGTAACGGCCCAAAGATCGTGCCGGTGCCCCCGAGGATCGTCATCAAGACGATGTTTCCCGATTGATGCCAGTCGAGCAGCAGTGGATACGCAAACATGATCGAGAGCCCGTAGCATGCGCCGGCCAATCCCTCAATCGCCGCCGAAATCAATATCGCGACAAAGATAAAGCGGTCGGTATTGAGCCCGAGGTAGCGGGCGCGCGTTTCGTTCTCTTTGATCGCAACCAGCGAGCGTCCAAACGGCGAGCGGACCAAGAGCCAGAACAGGATCGCGACGACCACAAAGAACAGCAGCATCGCGTAATAAAATGACTCGTCCTTAAGTTGCCAGCCCAAGCCTTCCACCGCGGGACGCACAAAGTTCATCCCGTCTTCGCCTCCTGTGATATCGGTAAAGCGATAGGCCAGAAAGTAGAAGACCTGCCCAAAGGCGATGAACAAAAGGGAGAAATAGATGCCGCGCCGGCGTAAGAGGAATGGCCCGATCAAGAGCGCGCCGATGATCGATGCGAGCACACCGTAGCCGAGCGAGCCGAAGAATCCGGCATGCCAGAACTGAATCGTCAAGCCGGTTCCGTAGGCACCCAAGCCGAAAAACGCCGCGTTGCCGAAGGGCAGCACCCCGGTATAACCGACGAGCAGGTTCACGCCCATTGCAGCCATCGCGAAGAGCAGCACTTCGGTGCATATCGAAATGGCCAGGTGCAAATGTGGCGCGAGCTGAGGGATAAACATCAGCAACACCAAGAGGACGATCGCCGTGATCAATCCGGCGCGATTGCCCATTCTCACCCGAAGATACCCTCTTCACCGAAGAGGCCGCGTGGACGGATGAGCAAGATGACCGCCATCAAGACGTACATCACGATTTCGCTAAAGGCCGGCAAATAGAGCGTCGTCACGCTGATCGCAACGCCGATGAGAAGACCGCCAACCACCGCACCGGTGAGACTGCCCATCCCGCCGACGATAACGGTTACGAATGCCGGCATCAAGAGCGCATTGCCGCTTTGCGGATTGAGGCCAAGCAGGCACGCTGCGAGCACGCCGGCGACGCCTGCAATGAGAATGCCCAAACCAAAGTTGAACATGTAGAGAACTTGGGTGTTCGTTCCGAGCGCCGCAATCATCTCGTTATCTTGCACCGCGGCGCGCAGGCGCAACCCGAGGCGTGTGCGCTGGAGGAACAGTACCAGGGCAACGATGATGACCAAGAGCGCGCCCGCGATGAAGAGCCGGAAAGCGGGAAAGTACGTGAAGCCGAGCGAGACCGCACCCTGCAGCGCCAGCGGCGGCGAGAACGGCACGCCGTTCGTCCCCCAAATCAACCGATATACCTCCTCCGCGATAAGCGAGAGGCCGAACGTCAGCAGCAAGCTGTAGACCGGATCGCGACGATAGAGCGGGCGTATTAACGTCCGCTCCACCGCTATACCGACGATCACGGTCAGTAGCGGCGCCGCAGCGAGCGCGAACCACCAGTTAGTGCCCGCGCTCACCAGAGCAAAAGCGAGATATCCGGC
>Ga0302324_100006300_pt1 | contig 25608 bp, 29 predicted proteins | sample Palsa_T0_1_FD_201949 | JGI IMG/M metagenome (GOLD analysis project Ga0302324, IMG submission 201949) | Peat permafrost microbial communities from Stordalen Mire near Abisko, Sweden - Palsa_T0_1 | ecosystem: Environmental > Terrestrial > Soil > Palsa > Peat permafrost | place: Sweden: Abisko... | reverse complement strand
GCCCCCTTTCTCGAATTCCGGTTCCCCCGGCTCGGCTCCGTGCAGGTGGCGGGCACCACCATCGAGTTGCGGATGGCCATCGAGCCGTGGCCGGTGCTGGGTGAAGAGGTCGGAAAAATGAGCACCGCTCGTTACGTGGACTCGTCGACCGAGCGGATCCAGGTCCTGGTATCGGGCCTCACCGATGCCCGTCACGTTTTGACCTGCAACGGACATCCCGTCCCGCTCCATCCGACCGAAAGGCCCGACGCCTTCGTGGCTGGCGTGCGCTACAAGGCTTGGAAGCCGCCGTCGGCGCTGCATCCGACGATCGGGGTTCACGCCCCGCTCGTGTTCGACTTGATCGACCGTTGGAGCGGCCGTTCTCTCGGCGGGTGCACCTACCACGTCTCACACCCGGGCGGCCGGTCCTACGAGCGGTTGCCGGTCAACGCCAACGAGGCCGAGGCCCGCCGTAGTAGCCGGTTCGATCCCAATGGTCACACGCCGGGCGCGGTCGATGTGGGCGCGCTCGACGGGGCTATCAACACTTCGAGGGTGGACCGCGAGTACCCTCGCACCCTGGATCTCCGGCGCGCGCCGAGGATCTGAGCTTCCCCCCGAACCTGTGACCGCGACCAGCGAGCCCGCCGAACTACTCAGCGCCTACCGTCCGCTGTCGGGCTCCTATGACGAGATGGTCGGCGGCGACGGTCGGATCCGCGACCACTGGGCCGGATTGGGGCGGACACTCGACGAGTTCGGCTTGGACGAGATCAACGATCGGCGCCGGCAGGTGCAGCGGTTGCTAGACGACGACGGGGTCACGTACAACGTGCGGGCCAGGCCGGGCGGACGGGCCCAGCGATGGGATCTGGACCCCGTGCCCGTGCTGTTGTCGAGCAACGAGTGGGCTGGCATCGAGCGGGGGGCGATACAACGGGCCGAGCTGCTCAACCTGGTCCTGGTCGACCTCTACGGGCCTCGCGACCTGCTTCGGCGACGGCTCCTGCCCCCCGAGGTGGTGTACAGCCACCCCGGCTTCCTGCGCCCCTGCGACCAGATTCGCCTCCCGGGATCGCAACAGCTCGTGATCTGCGCGTTCGACCTGGCCCGTGATTCCGAGGGCCGGTGCTGGGTGTTGGCCGACCGTACGCAGGCGCCGTCCGGGGCGGGCTACGCCCTGGAGAACCGGGTTGTCATCTCCCGGGTCTTCCCCAGCCTGTACCGCGACGCCCAAGTACACCGGCTGGCCCCGTTCTTCCGGGCCCTGCGGGCCAGTCTGGTCGCAGTCGCCCCGCCGACCGCGACCGATCCACGGGTCGTCGTGCTTACGCCGGGCTCGCGGAGCGAGACGGCGTTCGAGCACGCCTTTCTGGCCTCGTACCTCGGGTACCCCCTTGTCGAAGGCAACGACCTCACCGTGCGCGACGGCCGGTTGTGGCTGCGATCACTGGGGCAATTGCAGCCGGTCGACGTCGTCCTGCGGCGGGTCGACACCTGGTTTTGCGATCCGCTCGAGCTGCGTCCGGAGTCCCACCTGGGCGTGCCCGGGCTGGTCGAAGCGTGCCGGCGGGGCACGGTCTCGGTGGTCAACACGTTGGGCAGCGGTGTGCTCGAGAACCCGGCGCTGCTGGCCTTCCTGCCCAAATTGGCCGAGGCCCTGCTCGGCCAGGACCTCCACCTCCCGTCGGTGCCCACTTGGTGGTGTGGCGACCCGACATCGCGCCAGCACGTGCTCGCCCACCTGGATCAACTGGTAATCAAGCCCGTCGACCGGTCGGTGGGATCCGGCCCCACGGTTGGCTGGGACCTGCCTTCGGCGCAGCTGGACGATCTCCGTCGCCGGATCGAGGCCCGACCCCACGCTTGGGTTGGTCAGACACCTCTGGCGCTCGCTTCGGCGCCGACTCTCTCCACCCACGGGCTCGACGCTCGTCGCACCGTCCTGCGGGCCTTCCTGGTGGCCCGGGGCGAGTCGTACATGGCCATGCCTGGCGGGCTCACCAGGGTTTCGCCGACCAGCGACGGAATCGTCATATCCAACCAGACCGGCGCGGTGAGCAAGGACACCTGGGTTCTGGCATCCGAGCCGGAACCGCCCAACAGCTACTGGCTCCGCAGCGGCCCGGCGGTGGCCGCGGTCGAGCCGGCCGCCTCGATGTCGTCGCGGGCCGCCGAGAATCTCTTATGGCTCGGGCGTTACGCCGAGCGGGCCGAGGACTTGGTGCGACTGGTGCGGGTGATCAACGACCGGCGGAACGAGTTCGAGCACGGCTCCAACCCGGCGGGTACGGCCTGCGTCCGGGTCCTTCTCGCCTCGCTGACGCACATGACGGCGACCTACCCGGGTTTCGTGGGCGATGGAGCCGGCGACCGGCTAGAAGCGCCGGCGGAGGAGCTGCGATCGCTGCTCCTGGACGAGGAGCGACCAGGCAGCCTGGCCCACGCCGGCCGTCACCTTCTCGACTGCGCCCACGCCGTTCGCGACCAGTTGTCGGTCGACACCTGGGTAGTGATCGGCGTGCTCAGCCATGAATTGCTCGACCTGGGAGCGCAGCAGCTCGAGGGCCAGAACGCCGTGCAGGCCAAGCTCAGTCGGGTGATGCAGGGCCTCCTCGCCCTGTCGGGGCTCGTCGGAGAGAGCATGGTGCGGGACCCCGGCTGGCGGTTCTTGGACGCCGGCCGCCGCATCGAGCGGGGCATGCAGCTCGCCAGTTTCCTGGGGGCCAACCTCGACCAACGCCGGGGTCTGGCAACCGACAGCCTCCTGTTTGAATCCGCCCTCACCGCGACGGAGAGCATCATCACCTACCGGCGCCGCTACCGGTCGCAAGCCCAGCTCGAAACCGTTCTCGACCTCCTGCTCCTTGACCCGGAGAACCCCCGATCGCTGGCTTACCAGGTCGACGCCCTGACCGCCGACGTGAGGGACTTTCCCGTCCAGGTCGCCTCCGGGCGGTTCTCGGAAGTCGAGAAGCACACCCTCGCCACCTCCACCGCGCTGAGGCTGGTCGACACGGCTGCGCTGGCCACGCCCGCTGCTGACGGGAGCTATGCGGCGCTGCGAGCCTTCTTTAGCGAGATGTCGCACGGTCTCGCTCGCACGGCGGATGCCATCCAGGACGCCCACTTCATGACTCAGGTGCCGCAACGGGCGATGCTCACCCCCGCCGACCCCGGCGCGGCCCGCGCCCTGCACCTGTTACTCGGATGACGACACTGCTCCGCAGGGGCAAACGAGCTTCGCTCTCAGCCATATGACAAACCCGACGGTCTCCTATGAAGTGGTGCATTCCACCCGGTACACCTACGAGTCGGAGGTGTCGGCCAGCTTCGGCCAAGTCCACCTGATGCCCCGCGACCTGCCTGGCCAAGAGTGCCGGGCGTCGGCGGTACGGATCGAACCTGAGCCGGCCGACTATCGCGAGCGCACGGACTTCTTCGGCAACCGGGCCGCCTATTTTTCCATCCGCCAACCCCACACCCGCCTGACGGTCACGTCCACCAGCCGGGTCGAGGTGGACCGGCCGGTTTCGCGGCCTCCCGGGCCGGCGTGGGAGCAGGTTCGGGAACGGCTGGCAGCGGCCGCCACCGACGGCGAGCTTGACGCCCGCCAGTTTGTGCTCGAATCGCCGCTCGTGTCGGTGTCGGCGGCCGTGGAGCGCTACGCGGCGCCGTCGTTCGGCCCGGATCGACCTCTCCTCGAAGTGGCCGCTGACCTGTCGGCCCGGATTCATGCCGGCTTCAGTTACCGCCCCGGTTCGACCTCGGTCACGACCGGGCTCGACGAGGTCATCGAGGGAGCTCAAGGCGTATGCCAAGACTTTGCCCAACTCGCTGTCGGATGCTTCCGGTCGAGAGGCCTCGCCGCCCGCTACGTGAGCGGATACCTCGAGACCCGGCCGCCGCCAGGGCGCCCGCGACGCCAAGGAGCGGACGTCTCCCACGCCTGGGCCTCCGTCTTCGTCCCCGAAGAGGGCTGGGTCGACTTCGACCCGACCAACGACACGTTTGTAGGCGACCGCTACGTTGTCACCGCATGGGGTCGCGACTACAGCGACGTCCCCCCGCTCAAAGGCGTCATTTTCACGGAGGGCACAGGTCACGAACTGGAGGTGACCGTCGATGTCGTTCCTCTCAACGACACTCCATGACGTAGTGGTCTCGGTCGAGATCGAGTAGCGTCCGGGTTTGACTGCAACGCAGACGGGTTGTGGTCGCAATAGCTGTCAGTTGTTTCGTCGCTCCAGACCCCGGTGACCGTCTGTCGTGGTGGTCAGGAGTGGAGCGTGGAAACAATGAGTTCGCCCACATGAGCGGGAGGGCTACTACGGCGGCTGCGACCGACACGGCGTCGCTCAGTACCCTCAGCGACCTTGGACTCGTGGTCGCCGTGGGCCGCGGCCGTCCCGAGGCCCTAGCTGAGGTGTACGCCCGCTATGGAGGCTCCGTGTACGACCTCGCTCGCCGGCTGTGCGAACCGAGCGCGGCAGAAGAGGTGGTCAGGGAGGTCTTCCTGGCCCTGTGGCACTCGCCGATGGACTTCGATCCGGCCCGGGGTTCTCTGGTCTCGCATCTCCTGGCGGATGCGCACAGTCGGAGCGCGGTCGTGCTGCGAGCGGACACCGCCCGGCGAACCCGGGAGGCAGCCATCTCGGCGGAAGAACTGGAGTTTGTAGTCATGAACATCGGGACACGCGAGGAGCCGACGGTGGATCTGTCGGACCTTCCCGATGCCGAGCGTCGGGCCGTAATCCTGGCCTACTTTGGCGGGTTCACCTATCAGCAGGTGGCTGCGGCGCTGGATCAATCAGATCAGATCGTCAAAGCCCACATCGACGCCGGGCTTCGCTGCCTACGAGCCGAGCAGGCCGGCCCGGCTGCTAGCAGCCAGACCACGAAGAGAAGCAAGTCGCGGCGAGGAGCCTGACGGCTCTTACTCGACAGAAGAAAAATTATCGGCTTCGACGTCATCCAGCCCCCGACGCGGTCCCGAAGCATGGACCAGACAGATCGGAGGGAGGCTCATGCGACTCAGGCACGACACGACCGGCGGGTCGAGGATCCGAGGTGGAAGGTTGGCGGCGGTCGGAGTGGCCACGGCGGTGGTGGCCTTCTCAGGTGTGATGGCCGTCCACGCGCAATCGACGTCGAGGTCGCGAGCGGCCATATCTCGACCGGCCATATCTCGCCGGGCGCCGGCGTCGTCCCCGGCGGTCGTCACGTCCAGCGTGACTGCCGCGGAGGCGCCGACCGTGAGTTGCAGCGGTCCTGACGGGGCCGGGTACTGGGAGGTTGGCTCGGACGGTGGCGTCTTCACATTCGGTACCTCCGGTTTTTACGGGTCGACCGGCGGCGTGCGTCTCAACAAGCCGGTGGTGGGCATAGCTCCCAGCGTTGACGGTCGTGGCTACTTCCTGGTTGCCGCAGATGGGGGTGTATTCGCTTTCGGGGATGCCCCCTTTAGGGGATCGACCGGGGGAATCACGTTGGACAAACCGGTCGTCGGCATGGCCGCCACGGTGGACGGGCAGGGCTACTGGCTGGTGGCGTCGGACGGGGGAGTCTTTACCTTCGGCGACGGGTCCTTCTACGGGTCGCTCGGCGACATCCACCTCGATGCGCCGATCGTCGGCATGGCCGCGACCAAGGACGGCCGGGGCTACTGGCTGGTGGCGTCGGACGGGGGAGTCTTTACCTTCGGCGACGCGCCCTTCTACGGGTCGCTCGGCGATATTCATCTCAACAAGCCGATCGTGGGGATCAGCGCAACGCGCAACGGCAATGGGTATGTGTTGACCGCCGCCGACGGAGGTGTCTTTAACTTCGGTGCCTCCCATTTCTACGGCTCGACCGGCAACGTCCATCTCGTCCAGCCTGTCGTCGGCGTGGCCGGGACGTTCCCCGGCAACGGCTACACGCTGAGTGCGTCCGACGGCGGCATCTTCAACTTCGGTGACTCCACCTTCTGCGGTTCGACCGGTGGCGTCAAGCTCAACGCACCCGTCGTCGGTATGGCGTTCTTCTGATGCCGCTCATGAATCCATCCATCCACCCTCATCCGCTTTCCAACTCCGAGCAAGGAGCACACCATGCCTGACGTCACTCGACGCCAATTTCTTCGCAACGCCTCTCTCGGTGCTGCTGCGGCCGGGGTGGTCGCCGCCGGCGGTACCGGACTCTTCCAGGCCGTCAGCAGCGCGGGCGCCGCTCCGCTGCTGTTCGACAGCAGCCCGGCCACTCCGGCCCTGGAGGGATCGGACATCTTCGCCCATGTGGTCGACGCCAAGGCCGGGCAGATCACCATCTTCGTTGGCACCAAGGCCATCTCCTACACCAACCCGGATCTGGCCCAGCAACTCCTCCGAGCGGCGCAATGACGTCCCATTTACGACCCGTGCAACACCAACCAGTTGAGGTGAACGATGTCCTCGCATAGGGAAGCACCCGCCATTTCCAAAGACCCGGTGGCCGACAGCACCGACGTGTATGCGTTCGTCAGCCCCGACGCCCCCGAAACCGTCACCCTGATCGCCAACTACATCCCGCTGCAGGATCCCGCCGCCGGCCCGAACTTCTTCGAGTTCGGATCGGACGTCCTCTACGAGATCAACATCGACAACACCGGCTCGGGCACACCGGGCATCACCTACCAATTCAACTTCACCACCACGATCACCGACCCCGGCACCTTCCTGTACGCCACCGGACCGATCACCTCGCTGACCGACTCCACTTGGAACCGGCGCCAGACCTACACGGTGACCAAGGTCGTCGGTGGCACTTCGACGGTGCTGAGCCCCACGGAAGGGTCGAGCATGTTGTCGTGCCCGCCCTGCAATATCGGACCGCGGTCCACCCCGAACTACCCCGCTCTGGCAGATGATGCCATCTACCGCCTCTCCAGCGGCGAGATCGTCTTCGCCGGGCAGCGGGCCGAGGGGTTCTTCGTCGACCTCGGCTCCATCTTCGACCTGGGGGACCTGCGTCCGCTCTCGCCGGACCAGCTCATCCCCGGGATGGCGGCGGCGGGTATCAACGCCATCGCCGACAAGAACGTGCACACCATCGCTATCCAGGTTCCGATCACCTCGCTGACCAACACCATAAGCCCGCCGGCCGCCACCGATGCTGCGGCGGTGATCGGAGTATGGACGACCGCCAGCCGCCGGCAGGTGAAGTTGATCAACCCGGGCACCGGTACCGTGACCGAATCCGGGCCATTCACCCAGGTGTCGCGCCTCGGCAGCCCGCTGGTCAATGAGGTCGTGGTGCCGATGAACCTCAAGGACTACTTCAACAGCCAACCCCCGGCCGCCGACAGCCAGTTCGCCGCCGCGGTCGAGCACCCCGAGCTGCAGAACCTGCTGCCGGTGCTGTACCCCGGAGCGTTCAACAACCTGAAGGCGTACACCGCGGCCAGGGCGGACCTGGTGGCCATATTCGCCACCGGCATCCCCGGCTCGGTCATCGGCCCCTCGTTCGGGTTCGGCACCTACCAAGGCGGCAAGGTGATCGCCGAGATGCTGCGGCTCAACACCGGCATCGCGCCGACGAACGGCACCGCGAGCTTCAGCACCCTGGGGCTGCTCGGCGGGGACCTGGCCGGATTTCCCAACGGCCGGCGGGTAACCGACGACGTGGTCACCATCGAACTGAAGGCCGTGGCCGGTGCCACCATCCCGCTCGTCGACAAGAGCTACGTACCCGACAAGGCGGTCAGTGCCGTCACCCAAGACGTGGCGTCCAACCCGATCGCCTACCAGTCGGCGTTCCCGTACCTGGGCAATCCGCATGCAGGATTCTCCAACCCGCCCGCCACGCCCCCGAGCAACTGACAACAGCACCGTCTGGCCGATGGGGTTCTCTTCGCAGTTAGCGCCTCTCGAGGGCGGAGTTGTCGAACCCCCCTTCGACGACTCCGCCCCGAGGGATGAACGACCGGAGTCGCTCGTACTCGACATTGGCGGCGGCTTCGGCGCGCTCATCCTGTATGCCGATGAGGATTGCCTGGGCGCCGAGGTGGACATCACGCCCGCGGGCGCGCCGCGCAGCCATCACATTCACACCATGATCCGGCGTCGGCGGGCCCCGGAACGCGAGCTGGTCGCCGGCGTCTACCCGGAACTGCTGGCCGGGCCCTACACGGTGTGGGGACTCGACGGCCAACCCATCGCCGAAGTCATCATCGCCGACGGTCGGGTCGCCGAGTTGCACGCCGGCAACTGCCGCCTACCCCAGTAGCTGGGTTTCCCTCTCGAGGGCCGCGAGAATGGCGTCGCGGGTACGGTCGCGCAGCAGATGTCGATCCTCGGCCGAACAGCCGGCGGTGGGGATCGGGTCCAGGAACTCCACGGTGACCGTCCCGGGACGGACCAACAGCCGGGCGCCGGGCGCCAGCACCTCGTCCGAGCGATGGATGGCGACGGGGACCACCGTCGCCCCTGTCTCGATGGCCAAGACGAACGCGCCATTCTTGAACGGCAACCGTTGACCGGCAGGAGCGATCCCGCCTTCGGCGAACACCGTCAGGCAGAGCGGTTCTCCCCTGGATGCGAGCTGGGCCAGCTGCTGATGGGCCACGGCGCGGTCACGCCGCTCGATCGGGACGGTCCGCAAGGCGCGCATGGCCAAAGCCAACAGCGGGATGCGAAAGAGGTCGGCTGCGGCAAGAAACCGGACATCGGGGCGGGCGAGGAGCATCGCCGGGATGTCAATCGGACTGGAGTGGTTGGCCACGAAGACATACGAGCCAGACGGGTCGAGCTGGCCAGAACCCCGAGTCTCGAATCGGACCCCGCAGGCCCCCGCGATTCGACGAACGCCACGCCGCGCCACGCCGGAACCAGTGCCCGGACGCCAGCGTTCGGCTAGGGCGACCTCTGGGAGGACCGTGACAAGGCCCGCTATGACCAGCAAGCGGTTGACCTGCGACCGCAGACAGCGGCGCGTTCGCACACCCAACGTCGAGCGTTCGCCGATCGTCATCCGACCAGAATCCCACTGCTCGTAACGGATTGAGCGAGGGCTAGTTCCTTAGCCTCACCGCGCCTCGGAGCCCACTGGGGCGACCACAGGGAGAGCGCGAGGAGGACCAACAGGGGGCCCGAGCCGGGGTCGGTGGCGTCGCCGCCGGGTATTCCTCCGAGATACTGGAAAGTGAGCCAGAAGGCCAGGCTGAGGGCGATGCCGGCGGTGAGTGACGGCCGGCGGGCTCGAGGGATGAGAACTCCTATCCCAACGGCGATCTGGACGACGGCCAGGGTGACGGTGAGGGCCACGGCGTGGTGGCGGGCGAGGGTTTCGGTGGTGTGGGCGATGGCGCTGAGCCACCCGGGTTGTCCCTGCGAGCTCTCCTCGATGTTGGCGGTCAGGACCTGGGCTGACGGGAAGGACCATGGGATCTGCAGCAGAGCCTGGCCGGCCCACAGCACGACCCAGGCGGTCAGGCCTGCCCGCTGACAGACTCCAGACGCGGGGGCGTGGTTCGAGGACGCGGTGGTGGCTGGTCTCCGGCGGGGCCAGGCGAGGATCCCGATGAGCGGGTAGAAGAGGACGGGCCCAGGTGAGCCGGCGGCCAGAAGGGCGAAGCCAGTCGGGAGGGTGCCGAATCCCTCCCCGACCCACCAGATGCCGAGGGCCCAGGGGATGGACGCGATGATCGCGGCCCGCTCGAACCTTCCCGTGATCAGGGCCAGCCCGAGTGTGGCCTGGATTGCGATGAAACCCGAATTCCACGCGGTGGGATGAGCGGCGATGATGTTGACGGCCCAGAAGATCGAGTGGTTGACCGCCATCGGCTGGCCCATAACGGATTGGGCGAGATCGGTCCGCCACCACGACGCGGTGAACAAAGCCGGCGCGCCTTGCAGGGCAGCGTCGAGGAGCCACATGAGGCCCAACGCCACGCGCACCTGACGACGGGTGAGGGGCAGGAAACGGGCCACGGGGTTACTTGCGGAGCAACCTGCCTACCAGGATGGAGCCTTCGTAGAAGATGAGCAGGGGGAGCGCCATGGCGGTGAAGGAGAAGGGGTCGTTGCTGGGGGTGATGACCGCGGCGACGGCCACGATGAGGACGATGGCGTAGCGACGCCACTTGCGGAGCTTGGCGCTGGAGAGAACCCCGACGAGCTGCAGGAACACCAGGATGACCGGGTAGGTGAAGGCGGCGCCGAAGATGATGCAGCAGAGGGCGTACAGCCCGAAGTATTTGCTGGGCGAGAAGAGCGGGACGATCCCGTTGCCGCTGACGGTGATCATCCAGGCGATCGCCTTGGGGAAGATGAACACCGCGGTGGTGACTCCAAGGGCGAACAGGGTCACCGCGGCAACGATGAAGGGGCCGGCGTACCGTCGCTCGGACTTGTTGAGGCCGGGGGTGACGAACCGCCAGAACTCCCATAGGCATACCGGCGCCGCCACCACCACGCCCAGGTAGGCGGAGATGGTGATTCGGGTGGTAAAGCCTTCGAGCGGTCCGGTTGTGACGAGGTTGCCGGCCGAGATGTCCTTGTGCGGGTGGTGCAGCACGAAGTCGCGGTAGGGGGCGATCATGAAGGCGACGGCGTGGTTGTAGAGGAACCAGGCGGCCACGGTGCCGACGGTGAGGGCGACCACGGAGACGATGAGGCGGTGGCGGAGTTCGGTCAGATGCGCGGCGAGCGTCATCGTCGCCGGTCCGGGCTCGCCGGGCGGGACGGTGGGGGCGAGGGATGCCTCGTCGAGGACGGTCATAGTCGGGTCATGGTTCAGTTGAAGGTTGGGTCGTCAGGCGCGGCGATCCCGCTGATGGCGAAAGCGGCCACCGGTTCGGCATCTTGGGGGGATGGCGCCGCGGGGCTGCCCGCGAACTGGAAATCAGCGATGGCATCCGCCAGCGCCAGCCGCGGCACGGTCGCCGCCTCGGTGATGGCGCGGCGCGGTTCGGCGACGGCGTTGAGGAGCGCCTCTCGGGGATTGCTGAGGGCGTGTAGGGCGTCGGGATGTATGCCGCTGGTGAGCCGGCGTATCTCGCTCCGGGCCTTCCCCAAGCTACGTGCGACGTGGGGGATGCGCTCTGGCCCGAGAACGGCCAGCGCGATGGTTATGACAAACAGCAACTTCTCGGGACCAATATCGAACACCGCGGGGCTCCTTTGCCGGGTGAAACGTACGTCTGACTGCCAGCGTCAAGACCTGCCAGCATCAAGACCTGCCAGCGTCAGGATGCGCTGTCGGCGCGGACGGTTCGGCTGGTAAGCAGCTCGTCGAGCTGAGCTCTGGTGAGCGTGATCCGATCTTCGGATGCCCCCACGGCTATCGAGGGTGCCGAGGCCGGGACTGCTGAGGCGGGAACTGAGGCGGGGACTGCCGATCCCGCCGTTTCGAACTCGGTGCGCGCCTTGCGGAACTCCTTGCCGGCTTCGCCGAGGTTGCGGGCCAGTTTGGGGATATGACTGGCGCCGAAGAGCGCCACAAACGCGATGACGGCGACCACCATGCCGGTGTCACTGATAAAAGCCAACATTGCGTTGTCTCCTTGTTGTTCGAGGGGTGCGGTAGTCGGCGGCTGAGACGCGGCGGGATGGCAGCGATGTCAAGCCGATTACTGCCATGAGTTCGACGCCAAACCGAACCCGGATGACCGAATCATTCGTCCGCCGGGATTTGGTATCAGACGGTGGTGCTGGCGACCGGGGGGTGGGTGGGGGCCAGGGACCCACCGGCCGGCTCGACGGTGACCGCGAAGGCGTTGGTCAAGTCGGTTGGGTCGAGGGTAAATGCCACGGTGCTCGGATGGGTACCGAGCAGGCCAACGGAGATGGGTTGGCCATCGATCATGGCCCACAGCTGGTAGGTCTCCGCCGAGGGCAGATCGGGAAGCCGGTCGTTGAAGAGGTAGGCGGCTCCGGACCGGAGGGCGACGACTTCGGCGGCCGGCTGGGCGCCGGAGTCGGTCTCCTTGAGTATGACCCGACTGGCAGTCGGGTCGAGTAGGGCACTGCGAGCGGCGGCGGAGAGAGATTGCCCGCCAGAAGCAGCCTCGACCTGGTTGACGCGATGGTCAAGCCGGCCGACTTCCACACCGAGGACAGCAAAAGCCGCGGCGGCCGCGGCGCCTATCAGGGCGCCAGTGCGCAACCCGAACTGGTACTTACGGCGGCGAGAAGTTGATCGCGCCGTCCTACCGGCTCGGTCGAGCCGCGGGAAGGCCTGTTCCGTGGTGTTCGGCGCTTCCAACCGGCTCGCGATGCCGGCCCAGAGGTCCGTCGGCGCCTCGCTACCGGTGGAAGCGAGCATCGCCGCGGTCTGTTGGTGCTGGGCGACTTCGTCGCGGCACCGGGGACAGAGGAGCAAATGCGCCCTGACCGCAGCGGCTTCGGAGGGGTCAACGGCGTCGAGAGCGAACGCTCCGAGCAAGCCGACCAGCTCCTCGTGGCTCAGGTCTGATTCCATACCGGACCCATCTCTTCGACCAGAGCGTCCCGCATTCGGCGCAACCCGCGCCGGATCCTGCTCTTGACCGTGCCCTCGGCTTCGCCCAGCATGGTTGCCACCTCTCGGTAGGTGTGGCCTCCAAAGTACGCCAGCTCGATCGCCCGGCGTTCCCCTTCGGGCAGGGCGCCGACGGCGTCTTTGACCTGGTCGGCCAGGGCGAGGTCCCAGACCTGGTTCTCCAGGTCGTACCCGCCGGTGGCGGTCTCGCGGGCGGTGCGCTGTTCGCGGGCGACTCGAGCCGTGTCGGATCGCAACATGTCCACCGCCCGACCGTGGGCGACCGTAACCAGAAAGGCCCGCAGGCTCCCCCGGGCCGGGTCGAACCGCTCCGGACGCTTCCATAGATCGACAAACACATCCTGGGTCACGTCTTGGGCCCGGCCACCCGGCCCCAAGACCCGTTGGGCCAAGGCGTGCACAGCTCCGCCATGACGACGGTAGACCTCCCCCAAGGCGGACTCGTTCCAGCGTCCGATGGCCACGATCAATGTGGCGTCACTGGCCCCACTGAGCTCGAGCATGTCGACTCTTGATTCGGAGCCGACCTCCGGTCCGGATGACGCCGCCCGATCAGGGCGCGCCCTGCCGCGGGCCGGGCCGGGATCACCATCGGTGGTGCTCATCCACCGCGAGAGTACTTGCTGCCATTTCGGGATCGGGCGTTTGCGCCAGATCGAGACATCCAGACTGCCCCCGGGTGTCGAAACGGAGCCATGACCATCGACGTGGAGACCCGACCTGTGGCCGGCGGACTTAAAGACCTCACCCGGCGTTCCGCCCGGCTCGAACTCGACGGTATCGACTTCGCCAGCTTTGCGGATCGGCCCCTCGACGCGGACACCCTGCGCTGCCTGCGTTACATGCATGATGTCGAGAACCACACCATGTGCTACCTGCGCGACGTGCTGGTCACCCGCGCCCATCGAGACCCGGAGGTCACTGCCTTCCTGGCCTGCTGGTGCTACGAAGAGCACTGGCACGGCGACGCTCTGGCGCAGGTGTTGGAGGCGCATGGCGAGCCGTCGAGTGGAGAGCGCGTTGCTTCGATGCGACGCCAGCTTTCCCGCCGAGACAGCCTGCGCCCGCTGATCTTCGGCCTCGGTTCGGCTTTCTCTGAGCACATGGTCGCCATCCACATGGCTTGGGGGGCGGTAAACGAGTGGACCACCCAGGCCGGTTACGGCCGTCTGGCGGCGAGGGCCGAGCATCCGGTCCTCTCCGAGCTACTGCACCGCATCATGAAACAAGAAGGCCGGCACATCGACTTCTACGCCAGCCAAGCCCGGCAGCGTCTCTCCCAGAGCCCAGGCGCCCAGCGGTTCGCTCGGTTCGCACTACGCCGCCTGTGGGCGCCGGTGGGGTCCGGCGTGATGCCCAAGGCCGAAGTGTCGTTTCTTTCCACCCACCTCTTTGCCGACCCCGGCGGGCTGCAGACCGCCCGACGAGTCGATCGAGGCGTGGATCGGCTCCCGGGGCTGTCCGGCTTACACCTGCTCGAGGGCGCCGTCACCCGCTATGCCACGGAGGCGCTCGCCGCCTAGCGGATCCAATTGCATCCATCCTGCCCCTTTGCTCCGAAGCTATGACGAGGATCTCAACCAGCCGGCCAAACCCTCGAGGAAGTGTCCCAAGCTCATGCGCCCATCCAAACTGCTCCTCCCCCTGCTCGTCGCAGTCATCTCCATGGGTGTGCTGACGGCATGCGGGAGCAGCACCAAGGCTTCATCGAGCCCGACGACGGCCTCTGGTTCGCCCAGTGGCTCGTCGGGGGCGGTGACGGGCGCCACCATCACGATCAAGAACTTCGCGTTCTCTCCGTCGACCTTGACAGTCACGCCCGGGTCCAAGGTCACCGTGCACAACGAAGACTCGGCGACCCACACCGTCACCTCGGTGTCCACGGGGTTCAACACTGGTGACGTGGCTCCCGGCGGGACGATGTCCTTTACCGCCCCGTCTACGGCCGGCTCCTACCCCTACATCTGCCAGATCCACCAGTTTATGCACGGCACCCTCGTGGTGAGCTGACCGAACCCCCCGACCCCCCACCCCCCCGACCACCCAAACCCAAGGAGCTATCCCGAATGCCCATAGACGATCGGGCCCTCGACGAACTCGTCGAGCAGTCCCAAGACATTCATTCTGACGCCATGCGCGCCACGAATGAATCCCTCGACGAACTGGTCGAAGTCGGACTGGAACAGCGAGCTCGGGGCGACATCGACCCCTACGAGTCGCGGCTGAGCGCCATCGCCCACGAAGCGGGGATCCGAAAGGGTCTCGCTGGTGGCGGCGCCCTCGCTGCTACTGCCTTCGGCGCCACCCTGCTGGGTCTCGCCACCTCCTCGGCGTTCGCGGCCACCCCGACCGACATCCAGATGTTGCAGACATCGGCGTCGATCGAGAACCTGGCCGTGAGCACGTACAGGACCGCGCTGACACTGCCCTACATCGGCGGTGCGTCGGCCAACGGGGTGATCAAGGCGTTTGCCACGACCACTATGGCCCAGCACGCCCAGCACGGACAGGCATTCAACTCCGCCGCCCAAGCTCTTGGCGGGAAGGCCCAAACCAATCCGGACCCCAAGTACGTGCCCGTGGTGAACGCCGCGGTCGCTTCCATCGTCAGTGACTCCACCTCAGCTGGAGCGCTCGCCGTGGTGGGCCTGGCCATGACACTGGAGAATGTCGCCGCCGAGACGTACGTCAACAACTGCTCCATGTACAGCGACTCCAACGCCAAGAAGATCACGGCGTCGATCATGGGCGTCGAAGCCCAGCACGTCGCGGTGCTGACCGCAGTCAAGGCCCTACTCAGTGCCGGCGCCCCCCAGCTGATCGCACTTAGCCCCATGGTGGTCTCCAGCCTCCCCGCGGTCGCCGGGAGCATCGGCTTCCCCAACGCTTTCTATCCCGTCAGTAGCGCCAGCCCGGCCGCCGAAGGAGCCGTAGCATGAGCACCCAACACGACCACCTGTCCAACGCCGAGCTGGCCGCGATGACGGACCAGCTCGATCAGATGCACCGTGATCAGGCCCTTCCCGCTATGCAGGCCGCAGTGGCGGAATGGGTCGAATCCTTCAAGGAGGCCGGCCAAGGCGTACACCGCAAGGTCAGCAGCCGCCGGACGTTCATTCTCGGCGCGGCCGGGCTCGGAGCCGGCGGGGCGCTTCTCGCCGCCTGCGGATCATCGTCCAAATCTACGACTCCAACCACCACGGCCACCGCGCCGACCTCCACGTCATCCGGTTCGCTAACCGGCGACCTGGCTGTCGCCGCTACGGCCGCCAGCCTGGAGAACCTCGGCGTGTACGCCTACAAGGCCGGTCTGGCTGCGGCCACGGCCGGCAAGCTGGGCACAGTGCCCCCCGCGGTGGCCACGTTCGCTCAGACCGCCATGAGCCAGCACCAAGACCACGCCATGGCGTGGAACTCGGCGCTCACCGCGGCCGGCAAGACCGCGGTCACTGTCACCGACCCGGCGCTCACGCCGACGGTCAACACCGCGTTCGGCAAGGTCACCAACGTCACCCAGCTGGCCCAGCTGGCGCTGCTCATTGAGAACATCGCGGCGCAGACCTACCAGGCTGCCATCCCGGCCCTGAGCGCATCCAGTTCGGTTGCGGTTGCGGCCACCATCCACCCCGTCGAGATGCAGCACGCTGCCATCCTCTATTACGTGTTGGGCCAGTACCCGGGTATCCAGGGCACGCAAGCCAACATGTTTAGCTCCGGCAGTCCCCTGGCGTTCAACCCGACCGCCCTGGCTCGGCCTGCCACCGACTACTCCGGCAGCTGACCGCACACCAGGCCGCAGCCCAGGCGCTCTCTCCTGGGCTGCGGCCGGCGTGGCCTCCTCGCTTAGGTCGCTGGGCAGGTGGAGGGCAAAGGGGATCGCCGCCGCGTACGATCCTCGGCAGTGATCGCCGCCGGTTTGTTGCTCATCCAATCCGGAACCACCAGCTTGCAGACCACCGATGATGCAGTTCGGATCCAACTGTTCGTGTTTACGCTGGGAGCGCTGCTCCTAGTGCGTGGATCGGTCCCTATGGTGCGTGACCGGCGGTGGAGTGCACGGGCTTGCCGGGCGACCGGTTGCGTGGTCGATCACGTCTATCTGGGTGGTCAGCGCCAGCCAGCCGCCGCACCGCTCGTGGAGTTCGACGCCGGCGGGGCCCACGTGCGGTTCGTCGGCACGGCCGGCGGCCGCGATCGGCCGCCACTCGGGGCGCCCGTCACCGTGCTCTACGACCCGGCCGATCCCGGCGGCGCTCGGCTCGCCGATCCCAAGAGGGCCCCATCGTGGTGGCTCATCGTCGGGCTCGTCGCGGTGGTCGCAGGCATCGCCGGCATCTGATCCGGCTCCCAGTCCTAACCACATCCAGGTGTAGTAGCGTCGGGGTGGACACGGATCGTGTACCCGTAGCGTGTTGGACTCTGCCGTTGGCATTGGCACCCTCCCGGGAGCGTTGCTCCGGACTCTGGTAGCGCAGTACCAAATGCGTTCACCGATCAGGGAGGCCACACCATGGCGCTCACGACGCTCCCCCCATCAGCGAGGCCTGGACGCGGCCTGCGATCCGTTCTTGCGACCCCGGTCTGGCACGGCGAGGGTGACAGCATCGAGCAGCCGCGTCGGGGTCAGCGATGACGATCATCATCGGAATACTTCTGCTCCTCGCGGCAGCCAGCTTCGCCACCGATCTGATATTCCAGAACAGCCGCCGGCTGACCTCGAGCGCGCCGGTCAGGCGCCCGAAACGGATGAAGGCCCAGCCGGACGTCGCGGTCCGCGTACCCCGCCGTCGACTCAGCGGGTCGATCTACGGTCGCGCGCCCGGGCGTCCAATACTAAGGGTCCATCTCCGTGGTAGTCACGCTCGGTCGCGATAGGGGAGCCGTACTGTCCGCCGCTTCCCGGAGGGCGATAAGGCTGCGGTGAACGCCGTAGCGGGCTTCGTCAGTGGCCATCCAGCGGGTGCCGTCGCCCCGGTCATGGTCGGCCGCAGCCCACTGGTCGAGGGCCTCGGCGGCGAGGCTGAGATGGGTCAGGGCGGTAGTGAGGTCGTCGGTACCATCAGCCGAGGAGATCGGGGTGGGGGCGGCAAATCGGCTCACCTCGCTGCCATCGATCTCGCAGCCGTCCCCCCCGCGTCCTTTTACCTGGTACATGGCCCGGTCAGCACGATGGAGCAGTTGCGGGATGCTGGTATCCGCGTCGTAGGCGAAGGCGACCCCAATGCTGGCGGTGAGCATGGGGGCCCCGCCCTGGACGTCGATCGGGTGTCGGGTCGCGGCCAGTAGCCGGTTCGCGACCGAGATCGCTTCCTCGGGCGTGTTGAGATCTTCGCAGAGCACCACGAATTCGTCGCCCCCCACCCGGGCCAAGGTGTCCGCGGATCGCATGGCATTGGAGAGCCGCCGAGCCACGGCCGTCAGCGTCATGTCGCCTTGGTGGTGGCCGAAGGTGTCGTTGATGGTCTTGAAGTGGTCGAGGTCGATGAAGAGCACCGCGCAGATTCCTGGCCGGCGCGCCAGCCTGGCCATGGCGTGCTCGGCGCGGTCGGAAAGAACGTCGCGGTTGGCCAGACCGGTGAGGGGATCGTGGTTGGCGCGCTGGGCCAGGTCGGCTTCTCGGGCTCGACGTTCCGTTACATCGTGGAGGGCAGCCGTGCACGTCTGGCTACCCGCCGGGCGCGGGGCGACGACGCTCGCCGCGGCCCACCTTCCCTGTCCACCTCGGGCCAGCTGCCATTCAGTCTCCGCCGTGCCCCCGTCGGCCAGCAGGCGGTTGACCAACGAGGCCGCCGGGTCGCGATGCTCCAGCACCAAGGCGTCGAGCCACCCGCTTCCGAGCGAGGCGTAGCGATCGAGGCCCGTCAGCGCCGACCACTCGTTGTTGACCTCGAGCGCCATGGCTTGGTGGCCCAGGCGGATCAGCGCGACAGGAACATCGTCATCCGTCACCCCTCGTTGGTGACGCCGTGGTCTTCGAGCCATCGAGCTCGTCATAGTTGGGCAGCACCCCTTCAATGGACATACCCAGAGTGTCACCGGGGCCTTGGAGTAACCGGACAAAGAGTATAATTCGTACCGCACCGAGGGTGCACCCCAAGATTTACCCGGTGGTTGCTGGGGCCAAACCTAGGGGTCGTGGTTCGCCACGGTCCGCTCAGCTCTGCTCGGGCAATCGGGTCGGGGTGGTCCGGAGGGCGTCGATCGACAGGGCCCGCTCTACGATGGCCACCGCGACCACGGCCAAGCGCATGTTGTTGCTGCGGGCGTAGGTCCTGAGCCAACCGAAGGCGGTGTCCATGTCGACGCCCGCTCGCTCGGCGACGGCGCCCTTTGCTTGTTCGATGGCGATCCGAGAGTTGAGGGCCCGTTGGAGCTGCTCGGCCAGGTCGGTGCCGCGGCGCACCGCCCGCTCTTGCAAGATCCCGATGGTCGCGACATCGACAAGCGCTTGCGCCACATGTCTGTCCCGGTCGTCAATACTCGCCGCCGTGGCGTGGAAGATGTTGGCGGCGCCGATCACTTGGTCATGCCAGCGCATCGGCAACGCGTGTACGGTCCGGAACCCGGCCTGAAGGGCCATGGGGGTAAACACGGGCCAGGCCGCGGCCGCGTGTTCGAGGTCCACGTTGATCACGGCCTCGCCACTTCGGAAGCAGTCCAGGCAAGGCCCTTCGCTTGTCTGCACCTCGAAGAGATCCATCAACCGCATCCGCTCTGTCGAGGACGCCATCACCCGAAGACGGCCCCGCGGGTCGGCGAGCACCAAGCCCACCTCGGCGGCGTCGAGGAGGTCGACTATCCGCTCAGCCAGCGTCGAGAGGAATTCGACGACGTCGAAGGCCGCGGTCAAAGTGTCGGCGAGCGACACCAGCGTGTCGGCGAGCCAACCCTCGCGGTCTCCCGGGGCCGTCATCGCTCGAACCGCATTTGGCGCTCGACGACGAGACGAGCCACCTCGTCGACTTCCACCCCAAGAGCAAAGGCGCGGGCTCGCAGCCGGACGAAAGCGTCCTGGGCCGAGCAGTCCAGCTGCACTACGACCATTCCAGTGGCCTGGTGCACGACGGCACGATGTTCGGCCGCGCTCGAGAACGACCACCCCAGTTCCTCCGGCGCGGCACCAGACTGCATTGTCAGCACAGCCTCAGTGACCAAGTCGGCGAGCGTCGAGAGGTCTCCGAGCACACCGTCGCCAAGGGGCCCAGCCCCATCGCCGTACAGCGACAGCACCCCGGTGCGAACCACGCCCAACTGCAGCGGAAAGGCGAACACCGCCTCGACCCCGAGATCCCGGGCGGCAGGCACGAAGTGCAGCCAGCGAGATGCCTCGTCCGCCAGGTCCTCGACCAACACCGGCTGGCCCTCACCATATGCGTCGAGGCCAGGCCCCTCTCCCAGCGTGAGCTGCAACTCCTCCATGGCGGCCGCCCCATCAGAGGCAGCCATGGCGGCCTGCTGGTGACCATCGGTCACCAGCACTATGGAGGTCCGCATCGACGTCACGTCCGCGCACGCCTCGCACAGCTGCCGCAACGACAGGGAGGAACGTCCCTCACCGATCTGGCGGCGTAGCGCCTGCTCGAACGCATCGGATATCACGGGAGGCCGCCCCGACCAGAAGCGACGTTGACCAACGTCATGCCAGCTCCCGAAGTCGACGCCGACCAGCCTGACCGTGGCCATACCCGTTGTTCTCCTCTACACGCCAACCGGGGCTCCCTTGCGCTCTACTGCTCGAGCAGGGACGCGCGCAACGGGGTCTCGGTAGCGCCACGCCGCCGCGCTGACGGCGGAGCACTCCGATTTTGGTGCAATTCGGGGGTGATCGTCAAGGCCGCCCGCAGCGACGGTACTCACCCCGATACCACACCAGACCCGGAGTCGAAGTCGGCCCGCCGCTAGAGCCCAGCCGGACGTGCTCTATGTCCGCATCGATGAGCTGTGACCAGCCAAATGGGCTACTGCGGGTGACGCGGCACGCCAGTTGGTCAGGGGCGGCGACCAGCCTGGGCCCGTGCGGCGACGGCTCGAGCTGCAATAGGGCGGGCCCAGCGGGAAGCGTGCCCGCGAAGTGCTGAGCCAGCCGGCGGTGGTCGGGGCTATCGACGAGCAGGTGGACCACGAACACACCGGCGCGCTCGACGATCTCGGCCAGATCGGTGTCGGGGCCGATCAGTCCGATCAGATGGGCGGGCTCGCCCTGGGCCAGCATGACCGACGACACAGTCAGCCCCGCCCAGGCGCCGTCACCGGCTGTCCATACCGTCACAGGTGCCGGCAACCGGGCTCTCGCCTGCCGGACCGGATCCCGCTCCGACGAGGGATCGGCCCACGGGTTGCCGTAGTGCAGGGACGAACCCGGAAGGCTGGGGTCGGGTCCCTCCGTCACCGCGCTCACTGTAGGGCCAGATTCGGACAAGATCTCGGCTCGGGCGGTGCGGACCCGCCCGCCGCGGGTGTGGGCAGAGGCCCGACCAATCCTCAAAAGTAGTAGTAGGTGCTGCGTTCTTGCCGGTGGGCACTCAGTGCGGAGGAGTGATCGGTCCGTGATCCCGGCAGCTGGCGGTCCATCCCGTCGGGATGATGACGACCCGCAGCCGGCGGCCGCAGGCCGGGCAATAACGCGGCGGCTCGTAGGCACCGCGGCAACTACCACTCGTCGGGCAATCGGGCGTTGGCCGGCCGCAGCCAAAGCAGTGGTCGACGGGTTCGCCCGGCACTCAGAGCACCTTGGACAGCGCCCCGATCGGCATGCCCAGATCCCGGAGCATGGTGAGATCGGCGTCGGGGCTGCGGCCCAGGGTCGTGAGGTAGTTGCCCACGATCAGGGCATTGATGCCGGCGGTCATGCCCATCGCCTGCAACTCCCGGAGGGTTAGCTCTCTGCCGCCGGCGTATCGGAGGATGACGTCCGGCAGCCCTAGACGGAACGTGGCGATCCAGCGGATGGCTTCGAGCGGCCGCAACGGTCTGCGGATCGACAGGGGCGTGCCGGGGCGCGGGTCGAGGAAGTTGACCGGGACCTCAGCGGGCGCCAACTCGGCGAGCTCGGCGATCAGTTCCAGGCGCTGGGCGTCGGTCTCGCCCATCCCGAGCAAAACCCCGCAGCACAACTCCATGCCGGCCTCTTTTACGAAGCGGCAAGTTTCCTGGCGTTCGTCCCAGGTGTGGGTGGTAACGATCTCAGGGAAAAATGACCGGGCCGTCTCGAGGTTGTGGTTGTACCGGTGAACGCCGCCGGCGGCGAGCCGCTGAGCTTGGGCCTGGTCGAGGATGCCCGCCGAAACCGCCACATCGAGACCGGTCGCGTTGTGCACCAGCGGCACTAGATCGAGCAGTCGCCGCATGATTCGCTCGTCGGGTCCGCGCACCGCCAGCACGATGCAGAATTCGCTGGCCCCTAGAGCGGCGGTCTCACGGGCGGCGTTGAGCACCTGGTCCGTGTCGAGGAACGGGGTGGCCAGCACCGGCGTGTCGAAGCGCGACGACTGGGCACAGAAGTGGCAGTCCTCCGGGCAGCCTCCGGTCTTGGCCGACAGAATGCCCTCGATCTCGACGGTGTCGCCGCACCAATCCAAGCGGACCTCGTGGGCGAGGGCCGCCAGCGAGGGGACGACGGAGTCCGGCACGGCGGCCAGTTCGGCCAGCTGCTCAGGGACTAGCCGCTGCCGACGCACCAACAGCTGGTCACGGGCCGCGGCCAGGGTATCGAGTGTCGTCGTAGGGGGCACGGCTCGACATGGTAGAGCCACGGAGTCTCGGGCCGGCAAGTGGACAGACCTACTCGGCCCACGGCCGGCGCCGCCCGAGGTCTGTCCGTGTGAGTGCCTGCGCCACGCTCGGCCGCGGACAGACCTACCCCGCTAGAGGCCGGCGCCGGCCGAGGTCTGTCCGTTTGAATGCATGCGCCGCGCTCAGCCGCTGAGAGACCGACCCGGCGCGAGGCCACTGGCGGTGCCCTTAGTGGCAATGCCCGTTGATGCGGTCGTTGGGTGGCACGTCGAGCGCCGGGTTGCGATCGAAGAACCCGCAGGGCACCAGGGAGAACCCGGTGTACTCGACGGGCATGACGGGCCAGTCCTCGGTGCGGGGTATGTGATTGACCCCGAAGGTGTGCCAGAGGACGACGTCGGTGTCGCACACGGGGCGGTTGCCGGAGACAAAGGACGGCAGGCCGGCGCTCCCCGGTGCACACACTGGATAGCCGGCTGCCCGGCGCTCCGTCGGGCTGTAAGGGGTCACCCACAAGTTGTGGGTGGCGAACGCAGCTCGCTTGGCGATCGCCGAGCCCTCCCGGGCGAGGAGCGTAGGGGTCTGGCCCGGGACGAGCCGGTAGGCGACGGGTTGGCCCAGCCGGTTGAAAGATCTGCCGTTGACGACCTTCCAGCTGCGGCTCCGGGTGGCATCAGCGAGCCGGCGGGCTTGCAGTTCCGTCTCGAGCCGGGTGGACTGCAAGAGCATGGCCGCCGCCAGATCGTTGCCCTCCGCCTCGGGCGGGGCGGCCACCAGCTCGATCTCCTCGACCGTCTGGTGGCCGGGTCCGTCCACATCGAGATCCAGGCGGAAGCAGAAGAGATGCTGGTGGAACGGGGCCGCCAGGCCGGGCGCGATCAGGGTGGAGTGCGCCAGCTGGCGGGGACTCCCGTCCACCGCCTTCGTCTGCAGGATGCCCGTCAACTTGACCTCCAGCTGGATGGTCCCGTCCAGGTAGAAGTACCAATAGAAGCCGTACTCGTAGTTGCCGACCGTATTGATCGAGCTCACCACCAGCCTTCGGCTGCGCCGAACCTCGGAGGTGAAGGTGTTGAGGTCGGTGTGCTTCCAGAGGATCCCGTAGTCCTCCTCGTGCACGCAGATGGCGTTTTCGGTCCGTAGCGGCTCGCCGCTCTCGCTGACTTGGACGGCGTCGAGGTAGCGGATCTCACCCAGGCAGTCGCAGCCCACCTGGAGCGAGTTGAGAAAGGGGAACCGGCCCATGGCGATCTCGCCCGAGTCGAACGCGTTCTTCCACCGGTGGCCGATGCCGGTGTCGCCGTAGGGGACGACCATCTCGGCCAGGCTCGCCCGGTGCAGGATGGGCCGCACCTTCTGCCCGTCATCCCAGCCCACAGCGTGCAGGACAAGAGCGTCGAGGGGATGCATCGATGCCTGGAGGCGCCAGTTCTCCCACTCGATAGCCGAGCCGTCGATTACGAAGCCGGGACCGTCCGGCTGAGTGACGTCGAGAGGCTTCAAGCTGGTCCGGAACGCCCCGACCGAGAGCTCGTCGTAGTTCGCGCACTCAGCAGGTACGGCCCTGACCTCGGCGTCGTCGAGGATCTCCAGGATCTCTCCCGTCGTCACGTCTACGGTGGCGACCAGGCCCTCTATGGGATGGGCGTAGGCGTTGTCGGCTTCATGGTGACGCACGTAGGCGACGACCCGCACCAGCCGTCGCCCCTGCTCGCCCGGCGCGCCGAAGTTGCCGGCAGGCCACGGGTCGTGCTGCGTCAGCTCGACATCGTCGACGCCCCTCGCCTCGAGGGCCGCGAGCCACCGCGCGTCGCTCTTGACGACGTCGATGGCGTACATGTATTCCTCGAGCAGATAGGCGGCGTGGCAGTCCGCCAGCGCGACCCAGTCGAGCACCACACTCTTCGCCAGGTCCACGGTGACCTCGGAGGTCCCGCCGTCTTGACGATCGACCATCACCACCTCGGCATGGCGGTCCGAGGCCTCGTACTGACGACCCTTGTCGGGCTCGAGGAGGGTCACCGCAAAGAACCGGTGCGACTCCCGGAACCGGGGATCCCGCTGGACTGCCCCGACGGCAGTGCGGATCTCGTCCTCGTCGAGAGGATCAAGGGGATGGGCCGAGTGGGTGGTCGGCGCGTCGAGCATGGCATCAACCTTTGCATACCCGGGTTCGCCTTTGCGGTGGGCACTCCGGTCAGGATGCCGGCGGTCCGACCTGGCGGCGCATCGTCGCCACGTACTCGGGGAAGTAACGACCGATGATGTCGAGATCGAATACGGGCAGGATGGAGCCAGGTGGCTCGCGTTCCAGCAGGAACTCGAAGGACATCCGCACCAGGCGTTCCTCGTCGCCGGAGCCGGAGCCGGAGCCGGAGCCCGAGGCCGAGCCTAGGCCCAAGGTGACGAGCAGGGCGGAGGGCACGCCGACCCGGTGGTGGGTAGTGGTGCCTGCGTCGTGCAAGGTGACGGTGTAGCCGTCGTCGCCTGCGGAGGTGATCTCGATCGTCGTCATGCGGCTCGCAGTCAGTTGCCGGAGGGCGTGGGCGGGATGGGATGACCGAAGGCCACGACCTGCACCGGCAGGGCGCCGGCGGGGCGCGCCGCCTTGTCGAGATCGCGATCTTGGTACGGCGACAGTAGAGCGTCGATGGCCGACGCGAGTTGCTTCACCTCCCCGGCGGTGAGGTAGGTGATGGCGACAGTCGAGAAAGCCGCTCGGCGCCACTTGACCGGATAGGAGCGGCGCTGCGACCACCACTCCCGTAAGCGCTGGTAGTTGCGCTCCTGAAAACTGGTTTCCAAGGCCTCGCCGGCCGCCGCGCTCTCGGCGTCAGCCATCGTGGTGTCGAACTTGTAGACGAGCGACACCGCTCGCCAGGGGCGGCTCCGCCCGCGCCCACCGCCCGCCTCCTCGACGTAGCCGTACTTGGCCAGGGTCTGCAAATGCCAGGACATGTTGCCGGGGCTGTCGTCGAGCAGCTCCGCGGCACGCGTCGCGGTCAAGGGTCCTTCTCGCCGCAGGGCCTCGAGCAAGGCGATGCGCACGGGATGGGCGAGGGCGCGGATACGGCGCGGGTCGGAGACGTTCTGGTACTCGGGGCCCGACGGCGTGCCGGTGGGATCGCCTTTCTCGGTCATCTTGGCGCCGGCGTAGGAGCCAGGGACCGGCGCGGGAGCGCCAAGCGCAGGCCCAGATTGACCAGGAACCACCCGGTCGCGCAGCGCACCGAGCGGCGTCGGGGGGCGTGACGTTCGGGCTTGGGGACGGTCATGCGGGGTCGCCGGGCTTCGACGAGATGCGCTCGAGCGACGGCTTCGGCAGTTGCGGGGTTCATGGCGTCCTCCTCCTTAGTGGAATCCTCACGATGAGTCTTGTCACAAGAATACTTGTCA
>Ga0302324_100006297_pt1 | contig 25617 bp, 20 predicted proteins | sample Palsa_T0_1_FD_201949 | JGI IMG/M metagenome (GOLD analysis project Ga0302324, IMG submission 201949) | Peat permafrost microbial communities from Stordalen Mire near Abisko, Sweden - Palsa_T0_1 | ecosystem: Environmental > Terrestrial > Soil > Palsa > Peat permafrost | place: Sweden: Abisko... | reverse complement strand
TGCCGATGCGGTCCTTAAAGACATCATCCCGGAAATGGAGCACCCCTTCTATTCCCTTTCAAAGCGGCCCGAAACGGCGATCCGCCGCTACGAGCATAACGGTAACTGGCTTGAGATTACGCCGAGCGTCAAAGGCTTGGCCACTATCTACGACAAGGACATCCTGATTTATTGCATTTCGCAGGTGATGGCGAAGCTGAAACGCGGCGAAGCCGTGGGGCCTCGTGTTCGAATCAACAGTCGCGATTTGCTGGTTTTCAGCAACCGGGGGACAGCCGGCAAGGACTACCTGGCCCTTGTCGAGGCGATCGACCGGCTCGCCGGCACGCGCATCAAGACCAACATCAGGACCGCCGATGAGGAGCAAACGGACAGTTTCGGGCTTATCGATGCGGCGGCGATCCGGCGCAAGCATGGACTCGATGGGCGCCTGCTCTGGGTCGAGATCAAGCTTTCGGACTGGGTTTTCAACGCCATTCGCAGCCAGGAAGTCCTCACGCTGCATCGTGATTACTTCCGGCTCGGCAAGCCTCTGGAGCGCCGTCTTTATGAGTTGGCGCGCAAGCATTGCGGGCGGCAACCTACCTGGATGATCTCCCTTGAAACCCTGCATAAGAAAAGCGGTGCGCAAAGCGTGTTGTTCCGTTTTCGTCAGATGGTGAAGCATATTGCCACGTTTGATCATCTGCCGGACTACCGACTGGTTTTCGATGAAGACAAGGACATGGTCGTGTTTTTTAATCGCGAGGGCAAATGGGTTTCGACGCCGTTGCCGTCGGATGATGAAACCCTCCCTCCCCTGCCCGACGAAGCCTATCAGGAAGGCCGCGAAGCGGCGCCGGGCTACGACATCTATCATCTTGAAAGCGAGTGGCGCGAATGGTGGGTGACGTCCGGCAAACCTCCCCTCGCCAATCATGCGGCGGCCTTCGTCGGCTTCTGCCGGAGCCGTCACAAGCGCGCGCCGATCCAGAGAAGAGGCGATCATGACTATGACGAACCCCCTGCCCGGCGCCGAAATGCAAAAGCGCATTAAACGCCCGCTGATGCGGCTGGTCCGCTTTTCGCAGGGAGTACTGGCTCGACAAAGCCAAGCCCCCTTCCCTACGAATCCTACCCGTCCTGGCGTCGATTTTAACCAGAGAGGTACCAGCAACACCCTGATTCACAACTCTAAAATGGTAGCTACCATATACCAAAACAGTAGCCATGAGCTACTAAACAGGTACCAGCAAGATACCGAAGAAGATACCAGACAGGCACCTGAACAGTATCGGGAAGCTACCCCGTTAGTATCTTATTGGTAATTGTCTTGGTATCACCCGGCTAACATGAAAGCTTCCTAGTAGCCGGAGAATATCTTCTTGCTATCGGATAGCTACTTAGTATCCTTGTGTTCCCACCACCCTGATTCGGGTCTTCACCATGCCGACGATTGCCTTCGTGTCCCCCAAAGGCGGAGCCGGAAAAACCACGTCGGCCTTTCTGCTGTCCACCGCCCTGGCGAAACTGCAAGAAGTGACCGTCATCGATGCCGATCCCAATCATCCGATTCAGACCTGGGCCGCCGGCGGAAACACTCCGCACGGACTGACCATCATTTCGGACGTCGACGAGGACACGATCATCGAGCGCATTGAAGACGCCGCATCGAAAACACCATTTGTCGTCGTCGATCTTGAAGGCACGGCATCAAAAATCGTTCTATACGCAATCTCGCAGGCGGATCTCGTCATCATCCCGACCCAAGGCTCGCAACTTGATGCCAATGAAGCGGGCAGGGCCATCAAAGTTGTCATGCAAAGTCAGAAGATGACCAAGACAGCGACGCCTTACGCGGTGTTGCTCACGCGCACGAGCCCTTCCATTCGAACCCGCACGCAGGCGCATATTCAAAACAGTCTGATCGGCGCCGGCATTCCGGTCTTCGAGACCGAGCTCAACGAGCGCGATGCTTTCCGCGCCGTGTTTTCTTTCCAGCAAACGCTTGAGGGCCTCAACCCGGCCGATGTTGCCAATCTCGAAAAGGCGAAGCTCAACGTTTGGGAATTTGTCGAAGAGGTTGTCGAGCGATTAAAGAGCGGGCAGGGCGGTGGGGAAGAAAATGATGAAACATCAAGCGTAGCGGGTGCCGCATGAGTGAACGCGCCAATCCTTTTGCAATTCTCAAAGACCCGCCGACCTTTTCGACGAAACCGAAAAGCGAAAAGCCTGTCGAGGAAGCGGCCATCGAAAAGCTTGCGACGCAGAACAATTTCCCAAGCCGGCAGGCGCCGAAAGCTCCGCCGGTGCCACGCCGCAAACCGCGCCGTTACAAAACAGGTCGCAATCAGCAACTCAACATCAAGGCGACCGGCGAGACGATCGAGAGATTTCTCAAAGCGGCGGATTCGCGCAACGTGCCGCTCGGCGAGATGCTGAAACAGGCGCTCGATGTTCTCGACGGGGCAGGGGGTGCCCTAACTCAGAGAGTCTCCTCCCATGCAGAACGCGTATAGCTTTAGCGGCAAACGCTATTGGGCCGTTTTTCTTAGGGTTAGGTAAGCTAGGGCAAGAACCACGAGAAAAAACGTAGCGTTTTTGATAGTCTGAAGTACATCGGAACGATTTTCCATTCTTAGGGAACACAGCCGGGGGCAGCCATACCACACAAGATGTAGGAAGGCGGTCATGACTGTTTGGGGCGGGAGCGCCGGGGCGGGGGCGGCAACTTCTTTCGAAACTGCTTTTCGATCCATTCGTCAATGTCTGGCTCGGGCAGGGGTTGGAACGTGATCTTGCCGCGCGAGGCTTTCGCAAGCTTGTCGATGGCGCGGTTTGCGTTGCCCATGCCGCGACCCTTTCCAAAATAAATCTTTACGGCCAGAGGATCGCAGAGAAAGTCATTGCGGCCATTGCTGGCCGCTGTCCGCAGGGCTTCGGCTTCTTTCGGAGTGAGTTCGACCACAATTCTGGTTCTGCTTGTCATGTGGTCGGCTCGTCTGGTTGATCGCGCACAGGATGGTAGGGGTGTGGTGATAACTAGCCTTGGTCTCAAGGGTAGAACAGAAACCACCAACCTAGAAGAATGCCGAAAAATCCTATGACGAAGCCACAGATCAAAAGCAACCAGCCCAAGTACAGCAGCATGACCGCAAAGGCATGCAGAAGCGAATAAGCGGCAATATCTCTGAGCATGCCGCCACAGAATGCTATGAGAGCGCCGGAGGCAACAATGAGAAAGCCCAGCGCGCCGAGCCTGAGACCACGGAACTTAGGTGTACCCCATACTGATCGAATGACAGCTATAAACATGTTTGATTGCTCCGGGCGGCAAACATTGGGTTCAGTTAGGGAATGAGCTTTTTGCAGAGCGTTTGCGTAGTGCAACTCAATACTTGTAATCCGACGCCAACACGCGCACCGGCAAAGCCTTTGGTGATTCCTTCAACTCTGATGGGGCCGCTGCCGGTATCGCTGATTGGCAGTGAAATCCCGCCCGTAGCACCTAGACCAATATCGGAATTTTGTACCAAAGATTGAGAAGTCTGTGAACCCTCACAGAAAGTGCCTTTCCCTATACCTCCTATAACGCCTACGCTCGCGAAGCCGCCGACCGAAAGCGGCGCAGCGTTGGGAGGATCACGCGGTAAAGCAGATGGATGGCAAACAGTCGCGATAAGACACACATTCCCTTTGGTGTCGGCGGCGAAGCCGGATTCCGCGGTTCCGCCCAGAGGACCAAGAACGACACCGCCGCCGAAGGTTAGAGTGAATTGGGTTAAGCCCTTGGGGTCGATGTTCTTAAACGGATTTGCATTCGCATACTGATACGTGTTCATACCGCCCGCCAATCCGATTGGATCGGTCTGGACGTAGCGGGTGAGCGTTCCGGCGTAATCGCGGAAGCCGTTTATGGTTGTAGCCGGTTTCAACATCCATCTGCTGACCGGGAAGGCGAAGGCTCTGAATGGTCAACGTTCCGCTCACGCCTCCTGACGGGGTTATCGCCGAAGGGATTGTAGAGGGCATTCCAGACAACGGTTTTTGTGCTGTCGGTCACGCGATCGGGAGTTCCGAGCCTGTCCGTGTGCATGAAATAAATCTTCCCGTTCGTCGGGTTCACCTCGCCGATGGGCCTGCCATTGGCGTAAATGTAATCCGCCGTGGTTCCGCCGTGCAGGTCGTTCTCGGCCAGAAGCTCGCCCGCCGTGCGCCCGAATTGATAAGTGATCGGGTTGACGCCGGGGGGGAAGCTTTTCGAGGCGCTGCCCGTCGAGGCCGTATTTGTAATTGGCGGATGACGACGTGGTTTGCGACGACGCCATTTCGTTTGCCTTGTTATAGGTCAGCGTTAGCGCTATTCAGGGACCAGTACCAACCGCTTGTACATCAATGTGATCAATTCGTTGATCACTATCGAGGTAAACGACTATCTGTGCATCCCACTGAACAGGAGGAAAGCTTCCTCGCAGAAAGTGGACAGTTGCGTACAGCCGGTTTGTAGCCTTGTCCAGACCATATTGAATACCGTTACCTGCAAAATATCGTGATACCTGATCTATGCTCATTCCTTTGTGCAGGGATTTATTAATTGTTGCGTTCACTTCCTGTAAGGAAGGGCGCGAAATTAATACGGCACCGAAGATTGCCACGATCAGAAGAACGAATAATAGCGCGTTGCGGGCTCTATGAGAGCCTTTGAACGGCAGGGATACATCATTTGTCATTGCACTTCACCAGCCACTCATTTGTTCGAAGGCGTCGCTATAAACCCCTTGTTGATATAAAGCGGTCTATCCGCACCGGGAGCAATCCATGAAGACCACCAGATGGCGCTTGTGGGAAGAGTCCTTCCCAACCAATTAGTGGCTCCAAAGGCAAAAGAGTTGCTATTCGATAAAGCCGGATCGTACGGAAATGCTGCTTTGTTTACACAAGTCACATATGAGGCGAGGTTGCGATTGTAGTACGAAGCTGGCCTATCATCATCGAAGAGGGTTATCGAATTGTCTGGTGATGTCGTATAGTCCCTTGCTCCATTGACGTAGGGGTATTGTTGAGCCTTAATTGTTCCCCATCCACCGAGACCAGATGATCCACTGGATGCATCGAACGTCTGATTGCTAGGGCCAGCGCGTGTTATCGTCGAGCCGGTACTGTCGGTAACTACAAGATAGGTATGATCCGCTATATCGCCGGTTAAGACGACGGGATTAAACCGCAATTCAACTTTTGCAAGCCCTCTCGGATCAATCGCCTTGAACGGATTTCCACCCGCATATTGATACGTGTTCATGCCGCCTGTCAAACCAATCGGGTCTGTCTGCACATAGCGGGTCAGCGTTCCGGCGTAATCGCGGAAGCCGTTATGGTTGTAGCCGGTTTCAACATCCATCTGCTGACCGGGAAGGCGAAGGCTCTGGATCGTTAGCGTTCCGCTGACGCCGCCAACGGGGTTATCGCCGAAGGGATTATAGAGAGCGTTCCAGACAACGGTTTTCGTGCTGTCGGTCACGCGGTCGGGAGTTCCGAGCCTGTCCGTGTGCATGAAATATATCTTCCCGTTCGTCGGGTTCACCTCGCCGATCGGCCTGCCATTGGCGTAGATGTAATCCGCCGTGGTTCCGCCGTGCAGGTCGTTCTCGGCCAGAAGCTCGCCCGCAGTGCGCCCGAATTGATAAGTGATCGGGTTGACGCCGGGGGGAAGCTTTTCGAGGCGCTGCCCGTCGAGGCCGTATTTGTAGGTGGCGGATGACGACGTGGTTTGCGACGACGCCATTTCGTTCGCCTTGTTATAGGTCAGCGTTTCCTTTGTCGAACTGCCGACCTTGAGGGTGTTGAGATTGCCCGCCGCAGTGTTCGCCGCGTTGGTGGTTGTCGATCCGGTCACGTATTTCGACATCTGGTTGGTGCCGGTCGTGTAGCTGAACGTCGTTGTGGTGCCGTTCACCACTTGCGTTTTGACGTTGTTCACGCCATCCCATGTCCAGCTATAGCTGCCGTATCCTCCGCTGCCGCTGGCCGCTGTCTTTATTCGGTCGAGGGCGTCATAGGTCATGTTCTGCGTGTTGGCTGCATTCACCGCGTCCGTGATCGTCTGAACGCTGTTGTTGGCAAAATAGGCATAGCTGAGATTGAGGATATTGCTCGTGCTCGCATCGACGCGCGTTGTCGGGCGGTAGTCGAGATCATAGCCGTAAGTGCCGGTGATGCCGTTGCCGAAGGTTAGACCCTTAACGGGGCCGAAAGGCTCATACGTGATGCCGGTGACGATGTTGCTGGCGCTCGATGCGCCGGGGGGCTTCGCCGTCACGGACGTAACCTCGCCCATGCTGTCGCGGCCATAGGTTACGGCGGTGCCGGAAGGGTAGGTGATGGAAGAAACATTGCTTGCCGCGTCAAAGCCGGTGGTCATGTTCAGCGTTCCGGCGCTCGTCACAACACGGCTTTCATTGGTGATGTTGGCGCGTTCGTCATAGGTAAGGCTGAGGCTTCCAACTTGATCGGTTGCGCTGGTCAGCCGCCCGACACCGAAGCCGTGTCCCGTCTGGTCATAGGTATTGCTGACGTTGAGCGTCGTGTCGCCCGTGTAGGTCGCGGTGAGGGGACGGTCGAGGGCATCGAAGGTGTAATTCTTCGTGATGCTGCCGGGAAGCGTTGCTTTCGTGAGATTGCGGTCAGGATCGTAGTAAAACACCGTCGTGCCGCTGTCGGGGCTTTTGGTCTGCGTCCGATCGCTGAAGCCGTCGTAAACGTAAGTTGTGCTGTTGCTGTTGGCATCCTTTACGGTCAATACGTTGTTATAGGTGTCGTAGGTTGTGGTGGTCGTTCCTCCCGGCGATGGGTCAACATGGGTTGAAAGTCGGTTCAGCGCATCGAAGGTCTGCGTGATCTGGCCTTGCGGCGACGGCGGCGTGATGGTGAGCGTGTTGCCCATATTGTCGTAGGTGAAGCCGGTGGTCTGGCTCATGCCCCCAATGTCGCTCGTCACGCGCCCGAGCGCATCGAACACGCCGGAGTGTTGCTGCGTGAGCGTTCCCGTCGAGTTCTTTACCTGTATCAGCGTCTTGTCGCCCAAAGCGTCGAGCGTGTAGGTCGTGGTGTTGTTGAAAAGGTCGGTGACGCTGTTCAGCCGGTGCGCCGCGTCATGACCAAGAGTGAGCTTCGAATTGTCCGGCAGTTGCAGGCTTTGCAAATTATTGGCGGGATCGTAGGTCCAGGTGGTGACGAGATTGCCGCCGGTCGTGGCGAGCGTGCTGGTATGGAGATTCAGCCGCCCGTCATAGGTCAGCGTCGTCGAGACGTTGTTGGGATCGACGATGGTGAGCGGCCTGCCGCCGCCCGTATGCTGCGTAATTTTCGTAAGGTGGCTAAGCGCATCCGTGATTTGTTCCAAGGAGCCGTCCGGGTAGTACAGGAAGCTGGTCTTTGCCGTTACGTCCGTGCGCGGCAACTGCACTGACTGCATTTCCCCCGTGCTGCTCCATGTCCATTGCGTTTCGCGCTGCTGGCCGTTGGTGCTGTAGGGAACGGTGTTGGTTGTCGTATCAAGATCGGTGCGGGATAACGGATTGCCGCTGCCGTCGTATACAAAGGTACTTGTCAGCCCCGGCGTGACGATCTGGTGCGGCAAGCGGATAAAGGTCGGATCGTAGCTGATGGTGTCGCTGAAAGCGACGGGAGAACCCACGGCATAGTTGATGGTTGTCGGATTGCCCTGCGCGTTGTTGACATAGGTCGTCTTGTCCGCATTCCAGTCAGTCTCGCTATTCAAAAATCCGTTGGTGTCATAGCCGAAGGTACGCGTAGCGGCTGCCGTCGTTGAGGTCGCGGCGCGGTCGATCTCCGTAACCTTGGGAACACCTTGTAGGGTCGAGAATTTGTAGGTGTCCTCGACACCGAAGGCGTTTGTTACCGTTCGGTTGCCGGTCGTGTCGTCATAACTGACGGTGGTGAGGTTCGCTGCAAGTGAACCGCCACGCTGACTGCTGAGCGCCCGGCCCGTCACGTCGTCATAGGACCAGGTAGAGAACCGGCTGTTGTTTTCGTCGAGCACGCCGGTGAGTGCGAAGGGCAACTTCGCGTCCTCGTAGAGGTATGTTGTGCTGGTAACAGGCGTCGTGGAATAAGATACGGAGGTCAAAAGAGAATAACCGAGAACCGACGAAAAATTATACGAAAGTGAATTGTCCGGCGTGTAAATGGTGAAGTTCGGCCCACTCGGGGAATAAACGAAGCTGAGCATTCGGTTATAGGAATCCGTCACTGTTGTCAGCTTCTCGGTATTCGTATTGTAGGTGAGCGTTTGTGTATAGCCGTTGCGCAGCTCGATCGAACTGAGCTGTGCTAGGTTTCCAGCAGCGGTGTACGTTTCAGTCGTATCGTTGCGGTCCTTTAAGGTCCAAGTTATTCCCGCATTCGTGAGCGTGTAATCGACGTCGGTGTCGCTGGTCCATGTACTGCCGTTGAGGGTAAAAGTAAGAACCTGTCCATCGGGACGCACAGCCATGGCCGTTGTGAATGGACCGCTTGCTGGCAGGAAGAAAAGGTTCTGGCTAAAATTCGAGGACCAGTTAGGACCCAGCATGCCAAAGCTCGAAGCATTGAAAGTGTAAAAAGATTGGCTGTTGTAGTATCGCGTGAAACTCAACGGATTTTGTCCTACCGTCGTGTAATCCGTGACCTGTTCAAACATATTGCCGGTGCCCACCGTGATCGGATCGCCAATCTTCGTGACAGGAGCCGGGTTGCTCGGATCGTTGTTGCATCCGCAGGAAAGATCGGCGGGATCGCCCAGTGTCTTGACCAAAGCTGGCGATGCTGGCGTCAGCAAAAAGAAAGATCCGTATCCCCCCGATGCGGCAATCTGCCCCGTGGAGTTAATCGCCAGAGCCTCGTTGATTGAACCCTCTGGCAGCGCATTGTTCAGATTGGTCATCGTCCCGTTGCTGTAGATGAACGGAATGCCACTAATACCTCCACCTGAATATCCAACAATCTGACCGCTGTCGTTAATGCCGGTTGCCATGCTCGATGTGGTTCCAGGCAGTGTGCCCAAATCGGTCATCGTTCCATTGGCGTACAGGAAAGGATGCGTGGCTCCGGAGGCGGTTGTTGAATAACCGGCTATTTGACCGTTGTTGTTGATGCCGACGGCGGCGCTCGACGTGCCGCCTAACGTACCCAGATCGGTCGTCACCCCGCCGTTGTAAAGAAATGCGTGCGATTGTCCGCCGCTGTTCGTAAAGGCACCAACGATTTCTCCGCTGTTGTTGATGCCATAAGGAATGACCTGTGTCCCATTTCCGAGTGATCCGAGATCGGTCATCGTTCCATTGGCGTAAAGGAACAAGTGTCCTGTTCCAATAGACCAAACGGGAACCTGCCCCGCATTGTTGATGCTGAATGCGTCAGAGGAACCGTTGCTGCAATTCATGCCGGTGGGGCATGGTATGCCAAGGTCAGTCACAGTTCCGTTGTTGTAGAAGAACGCGTGATTGCGTCCCACGGCTTGAAATGTGCCGACAATCTGGCCGCTGTCGTTGATCCCGTAAGCAGCACTAAGGGTGCCTGTCGGAAGCAGTGTGGTTTCCAGTTGGCTGAACAATGCTGCGACTGAGTTGGACTGGCCAACCGCCTGCCCATGCGAGTTAATGCCGCCGCCCGGTGGATTTATTGCTCCGTAACCGTAGTTGATACCTGTGTAGACGGTCTGCGCCTGCGCTTGTGCCGCATGTGGCGCAGTGAGCGCAACGGCTGCCACGAGCATCGCGGAAAGGACTTTCGCTACCGCGCCGTGTTTCGCCTTTGCGACGAGCGAGCGGCCTGCGTCTTTGAATACCTCCAGCAGTGCGGGCTTGTTCGATTTATTTTCAGGAGTTTCAGTGCGAGCGGCGACGGAATCAAAGGCGGCTTGATCGTGGGGCATGGTCAGGCTCCTGGGCGGTCAGAGGCAAAATGAAACGGCGCTCCAAAATCGAGTAGCAATTCCCCCGAAGCCTGACAAAGCAATTTTTGACGGGTAAGAACTTGCCGAATGCGGATTAACCATGCGGCGTATACGTGGGTAAGCTGTCTGGGTAAGGAGCAGTATGCCGGAGCCTGCGCCAGCGAGAGTCGGTTACGTGCCCGTTACGCTCGTGCCGGGAAGAGGCACGTCAATATGATTGAAGGTCCAGGCGTCTCTGATCCTGCCGATGGTGTCATCCCGCTGTTTTTGGATGATGCCGAAGGACGCAAAGTCGTACTGCGCCCAAAAGAGGAAATTCACAAAGATCGCCTTGCGGTTTGCCGATGTTTCGCGGACGAAGTCGGCACTGTCGTATTCCCACTTTGAAGACATCGTCACGAATTGCCGCACGGCATCGCGGCCCTTTAAGCCGAACTGCTCGGGAACGAAGCCCTTGAACGCCGCCCCGAAATAAGCGGCCTCAACGCCGATCAACCCTTTGATCGACGCGTTGAACTCCGCCAACTCTTCGGCCGGAATCCAATATTCCAGGTGGACGGAGGCACCCACCGTGCGTGGTTCGAAGTTTTGGAGATAGGCCTTCGGTACCGCGAATTGCGTCACATACCCGGCAAAGCCCGAGGCTTCGTCCTTCGGGTTCCAGTCTTTGGCGATCTGGCTCGCGTAGTTGATGTTGGCAACGGGATAAAAAATCGGCTGATGGGGCAGGCGGGGTGGGAACGCCTTCATGCCCGCATCCCAGATCAAGGCCAATTCGTGAAGACCGACGGGTCGAAAGAGTGTTGCCATCGTCACTTAAAGCATCTCAATCCTCGTCGATAATGTAGCCGATCCGCCGCCTGTTGTAGGGCGAAGGCGCCGTGATCCGCTCGACCTTGCGGCCGAGCTGGTCGATATCCTCGACAAGAACCTCAATAATCGAAGCCGTGCGATCATGGCCGCGTTCCAGCTTTTCGACGCGGGCCGCGATGTCCTTGTTTGTGGCGATCAGCTCCCGCATCCGGACGAAGGCGTCAACCACCAGTATGCTCATCTGGATCGCACGTTCGCTGTTCAGGACAGACGAAAGCATCACGACGCCGTGTTCGGTGAAGGCATAGGGGAGATAACGACGGCCGCCGCGACCTGTGTTTGAGGTCGCATTTTTCGACCTCAAAGCCTCGGCCTCCTTCGACGTCAATTGAAACATGAACCGGCCGGGGAACCGTTCCGGATTACGTCTGACCGCCTCGTTAAGGCGCTTGGTCGGTACCAGGTAGAGTTGCGCCAAGTCGCTGTCGAGCATGACTTTCTGCCCTCGGATAAGACGAATGAGGCTTTCCACCGGGGAGGGCAGGGTGTCGATTTTGGCGCTGCGCTGGCGAGGATTTCCCATGCAACCGATTTAGCGGGTTGGCAGCGGCGGGTCAATTCCCGGTCCTCGATAAACGGATGCGTCTGCGTGAAAACCCGCGCCGGAATCACCGGCGCGGGCCTCTTGGTTAATGCTCGCTCGGCAGGTAGATCGTGTTATTCGCGAACCACAGCGTGATCTCGTTGATCGGGAAATCCGTAAACGCGATGTGCTGGGTGTAGACGATATGGTCATTGCCGTCGCCGCAGACGAGAGACGCCGTCCGGTCCTCGTGGACTTTAAGCGTCCAGACCTGGAACTCCTCGGCGGCCACGTGTGTCTCGGTGCGCTGGCAGAGCGCGATTGCGTCCAGGAGCCAATAGGCGCCGCCTTCATCGGCGATGAATTTCGCGCCGTCGGTAAAGAGAATGTTGCGGACGAGGCCGTGCCGGTACCAGTTCTCGCTGCCGGTGAACTGCCTGAGAGTACGTTCGTTCAATTGCGTTGCTTTCGTCATGTTTGTGCCTCTTTCGTTTTGAGTGACCCCCAATGGCGGGGGCGAAGAGGCAAGGGACAGCCGCGAGTTGGGCGCGGCGTCATAGGTGAACGTGGAATAAATGAGGGGCGGCCCGGAGGGGATGCTCGTTTATGCCGCGAAAGCGCCTTGATGCTAGCCAGCGGCTGTTATTTTGACTCAGCCCCGCCTGCTGAGGGTCAGGAGAGACGGACACAGAATGATGAGTGCTGCGAACGATGCATGAGCGGGCAGGGGCTCACGCCAAGGAATAGCTGGCATCTGGAGCAAAGATGCGTTCGGGATTGAGTTGCGGGGCAATGATCCATGTCGCGCTCAACGCATCGACGACCGATGCGGGCCGGAGGGCAGGAGCGACGAAGATATTGACGCCGGGAACCCTGGGCATCCCGCATTCGGAAAGCTGCAGCTCCCGAAAAGATTTCGTAAAGTACGCATTGATGTAGATGGCGGTCTGGAGCGATTGGGCTTCGAAGTTCCGGGCAGAAAAGGCATCGATGTTGCCAGCTGAGACAAGTTCGCGTGCTACAAAACTCACCGCGGCTGTCGCCAGAATGTTCCCTGCCGATTGCAGCTTTGGGATTTCGAAGGTATGCGCGTGGGTCGCTGTGATGTTGCCGGCATGTCGCAATTCCGGCGCGCTCAATCGCCTGGCGCAAGGCGCGTGAATATCGGCCGATTTGCGAAGATGCAGTGCTTCAAAGATCACGGCACTCGAATAGAGGCTCGCCTTAACACTTGCAGGCAAGCGCCCAAGATCGAGCGCGGTGACATCGAGATCCGCCTCCGGATTAGCCGCCAAGGCTTCAAACGCTTTCTGATCGGTTGAATTGTCGACGACAATGCGTTGGTTGTTCATAGTCCGCTCCGAACGGTATGCACTACCTGTGTAACCACATGGTGAAGACCGATTGGCAGGTGTGCGCGGCGGCGTGAGGGTTGTTTCGATATGCAAAATACAGTATTTAGAAACGGCATGCTCTTTAACCAATGAGGCCAAAGATGATGGTTCGTCCCCTTGCAATCGCCTTAAGTTTGACGATCTTAAGTTTTCCGATACAGGCAGCTGCGTGCGTTGGGTATGCCGGACCCGGCGGCCCATGTTCTACGGGGCCAGGTGGCGGTCTCTCGACTGGGCCAGGCGGCGGTCTCTCAACGGGGCCGGGCGGTGGTCTCTCAACTGGCCCCGGCGGCGGCCTCTCGACTGGGCCGGGCGGTGGTCTTTCAACTGGCCCCGGCGGCGGCCTCTCGACTGGGCCGGGTGGTGGTCTCTCAACGGGGCCAGGTGGCGGTCTCTCAACGGGGCCGGGCGGTGGTCTATCAACAGGCCCCGGTGGCGGCCTCTCAAACGGCCCAAATTCTTGGCGGCGCGTTCCTGCTCAACCAGGTTCCTAGCAGAAACGCGTAGCGTTCACTTCCTCCTCGGCGTATCGCGCACCTGTCGCGTTTGGATGGGTGACCCGTACATCGACTACGCTGGAAGTAGTCGCTCCGGAGACAGGCATGAGCAAAGAGCTTGAGGCGAAGTTCGACGAGACCATGATGGACGTGTATCGCCGTGCGCTGAAGGAGCGGGACTACAAGGCCACGAGATTTTTACACATGCTTCTTGAGCATCATGGTTTGGAGACGGCGCGGAAACTGCTGCATGCTTCCAATGTGTCGGAGGGTTACGTTGCCCTTTGGGAGCGCAAGCGGCTGGACCTCACAGTCGAAGCTCTGATCCTCGCGGATGAGTGGCTCCCGCTGTTCGGGGAGCCGGAACGCGAGATTGCCTGGAAACGGCTGGCCCAATACGGCTATGTTACGAAGGGCTGAAAAAGAGCTGAACCCCCGCGCGGGAAGGGGCGTTGACATTATAGTAAATTTACTATATATTGATGGGGTGGGGTTTGGACAGGCTTAAACCGCCAGTGCTGCGTACGGTCGTCTGGCTCGGAAACGCGCGGAAGAACCTGAAGGGTTTTCCTGAAGGCGCCCAAAAACTGGCAGGGGACGAGCTGCAGTTGATCCAGTTCGGCGGAATGCCGAAGGACGCCAAGCCCTTCAAGGGCGTCGGCAGCGGCGTTCTTGAGCTCGCCCTGCGCTACGCCTCGGACGCCTACCGCGTGGTAGTGGCGGTGCAGCTTGGGAGACGGATTTATGTTTTGCACGCCTTTCAAAAGAAATCGAAGAAAGGCATCGCAACCCCGCAACGGGATGTGGACCTGATCAAGAAACGCTATGCCGAAGCACGGGAGCTTGCAGATGAGTACGAAAAAACAGAAACTGATTAAATTCGAGGAAGGCTCCGGCAACGTCTTTGCCGATCTCGGCCTCAAGGATGCCGACCAGCTCCTGGTCAGGTCCCAGATCGGCTATCACGTCTTCAAGATCCTCGAAAAACGGAAGCTGAAGCAGCGCGAAATCGCCGGCGTCCTCGCCATCGCGCAGCCCGACGTGTCGCACCTGATGAACGGGCATTTCAGCCGCTTCACCACGGACAAGCTGCTCGATTTTCTGAAGCGGCTTGACCAGAAGGTCACAATCGAGGTCAGCCGCCGTCACAGGGGTGAGCCCTATCAGGAGGTGACCTTTGCTCCATGATCGACAAGCGGAAGCCACCGCAACCTACAAGGAAATCCAGCAATGGGTGAAGCAGCACTTCGGATTTGTGCCTCAGACTTGCTGGATTGCTCACTGCAAAGAACTCATTGGGCTCCCGTTACGCGAAGCACCCAACCGCCAAGGAGCGAGTGTTGAGCCTTGTCCGCCGGAAAAACGCGAAGCCATCGAGCGGGCGTTTCGGCACTTCCAAATCGGCTCGTGATATTCGCCCGAGACACGGATGAGCTTTAAGAAAAAGCGGGGGACAGCTTTCTTAGTCGTGAGACTGGAAACGCGAGATTCGGACGGTGTCGCTTGAAAACACGGCGAGATGCATGACCGTAACGAGTGGCGAAGAGCCTCTGATTGGCTGCCTTATCGACGCTGGTGTTGAAACGTACATCCTGATATCCTCAATGGTTTCAGGATGTTCAAAGTAATACGCCCGATTTCAGGCGGGCCAGAGTTTTTCGCCGTGAGCTTCCAATGCCAGTTCAGGTCCAGTCTCCGCGCGACGCCGACTACCAGAGATGGGGTTTGGACGACTGGAACAACGCACTTTACCTTCAGTTTTTTGCGTCCGCGCCGAACGCGCCGACGGTTCCTGTTGTAACCCTCAACGTCACTGGCGAAGACTTGCGGGAAGCGGTCGGAGCTGGCTGCACTGGGCTGTCAGCAAGAGCCGCTTTCATCGACGCGATCAAGCGCGGAATCGGGAGCCGGTCACTGGCGGCGGACGCATTGTGCCGAAGTGCACGTTGGAGTTCCGCTCTTGATAGCATTCCACCCTTTCTTTCGCATCTGCTGCTGACGTGCATGATTGCGAATGATCTGTCTGAAGAATTGCAGTGGACCGCAGATCTGAGGATTCGGCTTTCGCAAGTCCTCGACACGGAAGCCCAACAGTTGCCCAGGCAAATCCGGTTTCTGTGGGAGGATCTCGCGGTCTGGTCGGTCCGACAGAGCATTGCGGGCGCTGGATGCCGACAGTTACGACTGCCACAGATTCCGGACGCGGGATACCACTCGATCATCGGCTATTCCATCAAGCTCGCCGTTCCTTCGCGACGTGATCAAACCATTCTCGCGACGCTGTTGCGACAAAACGGCCTCGATCGAAAAGAACCAGAGATCAACACGGTCCTGAGCGTGGTTAACGCGAATATCACCCGCTTTAGTAGCGATTTCCAGGCCGTGTTCACGGACTTCGTGGCGGCCTTCAAAAGCAAACGTTTCGCCTTGCTTGCGCAGACCGCTTTTTGGACTGCCGTTCGAGCTGTCGCGCTCGCGAGTTTGGAAAAGCCCGATATGGGAGGAACCGCTCTATGCGTCCGCCTCGAACTGGAGGACGATGACGGCAGTTTTTGGCTTGCCCTCACGAGCGACGGTGATCTGCGTAGTGGCTCGGTACTGTCGCTCGCATTGCCGACTCCACGACAGTCGTCGTATCGCTTTCTTCTTACTCATCCGAACGGGGACACACTCACGGATGTGCTTTTTTCTGACAAGACGGTCGGCGGGGAAACGGAGAAGGCACTTTCTACAATCCGCTCCGCAATAACTGAAGGTCTCCTTTTGTTCGAAGAAGCGGACGATTACGTTCACGTGCTGTCGTCGACATTCCCTTCCAGCGGGCGAATTCTTGCGCTCGTATCAGATCGCCTCAAAGCGTCATTCGCGCTTGCGCTCCAATCGACGGGCATCGCACCCGATATACGAAAATCGGCATTTCTCGGTTGGTCAGAATGGCGAGGCCTGACGGGAGACGCGCTGCGCGCCATAGATCTATCGAAAATTCCTTCTCTCCACGGTGTTCGCGGCCTGCGGCTCACTATTCCACCCCCGGAGATCAAATTTCGGGGAGGAATCCGACAGGGGTCGAGCTTCATCGCCATGTCCGGGTTATTGCCGGCAGTCGAGATACTGGATGCCGACCAAGTCAGCGTCGAGCTACTTGAGGGAGAATGGCAACCACTCGTGCGAAGAAGCGAAGAGTTGCATATCTGGCAGTTCAATCCGGAACTTCCTTCGGATAGATTATTAGGTGCCCACCGGATTGTGGCCTTTGCATCCGCGGTTCCGATTGCCGAGAGAACAGTTAGCTTTGTGGAAACGGCTTTCGGCCATGCCTACAAAGCACCGAATGAACTGGAGCGCTGGCTTGTCGAGTCGCTCGCTGTAGACATGACTCCTTTCCCAACTGCCGCCAATTCCGTTAAGGCGATTGCGGAGGAACCGACAACTTTGAAGGGAGCTCACAATTTCGTCGATGCAAATTCCGGGAGGCGGTCAGCACCGGAGCCACTCGCGCCATTGATCACCCTTTTTGGCGCTCGATTTTCCGCACAGCGAGGACTGTCCGAGGGAGAGCTGGTCGAGATCATGAAGGCAGAACTCGGCGTCAAACCGGGAAAGGTTTGGCCAGTGCTGCGCGGATGGCTCGAGGCCGGCATGCTCGATGTCCTCACAGATGCACGTTGGCGAGCGCGAATCTATTTCGCCCGCGTACCGCAGCTGGTGGTTTGCCGGCGTCGGGGCTTTCACGAAGCGGTCCTGACCGGTCTCGTGCCACCTTATCTGGTGGAACGCTTTGACGCCCTCAGCGCAGCGCTTCGGGTCTCGAACCTCGAACGTCGTTCCGTATCGCCGTTTGTTCCGTCGTTGCCGCGGTGCCGAGCCAATCGGGTCAGTCTGTTGGCAGAGCTCGCACGCGAACTGAATTTGTCAGGTATTGTGTCGGTACGTTCGCCACAGGAGATGTCCATCGATATCCGAGGGGCTGCGACCAAATTCTGCTCTACCACAAGCGACTCGTGGCCGTTGTTCAGGAAGTGGGACTGGAATCGGCGGATTTTCAGTGAAGCGCCTTTCACTGAATCGATGGCCGGCATTTCATTGGTTTGGTGTCGCCGGGACGATGGTCCTGATCGCTACAAGGTTTATAAGGATGGTTCGTTACTGTGGTGGACGAGGTCCAGGACGTGGGCTGTACTGGCCGCTTTGACGCTGGCGGACCTACCGATTTTTAACCGAGACCCAGATGGAAGCATGTACAGTCAAGGCGATAGCGTCTATCTTCCGCTGCCGATCGCAAGGGCCGTCGCTTGGACTGCACCAACGAACTCCGGCCCAGTGACATTGCGCGACGGCAATAGCGCCTACCGCTATACTTTTCATGACGATTGGTCGCGGGACCTGCTGCTGACGAAAATGTGGCCGCAGAGGACAGATGTTGCTCGGCCGGTCTCGTCCTCCACGATCGCGACACTCAATATGATACTTAGCACTAGTGTCGGCCCTCGTATTCCGGTCCCGGTGGGCTTAAAGCAGGCCCTCGATAAAATCTGCGATCACTCAGAGTTGCGTGCCCCAAGTGTCGCTCCGTTGTCGGCGGTACCGAGACTCTATGCTCTTGTCGCCGCCAGCCGGGCAGGAGGACTTTGATGCCTCAAGCCCTTCTGGGAATCGTCGAGCGTTTCGGGCCTGGGAAGGCAGGGCCTGGCGCGCGCCTCAGACCGATATACCAGGCGTCAATTGATAAATCGCACTGGATACCGCCCGAAGAAGAATACCCGAATTCCGGCGTGATCAGCTGGTGGCAACCCGTACCCGATGCGGATATTTACAAGGCTTGGACGTTCCACATTGAGCCGTCGTGGACGTACGACGCCGGAACCGAACACCATGATTACTATGGTGTCAAAGGTTCTCCGGTACCGCCTGTCGAGCTGATAGAACTGCCGGGTGCGCACGATCCGGAAGATGTCAGGTCGCTTCTCCTTGAAGAAGGCATCCCGCTCGAGCGATGTGTCAGCAAGCTCCTCGTGTTTCGCGACAGTTCCGGTTTCATAGTCGGGCCTTTGGATCTTACTGTACGCGACAGGCGATTTTTTCTTGAGGAGAAAGACAGCTATGTCCATTTGAGCCGGCAGAACGGCAATACGCCGTTGGCCGAATGGCATGGCCACACCTTCATGCCTCCTGAAAACGGAATTCGCAGGGTAGGGGAGGTTGATTTTTCGTCCAATTCGGTTTTCATGCGGCGCGTACTCCGGGAGGTCCGCGAGATTCCGCTAGCCGAAATCGAGACAGCCAAAATGACGGCTAAAGTGATCGGGACCTACATCGGTGCCTTCGAGAAAAGCTCGTTGAATCCGTTTCAGGCTCAAAGGCTGAGACGTCTTCACAAAATGGCGCGACACGCTAGTGACGGGATCGCACTTGGGGAGGACGCTCTTCCCGACCTTCTCTCTCTTCCGGCGGTACAGGAATTGATCTCTACTGCGTCAGAGCGGGCCGTACGAAGCGCCATGGAAGCTCGCCAATCCACTTTTGCCGAATTGGATGCTCTACGGGTCGAATTAGAAGCGAAGGTCAGGAATCTCCAGGTAGAAGACGAGCGGTTACGGAGTGAAATCACAATTTCGAAGAATCAGCAGGCCGAACTGTTGGAGGGTTTCGAGAGGCGGATTCAGGAAAAGTTCGAAGAGATTGGCAATAGTGCTACCTCCTTCCTTTCTGACGTAGCCTTGATCCGTGCCGCACTCTTCCCAACGGCCGTGCCCTCGGTTCGGCGGCCCGTGATTCGAACCGTGTTCCCGAAGGCCGAGGCGCTTGACGCGTCGCATCTCAAAGCCGCGTTACGAAAGCGCTTTGAAGATAGGGGACTCGGCTGCGTTTTGCCGGCGACACTGCTTTCATCTTGGACGGCGGGTTATGTGCCCATGCTTTTCGGCGCATTGGCGCGGGACGCGTTGCTCTCGGCAGCAGACACACTCTTCGGGGGAGTTGCTAACTTCGTCACAATGGGGCCGACCTATTCTTCACTAGCAGAACTGATGGGGCTGAGGACGACATCGCCGTTCAGCGTTGGCACCGTCGAAGAAGCTATTGCTGAAGCAAGTCGATCTGAAGGCCTGACCTTGCTCGTCTTTGACAATGCGAACTTATCTCAAATCGATAGCGTCTTGATGCCGCTCTTCAGGAGCTATGTTGCCGTTCACGGAAACCCGGCGAACTTCTCTGCTGATCCGTATCCCACGGCAGCTGGCATGTGGCCTTCGAATCTTCTGCTTGCCGGAGTGCTGATCGACTCTCCGTTGGCACTGCCGCTGTCCACTGAGGTATGGGCATGCTCTACCTTCATAGACGCGAGCAAGAACCCATGCCCGAAGCCAGCAGAACAGGACAAAGGGCAAGCGCTTGCGCTATCTCGATTGAGCCAGGAGCAGTGGAGAGAATGGGGCAAGACCATCGATGGGACACCCGCTGCGTCTGACGCGGGAGTGCTCGCTATGCATTTCGGCCGGCAAGTCGACGGGAGCTCACTCTCCAGAGGAATGCTGCGGCGTCTTGCAGCAGCCATCGACATGACGGCATCGACGCTCGAAGAAATCCAGCGGACTAAAATGCTCGCTGAGATCGCTGTCGTTCCTCAGTTGCTCGCGCGGCACGTTCACCCTGATGTCGTCCTGAGTGACGCCCCGGTAGATATTTCGACTGATGTTGCTTTTGTTGATAGGGTGGCGGAGCTGTTCGAGAAGTGGGGGCTGAAGGTCAGCCGGGAATCATGATGCGGGAGCTTGAATGATCGATCCGATAGGCGCATTTAATCGAATCAGAGACTTTTACATAAGCTATCTCGAAACGGCTTTTTCCATCCGCGATCGAGTGATCTCAAGCGAACGCCGGCAACTTCTCGAGACTGCTGGTTCGCTGTGCACCGAGCCAATTATCGAACCGATCACACGATACCGTAACGCCGATTTCAAGCTTCACGAGCTTGTCCACGAAGGTACGACAGATGAGCGCGTACCAGGTTTCGGCGTATTAGAACGGGAGGCTTTCGTCCGTCTTACCCTCTCGGGTCTTTTTGAGACGGAGCAGCGCGAGAATGGCCAAAGTTTTCCGCGTGCGAAACACAGGCCGTACCTCCACCAAGCCGAGATGCTTCGCCGTGGAGTCGTTCCTGGGAATCCGACAATCGTGACGTCGGGGACAGGATCGGGAAAGACCGAGGCCTTCCTTCTGCCTGTGTTCGCCCAGCTTGCGCGCGAAGCTATTGGTTGGCAGGCTCCGGAAGCGGGATTCTTGTCGCGGCGATGGTGGCAAGACGGCGCCGGAGACCCGGTAGCCTCCTACACTGCGCTCCCAAATCGCCCGCTCGTTAGGAATCCTGCCGGCTCTCCCTTTCACGCTCAACGTCGAGGCGAGAAGCGCAAGGCCGCGGTCCGCGCCCTGATCTTGTACCCCATGAACGCGTTGGTGGAGGACCAGCTGGCCCGGCTTCGTCGTGCATTGGACTCCGACGAAGCCCGTTCGTGCATGGACACGTATTTCAACGGGAACAGGATTTTTCTCGGTAAATATACTTCTTCGACGCCTGTTACGGGCTACCACAGGGACCCGGCGCCGGATCAGCATGAACCAAAGCGACGCGAGGGCAAGCTTAAGAAACTCTTTAAAGCCGTCTGCAAGATGCAGAATACGCATGAAGCGGCACGTAGGCATAGTGATCCGGATGCCCGATATCTTTTCCCGTCGGTCGATGGCAACGAAATGACGATCCGGTGGGACATGCAGGAATACCCGCCGGACATCTTGATCACCAATACCAGCATGCTGAACGCGATGCTGGCTCGCGAAGTCGATGCACCGATCTTCGGACAGACGCGTGATTGGCTGATTTCCAACGACGACGCCTACTTCTTCCTCATACTTGACGAACTCCACCTCCAGCGGGGCTCCGCCGGAACCGAGCTCAGTTTTCTCTTGCGACTTCTGGTCCAGCGATTGGGGCTCGACGACAGTCGGCATCGGCACAAACTTCGCATTCTCGCCTCCAGTGCTTCTCTCCCGCGTGAAGGCGAGGCAGGCGACGCCAGCCTCCAATACCTTTGGGACTTTTTCGGTTCGAACGGCAGCTGGTCGAAACCCGGAGAAAGTGGGTCGCGGACGAAAGGGGATTGGGGTGCTTGTGTACTTCCCGGTACCCCGATCACGGAAACGATCCAAGGGGGCCGTCTCCGTCAGCAACCATTCACGGACTTCCTCAAAGCTTTTGGAGGAGAAGATGAAGTCTTGGCTGTTCCACGATCTCCCGAAACGGTCGAGCCTTTATGGAGATCAGTTTGCGCGGAATTGGCACCTGAACAGACGAGTTCGACGCTGGAAGGCGTGGTAAAGACCTGTATCGAGCGTGCCGGCATTCGCCTCGAGAACGCTTGTCGGGACGGAGATAGCGCCAAGTCTCGTCCTGTTCCCCTCAGCACGATTTGCCGGAACCTCTTCGGCGACAATTCCGACGGGGCCGTTCGAGCCGCACGCGGCCTACTCATGATGAGAGGCCTCGGCGATTCGCTTAAGACGTGGTACCCGGCTTCGCAGCCCCTGGACACTGTTTCGTTCCGGGTTCACCTTTTCTTCCGAAGCATCGAGGGCCTGTTCGCTCCCGCATTACTGCCGGTTGATACCAAGGGATCACAAGCGGTAAACCGGTTGGTAGGCTCATTGACGGTGGAACGTGGCCTCCGTTTTACAAAGGTCGACGGAATTGAGCGACGGCTGCTGGAGCTTGTCTATTGCGAATGCTGTGGCGAGTTGTTTTTCGCCGGCATGAAAGGAAAGAGGCGGGATTCCACAATACTCGAACTCCTCCCCATCGATCCCGACTTGGATGGCCTCCCGGATTCGGCTAGTTCCCAATTGTTCGAAGAGCTTTCCGCCGAAATGTTCGGTGTCTTTTGGCCGAGTGAAAGTATTCCTCCAGTAGGGGGGGCACTGAACGCGGCCCTGACGGACTGGAGACGCGCCTCGCTCGATCCCGCCACAGGCGTTGTGCGCTTGGCGACGAACCGATTTAATCCCTGGACAGAAGCGGAGGAAATTCACGGATATTTTTACGAGCGAAATGCGAGCAGGCTCGATCACCATCAAAGGTCAGCGTCGGACCCCGGTACGTGTGTTCCGTATTCCTGTCCGGCATGCGGTACAAGCTACGAGCGTAGGAAGAGAGGCTATCGCCTTTCCCCACTCCGGAACTTCAGGACAGGCTTCGCGAAAACGACCCAGCTGCTCGCAACCGAAGTCTTCGAGGTCCTTCGTCAAGACCACACCGAGGCGAAGCTGGTGTCGTTCTCCGATAGTCGCCAAGACGCTGCCAAGGCTGCGTTGGACATCGAGCGAAGACATCACGAAGATCTGGCAAGACAGATTCTCGTCGAGGCGATCCGGGAGGTGGCTTCCGGAAGGTCCGGCGCATCTGATCTGAAGGTCGAACTACAGCAACTCAGGAACAAACTTTCAACGCTCGATGACGGCGATCCCGCCATGGATGAGGTTCTCGCGGATATGAAACGTCTGCAGAGACTCCTCAGGAGTGCCAATGACCCGGCGATTCCGCTGACCGAAATCGTGGAAACGCTCGATGATCCGAGTTTTCAGGGCCTCTTGCCGGATCGCGCGAAGCTGCGGCCTTACCTGGCACGCTTTGCGAAGCTGGGTGTCCACCCCGTCGACCAGACGGGCGCAAAAACATACGAAGTCGGAGACAATCGGCATACCGAATGGTATGAATTGTTCACGCCGGACGACGATGGTATCGATTGGAGGGATGTACCCTCCCAACGGAACGACCACGATGTAGCGCGACGAAGCATCGTAGAGGAATCGCTTGAGACGATCGCACAGGCGATCTTCAACAAAACGTATTTCTCTCTGGAAGAAACGGGACTGGGGTATGTGACGGTCCCACTCTCGGCAGTCCGCGATGCGAACGATCAGAACGTCCTCGCTGCATATGTGCGCGTACTTGGCGACTCTTACCGTCTTAACGAGAGTAAATATGATACGCGGGCAAAGGACTGGACGGACGTTCAGGACATCGGTCCCACGGATCGCGTACTCCGTTTTGCCACGGCAATTTTCGGCGATGCTACCCGAGCGAGAACTGAGCTTGGCCGAATTCTCGACATTCTTAATGCCCAACGGCACACTGGCGGTATAATCCACACCGGCAAGTTGAGTGTACGTGTACCGAACGCTAGCGACCCGTACTGGCGCTGCACACGATGTGGCCGGGTGCATTTGCACCTGGGTGTCGCGGTGTGTACGCGTTGTTTCGCAGCCCTAGGTCCGACTGCAACAGGTTCGATCGAGGAACTCCGAAAAACTAATTTCCTCGGAAAACGCATCGAACGAGGCGAACCTGTTTTCCGGGTTCGCTGCGAGGAGCTCACCGGGCAGACAGATGACCCGGCCGAGCGCCAACGGCGGTTTCGGGGCATTCTATTCCCGGCGCCATCGCCTCTTGAAGCACGAGCCAAGTTCATCGACCTTCTTGCCGTGACGACTACGATGGAGGTCGGTATCGACATCGGGCCACTCCGCGCAGTCTTCCAGGCGAATATGCCCCCACAGCGCTTCAACTACCAGCAGCGTGTCGGACGCGCGGGACGCCGAGGACAAGCATTCTCTTCCGTGATGACCGTGTGTCGTAGCAAAAGCCATGATCTTTACTACTTCCGCCATCCCGGTCGGATTACGGGAGACCCGCCGCCACCACCGTTCCTCACCAAACGTCAGGTCATCATCGCGCGCCGCCTGCTGCGAAAGGCATGGCTTGCAAAAGCATTCGAGAATCTGAGGGCTGAGTGCCGCCGCAACGGTATACCCTATCCCGGCGATGACGCTGCGCCAGACATCCATGGCGAGTTTATTCCGTCGCTCGATTACTTTGATCCGGCTCTCGGTTGGGAGACCCGACTGCGTAGCGAGCTCCATGCGACTAAGGCCGACCGCGACCGCTTCGCCGCTGTCTTGGCTGCCGATTCCGAGATAAGCGTCGGCACAGTTTTGGCTGATTTAGAACCGGACGATGTAGTTCGCGAAATACGAGACTCCCGAGTTCTGTTGGCAAACGATATTCGAGACGGCCTCGCCCATACGCTCGCAGAGGCGGGCTATCTTCCCATGTTCGGCATGCCCACTCGGGTTCGTAACCTGTATGTCGATGTGTTGGATGACGATGACGACCACCAACGCCAGTGGAGTACGATTGATCGCGACCTGGACCTGGCAATATTCGAGTTTGCTCCGGGCTCGGTCATCGTCAAAGATAAGCAGCAGCATCACTCGATCGGGTTCACGGGACAACTTCCGGACCCGTTCCGGCCTGGCTCGAACAATAACCCGCAGGAGCTCACACCATTCACGACGGCCTTCGGCGATCCATTCTGGCTTGTCCAGTGCACCCGTTGCGGTAGTTGGCATCGTTTCGACACGAAACCATCGAATCAGGAATGCAACTCATGCGATTATTTGCTGCCCGATGATACGGCTGGCGAATGTGTTACCCCCGCAGGGTTCAGGACCGACTTGAGGCCACGACTGATAAACGAAAACGACCGGTTCGGCACAAGGCACCGCTCCATCACTGCCGAGTTCCGGGAACTGCACCTCAGCCCAGGAGGCTCCAACATCAGCACCTATTTCCTCGGCCAGGCTCGTACCTACCGGCTTAATCGAGGAGGGACCCAAACCGGGAACGCAGGCCCTGTGGCATTCACCGGCTTCAGCGTCGACGGATATAGCCATCCGGTTCCCAAAACCCGGCATACGCGTCTCGCGGCACAGTCTATCGCCAGGGACCTCGTGCCGGCAAACGGGTATCAGCCGGATGCGAACGGCACTTCCCGGACTAACGTTTGGTTGGCGGCCGCGAAAACCACCGATTCCCTATTTGTGGCGGCGACCAGAGTACAACACGGTCTCAGATTGGAAAGGGTAAGTGGCGAACGGGTCATCACGTCCGTCCGAGCGTCGGCACTCTCAGCAACCTTCATCATGGTCCATCGGGCGGCACTTGATCTCGACATTGACCCCGAGGAATTCGACATACTCGATCCGCGCGTCTACATGGCGGACGGTGCGCCGGTTCCGGTTCTTCAGATCACCGATCATCTGGTTAACGGCGCGGGCTTTTGTGAGCGGCTCTCGGCGAAAGATGCAGGCGGGGTGCCGTATGTGGCACGGATGATCCGGTCCGCCGTGTCAGATGCGGCAGCTTTTCCTCTGAAGGACTATCGAGGTGTAAAAGACGGCGTCAATCACGCGAACCAGTGCGGTGAATCTTGTTATCTTTGCCTCCAGCGTTATGGAAACCAGTCCTACCATGGACTGCTCGACTGGCGGCTAGGGCTGTCATTCCTTGAG